>JACCDP010831611.1_pt1 | contig 68222 bp, 73 predicted proteins | sample 7445841 | NCBI WGS metagenome assembly JACCDP01 (sample SAMN15323441, study PRJNA562643) | freshwater metagenome | isolation source: river surface water | place: USA:Blue River Watershed | collected 2017-08-17 | reverse complement strand
GATTACCAAACTGTTATACTATGAAACTAGTCTAGGTGACATTCTTTCAGCTTCTGATATATTTGCTGATTTGTATTTTTCATCAATTAAGAATTTAAATGAGTATTTTCTTAGAGTAAATGTTAGATATTTACGCCTATATACGCCTCGAAATTATAGCCAAAAGCTGACAGTTAAGAAAAAAAGGGAATATCCATACTGGATTCCCACGTATGTATGCCCCTGCTGTTACAGCGAGTCTGATAGTGATGATGAATCTGAGAGTGGGAGTGATAGTAGCTCATCGTAGCATCTTTAGCTGTTCTATGAAACCATCAAGATGTATATGGTATTGAAGCGTGGTATAGCAATATAATATTTTATATGTCTACTTATAGAATGCCCACAACAATATATGATTCATCTCTGCTTACACAGCGTAAGAGAGATAAAGCTATTGCACAAGAAATTCGTCGGGCTAATACGGCTGGCCAGGCGATTATTAAGCCTCAGACTGGCTACGCATCCTATTACGGCGGGGAGGCGGCTAACGGAGCCATTACATATTTTAGAAAGGAGGGCGCATGCACTAATGTAAATGTATCGTGTAATTGTGATACAGCCACTGAAACTATAAATGATTCTACTTTACCAATAAATGGCCCCTATTTAATTGTAATAAATATATCAGATCTAGAAGTAAATATTGATATAGCTATTTTAATAAATGGATCTGGTCATATCTATTGGGGCGACGGGCAATCTGAAGCATTTACTACTAATAATGGTGATGTAGTGTATCGCCACGCATATCAAGCAGCGGGGCAGTATACTATTACAATCGCAACATATATAACGAAATTACAATTATCTTACGATAAAGATGGTGGTCCTGAAGATATTCCATGGCCGTCTGTAACCTCATTAACACTTAATAATCCAAGTGGATTATTGCAATTAATAATTAATTGCAATACATTATCTTCTATAACAGGATTAGCTAATTGTATTAATCTTATTCGTTTAGATTTTGGGAGGGCTATTGCGCCTTATGATGATATTTATTCCCTTACAAAATTACAAAGTTTATATTTAGGATGGCGTACAAATCTGGTCAGCTTATTTGAGATACCACCAGCATTAATTAATACATTAACATATTTAGAAATTAAAAATAGTAATATAATAAATTTTACAAATATATCATCCTTTATAAACTTAGAATACCTACTCATAAATGATAATGCCTCATTTACTGGTGAATGTGATATCTCTACTCTAACTAAATTGATAGAATTTGATTGTAAGTTAAGTCCAGTAACCAGTATTGGGAGTGTATTGCCGACCAGTTTAGAGATTCTTAATGTTAGCGACACACACCTTTCAGGTGAACTTGATATTTCAAATCTCAGTGCTCTAAGCGGGTTTAGTTGTTCTAACACAACTATTGATAGTCTTGGAGCTACCCTATCAGTATCAATTGTTGATCTAGTCGTCAATAATACAAACCTATCAGGGACATTGGATATCACACAGTTAACTAAGTTATATCTTGTTAGTTGCAGTAATACATCAATTAGTAGTTTAGGACTGGGTATTGATGGAAAAGGGTTACCACAACTGTTAAAATCTATTATTATTAATAATACAAACCTTTCAGGTGCTATAGATATTTCAGACCTGAATAATCTAGAATCTCTACAGTGTCAATATACTAATATTAGTAGTATAATTTCAAATCAGCCCTCATCTGTTACATCCCTATCAGTTTCAAACACACAAATAACAGGGACATTTGGCATTTCTGGCTATTCTTCTTTAGTAGAATTCGATTGCAGCAATACAACGATTAATAATCTTGGAATCAGTCTACCCCCATTACTTAAAAATCTGTATATTAATAATACACAGCTATCAGGGACATTTGATATTTCTGGATTAAATAGTCTAGAGGAATTTTCATGTGCTGCAACAACAATTAGTAATCTTGGTTCAAGTCTTCCAAATACGCTTATTATTTTAGATGTTAATAACACTCCACTAACAGGGACATTAGACATTTCTGGATTAAGTAGTTTAGGTGATTTTAATTGTTCTTATACTTCTATTAATAGTTTAGGAACTACTATACTATCGTCTCTAACATCTTTGTTAACAATAGTTGCAAATAATACACAACTAACAGGTATACTTGACATTTCAGGCTGTAACAATTTGTCTGTAATTAACTGCTCATATACCAGTATTACAGATATTGGTAGTCCACTTCCAAGCAGTCTAACTACTATCACGATTAATAATTGTGCATTTAGTCAGGCAACCGTCGAGCAGATGGGTACAGATTTAGTTAATGCGGGTACAACTAATGGAACATTTATAATAGATGGAAATACGCAGAATCCTCAATTTACTCTAAATGGAGGTGTAGCACCATGGTCTACCTTGAGTCCTGATCGCAACTGGAACTTATCGCTATAATTCGAGCATTTTTAACTGACTAATGAAACCATGATTTGGAGATATTATCTGCCTATGTCTCTTTACATAATTAAATGCATAATCATATGACCAATTATTCTCAATCATTAGATATGCAATTACAAGAGTTGGGCTACGACTCATTCCTGCTTTGCAGTGAACTATGACGCGTTTATTGGCTTTTAGAGCTTGACTAATTATGGCATGCGCTGTCAAAAAATGGTCTGATATTTTTTCAGTAGGATCATCTTCTACTACGAATCTGTACCACCAAATTTTACTTTCAAACTCTTCATGTGTTAGCAGATGATCTTCGTACTCCTCTTCGCTTAAGACAGATATGACAATATCTATTTTGAGTATATCTAAAACATCCTGTTCTAAAGTCGTATAATTGCCAGTAACGGAATAGATATCGCCAATAAAAAGGCCAGGAATAATCTCTGAAAAGTCTGGCATTGGGAGGTATTTAGTGAGTTGGTCTATTCTATTTTACTGCTAGAAGTCTTTAACATCCCAGTACTTGATTTGGAGCCTCCTAGCAAACTCCTCGTCTGTCTTCATATCTCCAATCATCTCGCACTGCGTGGGATCCAACTTCAGATTCATAATGGCCTCCATAGCCATTCCAGAACCAGGCTTGCGACAGAAGCAAGTCACGGGAATAGCTTGGTGCGGGCAGTACAGGATTGGAAATTCCTCGGCGGTAAATCCGATTAGCTGACGCGTCCTCTCAAAGATTTCCTCAACCTGCTCCTGTGTGACAGTTCCCTTTGCAATTCCTGACTGATTTGATACGCCAATCAGATAATATCCCTTATCCCTATACGTCTGTAGTTTTGCCTTCATAGTTGCTGCAGGGCGAATTAGCTGGACCTCGTCAGGGTGGGTTGGGTACTTGTTTGGAAGATGCTCTGTTTCTCGCAGCGTGCCATCAATGTCCAGAAACAGGGCCTTATTCTTATATACGGTTGAGTCCCAGGTAATGGGCGGCGGGGAGCGCATAACTAGATGACGGAAACCCTCGTCCTTAGTCGGCTCCTCTAGATCCTTACGGGCCTTGAAGAATACCACTGGGCCGAAACAATGAGGGTCTGAGCCCTTTGGCATTTTACCCGTCTGGTGAATAGTACCAAACTTCTCATACATTCGCTTCAGGTGGCGGATCTGACAGTCCTCAATCGTGGACTTGAAATACTGACCATCAATGGGAACCTTCAGTTTGTGCGCCAGGTCAATAAAGAGTTTTCTTGTCTTTTTGGTAAGATTGGTGTTGTCCACGACAACAACCTTACCATCTTTGATGTGCTTCTCTGCTATGGCGGGGAGTGCGTCCACTTTGCCGCCCGACTGGTCCCTTGAAATAAGGACTGCATTTGGAACATTTGAAAGTATCTCTTGTGCTGCGGTAGACTTCGTAGAGGCTTGGAATCCAATAAGGAGAATGATCTTGGGGGTGGCAGCCATGGCGTTAGTGATTGGTTAGCCTTTTTAGAGAGGGCTATACTTTCAATTTTCTCTATTCGCTGGCTGGAGCATCGCCGCCAGGACCAGCCAGTACCGCCGCAACCGCATCGGCTGACGGTTGGGCCTTGTCGGCCGCTACTTCATCTTCAAAACGCACTTTCTTCTCTGTAGTGCAGCAACCAAATAAGCCCATTATAAATGAGATAATAGAACTAATCAGGCTCATTAACCAATCAAGCATTGTAATTACCGTACACGATTTATTTGTGGGATTTTAAGCGCGGATAGATATTTTATCTAATACTTAACAGAATGCGAGGTGGGGCTCTTAAAAATATAGGGTCTATTACTCCGGACATAACAAGCCCTGAAGTACTGGATGAACTCTGTGAATTTGATTTATTATTTGCACATGGAATGTCTATGATTGATGAATTTATGATTGTACCTGAAAATACTTTTATTTTATTTATGACTCCATCTTCAACATTTTTACATACAAGACGGATACAGAATAAATTATTATCACAAAGTCGCGATAAATACATGAATGACATGTATAATGTATTTTTTAAAGGCACTCACAATGACCCAATGCTACGCCCTTATGAGGGAGCATACGTGTATACGCCTGGTGATATTATAAATAATACACGATTATCTTTTACATCAGAGGACCACAACCCATATGCATTACGGATTGGTATGTATCCCCTCCCCATTACAAGTTTGAGTGATTTTGGACTAAGACCAACTATAAGTATTATCCCTTTTATTATAAATAAAATTATTAATACTAAGGAAATTGATGCGGATAAATTCGCGGCCGATGCTGGCATTAAAGCCATAGAGGAATGGAATAGTATAACTAAACAACCAACCATCGATGATATGGAGCGGGCATATATGATTATTTGGGGAGAACGGCCCCATTTAAGAGAATTGAGGGATTGGTTTGAGAATGTTACTACAGTTTTAGATAAGTATATTGATAAATATATTATGAACGGAGAATTTGGTAATAAGATATCCTATAATGATCCCTTTATAAATAATAAAAAACTGTCATCTGTAGCTGAAGTTCTTAATGGTGTTGCCCCTGAGAAAAAATATCGCTTTATTATTGTAACTTCTTGCCGGCCGCCGAATATAGATACATTTGCTGAGGGGCTAGGGGAGTGGGAAAGTCATCGAAAATTAACTGTTTCTGACCCATCTAAATTAGATGTACCTACTTCTTGGCGTACTATAAGACGAGGCTCATTTTCTGCAAAGGGAAGTGATGTCACCTGTCCTCTTGGACCAGGTGTAAGGCCAATGAATCTGGCTCATATTAAGATTGCACTTGAAGATATTCTATTCAAAAAGAAACTCGTATTTAATAAAGATAGTCGTGAAGGACGATTTATTGATACTGCAATAAATGTGTTTTTCAGGCGGGTGGATAATAATAGTGTAAAAGTGCTACATTATAAACCATCTATAAATTCTAAGGTCTTTGCTAAATTCTTAAATATCCTCTATATGGATTATCCTATCCTTCAGAGAAATAATATGAATGATGCATCCAATGCATTTAAGATTATACTTGAGGGATTCAGAGGGATTTTAAATGAATATGTTCTTGGTATAAGAATGGATACTATGGCCCAGGGTAAAAATACAGGAAAAACACTTGGAACTGAACTATTACAACTGCTTAAATATCCTGGTCCAAAACTTGAGACAAATAATCAGAATGCGAATCTAACACAGGAAATACGAAAAACATTAAATAAATTAGAAGCGAATAAAAGAGGAGGCAGTAAGCGAAAGAAAGTGCAGAAGACATTATATTCAAAGACACGTAGGCTGCGGCGGTTATGATTATGTAATTGTACATGTACCTTTTTCAGTTCCACGCCATACTCTTAGTGACTTTATTGCAGTGTGCCCACACTTAGAGCACTTGCGAGACTGATAACCGCCTTCGGGGCGACCATGCCCATCGTATTTGTGCGCACAGTTTGCCTGTTTTCTCTCTAGCGCCGCCGCCTTTTCTTGCTCTTCCCGAATTAGCTTATCAAAGAAATTATTGCGAAATTGATCTATCTCGTTTATGTTCATTTTGCCATACATCGCTGCCATGGTTTAGGCTCCGAGGAATATAAACCCTGGCTGCGTTTATTATATAATATGCTAACTCGTCAGATTAATCTCCATGTTACGACAGACTTTCTAGTCCCAGAAGTCTATACTAAGGGTACCATGGAGGAAGTAGAGGAGGCTCTATGGATTGGTGCAACGATTCAGGCTGGAGTTAGAACTCGTCGTGGTGGGGAAGAGGCCAAAAAGATTACAGAGCTCAAGGACGCTGAGATTGGACGGATTCAGTCCATGTATACCGAGAAGCTAACTAAACTTCTGGATGATATTCGCACTGTGACCCTTGAAAAAGAGCGTATTGGGGCCGAATTTGCGGAGGGACTTAAAGACGCTCGGGGGAAAGAGCGCGAGGCGGTTGGACGTGAATGGGAAGAAAAGATGCGCACCCTTCGTCGCGAACACGAAGTCCTTGCTGGCCGCTATGCTGAACTAGAGGCTAGGCGGCGGACTCTGGAGGAGGGGAGGGCGCGGGACATTGATGATGCTGTGAAGAGAACTGAAGAGCTTATGGAAAAGCTCGTTGCATCCAAACAGGATCAGCTTACCAAGATGGAGGCTGCTTATGCGCGTCTAAATGATACTATCGGTAGGCAGTCCGAGGAAGTTTCTAAACTATCCAGTGTACTCGGTAAACGATCGGCGAATGTTAAGAACAAAGGCTCTGATTATGAAGAGGAATTTGGTGAAAAGCTTCGTCGCGCTTATGGGCTCTGTCGTGGATTCCAACTCAAAGACACTCGTCTCGGCATGGGTCACGAAATGGACTTTGCAATGGAAATGGATGGGCATGCGGTGATGTGGGAACTTAAGAACTATAGCGCGTCAGTACCCAAGGCAGAGGTGGAGAAGTTTCTACGCGATCTTGCAGAGAATCCACAGGCAAAGATTGGTGTTATGATCAGTCGTGTAACAGACATTATCGGTAAGAATCTAAACGGACATATGCTGACAGAGTTTGATGGTGATAAAATGATGATTTACATTAACAAGTTTGAGGATTTCTGCGGGGATGATGAGAATCGGGTCTTCCAGATGCTCGGGTCGCTCTTCAGGGTCTGGTGGGAATATCACCGCGAGGCGACAAATACATTTGATCGCGCGGAGATGGTGCGGGAACTTGAGAAGGCTGTAGAAGAAGTGGCAAAGCGCCGCACGGATTGGCGGCGCCACAAGGCACATCTTGATGAAATTGGTCGTTGGACAGCCGACCTCCTGGACGAATCCGAGGGGCGACTGGATAGGCTACTGAAGAAGGCACGTAATTCTGAGGATACTGGGGCTGGAGTAGAGAGGCCGCTGGTCATTCCTGAAGGCGTATTCCGTGATTCTGGAGAGGAGAAAGAAGTGGCCTGGATTAAATCCGTTATGAAAGTCTGTGAACCTGGTGGTGAAATTGAAGTGCGCGAACTCGTTGATCTCCTTGGGGCTCATCATAAATTGTCCAAGGATACTATTCGCTCTAACGTTATGTCTATCATTCGAGATTCCGCTGTAGTAAAAAAGGGCGTTGTGAAATATATTCGTGGTATTTCCAAATTTGTCCCTGCCTGTCAGATTAAGATCTAAAGTGTGGTTGCTTTATAATAATAAATGATAGGGTTATTTGTATTTCTATGGATTATCGCAGGGGTACAGGCAAATAGGTATATGAATAAAACAATGTTTTTTGCATATTTAACCGAGTATACTGAGTTACTAAACTACAATGACATTTATATCGATAGTCGCTGTCCCCTAGGTGGGCTGTATAATGCGCATTTATGCACACGTACATTCTCCCCTGCATGCGTAGCGGCGGGTGGTGGTATTTTAGTTGGCGGGAGATGTAGACGGCGCACCGTTCCTGAATGGAAAGTTGGCGCTGGTGACATTGATGTATGCACTCTCGCTGGGGCGGGGCCACGTGCCTATCTAAATCCTAATATTAGTAGGGCAGCAGCAAATAATAAATCGTTTTTGTATTGCATAGATGTTATTGCTGCTCTACAGCCCAGTCCAAATCTAATGGTGGCATCTGCTGCATACACTGGAGGTGAGAGTGGCATTATTGGCGGCGGTGTAGGTGGAATTTTTGGTATAGTAGTGATTGCAGGTGCAATTGCCGCATGGTCTAGGCGTAAACAACCAAAAGCATCTCAGAGTGTCCTTCGAGGCCTACCAGTTAATACACAAATTAACCCTATTATTCGGCCTGTAATTAGACCATTGCCGCAATCTAGAATTACTGAACTAGGATATGCTCGCAACGAGTTTACGCCTACCCGTGTAAGACGATACCAGAAAAAATAATTTATTTTTGTACGTGTAGGGTTAGTACTTCGGAATCATCGTTCCATTTCGCAGAATAGTATAGTTTGCGGTGTCAACTGTCTCCTCCTCATCATCATCATCATCCTCATCCTCGGAATGAAAGTCACAGTAGCATACTGGCTCCTCTCGCTTCCGCTTGCGACTCTGCACATCCTGATTCCGCATAGACAGTGGCTTTCCATCGCATTCCCGCTTTACCTCAGGGGTAGTTACCTGTGGAATACTAATTGTTAGAAGTAGATGAGCAGTATGATAGTCATTAGACGCCACTGAAGGGGGGCGGGCAGGAGCACCAGGCGGCTCAGTCTGCTCCTCGATCATCTGGTCGCGCGGGGTAGACGGCGTGTCATCTTTGTCATCCATCGCGTCGTCAGACGCCCGCTCAGCAAATACATTATCGCTGCGAGTATCATAGCGACTATCGCCATATGCTCCAAACGGATACAGATTTACATTCACGGCTTCAAAGCGCGCCTGCACCTCAAGCCAGGTCATATCCAGCATCTCTCCACCCAGCGGGGCCTCTCCATTATGCTTGAAGGAGAATACATTTTTAGTTGTTAGCTGAAATTCCTCACTTTCAGACAGACAGAGAATATTTGCTAGAGTTTGGCGTACCGTTTCATTCTGGAACAGATAGAAGTCATCATTGTAGTCTTCGACAATCATATTATAGGGGCTGTTATAGCGACGAAATACTGTAAAGTAATAGCGCCCGTCAATATGAATAGTTGCAATGTGATCAAGCTTATACGTCTGTTCACCGTTTACGATCATTGCGGCCAGCTCGGCGAGGCGCTGATTACGAGGAGTACTGAGAGAGGCCATCTTGGATTAAAGACTACTATGAATAACTGTTTGTCTACACTTATTCATGGTCCGAATATCATATCAAATTTTCTTTGAGCTGCCTTTAATTTGGCTGAGATAACATTAGTCCTCTTGTGGCAGGGGTTGTTACACAGCGGGTCGGCTGGGTTATATACCAGGACTTATTTGGGCCACGAATATCACAGGAGAGAGTATTGGGGTCCCATCCACACGCATTATCTATTGCACAATTACTGCAGGAGCTATACTTTTTACAAATTTGTTGAGAAGAGGGGACATATCCTTCCAATTTCTTTATAGGGACTAACTTCGCATTTGTAGCTGATTTATTCTTATTCTTGCTCTTGCCTTTACTCATATCCTGGAACCCCTGAATATAATAGTTCTGGGCCAGAACTCCTTTCACCATCGGCTTAATCTGATTTTCAACTGCGGAACTAATAATACCTGGCATTTCGGTATTGTAATTTGCAATATCATTCCGAACATCATTCATATTACTCAGCAGGTCTTGATTGCTAACCTTAACATCGCCCGCCATATATAGATTTGGCGGTGGGATTTTGTCCGTGATCCGATTTTTGTAAAGACTGAATTCATACATGACATCGTTTTCAGAAATAGCTTCAGGTAAGGTGGGGGGCTCTACACCCTCGGTAGACGGGCAACGGAATGATGATGCGATCGTATTCATCTGATTACAATTCTTGTCCGTACTCTTCAGTGTTGTACTTGTTAGACAGACATTAGATTTCGGACACCAACTGCAGCCACTTGCACTACTGCACTCTGTACATGACTTATTCTTGGCACAATAATCCTGTAAAAAACCCTCCTTAGTGTTCTGGGTGAACAGAACGAGGAGAACCAATAAGACCAGGACGGCCATAAAAATATATTTAGTATGCATTCCTATTTCTGCGTGATTTAATTTAATTAGACGAGCGAGCTAATTGTAATTTTGGTTTCACTTGTTGTGTTTGGGCACGGTGCTCTCACGCGGAACATAATATTCTTTCCTTTCTCTGCGCCATCTAGTTTTGGACACTTGGGAAGGACAGGAGAGACTGGATCGGAATCATCCGTTGAGGGCTTGGTATACATAGTCGGTAAAACTTGTTTTGCCATGTACAGCTTATACATATTCTTAAGCCATTTGGAGGGATTAGGAATATATAGTTTGTCTTTGGCGTGTCTGAGGACGAGGGCATCTCCAATTTGATATCCCAGGCTGTATAGGAGGGCACCAATAATGAGGAGAATTAGGCCTGCTGCAATTTCAATTGGTAGAGGCGGCATCGTGCTTGGATATTATGAGCGGCGCGGGAGGCAACCAGAAAGTCTAGGGGCGCCATTTCAATTTTTTCTTCCCGCGTGTTAGCGTGCCATGACGGGCTGAGCGGCGCCTTGTCTTCGCTGCGCCACCCAGTCGGTTTCTAGGCATCAGTCTACTTATTGCATATTTCATTAATGCTATACCACTGTCGATTGTGGGACCGCTTGGACTATTAATTGCTGGAGCGGTTCTCGGCGTTTTCTGTTTGAATAATTTTATGATTTTTTCAAGTGGGGTGAATGTGTCATTTCCTAGAATGTTATTATTTCTTGCAAATAATTCTACTACATATTCTAATAATGCTTGCGTGTCTACATTCGCAGCCTCTATTGCCTCCATATATGCAAGGGCAATTCTATCAAATGATGCTTTGAATGTGTATGCGGGAACTTTATAGTAATTGCTTTTGAGATTCATCTGCAGATCCCAGTGATCTAAATCGTCAAAAAAGAAGACATCCGCTGGACTGATAGTGTTGGGGGCTGCACAGTTTCCATGCACTAAAATATCTTTTAGAACTGACCATGTTTTATTCGCCGCCCCTGGATGTGTAGTCCGCTCCTCTTCACGCATCGGATGATCCCAATGAATACACTCCTTTATTAGATCTGTTGTTTTGAGATGCTGGTGAATTAGGTCGCGTATAAATTCTAGGCTTTCCAGATGTCCATTATTACTATATATAATAACATCTTTGACTTTATTCTCTTGTTTCAGCCTATGAAGATGGGCCATAATATGTAGAATACCAGGGCGCAGGATTCCAAGAGGTCCGCTGACCAGTTGTTCTTGTTTTAGAATTGCATCAACAAATATATCATATGCCTTATCAAGCGATGCCAACAGTGTATCTGGAAGGTGGTCACATAGAGCCTTTTCGCCCTCGCACGCCTCTTTTAAACGAAGACTTGCGACAAAATAGTACACAGAATACAACTCTGCGAGAGTTTCATCCATGTCAAAAATAAAATATTTTGGCGCGGCCATGGCCCTACTTTTCTTGCTTTTTATTTTAGTTCGGGGCGACCTTAGGCCTTGACCTTGCGGGAATAATCTGCTCAGGGCCCACGCGCTTTGACGGCTCAATATATCGGAGACCGAGGAACTTGAAGATATCCTTTTCAGAATTCATATATGGCACGGCCTCAACATCCGTTCTGATTGCCGTGAGCGCATGCTCATTCAGTGTATAGCCCTTGTCTAGCGCATATTGCCTGAATGCGACATTGAATCGGTCAGAGCCCGTGAAATACAGAATCGCATACGCATACTCCTCATCTGGAGTCATCAGAAGATCCAGACGACGGGCCTTACCCTTATACATCCGCGAAATAGCCATACACTTATGCTCGCCTAGCGCAAGGACCTCTTCAATATAGCCGAATCCCTGCATAATCTTAACGTAGGTTGCAAGATGTTCCTTTGCAGTCTTAGCCTTTGTCTTTGGCGGGACGCGAATGAGCACATCAATATCACCCGAGTTTTGTGCGCCGCGCCTGAAGCTGCCAACCACCTCCGTTTCATAGGCTTCCATCTCATCTGGCTTCAGGCCCTCCAGAATATCTTCGTGCTCCTCCATCTCTTGACGTGGAATGCGCTCCAGAAGATCTTCATAATACTTGAGACCGATCTTCTGTTTATCATTGAGCAGCTTTGGATTTGTCTGAACGGCCTCCCGCAACTCCTCAATCGTTGTATAGCCATCAGCAACAAGGTCGGTTGCCTTCGTTGGGCCGACGCCATAAATCTTCTGGAAGGCATCCAGAGCGTCAATATTGTAGAGCTCCTTTGCCTTCTCGGCTGCGGCGAGTTGACCTGTGTCCAGAATCTCTTTGATCTTCTTCTCCATTTTTGCACCAATGCCGTCAATGTTCTTCATGTCCTCATAGGTTGCAATCGGGCCATCATAGCTCTTGAGCTGGTTAATTACCTTTGCATAGGCTCGGGCGGAGAAGACGGCTTTATCTGCAACATCGCGCTTCCTGAGAATATCGAGTGCATCAATAATGGTCTGCTTGCGATCGGTCATCTTCCTGGAATTAGTGTGGCCGTGCTTGGATGCTTTTCCTGTGTCAAAAATAAGGCTTCAATTTTTTCTTAGGGGAGGCGAATTACATAAGGCGAATCTTTTTATACTTTGGGGAAGAATCTGATGGGCTATCGTATTTGCGCTTCTTTCCTACAACGGTCGTGGATGTGGTGGCGGGGAAGTCCATTCTATTATTTGTTGGCGGTATCTGCTTTGGGGGACGGGCGCATTTCAATTTTTCCTTGGCGTTCATGTCAGGATTTTATTTGAGAACAGAGCATAGATAGTAGGTATAATCAAGTTAACTGATAAAAGTAATACTTTTGTTATGAATGCCCTGTTCACTTTCAATCCATAAAAGTTAAGACCTAGTGGGCGATACTCCACATACTTCTCTATTTCCTCTGTTGTCACATGACTATAAATTCTATGCTTATGCAAATAGGCTATTATATACTGCTCATTATCGTTCAAATCACATATGCGCCACACATACCATAGAAGCGATAGCAGTTTTACAACGAGACCAAAAATATCATAGTAGTAACGCTTATACCAAACTGATATGATGTCAATTGGAACATGAAATGTCAACATAAGAGATCCCACAAAAATTAGGATATTCCAGTGTCTGGCAATACGTTTGATTGACCTATGATGCTCATTATACTGTAAATAGAATTCCTCAATTGGTGGGCGAGTTTCTCTGAGCGTTTTAAGCCATGCTTGGATACTTTGCGAGCGCTGTGATAACTTTATACACACAAAATAGTATAGAACTGACATAATTGAAAAGAAAACAAACCATGCCGTGGACATTAATAGGTTGCCGAGCTGTATAAGGATGGATGGCTCATTATGTGTTGAAAATTGGATAATTGCAAAGTAAAACCAATAAATTATATATAGCCAGTAAAATATGAGGGATATGCGATTAACGTAGTGTGGAACATCAACTGTTTCATAACATTTTGCTTTTGGCCATTGAGAGTATAAATATATCATGTAGTTATATGTGCCCCATGCAAGTACGATATCTGTTGTCCATACCTCGCCCTGTGTCGGATAATAACTTGGATAATATAACATACATAGTGAGGCCGCGGCCATCAATACATTTATAAGAATAGGTACAAGATATCTTAGTAATTTGTACTTACTATTAACTAGGGGAAGACATGTAATAAGAAACATTCTCTCAATCAACTTCTCACAGTGTGGCGGGGGGAGTTGAACCGTTGTAGGTGATGGTGTTTGTGAGTCTATAATAATATCTGACTGCTGCGACTGCTTCTGTTCAGTCATTCTATATAATATGTACCTAATTATTTCGCTTTGTGCAAAATTTGATCTAGACTGCTCCTGACTTTTAAACAGGCCCACCATGTCTATCCAAGAAACTAAATCCAAGCGTTCAAAGAAGGTGGTGGAAGAGCCCGAGTGTTGCGGGGTCTGCATGGAAAACTACACACCGATTATTCGCAAAAAGTGCGTATGCAAATACTGCAAAGCGGACACTTGTTCAAAGTGTATTGAACGGTATCTACTTGATCGCCACGAAGACGCACACTGTCTTCACTGTCGCGTAAACTACAATGACACGACTCTAAATGAGATTTGTACGAGGACATACCTGCAAAATGTTTACTTTAAACATCGTCAGGAGGTTCTGATTAACAGAGAACGCGCCAATCTGCCTGGACTACAAGAAGAGGCTGCGCGCAAGAAAAGGTGGCGCGAGAAGGAGCAAACTATTAAAGAAATGAGCATTGAAGCTGCGGCCCTTCTTGCTGAACGTGATAAGGTGCTTCTTGAGTATAATAAGATGTATATTGAGTATGCAAAACTAATCGTTTCAGATCTTGAAGCTTCTCGTAAATTGCGTGTGGAGCTAGATAAAATCACAAAGAAGAGCGATGATCTGCGTGATAAGATTCAAATTAAACGCGAGGACATTGTTCGGATTCGCTGGGGCGCCATCACTGCTGGTGGTGGAACTATTCAGGAGGCCGTGCAGAAGCAGGAGGAAGAGAAACGTAAATTCATTCGCCGCTGCACCCGTGATGGCTGCCAGGGATTCCTAAGTACCGCCTGGAAATGTGGTATTTGCGAATACTATTCTTGCTCAAAGTGCTTTGTGACAAAAACGCAGAAACACGATGATCCTCATGAGTGTAAAAAGGAGGACGTGGAGACGGCTGAGATGATTAAGAAGGATTCTAAACCCTGCCCTAATTGTGGTGAATTCATTATGAAGTCTAGCGGATGCCAGCAAATGTGGTGCATTAGCTGTCAAACTCCTTGGGATTGGGGGACTGGTAAGGTCGTAACGACTGGGGCGATTCACAACCCTCACTACTACGAGTGGATGAGACGCAATGGACAGGGACTGGATCGTAACCCTCTAGATGTACCCTGTGGCGGCTACCCCAACGCATGGGAACTTCGCAGGATGCCCCGCGGACTTAGTAGTGCAGTGTCTAGCAGATACTTTGAATTTCATCGCATTTGTCAGGAACTACAGGATATTTCTGGGCGCAACTATCGCAGTCACATTGACCAGGCAACTACAACTGAAATTAATGTTAAATTCCTTCTCGGCGACTATGATGAGAAACATTGGGGGCAGCTCCTCGGCAAGAATGAGCGCAAAAGGAAGCGCGATCGCGAAGTGCAGGAAGTGCTTGCTGCATTTCGAATGGTTGCGGTGGAGCTCATTAACCGCGTACAGAACTATCGCTCAGAGGATGGACTGATTCGCAGCTTTACTGATCTACCGCCGCCAGAGGCCGAGAAGTTCCTGGCAGCACTTTATGTAGAGATTGATGAACTTATTAAAATGATTAATGATGGACTCCGTAACGTAAGCATTGGATTCCGCTATACAGTACCCTACCTTGCGATTGACGGTGCATATTATAGTATTAAAACTAAGAACTTCTCAGATGAAGTGAAGAAGAAGCGTGGGGCTAAGAAGGGTGAAGACGAGGAGGATGAGGAAAGTGTAGTAGATGACGATAGAAGTGTTGTGGCAACTACACGGAGCGTACTGAAGGCTGGTGGTGTAAAAGAAGAAAATGTTGTAGTAGAACCCACTAAAAAGAAAAAGGGTAAGCCTAAAGTGGCAGTTGCAGAGCCTGTTGCTGCGCCTGAGCCTGCCCCTGCTGCAGTTGAGGAGCCTGTAAAAGAGGTTGCCACCGCTACTGAGGCAGTGGCCAAAATGACAATTAGACGAAAGAAGCCTCAAGTGGCGACAGTCGCTACTACTGCTACTGCTGTTGCTACTGCAATTAGAGCACTTATTGCTGAACATGACGAGGATGCAGAGCTACAAGAGGCAATTGAAGCTAGCCTGCAAAAATAAAAATATACTATTTGTATGACTATGACGATAAACTATTTTTAGTGCATCTTCATAATCTTTTCACAGAGTTCATACTCTTTCTTGTATTGCGCGGTGTACGTCTCCATTAGCTTCCAGGCGTTTTCGTGAGGTTTTCCCTCTTTAGATGAAACATTGGCATATTCATTAGCCGTTGACTGTAGATTCTTCTGAAGTTCAGCAAGTTTTTCAAAACACTTGAGTCGCTCGGTATAAATGCATTTGTAGGGTTCTACTGCGGGGGTCGTGGACGGAAAGAGAGTCATAATACGCTCAATAACGGCATACATTTTGGGTCTATCGGTTATTTGGGGAGATGCATACATCAATTTTTATTACTGCGGTTCATCACTATTTGTATATATATATAGTTTTTATAAATAGGATTATAAACGGGGAGTGGATTTTCTGATTTTGATTGACCTGATACTACATCCGAGGGGGGAGCTGAGGGCTCTAAGGGCTGCGGTTCTTCTGGCGGATTTTGTGTTGGCTGTTGTTGCCGCCCGTTTTCTTTATTCTCAGATTGTCTTAAAAATGTTACAATTGGGCAAAGAATCGGGCAAAATAGAATAAATATACACGCGCCGAATGCATGCCCTGCACGGCTGCAAGCATCGTCTGACATCCCTATACAGTAGACGGCGATCGCGGCTTAAATCCATTAGGAAAAAATTGAAGGCATGAGCGGCGGGGCGATGAGGCATGCAACTATTTCCAAGCCTATCTGACTCTTTATCCAAGCCCTTAAGGCAAGATGGCCACGACAGTCATTGACTTCTGGAAGGCTCACCCGCAGTACTGGATAGCAACTGGGGCAAAGCAGCGCGAGGCCGATGAATACATCCGTGATCACTTCTGGACCTGGGATCGCTGTGCCGAGAACCTCATCGGTACTGTTATCTATCTGGACCAGTTCAGTCGCCACTTTCAGCGCGTAGGTCTTCTCCTTGAGGAGCATGTGCGCGAATATCGTGATAGCGCGGTTGATCTCGTGTCTCTTCGCCTGAGTGAGTTGCTGGACATGGATGAAGTTGAGATTATCTTTGCTCTGATGCCCTTCAAGCATACCGAGCGCTATCACTTTATCTTTGACTACCTACATGGAACATGGCTCCCTCACAAGGGTAAGAAACTGATTGACCTTCCTCAGCTACAAAAGTTCTACATTGACACTTACAAGAAGGCGTATACTTTGGACTCGGTGGGCGAGGCGCTTATTAATGTTCACTGCGATCGCCCTTACGATGATACCGCTATCTGCGATTACCATCCTGAGCGGTATGTCTGTGATACATGGGGGCTGGGCCTCCTCACAACCTGCAAGGAGATTGAAGCCCTCAAGGGTCTTCTGCCAACTGATAGAAAGGCCATTGTTAGCCTCAGTGGCGGCGTAGACTCAATGGTTATGCTGGCTCTTCTTGCCCACATAGGTGCTGACGTGCATGCTGTACATATTGTGTATGGCAATCGTGCACAGTCCGAGGATGAATACAACTTCCTTGTCAGATACTGTGCCAGGCTCGGCGTACCCCTCTGGGCATATCGCGTGCAGTGGCTTAAGCGTGGCGAGGTTGACCGCCAATTCTACGAGGATATGACGCGCGACCTGCGGTTTATGACCTATCGTGCAGTTGGACAAATGATCGGCTATAATGCGGCGCCGCCCTCAGTGCTGATGGGGCATATCAAGGACGACATTGTTGAGAATATCTGGACCAACATCGCCCACTGTCACCACCTGGGGAACTTAAAGAAAATGGCGGCGGAAGAGGTGCAGCAGGGAGTTCGGATTATGCGCCCATTCCTAACAGTGAACAAGGACGATATTTACGCGGTGTCTGCACAGTGGGCAATTCCATTCCTCAAAAACACGACGCCCAGTTGGTCCAATCGCGGCAAGTTCCGCGAGACATTTCACGGGGCGACGGTGGAGCAATTTGGGCCTGCGGTGGATGAGAAAGTCATTGAGTTTGCCGAGGCCATGGAGAAGCAGGCTAAGCTGCTGAACATGCTCCTATATGATCCGATATATGAGAGCTTTGCTAATAACTCCGTTGATATCACAACTGCAGTTAAGGCTAGGTTAGATGCGGCTGCATGGCTAACTATCTTTGAACACATTTGCCATCAGCGACTGGGTGTGGGTCGACCGAGCATCAAGTGTGTTCGCGACTTCTGTGAGCGGCTGTATCGGCCGTGGTCCAATGGAACTCTGCGCGCTGAGATGGGGAGGGACTTTCATGTCCGCGTGGGTCGCGCTGCAGATGGTCATTGTATCATGCACTTTGTTCTTGCTTAATGAATTTACAAAAACTATTTTTTTTTATTGCGTTTTTTCTTCTGGGTCATTTTTCTATTTTTGCTCTTTCGAGCAATTTTTGTTTATCATATTGTCTCATTCTACATATTATTTAGAAATCCAATGACGATGAGGCATAATATTATCTGGCGTAAGTGATACCTTTTTGGATGGCTGTAGTTCATCAGAGTCTTTGTTCTTCCATCCGTATAGTGCTAGTAAAAAGTGTTCTGAATTATCTTCGTGCTCTTCAAAATATATATCTTTAGTGTGACCGCAATATTTACATTCATCGGCTTCACAAAATGATTCAATGCCTAATTGAAAATAGTAGTGTTTATATACAAATAATATTTTATATCCATAGTGCATGTCTATTAGCTGGTGTTGATTCCTAAATGGTTTCCAATTATTTTTATCAAATAGCCTACCTTCTTTTAATTCATTTCTAATCCAAGGAACTAATTGTTTTTGAATTTCTATTCCATCTGTCTCTTCAATCTGTTTTGTATCGGCAATGCAACGATATATTCCATCTCTTATATCAAAGTGCTTAACTAAATCACCATCAATCATATTTTCAAAATTCTTTACTAAAACATCGTACAATCTATCTCCTTCTACCAAAAACTTATTCCACGAAGATTCCATTTATATATCCTATAATGCACCTTCTTTATGTTAAATAAAAAATTAAATGCATGGGCTACCGAGGAAAAAATTGAAATTACTGGGTGCAGAAAATGTGATTGCGATGCCTTCTTTCCCTTTCCGCCAATCCTTCACTCTTCCAAGATGTCCTGTGCTAACTCCCTCTCCTCTGACAGCGACTCTAGCCATGCGTCGCCAGTCGCCGCTGATATTGAGGACATCACACCCAATTCCTTCATGCCCAATCCCCCCATCGCCAAACTCATCCTTAAGGACATTATCAAGATGGACCCCAGCCGTTACGAGAATGCTGAGAAGCTCAATGCATGCTTCCGCCTCCTTGCAAAGAAGTATAAATATCAGTCCTCTAAGCGGGAGCTTGGCCTCATCTACCGCATGATGATCAAGAAGAACCCTGCAGTATATCCCTACATTGAGACACTCTGGAATATGCTCATTAACAAGAGCGTTCGCTCTGAGAGCGGCATCGTCAATGTTAGTATCTCTCTGCCGCCTGACAAGTTCAGCTGCAAGTACAATTGCCACTTCTGCCCTAATGAGCCTGGAATGCCGCGGAGCTATCTAAGTAACGAGGACGTGTTCGCCCGCGCCGCCAAGGTGGACTTTGATACCGTTCGCCAGGTGTACAATCGCCTTGATGTCCTTGAGAAGAATGGTCACCCCATCGATAAGCTCGAGTTCCGCGTTCTCGGTGGCACCTTCAGCTGCTACGATAAGGAGCTCGCGGATGCATTCATCAGGGATCTCTATTATGCTGCGAATACCTATTATGATGATGAGGGAGAGGAGGTTGGTGGGCGCGCGAAGGGTACCATTGAGGAGGAGCAGGCCATTAATGTTACCGCAAAGGTCCACGTGGTCGGCCTCGGCGTTGAGACACGGCCCGACGAGATTGATGAGGCCGAGATCATTCGCTTCCGCCGCTATGGTGTGACTCGCGTTGAGATCGGTGTCCAGCATACCGACGACAATCTCCTTCGCAAGGTCAATCGTGGCCATCTGACCTCCCATTCTAAGGCCGCCGTCAAGCTCCTCAAGGACTATGGCTTCAAGGTTGAGATTCATATTATGGCAGATCTGCCTGGCGCAACGCCCGAGGGCGATATGAAGTGCTATGAGGACGTCCTGCTCGGCCAGGATCTGATTCCTGATTACATGAAGGATTACCCCTGTCTTGATGTGGATTTCACTAAGATCAAGGAGTGGAAGGCGAGCGGCAAGTGGAAGCCCTATGCCGAGGCGACTCCTGATGCCGCCGACCTTAAGAGGGTCCTAGTCTATCGCCAGAAGATTACCCCTCCTTGGGTGCGCGTGAATCGTGTTCAGCGGGATTTTCAGGAGGCGCGCGAGGACAATCTCGGATACACCAGTAATTCTATCAAGACCAATCTCTCTCAGCTTGTGAAGGATGAGGCCGAGCGCCAGGGCGTGTTCTGCCAGTGCATTCGCTGCTGTGAGGTTAGCACCGAGAAATATGCAAAGGAGGATATTCAGTATGTGACGACGAGCTTTACCGCCAGTGGGGCCCAGGAGTACTTCATCTATGCAATTGTTCCTAGACAGCCGCGGAATATGCTCCTTGGCTTTGTGCGCCTGCGACTGGGGAAGGCCCTTCAGAATAGTATTATTCCTGAGCTGCGGGGGAATACTGCAATGATCAGGGAACTTCATTGCTATGGCAGGGTAAAGCAGGTAGGTTTTAAGGATACGCGTGGTGGTGCAGCTAGTGCACAGCATATGGGTATTGGCAAGTCAATGCTGGCGATTGCAGAGGAGATTGCGAAGAAGAGTGGATATGAGCAAATCGCAATCATTTCTGGAATCGGTGTACGGGACTACTACAGGAAGCGTGGCTATGAGCTACGGGGGAGTTATATGATGAAGAATTTCCCTCCCATGACGAATCCTCTAGATGCCATCATGGGTCTTCTTATTATTGCATTCATTGCTTGGCTAACCGCACATATTGCTATGCCAATGACTGGATTTATGTGGTAGAGTTACAAATATAAATACGCGGCAAATAAAAGGATGGTCCAGACATGGCTATCGAAATATATAGAAGATGGCCTAGAAAATGTATTCAGAAAAATATTTTTCTGGGAAGCCGATGATAAAGTAATAGGTAAAGCAATTCGTTTTTTTCATCATTCACTCATTTATATCACTCTTGTATGGTATATAATAATCCATACATTTATGCCATCATATATATTATTTGTAATATTCTATCTCTTTTGTGGCATAGTTTGGCTACACCAATTCATATGTGGCGGATGTGCTATTAGTAGAATAGAATGTCGTTTAATTGGCGATAAATGTGGATTCGTTGATCCAATTATGGAAACATTTCATATTCCAGTTACACCCGAATCTACGGATGGTGTAGTCGTATTGGGAGGGACTGCTATAATGTTTATGCTAACTTTTGAATTGGTTGGGAGAACTATTACAAATATAAGGAGTTGGTTTTCTTTATAGATAATAGGAATATGGCTACTTCGCCAATATATGATTTAATAATTGTTGGAGGCGGAATAGCTGGACTACGTGTTGGATTAAGTGTACTAAAGATAAATCCATTCCTTAGTTGTTGCATACTTGAAAAATATAACTATATTGGCGGCCGCATAACTACATTTCGAAAAACAATTCCTAAAGTAGGCCAAGTTCAATGGGAGAATGGGGCAGGGCGCATCTCTAAGGCTCATACAAAAGTTCTAAAACTGATGGAACAGTATAATCTGACTTTTGCGCCAATCCCTAATGAGACTGACTTCATAAATGATCCGTCTGTTGGGGCCAGAGACTTTCCAGTAATGACGGGCAATACATTTACAGATTTGATTAAAGTGTATCTTGATCCACTTGAAAGATTGTCTCAAGATGTGCTAGAAACTCACACTTTGGCCGAATTACTTGATATGGTTTTAGGCAAGGGGTCGGCAAAATCATTCTATGAACAGTTTCCATATTGGGGAGAGATGCATACTTTGCGCGCAGATTTAGCCATTTATGCCTTTAAGCATGAAATGCATTCTAATAAGGGTTTTGGGGTATGTAAGGAAGGACTTGGTGCAATTATAGAGGCTATGAGGGCTGAATTTATTAGAGACGGGGGAGAGATTATGATTGATACCGAGTTATACAAAATATCATCTTATCCTGATAAATCTGTTCATCTTGATTGTCGCATAAGAAATACTAAAAAAACTGTGTCTTTTATTGGACGTTCAGTTGTTCTTGCTCTTCATCATGCTGCGCTAGGCGGTATAGATGGCGTATCTCAGCTACCAGTGTTACAACACTTAGCAATGGAACCATTAGTGCGAATGTATGCAGTATTTCCTGTAGGGCGGCGCGGGTTTTGGGGGAGCGGATTAAATAAAATAGTAACCAATTCACCTATACGGTATATTATTCCTATTGATCCAAAACGTGGGATTATTATGATATCCTATACGGATGGAGCAGATGCTAGATTCTGGATAAAACAAGACGAGCAGGCAAGAGAACACGGCGAAGAAAATGTTAAGGATCTTGTTATGGCTGAAATTCGTCGCCTATTTCCTGAGAGGCAGATTCCAGATCCAATCTTTTTCAAACAACATCCGTGGTATGATGGCTGCACTTATTGGCGCCCTGGTCATTATAACGTGGCAGAGGAGAGTAAGAAATCTCTGCATCCGATGCCTGAATCTATGCCAAATCTATTTATGTGTGGCGAGAGTTTTGCCTTGCATCAGTGCTGGATGGAAAGTGCTCTAGAACAGGCCGATGCACTTCTAGGGCATCAAAAATTTAGAGCAGTTATTTATAAATTATAATGCAGACTACGACTCTGGGGCGATGTTATATATCAATGTATATTGTATATTGATGTGTAGCGACCTAAAGTTCCGAAAATATATCTATAATAAATATATAACAAATGTTTACCCGACTTCTGGCTCTCGTTAGCCTTTCGAGTCTGGTACTTAGTGCCCCAGGGATAGAGGATTCCCCTAAATCTCTCACACTCTACACGGATCCAGTTATGGCTGGGCAAAGAGAATTGGCGGGTTTTGCAGTATTTAATTCACTTACTGCTACGGCTACGCGCACTACAACGATCTCCGCCAGAGCTACAATCTCTTCTCGTCCTTCTCTATCCCCTACACGGAGTTCAATTTCTACTCGTTCAAGTACTGCTTCCAGTCGTGGTACGCCTACATCTTCTAGTTCTAGAACTTCTACTGTTACTTCTATCGAATCGAGAACAAGTAGTGCAACAAGAAGTGGAACTAGTTCGGCCTCTTCATCAAAGACTGGTACCTCTACGCGCAGCTCATCTGCATCCCCTAGTGGAAGTAAGACGCCCAGTGGATCTGCAATGGTGTCTCGATCTGCGACGGCGAGTAGAACTGGATCTGCAACGGCTACAAACTCTAAAACTCCCACGAGTTCTCGCAGTGCATCTGCCTCTGCGACGGTGTCTAGAACTGCAACTGGGACTGCGAGTAGTTCGAGCACGGCAACGGCCAGCGCGACTGCGACGAGCACTCGTACAACTTCGGCTAGCGCGACCGTCTCTAAAACGGGGACTAGTTCTAGAACTGCATCTGGTTCCTCTAGTGGGTCAAGAACTTCTACTCGGTCTCCAACCGTTAGTGGTTCGTCAAGTGGATCAAAAACTGGGTCTGCCACAGTGTCTCCAACACGTTCTGCCTCTGCAACACGGACTTCCACTACGAGCCCTACTGGAACTGCTACAACGTCTAGTTCGCGCACTGGATCTGCAACGGGAAGCCCTACACGGTCTGCGACGGGCACTCGCACTACTACAGCTACAGTGTCCGCTTCAAAGACTGGGGCTGCATCTAGTACTACAACTGGTAGTGCATCAGTTTCAAGAACTGCAACTAGCTTTGCAACTGGATCACCCAGTGGGAAGGAAACGCGGAGCGCAACGGTATCTCGTAGTTCAACGGGGAGCGCAAGCGGATCACACTCTGCCTCGCCCACAAGAACGGGTACAGCTGCTGGGTCTCTGTCACCGTCTGCGAGTGTGTCCAAAACTGGTACAGTGAGCTCATCCGCATCTGCTGCGTCTACTAAAACGTGGACCTTTACCGCTGCTGCGAGTGCGTCTGGGACGAGTTCTAGATCCTCATCTGCGTCTAGAAGTGCAATTTCTTCAAGAAGCTCTACTCGTTCCTCATCTGCAACGGCTTCTGCGACGAGCTCTAGATCTGGGACGTCTTCTGTATCTGCAACGGGGTCTGCTTCTACAACAAAATCGGCTTCTGCGACTGTCTCTGCAACTCGCACTGCGACAGGAACTACCACAGCAACACGGTCTGCGACTGGATCGCGCACCCCTTCTACTTCAGCTGCTGCTACCGCGACAGTAACGAGTACAAAGTCTTCAACTGGGAGTGCAACTGCGACGAGTACAGGATCTGCGTCTGCGACGAGCTCTGGCACAGGGTCTGTGTCTGCGACTAGCTCTGCATCTGCGACAAGTTCTGGGACGGCGTCGGCGACAAGCTCGGCCTCTGCAACTGGATCTGCGTCTGCGACTCTAACTGGAACGAGCTCATCTTCAGCCACTTCTACCGCAACTGGATCTGCGTCTGCGAGTAGGACATCTACTGGATCTGCGCCCTCTACTGCAACCAGTTCAGCTACCACGACTGGGTCCTTTACCTCTAAGGCTACGCGGTCTCCTTCCAGCTCTGCAACAGTTACACGTTCCTCTCGTCCCTCTTTATCTGGTCGTACAACTATGACGAGTTCTGCGACAGCGACTGCGACTGGTTCTGCCACAGCAACTGAGACGGCGACTTCTTCTGCCTCGGCAACTAGCTCTGCCTCACCATCTGCTACGACAACCTCATCGGCTTCAGCCACTTCTACTGCATCTGCGTCTGCGACAGCAACTCCGTCGGCCTCGGCTACTGCAACAAGTTCGGCTTCCGCAACTGCGACCGGTACTGCATCTGCTTCTGCTACCAGCTCGGCCTCTGCAACGGCCACGAGTACGGCTTCTGCAACAAGTTCGGCGACTTCTACTGCAACGAGTTCTAAATCATCTGGAGCCAGCCGCTCTTCTTCTTCAACGCGTTCTTCCACTGGAACATCAAGTGCTTCTGTAACAAGTTCTGGGACATCTTCTGCAACAGCAACTGGAACTGCGACCTCTTCTGCGACTTCTACTGCATCTGCATCATCAACTTCCACATCTACTGCTTCTACAACCGCTTCTGCAACCGCTTCAAGCACTGCGACTGGAACTGCCACTGCAACTCTTTCTGCTGCCCCGTCTAGTTCTTCGACTATATCTGGAACTGCTACTGGAACTGCTTCTGCAACATCCTCCGCAACTGCTACTTCTACCGCTACTTCTACCGCCACTTCTACCGCTTCTGCGACTGCCTCTGCAACTGCTTCATCTACTTCCACTTCTACTGCATCCGCAACTGTAACCGCAAGCGCCTCAAGCACTGCTACTGGAACTGCTACTGCAACACTTTCTGCTGCTCCATCTAGTTCTTCAACTGTATCTGGAACTGCGACTGCAATGGCTACAGCAACCTCTTCAGCGACTGCTACTGCCACTGCCTCTTCCACATCTACATCCACTGCATCCGCGACTGCTTCTGCTACCGCATCAAGCACCGCGACTGGAACTGCTACTGCAACCCTTTCTGCTGCCCCATCTAGTTCTTCAACTGTGTCTGGGACTGCGACTGGAACTGCAACAGCAACTAGTTCTGCCACTGCTTCTGCAACTGCTTCTTCCTCTTCAAGTAGCTCAGCATCTGCATCAACAAGTGCAACCTCTACAGCCTCCGCAACTTCAACAATGACTGCGACGCCAACTAGTACTCCAACCCCAACAAATACACCAACTCCCTCTACAACTACTACGCTGACGGCAACCCCTACTTCATCTGAAACACCCACACCATCTACTACACCCACGCCGTCTACAACTACTACGCTGACGGCAACCCCTACTTCATCTGAAACGCCCACGCCATCTACAACTACTACGCTGACGGCAACCCCTACTTCATCTGAAACACCAACTCCCTCTACAACTACTACGCTGACATCAACCTCTACACCTTCAGAAACACCCTCTAATTCAGCAACACCCTCTTCATCAACAACCCCTTCTACACAGATTACACCATCAAATACACCTACGCCTTCTGTAACTCGTTGCCCGTATATCTATGATGCAACTTTCAGCGGATATTCCTGTCCAGTTGGATATACACTTATTGGTTCATTTTGTTATAAAGATTATAGTGGACGTCTAAATTATGTATGTAATACTGGTTGGACACTATCTGGCTCTACATGTGATTCTAATTATGGTGCTACACTGAATTATTATTGCAATGCAGGAGAGACGCCAAGTGGGACATCTTGTGGTGTTTCCGCAACACAGGATTTATGCTCACAAGGTGGTGGATTTATTGGTGGGGGGCAGTGTCAATATACCTACACGGCTACTGGAACTGGTGTTTGTAATACTGGATTTACAAAATCAGGATCCTATTGCAATAGAAATGCTGCTGCTTGTACTGCTTCATATTGTGGAACATCGGCTGGTGGCACGCGTGGCTGTTTTTCTGGAACTCTAAAGGCGCCAAAAGTATGTTCAGGAACATCCTATTGTACTGGGGCCCCATGTGGTGCATCTCCAGGAGGCTACTTTGGTTCTATGAATTCAGGAGGTATTCAATGTGCGGCGAATGCAGTAGATAGTACACCCTGCCCCGCAGGGACTTCTATGTATGGCACATCCTGTCAATGTCGCGATACCTTTCCACAATCGACAACGTATTCTTGTCCATCTGGTGGAATCCTATCTGGAACAACCTGCACAGTGACCTATACTGCAGACTGGCAATGTGCAGCTGGTTATGGGTTGGCTGCTCCTTGGTGTTGGAGATCAGCAAATACATATTGGAGCTGTCCAAATAGTGGTACATTATCAGGTTCGACTTGTTATCTATCTGTTGCTGCAAATTCATATTATGATTGCCCTACTGGTGGAGACCTGTCTGGGGCTACTTGCACTCTATCACAGCCTGCTGATTTTACATACAGCTGCCCTCTTGGAGGATCTGTAAGTGGAACTCAATGTATTCTTCCTGATGGACAATGCTTGAGTCCCAGCCCTACAAATACACCTACAAATACGCCCACGCCTTCAAATACACCCTCATTATCTGAATCAAATTCGCCCTCATCATCTGCGTCTGAGACCCCATCTAATACACCGTCACCATCCGAAACACCTTCTGCTAGTGACTCCAACACGCCATCTCAAACACCTACACAGACAAGTACATCAACACCCACGTCTTCTCAAACACCGACTCCCTCTAAAACTCCGCCCTATTGCTTAGAAAACTATTGTGATTTAGTTGGTTATAGTCTTACAGCGGATGGTACGCCACGGTGTGTAAAATCATATGCTGCGTTTGCAAACACAAATCAAGGACGACTTCTTGAGGCGGCCGCCCCGCGACAACTTCAAACCTGCACAGTTGGATATTATTTGAAAACAGGTGTATGCACGGCCTGTGCAGCTGGAACATTTGCCCCTTATGCAGGAATGACTGGATGTCTTTCATGCCCTGGTGGATACTATTCTGCGGCTGGTGCAGGAGTTTGTAATCCATGCGCTGCAAATACATATTCCTTAGGAACTGGAAATGCAGGATGTACAGCGTGCCCTGCGGGGACAAGTTCTACTGGATCTGCTGGATGTGTGCAGACTTCCTGTCCTGGTGGCACATGTAGTGCATTTTATGGAGCAAATACTGGTGCTTGCTCTTACACAGGCTGTGCAGCCGTGGCAGGATTTTATGGCTCTGTATCAGTAGCCGCAGGTTCTGGAGTTGTAACAGGCAGTTATACACCCTGTTCAGCAGGCAAATATTCCGCATCGACAGGTGCTACATTAAGCACTACATGTGTATCATGTCTGGCAGGAACATTCTCCATGTATCCTGGAAGCACATCATGTGGAACATGTCCATCTGGATATACAAGCACTGCTGGAGCATCTATTTGTATTCCAGTTTCACCATCTAATACACCCACTATATCTAATACACCAACTAAATCTGGAACGCCCAGTAATACACCAAGTATATCCAAATCACCATCAAATACAAAATCAGCAACTCCATCGAGTACATCTAAGTGTGGTGATGGTATATGTAATAATTTAGAGAATTGTAATACATGCCCGCAAGATTGCGGTGCATGCTGGTATTGTACTAGTGGCGATACACTCGTAGGAACAACATGCTATACATATGTTTCTGCTGCACAAAGACCTTGTAGTCCCACGCAGACACCTTCTGGTAGTAATACACCGTCAAATAGTGTCACCCCTTCAAATACACCATCTATAACCGCATCACCCTCTCTTTCAACGACATCTACAACAACTCTAACATCTACCCCCACATCCTCTCAAACTCCCTCTAACTCACCCACTCCTTCTAACTCTGAAACGCCCGCACCGTCAAATACGCCAGTTCCTAGAATTGACTGGCAGCCATTCGGGCCGCTTTATAATTTTAACATGCCTATCAGAGTCGGTGATGCCGATCTAATGCCATGTTTTGAACTATTTGAACAAGGATACCAGATCTGTGATATCAGAAAAGAAGAGATTGATTCAAAGTGGTTTGAATGTGTCACGCGTGCATGTCTTGATCAATATTCATTAGAAGAACAAATTGAGAGCCGTGAGGTATGCATCCAGACTGTAACATCTCATTATGAAGAAAATGTTAGACAACAGAACTTTATTGGTGAATTCAAAGATATTCAAATGACGGTGTGTATAAGTGCGTCAAGTACCCCAGCCGCTGCTGTGTCTCCAACCCCTACGAATACCCCTACTGCTCGCCCAACCCCTACACAGACGCCGTCATCATCACCTTCACCGACGCCTACATCCACCCAAACACCAACAAAGACATCTACGCAGACGCCAACTGGAACACCAACTAGCACACGAACACCTGTTCCTCCATCTAGGTCATCAACACCATCACAGACACCAACACCAACACCTGCAGCCATCTGTCTAACCTGGTTCTGTTCAAACCCATCTGATACCCTGACAGGGACAACGCCCCCTCGCTGCATGTCCTCCTATCCAGCTACATATGGAGAGAGACGGCTACAGTGGACCTGCCCATATGGGCAATATGTGAATCCTCAGATGTGGAATGATTGTGTGTATAACTGTCCATGGGGTCTCTATGCAGATGATAGTAAGTGGGCCTGTGTTGAGCAGTGCCCTCCATATACGATTCAAGATGATATGACCTGGCGGTGTGTTTCACAGTCAGGCGGGGAACCGAATCAGTGTGATTTAGGTATGTTTTATGACTCATATCAAAGCTATTCTTGTGTCTATTCGTGCCCATCTGGAACCTATGGATCAAAGGACACGAACACATGTGTAAGCACATGCCCCTCTGGAACATTCTCTCATATGGAGAGCGGTATATGTGTTCCTTTCTGCCCTGACCCTTATTGGGGGGATCCTGGTACCAGTAGCTGTGTATATACCTGCCCTGAAAGAATGAAGGCAAACTATGAAACGCGTAGGTGTGAACCGAGTGGGTCTTACAGTTGCGCAGATCCATCCCACGAACTGTCTGGCGACCCCCCACAATGTATATCATATGGGCCCGCTGACTATCATCCGTGTACATCCGCCATATCTTGGGCGCCATCATACTCTTCACAGCTTTCTATATCGTTCCCTTTTGCAGGGCCAGTAGATTTTTTGAGTTGCCTAAATCAAATAGATAACTGTATGAAGGGGTGCGCGGGATATGAATCTGCAACACTCGATGAGTGCGCATCAGCTGGATTTAAGGAATGTGGATTATTTAAATGTGCGGAGCGATATGGATCATATGAGTCAACAGAATATGTTTACTGTAGACAAAGAGTGAATGAGATTAGAGATATATTACTGAGGGATGGTGGTTCTGCGTACAATGATGCAAGAACTGTAGGATGTGCACCTGTTGGTTGTAATTATAATGGATGGTGTGATGCACACGAAGATTGTAGCTGTAGCGATTGTAGTGGAGATTCACGCTGCTCTTTTTCGGGCGGCTCTAGTAATTGCAATTATAATGGATATTGTGATTGGGATGAAGACTGTTCTTGCTCTGATTGTAGTTCGGATTATAGCCGCTGCCCTAGCTATCGTCGCCTGCGTGGAAATAATTAGAAAAATGTGATTAATTTAGGGTAGCTTAAAGCATAGCCAATCATAATACCACAAATGTGTGGCATATGGAGTCTAATAAATTTAAAACGAAAAAATCTTGATGTCGCAAAACTATTTCAAGATTTTTACCAGCTAAAACATCGCGGCCCTGACAGCTCCTTTTTTGAAACCTATGGCAATGTTTCTATCGGCTTCCATCGCCTCGCGATCGTGGATAGTGCCTTCTCCTCCAATCAGCCCTTCGTCTTTGAAGCACCACAGGGAACCGTCATTTTTATCTGCAATGGCGAAATCTATAACTACAAAGATATTATTGCTGGGCGGGCGCTAGAAGAGGAAGATGTGCAAGGCGATTGTTCTGTAATTCCCCTTGTGTATATGGATATGCTTGAAGACGAGGCTGGGGGGGCCTTGGACGATGAGTTTAATAAATTCATTCATAATGAAGTTCAGGGCGAATTTGCATTTGTTCTATTTCAATTTGATCATCTGAATAATCTGAGAAAAGTCATTGCTAGTCGCGACAAGATTGGTGTTCGTCCTCTCTATTATTCTCCTGATACCGATGAATCGCTATTCTTTTCATCTGAAATTAAGGGTGGCCTAAACATTTGTGATAACATTCAGGAATTCCCTCCTGGAACGGTCATTACATATGATATTGATGAGCTGGGTGGGGTAAGCTGTTATAAAGATGAGGATAAAGAGCTGTATAGGGCTAATGGATTGGATTATCATGAATCTACTCAACTGACAAATATTCGAGATTCAGTAATGAATTCAGTTCGTCGCCGCCTCTGCGCGGCTAAACCGTTTGCTTTCTTACTCTCTGGCGGCGTGGACTCATCTCTTGTCGCTGCACTCAGTGCGAAGATTCTGGGTAAGCCTATTCGTACTTTCTGTTGCTCCCTAAAGGGCGATGATGGTAAGGGTATTGGAACAGATTTGGCCTATGCGCGAATGGTTGCCGAGCATATTGGATCTAGTCATACTGAGGTGCTCTTTACTCCTGAAGAAGGCCTTGCTGCAATTCCTGATGTTATTCGTACTATTGAGTCGTGGGATACTACAACTGTGCGTGCATCTGTAGTACAATATATGGTATGTAAGTACATTGGACAAAATACAGACTGTAAAGTTGTAATGATAGGCGAAACTGCAGATGAAGTATGTAGTTCTTATCTATTTAACTGGTATGCCCCTAGTGGCAAAGAACTAGATAGGTGCTCAAAAGAGTATGTTAAAAATATTCACTATTATGATATGAAACGAGCTGATCGCTGCATTGCAAGATTTGGGATGGAGGGGCGCGTACCTTTTAGCGATTCTGAATTTATTGAAACATATTGGTCTATTCCTGGCGAAAAACGAATGCCTTCATATAAAAATATGGAGAAGTGGTGGCTACGAAAGGCATTTGACGATACCAATGTTCTACCTAGCGCGGTTCTATGGAGAACCAAAGAGGCTCAGAGTGACGCCTGTAGCAGTAAAGAGAAGTCTTGGTTTAGTATTATTCAAGATTGGGTGGAAGGCCTCGTTAGCGATGAGGAGCTGGCTGGAGCGAAAGAGAAATACCCTTATTACACTCCCTCCACAAAAGAGGCTTATTATTATCGCAAAGTGTTCTGTGAAATCTTTGGCGAGAGCAGGCAAAATATCATTCCTGGATTTTGGCAGGCAAAGTGGAACAAGGATGGCAAGGAAATCACGACCTACACAGATCCTTCTGCGCGCACTCTGAATATCTATTCCGAACTGAATAAATAATAATAGCACTATTTTATTATTAACTAGTAGATGTATCTGGTGGATATAGCTACTAATTATTTGCATGATAAACTGTACCCGTTCACTATCTGGCACTTAATAACTGTTATATTTGTTACGGCGGTAACATATTACATAACGGAGTATTTTTTGGGATTCAAGTTAGTTCGATGGATCTATATAGGAACTATAATTGTTATTGGTGCAAGTATGTATAAACGCGGTGATGGACAGGATGCCGCGAAGGATATTTTTAAACTGGCCACGTTGTAGAATGGAACTTGATTCCCATGTATGGCTTGCCATTGTTCATCTTCTGGTTGTTGTCCCTCTTTTCCTCTACATTGGATTTGTTCGTGCTGACACCCCTCGCTGGCTCTATCTCGCTATTTTTACCATTGGCTTCGTGATTCTAATTTATCACGGTTTCAAGCTAGTTGTACGGCTCAAAAATCGCTCTGGATACGCCTGGGTAAATGCGATACATATAGCTATTGTTGCGCCTCTCTTATTATATATTGGATACCATAAAAAAGAGACACCTCGTTTTGCTTATGAATTATTGTTAATGCTCGGATTCGCCGCGGGAGGATACCACCTGTTCTCTCTCGTTAGACAACTGGACGCGCATCCTGAGATTCAGATGTAATTGTGAGGGCGGCTGTCTTTTGTAGCCAGAACTCCCAATTGCCAGCTGACCATGTCAGATCTAGGGCTTTGAGTGACTGGGGGAGATTCTGAATAAACTCATCTGCAATGGTTTTATTCATAATCCAATACGGTAGTGGAGCGGCTTCCTTGCCCTTCCAAATAACCATATTCAGCCCTGGTGCAAAAGAGCGAGGTGGCGGCGCTTTCCATGCAGGCTCGGGCTGTTCCACCGCCCAATTTGTAATTAGAGCCTTCCCATCTGGCTTGAGAACTCGGGCAATTTCACTTAGGACTGCGTGGTGTTCCTCGGGATTAATGTGATGAATCACTGCGATCATAATGATCGCGTCAAAAGTGCCATCTTCAAACGGAAGGGATCTTGCGTCACCTTGGATAACTGGCAGACCGCGCCCAACGCAGATTTCACAGAGTGCAGCCGAGTTTTCTAGGCCCTGCATCTGGAGTCCTAGCTCAAGGCCATATTGCGTATTCTTACCGTTCCCGCAGCCGAGGTCTAGTACATTTGCTCCCTGGGGCAAGGCGGTCAGAAACTCGGCCACATGGGGCCAGATGCGAAAGCGACTCTTGGAAAACGCGGCAGCGTGGAGGTCATAGAAGAGGGAAGCCATTTGTGGGTGGGCATGCTATTTATGAGGGGCTAATAGATTTCAATTTTTTCCTGGGTGGCGGCTGGCTGCAAAAAAATTGAAATCTTGGGTTAGCGCCGAGGTGGGTGCCCCCATTAGTCCAAGCTACTATCCAAGAATGGCATCCTTAGCCCACGCACTCAACGGGCTTGCGAGCGCCCTCGCCTTCAAATATATCAACACTGGAGATAAACTTCTCGACACTGCCTGTACAGGCGTTATTACTTATCTAATTGCAATTACAATTAACTATCTATCAGAAATGGGCTATTATAATATATATAATTATATTGTATACAACCTCCTATATAAGGATACACCATATGAAGATATTGATTATAGACGATTCTATCACCTACCAGGGAGTATTAAAGATAAATATAAATATAATATGTTGTATGATAAAGATGATCCATCTGTATTTCCTTCATCTCATCTGCCAGCTCTTAATAAATACTTCTCTATGTATACTAAATACGATAATGTGCATATAAAATACACTGACCAATGGTCTGCACCTCCACCTGTCAGACCTATATTCATTACCAGAAATGGAAATATTGTATATATGACGACAAGTTCTCAAGGTTGTCATAATAAGTATATATTATTAGCACTTAATGAAGAAGATACTTATATTGCTATTGCATATATTAAAAATTATGTTAAAAATATGCCAGGGGCGGGGGAAGATACTGCAAAATATATCACTGACTATGAACTTAATTCCGCAGGAAATATAGTATCAAAACAGATTGGTCTTGTAAGCGAACGTAAAACATTTGATGCACTATTCTATACACAAAAAGACGAACTCGTTGCAATGCTGGCCAAGTTTAAGAATGGTAGTTTATATCCTGATACAATCTCAATGGATAACAAGCTTGGTATTCTTCTCTATGGTCCTCCTGGAACGGGTAAAACTGGAACAATTTCAGCCATTGCAAATTTCCTGGGGAGAGGGATTTGTACAATTAATCTATCTACTCCAGGATTAACTCGTGAGGCTATAAATAATATTCTTAGTGAATCTATCTATAAAAAGAATATTATTGTATTTGATGAGTTTGACTGTATGATGGATGTTCTTACTGTGCGTAATCAGGTTGAGAAGGCGGCAGTCATTGAAGACACTGCGCCTAAGACAAATTGGGCAGAGCTTATTTCGGCAGCTGGTCCTGAAGAGAAGAAACAGATTATAGAAATGATGAAAGAGGAGCGGAGCAAGATTAAAAAGGGAGCTGGAATTGACCTTGCTTATCTTCTTCAGAAACTGGATGGAATTGAGCGCGTAGATGGTCGTGTCATTATTGCAACCACGAACAATCCTGACCACATCAATCCTGTTCTCCTTCGTCCTGGACGCTTTGATATGAAACTCTGTCTTGGAAACTGTACTCGTAAAATGTATATTGATATTCTGACATCCTTTTACAAACTGGAAAAGGGGCTACTTGATATATATGACTTTCCTGAGGAACGCTTCTCCCCTCTTGAACTAATTAATATGTGCCTAACTTCTAAGGGCTTGGATGAGGTACTAAGTCGGCTCAATAAAAAATAAGAATATTTAGTGGTGGATAATCTAAGCAATAATCTCTTGTAGAGTCCGATATTTTTGATCATTTTTCTTAAAATCCATGCAGGTTTTACAATGATAGTAAAAGGCGCAAGAGCTACTAAACTCCTTGTCACACTCATTGCAATAGATCATCTTCGTCTCATTGTCCTTGTACATCATCTCATTAATTTCATCCTGAAAATGAACCCGCAGACAATGAATTACGCAATTTCCCTTCGTCAGGGCCGAGAACTCACAGTCATTAAACGGACACTTGAACTTCTTATCGCCACTGGATGAATCCTTCTCAGGGTGCTTTGAGCGCATATGAAGATCCAGCGTCTGCTTTTGCAGAAAGCCCTTCTTGCACTCCTTGCATACATAACTTAGGTCCTCCTCATGCTTTTTCATGTGATAATGCATAGAGGATTGGTTAGTCTTAGTAAAACCACAGCCAGGATGGGGGCATACAAAATCACCGTTCTCATTCTTGGTGTACTTCATCGGCATCGTGGAGCTGCTACTATCAAGATTAGTCTTGGTCGTGCCCTTTTTTGCGGGCTGGGGGATTTCAATTTTTCGTCCCATCCTTACATTAAACACGCTGGGGCATTTTAAGCTCTTATTTATTCGGTCTATGCGGAAATTATGTTTAAAACGGCTTAAATCTATGTACAAGTGGTGCTGTCCCTGCCGCTGGGGGCCCCATGGGAACCAGGCTAGGAAAAAATTGAAGCGGGGCTTTAAGTCCTCGGTGGGGTGCGCGGATAACACAGCAAAATGTTTCCCTTCCCCAAAGTTGAGAACTGCACCCACTTTCCATTGCCCGAAGGGACAAATTTGGAATTCAAAGTAGGGTTTAATTCCTCTATGGCCGAAAAGATCTATGCTACTTTGTGTGGCATCCTTAACAGCGGCGGGGGCTATCTAGTAATTGGCGTGGAAGATGAGACCCGTTTCATTCGTGGCATTAAAACTGATAAATCTATGGATCACTTCCTTATCACTCTGGATAATATCTATCATCATGGTCATATTCGCTGCGGCGACGGCAATGTTATTCCACTCGGAACTATTACCTCTGGAACAGTTCAGGCCGCAGAAGGAAAAGAACTCCTCGTTGTCTCTTGTGTACCCAAGGAGGGAGAAACATATACTGCAAAGGATGGATCTGCATGGTATCGTCTATCGGCCTCTAATTTCCGAAAGACAAGTCTTCCCGTCTTCTATACCGAAAAAGATGTTGAAGGTATGATAAATGCTCAGACGCGGGCGCTTCATGTAAAGATTAATCAGTTGCAGCATGAAAAAGAGGAAATTCGGGCCAGATTTGTAAGTCTTGAAAATGACTTTGAACGTGTGTTGCGCGCTGCTAAACAGACCGATCAGAAATTTATGGAGTTTCGTGACATGCTCTTTACCAATATTCAGCTCCAAAAGGGCGAGGCCGAGAAGGGACTTGGTGAGGATGGTGGGTGGTGGAGTCGTCTGTTTGGATGCTGCCTTTGAAAAATATATTTTTTGTTGCTCTACATAAACTTAATCCCCTCAATCAGATTCAGAATATCTGTATCTTGCTCATCTCCCATATATAATTGTTTATAGTAGTTCCAAACGGATTGAATACTATAAAGGGCACGGCGGTAAGTATTAATATTAAAGTTGGGGCGTGTGGCACGATCCTCAAGGAGTTCATTCAGAAGTTGGTTGATTTGCAGGGCGGCTTGGTAGATGAACTCATCTTTCTTATAGAAACGGGTGGCTAGTCCAGACCAGTCAAGCTTTGAGTACAGGTTAATATGTTCAAAACGCTCGTCGTACCAACCTTCGGGAGGCTGAATACCGTGTACGATAAGGTGGCCGATTTCGCGGCGTAGAAGATCTAGTTGTTTCTCATTTTCATACTCTCTGAGGTGTTGCAGCTGGAATTCAATGTCTTCGTTTGCGGCGGGTGGGGTGGTATCGTCCATTGAGATATCTTCATCCTGGATATGTGTGGCTGCCATCTCAACATCCATTCTATTATGGACCCATGACATTTCAATTTTTGTTTGCCGGCCTAAAGTGTGCCTTGCTCTAAAGTACAAATGCAATATCCATGGGATAAATTTATAATAAAAGGCGATGCATTATATGATACATTAATCAGTAAGTTTGATTCATTTTTTGATGGAAATAGAATTAAACATCTTACTATAATTGACGGTCTTTATCCATATATTAAAGATACTACTGAAATGACTAATACTATGACGGATGATATCGAAAAAGAATTATTCCCTTGGATTATGAATGAATATAAAGAAGGAAGATTATTTGATAAAACATTATGGCGGCCATTTCGCAATTATATTATGCCAGTAACAATATATCATGCATATAAAAAATTATTTAAATATAAAGAATATATATTTCAAGTGGCGGTTGAAGAATATTGTGAATTAGATGAGTGTGCGTATTGTAGCCCAGAATATATAATTAGAAAGGATGAAGATAGTCCACATTTTAGTTTAGCACTATACGGATGGAGAGAGGATAATTCTAACATATTAAAACCCTATAATAAAATTGAGATACCTGACGATGACATGATGCCTGCCATACAATGGGAAAAAATATCTGATTAATTGTAGAATGGGGAGAAAACCTATTGCCTATACACCTGAACAGCTGTATAAAAAGCAAATGACTCTTAGATCTCAATTATTATTTATGAAGGCTCTATAGTGATATTTGATTCATCCCTTTCTGCTATAGTTTTGTTACCCTTTTTATCATAAATCCATATTTCATAATCATACCCAGCTTCGCGTGTGGCGTTTGCCTTTAGTTGAATATTATCTTGTTTGCTATTGTATGTCCAAGTTGATTTTACTTCAATAATCTTATTGATTGATTTGATATAAATATCTGGAAAGTAGTATTTCTTTTTATTATCTACTGTGTATGTAATACGAGGAATACCTTTGCGGTCAGTTATAATATCAGATTCTTCATAGGTTTTTGTCAATTCATCTAGGGCGAATGGTTCGTATCCTTGGACTTTTATAGAATTTCCAGAGGGCATTTTATATTCTTTGAACTTTTTTGCATTCTTCTGTGTCTTTTCTTGGATTTCTTGTGACTGCGATGGATATTCTACATTATACCTTTCAAGATTAGTTTGTCTTATCTTTTCTCTGACTTCAGGAACCTTATTTGGATTATCTACTCCATAGTGATTTATAAATGCCTGTACAACTTTTTCTCTAAACTCTTCTGTTTGTGATGGATGCTCTACATCATATCGTGCAAGACATGTTTGTTTAAACTTTTCTCTAACTCCTGGTACATGTGAACTATGTTCTACATTATATCGTTCAATTAGAGTTTGTTTTTGTTTATCTTTGAACTCTTCTACTTGAAATACATTTTCTACATCATACCGATCAAGACATGTTTGTTTAATTCTCTCTCTAATTTCTGGTGACTGTGAAATGTATTCAACATTGTACCTTTCACGTAGGGTTTGTTTAATTATTTCTCGTATAATCGGCGATGCAAGCACATTTTCTACACCATGATTTTTCAAATTAGTTGCTATAATTTTTTCTTTAACTTGTGGGGCCTGTGCTGTACACTCAACATTATATCGTTCTAAATTAGTCTTTTTCATATTAGCTGTCCATGTTTTTCTTGTACAATCTTCACAAAATGCACCACTTACCATAATTAACTGATGACAATTTTTCTCAGATTCTTTACCACAATTGCATCTAAAATATATATCTGTATTTTTAGTAATTGCTTCATAATCTAATAATAGTTCTGCTTTATCTCTCTCTATTATATTACTTAATGTTTCTAATGTACAATCTGCATTTACTGTTTTATGTAACTTATTAATTGCATTAATTCTAGTACATTCTTTACAAAATGCACCTGCTCTACTAACTATTTCTAAACAATTTTTATCTCCTTCTTTCCCACAGTGACATATAAATTCAATTCTAGTACGTTTTGATGTTTTATCATAGTTAATTGCTAGTATAGCATTATCTCGTTCTATTGCCGCTTGTAGAGCTATCAGATTATAACTCTTTCTTGTAGCCATTTCTGGCCTCTACGGAAAAAGTTTGATATTCAAATTTTTAAGTATATACGGTATCTTGGGGTGGTGGGGCGTTCTGAAATAAATTCTATGCGAGAAATATAGAAATGGCTGGTACTCGTAAAAGAATAATCGGAAGTCGCGCTGAAGTCTGGCATGGGACGGTGGAGAAAACCGCGTCGGGACTTAGAAAGAAAGACCTTATGAAACACAAGGGTCGCATCATTTCCCGTAAGAAGCACATGCAGGGAAAGAAGAGCATCAAGCACCTCCGCGCGCTAGGTTACATCGCCAAGAAGGGCACTTTCAAGCTATTCCACAAGTCCGATGTGAACGGTCGCAAACACAAGGGTAAGCGCCACACTCGTAGACGCGGCGGCGGCGCTGGTGTTCCCGCTACCATGTCTGGAACTGGTCTTGCCGCTGGAGCTAAGACTGCCTAAACTTTTTCTTTGACTCACCTTTTTGGCTTAATAGCTTCGGACTCATCGCTTTGGTCGCTTCACTTAAAACACTACGGATAATGTACACAACCCATCATTTGCTAATATAACTATATCATTCACAAATAATATATCTATATTATAGAAATGTCAAGAAAAACTCATCGCAGCAAGAGCTACAGAAGAAGACACAGTCGTCGCCGCACCGTTAGTCGCAAACGCGGCGGTAGTTGCCCGTGCAATACTAAATTTCGTGGTGGCCGTGGCGGCCTAGGCGGTGTGGGGATTGCTTCTCGTAACACAGGTACAACTGGCGCGAGTGCGGCACTATATCAGTGGACGGGTAAAACACCTGGTCTATCAAGTGGGGGCAAGAGAAGAGATAGATAGTGTATTAGAAAAAATGCTAAATAACAAATACATTAAATAGAAACGGATTTATGCATAAACATATCATCCCATTTATTCTCACCCTTGTATATATAACCATTTGATAGTAATAAATTTTTAATTTGTGTTCGTCTTGGTTCTACGTGATTATGCTCAATATCTATTAATCCAAATATGTATTTTGAGAAATCAAAATTTTTAAGAATTTCAAATTCTGAACCCTCTGTATCCAATGACATATATTCAATAAAGTGTGGCGCGTTTGCCTTAATTAGTACATCCAAAAGAGATATCGTTTTAACTTTAACTGTTGTTTTATTTTTATCAACCCTAGCTTTATGCTTATCAATATGTGTAGTAATACCTGAAAATAGACTTGACTCGTTTGCTATATCAAAAGTAAGTATCAGTCCACTTTTATTATATACGGCATCCTTAATACATATAGAATTAGGTCTGTTTTTAACTAATTTATCAAACTGTGATAAGATTGGTTCACAACATATTCCCTTCCAATTATATTGTTTTTCAAGTAAATATGTATTTGAAAAACGTATTCCATCTGCTGCGCCAACTTCAATAAAATATCCATCCATTTTATTATTATAAAACTTAATAACCTCCAAGTCTTGACCAAGTTGTGATTGTGACATATCTATATACCATATATATAATTATGGTTAAATGATCATCACTCTCGTTTGAATTGCTCACTAAGCCACCCAAATAATTCTGACATTTGTTTATTTGATAAACTATCGCCTTGATTATATGTAACCGGGTCATACCAATAAATACTGCCGCCCTGCGTCTCCTCCTCATACCTCGTCCAACAGATCGCCGCCCCTGCTACTCGCAATTCATGCAGAATCTCCTTGTGCTCCTTTTGAGAATAACTTGCTTTATATACGCTCTGTAGAAGTTTCAGTACATATTCCGTGTAGCTTGTGCCGAGCTCTTCAATTGGCGCAAAGAATATTGCATCATAGGGGCGAACATTTACGACATAGCTTGATGTAATATTCACAAATGTCGTTGCCCGCGTTAACTTCTGCCAAAGACCATCTGGAATTGGGATATCCTCTGCAACAACAAGAAGGGGTTTGGGGGCATATGTAATGTATGTTAGAATGAGCGTCCAGTCCTGACCATCTTTAACCTGGAATACTGCGTCGTATTGTAGCGGTAAATATTTACTAAACGAGAAGGCAGTCTTTGTAAGAAGAATCTTCTTCTTAAATGGTTCTCTCAACTTCTGTATGGATTCCATAATCGGAGCATACTTCCCATTCGGGAAGGGGCCCTGACAGAGAATGCGCGCCCCGTGAAGATTTGTGCTAAAAGCATCTATTTGCACGGTTTGTGTATCCATTTATTGCCGTTATTGCTGGTCTTATATTATTTATTATTCTCGCATTTAAGACGCGAGCTTTAAGCCCAGTAGAGACTATACTATAAATAATGTCTAAAAATTATATAATTACTTGTAATGGCTATACTATGTATTGTGCAGTTAATTATACGAAGTATACCCCTAAACATTCTATAATATTCAGAAATATAGACGATAATTTAAGATTAAATATAGAGATTGATAGTAAAAATGCAAATATTAGTATTATTAATAGTGATAAAGTATGCCCTGACATTGATAACTTCATTAACTATCAAAAAAAATTTATTACATTTATTCGATATACACTTTTTTCCGTGAAGATGTTATGTCCACATATAAATAAAATATATGTGCAAGATTTTTTGCAAATAATATATAATGGAATAGATACATTTTTTAATTTAAGTTTATCATATGGCTATATGTTAAAATATAATCAAACTTGGTACCAAAAAGAATTTGGCGCTGAATTACCTGAATATATATACAAACATTATATTAATTCATTACAAATTCTAGATGAGCCATTAATGGATTATTCTTTAATTAAAGATATCTATCCACAATTTGCAGAATATGAAGTTGAATATAGAACATCTAAATCACCACGTGATTTTATTAATCAGTTACGTTCAAAATTTAAATCTGAATTTTACTTTAAAGTTGGTCCATGGCTAAATCAATATATGAAAACATTACAAATTAAAATAAATTCTGAACACTGGTACATTCCTATATCTAACATAATATCAATTAATAATTTTAATATTATTGTAATAGACAATATAGTTAAAAACAAGAGTGTTAATAATAATAGCAAATATTTTGGATTTCATATTGGATCTGATTCTAATTTTACAAGTTCTGTGATGGGCATATATGATAATAAATAAAATCTTAGTCTTTAGAAATGAATCAGGCGTATCCACTTCTAAAAACTGCTGCAATCATTTTCCTTGTAGATATTTTTTGGCTGGCAACTGGGGGCATCTTCGCACGCCGAATGACCGAGCGCATTCAGGGTAAACCCATTGAATTTCGCTTTGTCAGCGCGGTTATTGTCTATATCTTCCTAGCATATATGCTTCTTGAAACCACTTCTGCCAAACAGGCATTTATGTACGGTGTGGCCATTTATGGCGTATATGATTTTACCAATCATGCATTGCTGGATCAGTATGAATGGAAGTTTGCCATCGCTGACACACTCTGGGGTGGTGTACTCTTCGTTGTTGCTCGTCATTTACTCAAAGCATTCTAGGCTACTACAGGTCCTTAATGACAAGACCATTCTTTCCACACTGCATAAGCTGGCAGGCGGCAATAAATAGTCTGAATAGGTATACGAGAGCTAGAAGTGACGCAGCACATTTAATTTCACATGGGAGACGTTCATCTCTATTCTTTGGGGCATTGGGCCACTGCTCTTCCCCCTCTTCCTCCTCATGCTCTTCTTCCTCCTCTTCTTCCTGCTTTTGCTCTTTCTCATGTGCCTCATCCTCTGACGGGGCAGGTGTATCAACTGCCTCAATAGGGGTATTACTGGTTTCTGGTTCTACTTCTGTTGTAGCAGTAACAGTAGCAGGGGTGGCAGTAGTGGAAGGCGTTTCTGTCATAATAGGCGCATACATGTCTTTTAGAATTTTCTTAATAAGATCAGTTTCATCGACCTGTTCGGATTGTACATTGGGGGGGACAGTATCTGACATGATGTATCTTATAATGTATAACTGTGCGCATCTTTAGGCCTTGGCTGGCCCGCAGGAAAAAATTGAAATTGGATTTGACCGCATTTTATAGCGTAGCAGCCCCCTCACGCTAATTCCAAGATGTGCTTTCGTCGCCCCAGCAAAATCGTCGTCCCCGTCCTGACCCTTAATGGGGTGATTTCCGATTCAGGCTCTCTCGCCTTTAAGAAACAGTGCAAGCTCATTGAGCAGGCATTCAAAGTTCCTCACATTAAGACCATTGCCCTCGTCATTAATTCTCCTGGTGGATCTCCCGTTCAGTCCGAACTTATTTACAAACGAATCCGTGCTCTTGCGACCGAGAACGAAGTGGAAGTCCTGACCTTTATTGAGGATGTAGGTGCCTCTGGCGGCTACTATCTGGCCCTCGCGGGCGATACCATTTATGCATCCAGCAGCTCAATCGTAGGAAGCATTGGTGTTGTGGCTAGTGGATTTGGCCTGCACGACTTCATTGGCCGCCATGGCGTAGAGCGGCGGATTTATGCCCAGGGAAAGAACAAGGCCATTCTTGATCCCTTCCTGCCCCAGAAAGAGGACGATATCGCAATTCTTAATGATATTAGTAAGGATGTGCATCAGGCATTCATTGATGTCGTTCTTGAACGCCGCGGGATCAAGTTTGATCAGTCCGACCCTGACCTCTTCAGTGGCAAAATCTGGTCTGGTAAAAAGGCCCGTGAAATTGGCCTAATTGATGCAATTGGTGACATTCATTCCGTACTTCATACCAAGTATGGAAAGAATGTTGAACTGAAGTATATTACTGAGCCCAAGACTCTTATGTCCTCGCTGCGAAAGGCTATTGGACTTGATACTCTTGCTAGCTCCATCGTTGAGACCGCTATGAGCCGTCTCGGCGTTAGGACGCAGATGCTCATGCAGTAAATGGACGTCTCAAAAAATTATTTTTTAACTGATTTACGGGCCAGACGGCGTGTTTTCCTTTTTCCCCCGTTTAATGCATTAGCATTTACTACTACGCTATTTTTATTATATTCATTCTTGTTTTTATTAGCAATAGCCAATGGGGCTAACTGCGATACTTCATTAGCCGATTTATGTAGTATATCAAGAGCCGTAAATACATGATTTACTAAACGATTAATCTCAATATCCCCTTCAAATAATCTAAATTCTAGTAAAAATGGTGATTTACGTTTGAGACCTTTATATTTAAATCCCATATACTCCTTTTTCGTCATTATCGTATTTATAATTCTATCTTCATTTGTAATTTCGTTCGCCTGTGGCGCAAGTCTGATTATAGAGGCGTTATCAAACTCATTCATTTCATTAAGTCTTTCAAATGGTACCTTTTTAAATGTATTTAGATTTCTATACAGCGGGCGGGCATACTTAGAAATATAGTTTACTTCTGCATTTGCGGGCTTTCGAGTTCTAACCGCATTATATATCATTCTCTCCGTTTTGATATAATTTCTTAGTAGGGTATTTAAAAAGGGTGGATTTGCAATCGCAATATATTTGTCTCTTTTTGTATCATACAGAGAGGCGTTAACATGGAAACCCATTGAATAATTTTGTATAAAGCAGCGGGGTTTATCTAGGCCAAATAGTGATAGCAATGGATATAATTCTTTATGGATCTTCTCTTTTGTTGGGTAGCCCTTTATGGAAAGAATTGGCGTTATACATTCAAATCTAAATGAATTTTGGGGTACCTTTTCCTTCTCCTTTCCCAGGATATTTTTAGTATCACCACACAGAATGGAAATATCGTCAACAAACGTAGGGATTTCATAATCTAGCCCTTTTTCGACTATCATTTGTACCTCTTCGCGGGCTATTTGCTGATAGGGATGGTATATATCTCCAACTGCAGTTCCATATTCTTCATATTTTCTTTCTAGCAATTGATCATATCGTAGACCTGGTATGTCTGGATTTTTCATATCATAGTAGTAGTTAACTGTATCATCCTTCTCTCTATTTACAATGACTAGATAGTTGTATTTTTCGGCTAGAGCGGCAAAATATTTTGACTTTTGAATTATATTTTTATAATACAGATCAAATTTAAATTTAAACGTGTTAAAGCCTGGAATTAGATTAAGGTAATTTAGTTGATTAAGTGCTGCCATATCGAAATTAAGACATGCAGGAGCTGTTCTGATACATGCTTCCACCTCCACACCGAATCGCGTTTCCAGATTTTCTGGCGGAGACCATCTATACGTTTCCTTCTGCTTGTTCATTTCCGTTGTCACGAACAAGGTCTCATTAAATGCTCTATGGCCCCTACTCATCTTACTATATATGGTATAGAAAAATGAATATGCTTATGGGGCTTTATATATCACCCTTGTACGCCCACTGTGTCAGTGCTTGTCTTTGCACTGGTCTACATTCTAAATCACCAGGTTTACAATTAGCTTTTATCTGCCCAAGATGCCGTCTGAACGCCCGCCACCTCTTAATCTGTACTGCATCTATTTCTGGCTCACGTCTCCCGCAAAAATATCTACAATACCATTGGAACCATCCACGCGGATCATTATTTTTAGTGTTGTCTGATAGAATTGGGTACTGCTTTGCGACATGACCATCTGGATTTGGCACCCAGCCATAGTCCTCCCATTCACTTAGATCTAGCCGTGATTTGACTTTGAATAAATTCAGTTCAGGATTTGGTCCCTCTGGGCTCAACTTTCCTTTTTCAATCGCCTTTAGAAACCATTCTTTGGGAAACTCTAGAACACAATCATTCATATATTTACCCTCAAATACACCAAGCTCTAACATCTTCGCTGGAGTTAATTCTGGTTCAAATCCCTCAGCAAAATTTTTGCCCGGATTCTCGGCCAAGACATAACTGTAACCCTGTTCCATTTTGTTATACACTGTAATCTTTGCCCCCTTCTTAAAACTACTGAGCGGATTTCCTTTTGAGTTTAGAATTTTTAACATATCATCCGTGCTTTTAATGGATAACACTCTTTTATCCTTAAAATGCATTGCGCCCTATTATAGCCGAGGTTAAAATTTGACTCCCAAATTCTACACGTTGGATAGCAGCCAAAATGCAAACTACCTATACTCCTCCTAAACCCGCCCCACTCCCTGACGACTTTGATGAATTCTATGCCTCTCTAACGGAACAGGAAAAGGCACTACATCTTCTCGCGATTGAAAAACTCCAGTCCTCCTACTTTGTACAATGGACACATATGTATAAGAAATGGAAGAAAGCAAAAGAGGGCGTCGCTAAATAAGCCAGCCACACTTGTCATCCGATAGCTCCCCATCTATAAAATGCTCTAACACATTTCGTTCATGGCTTCGCATCTTCATTAGAGGGCCCTGGAGTTCCCTATTTTTGCACGCTAGCTCTAATCCTGTAGCTGAATCCCAATCGCCCTCGGCTAGATATTTATATGGCCCATCTTCCGCTTTTCTTAAAACTAGGCTAGACAGTGGATATTTATCAATCTGCAACACTTTCTGGGCGGCCACATGAATTGCCAAATACTCTGGATTATCTATTTTCTCAACATCTACACCCATCGCCTTTCTGGATTCCACATACTGCTTGACTGTTTTGAACTTAGCCATTTCCACAAATTCATCACGCCACATCTGCATAAATTCGGAATTCTTATTGCTGGCCAAAAACCAACTTTCTATCACGGGCGGAAGAGTGTCTTTGGTAAACCCTCCAAAATAGAATCCAGAGAACTCGGCGGGCTTTGGAAATAGCCAGGTGTCTAAGGGCTCCTTAAGAAGAATGGATGAATCTATCCAGACGCCCCCATGTTCTGCTAGAGCGTATAGACGCAGCAAATCAGAAAAGCGTGCAGGGCTATCGTTAAAATTTGGATTAGATATTATGGCAGGGGGAATGGACAAATACTTCTTATAATTCTCTTTTGTTAAAAGTATAACTTTGTATTCTGGATTATATTTCTTCCAGGAATCCATGCACATTTTAACAACTTTGGGCATTTTATCGGGATTGTCCCAGTAGGTCCATATCGTCTTTGGATTTACCCCATACTGTGTTTTACGGGTTGCAATCAGTATAATAAATAGCACTGCAGCTAGCCCTAATAGTTGAATGATAATGGGCTTCATTACTATTGGGTAATATTTTATTCTAGCCACCCACACTTCTCAAGTGATAATTCATGGTTTAGACCTGCCTCCAATATTTTTCGTTCATCGGACCGCATCTTCATAACGGGGGCTTGATAGCTCCTATCACCGCAAGCCAGCTTCATTGCCTTTTCTGGATACCAGAGAGAGTCTGTTAGATATTTGTATGCGGTTGTATCTGAGTTTCTGAGTATTAGACCATCCTGTGGATATTTGTCTATTTGTAGGACCTTTAGAGCAGCAATGTAGATTGCGAGATAGGCGGGCTCTCTTAGCTTTTCAAAGTTCACACCCATCTTTTTTCGCGAATCAACGTATCCCTGAATTTCCTTGAAGGTTGCCATCTCCAGAAATTCCTGTTTCCAGAGTTTTATAAACTTGCTTCCCTTATTTGCAGCCAGAAACCAACTATCTATCACTGGAAACTTTGGATCCGCGGTGATTGACTTCATGTAATATCCAGAGAACTCAGCATATTTTGGGAAGAGCCACTCGTCAAATGGCTGCTTGACTAACACGGAGGCATCAATCCATATTCCACCGTGCTCCTCCAAGGCGTATAACCGAACGAGATCGGAAAATCTCTGTGGTGTGTCGTTAAAGTGCGGATGTGAGCGGATTTCTTCTGGTATTGTTATGTACCCCTGATAATTCTTTTTGGTTAGAAGTATAATTTCATAATCGGGGTTGAATTTTCTCCAGGAATCCATGCAGAGCTTCACGGCTTTTGGAAGGGGCTTTGCTGCGCTCCCTGGACCATTATCCCAATATGTCCATATTTTCCTGGGAACGGTGTTATAATTCTGTTTTTGGCGAAAGAGTAGGGATAGGACCGATAAAATTAGGCCTATGATTGTGATTAGAATCGCCCCTCCCTGGATCATCCTGTATTTTGCGCACTGTTTAAATCATGGAGGCTTTGCGCGCATGCGCGCAAAAAGGACTTAAAGGGCGGCGAAGGGGTATAATTATACAGTTAATGAATTATACCGCGACCGAAATGCCCAGCCCTAAAGGTTCATACTTCAAAATTACTACTTCCAGGTGTGGCATTGTCTTTCTTAATATGTACTCATGGGCGCAGCAGTACAAGCCTACCACATTCTGTGGATTTAATACTGTTGAGAATAATAATTGCTACTATCTATCAGTTTCTGAAGAGAAGTCTATTGCCAATCTTACAACTCTGATTAAAAATGCAATTGATGATGATAAAGAGACTTTCACGATTGAAATTATTAAAACTGAAGAGGAATTTACTAAATGCACACATGGTAAGTTGTGTAGTGTACTCGTTTCTGGCTCAAAAACATCTGCAGAACAGGCGCGGGACCTTGTTGCAGAACTTGATAGGGCGCGCGGTAATTCAGTTAGAGTAGGAGAGCTTACAATTAACGCGCAAACTAAAAACTATAAGACGATTAAAACGATGGATGCAGTCGTCCCTTGTACAACCTCTGATGATATTGAACAGCGTCGTCAAAATATGCGCGCGCCTAAATATGTACTAAAGAGCTTTGATATTGAAATTCCGTTTAATAATGCAAATGGAATTTATCGTATTCCATACTATTTTCAAATTATTATGACTGGCATTTCAGTAAGTTCAGGCGATTTTAGCTTTGATATTAATGGAACTGAACGCGGAACTTCTACTAATGGGCACCTAAATCTTGAACTTATTCCTGGCGATGAAAAGAATACATGGAATGAGCTGTGCCAAGAACTCGCTTACGGTTCATATAATAAGTTCCTTGATAAACTAATTGCTGTCCCTGATAGCAGCCACCCATTTTTTAGTACTAAATGGCTAAACTGTAAACGTGTTGACTATCCAATCATTCGCAATCTCATCCCCAATAACACTATTACCCTCCACTGCATAGGCGTTGTTCTAGAAGATGAGAAGGACAAAATGGGATTTAATTGGTTCTGCTGGCCGATTATTCAGACCTAGACGGGGGGCAGTTGGCTACTTCTATAAAGTATATTTCATACGTATTAGTGCATAGTTAACGGAAAAATTGAAAATTTGGTTTGCCCATGAGATATTTGACACGCCTTCATCCAAGATAATCCCCTTAAAATGAACTTCCAGGCCTACACTCTCGCCGCTCACCCTGACTGGGCCTGTATCCAGATCAAGTCGCCCGAGACCGAGGCGCGGCAGCCCGTCCATCTCTACTGCCTCATTGACACATCTGGCTCTATGCAGATGGATTTCAAGCTTGATAGCGTTAAGCGCTCGCTGCATTTCCTCCTTGACTTCCTCGGGCCCGAGGATAAGATCTCCATCGTAACCTTTAGTGACACCGCAAAGACAGTGCTGTCTCAGGTTGCGGTCAGTGCGAACGAGAAGGAGAATATTCGTGCCCGCATCTCCATCATGCAGCCCGAGGCCAATACCAATCTTAGTGCGAGCATTGTTGAGTGCCGCAGCTCCCTCTCTACTGACACGGCCACTGTCAAGCAGGGCATTATCCTCCTCACCGACGGTCACGCAAACCTTGGTCTGACACGCCCCTCAGAGATTCTGGAGCTGTGCCGCAATACACTCAACAAGTTCAGCGGAACATCCATTTCCTGTGTGGGATACGGAACTGATCACAATGCCGAGCTCCTGCAGAGCATTAGCACCGAGGGCGGTGGCAGCTACTATGTCGTGAGCAATCTGGAGGATGTTGCCACTGTCTATGGAGATATCCTTGGAGCACTGATTAGTTGCACCTCCCAGCAGGTTTGCGTTATTCTGCCCGCTGGAACCGAGATTAAAAGTCGCTATGCAACTGCGGGTCTTGCTGGAGGGCTGGAGGTAACCGTTGGTGATATGGCGGCGGGGGCAGAGGCTGCATTCCTGGCGCGCATCCCTGCTGGGACTGCGGTTACTCTGAAGGGATACAACTTGCTCACTCATAATCCCTTTGAGATGGCTGCTACGGTTGGAACTACTGAGGATGCGGCGCTACAGGTAAACGGCGAGGCCCACTATCTGCGGTTTGAGGTGCTCGGACTCCTTGACCAGGCTAAGTCTCTAATTATGTCTCGTGATGCGGCGGCAGTGGACGCACACATTCAGAAGATCAATACCTGCATTACGACGATTGTCGCGCATCAGGCGGCCAGTAACAACTCGCTCTGGGATATTCTGCTTGGTGAACTCAATGCATGCAAGGAGGTACTGCAGAACAGGCACATTCACGCCTTCGCAAGCCCACAGGTCATGACTCAGCGCGGCGGATACCTCGGCCAAATGCGCGGTCTGCCCGCCGCCATGTCTCAAGCTCCCATGTGGACTGGTTCAGGGGGCGGGGGTAGCGAAGAGAGTAGCCCTGTACCTGGTCTAGCGACAGCTGGCGGCTTCCCAGTAGGCCGCACATTCTCCAACTATGCTCAGCAGCGGATTAGCTCTCAGCTGGCAGCCGTTGCCTCTGCCAGGGCCCCTGTGCACGGGGCGGCGACTATGCGGCCTGACGATCCCTGCCCTCATAGCGGCGCAAATAGCCCTGCTTGTGGTACACCTGTTCTGGTCGGTATTCCTGGCGGCATCCCTCCTGGATTTGCGCTACTTCCTCCTCGTCTGGGTAGCGTACTCAGCGCAACTAGCTCTGCTAGCACTACTGAGTAGATGAGTGAGGGGCTGAAATATATAGAATCTAAAGCATAAACACGATATATTTTTAGTATGTCTGCTGGCCAAAAGATTATGATGCCTGATGGGGTGGGATTTGTAGAGTTTCTTGATAAATTTGGCGATGATCTAACTGTAGTGAATGCGGCTAGAGTATCATTTGATAAGGAATCTCATGAACTAACTGAAGGTGATAAGAAACTTATTAAGTATCTGGCGAATCATGATCATATTACGCCTTTTTTTCACCCCCAGGCCCGCCTACGAATTAAGATGCCCATCTTTGTATGCAGAGAGTATTTTCGTCACACTATAGGGCTAGCTCGCAATGAAGTTAGTCGGCGTTATGTAGATTTCACTCCTGAATGCTGGGTCCCGCAACCTGAAGAAATTCGTGAGCGCGATCCTAAAGCTAAACAGGGCTCTAAAGCTACTGCTGTTGAGGATTCAATGGGTGCATGGACTCTAATGAATGAGCATACTAAGGCTGCAATTAAAACCTATGAGGAACTTCTTGCTAAAGGTGTTGCCCCTGAAATTGCGCGCACAGTACTTCCTCAAAGTATGTATTCTACATTTATTGAAACTGGAAGTCTATCTGCTTTTGCGCGTATCTGTAATCTGCGTCTAGACCCGTCAGCACAAAAAGAAATTCGCGATTATGCTTATGCGATTGATTCTATAATGCAAGAACTTTTCCCTGTTTCTTGGAATGCACTAAGTAGTAAGTTTAAAAGTAATGATACTAGTTAAAGTAGTCTGGATCTATACCGATATAATGTATAGAGGGTATATTATATAGTTTTATCTCATTAATAGACTTGCTTAATTTATTTTCCCAATCTTCACTGTCATTCAAAACTATCCATTGTGCTATTCTAATAAGATGTTTATTATTATTAAGCGCACATTGCATTTTATACTTATCTATTTTTAATTGCTCTTCTGGGCTTCTCCAATTACTAATTTGCCTATAATGCTGGGGCCCATCTAGTTCTATTATAATATTATTATATTCAAAATCATAGGGTAAATAACGATTTGTTATAGGATTTATACACCAGTTATATTTAATCTGATAGCCAATATCTGTATATCGTTCAATTAACCATGCGTACAATTTTTGCTCTGTTTTATTTTTACAATAAGGGCACCATCGTCCATATTGTACAGACAGTGGGGCACATGAAAATTCTCTATCACATTTGTTACAGTTAAATAAATATTTCTTAATACTACCTCTTAGAGTTTGGCGGGGCGTAATAGTATTCTTATCTGACCAGTATTTTGACAATTCATTACTTGCAAATGATTTGTTAAAACATTGCATACAGTTATTATCTATGCATAATATTCTACTATTTGTACAACAATAAGGGCACCATGTACCTTTTTTAATATTATTTAATGCAGAACTAAATTCATGGTTGCATATATTACAATTAAATATATACTTTTTACCACTAGATTTGCGCACTAGTCGTGGCGATAATTCATTATTCTTTGACCAATACTTGGATAACGGATTGCTTGCAAAGGAATTATTATAACATATATCACATTCATTATCATTACATAAAGAATTAACACAATATGGACACCATGCATTTTCATTAACAATGCGATTAATTATGATACTAAATTCATGATTGCAAATATTACAATCAAATACGTAGCTCTTTTTCCCTCCCTTAAGAACAAATCTTGGCTTTACATCATTTAATATACTCCAGTATTTAGATTTATCACAACTTGCAAAAGATCTATTAAAACAATATGTACAATCATTATCTGCGCATAATTTATCGCCCTTACAATACGAGCACCACTGACCATTAGATATATTTGAAATTGTGGCATTAAATTCATGGTTACATTCAGTACATATAAACCATGCCTTTTTATTACTAAATTTTGCAATATTTTCTGGTCTTTCACAATTAATACTAGACCACCACCAGGATCTCCAGTAACTAGCAAATGATTTTTCAAATTCTATTGGCATCTTCAACATGGTCCACTTTAAAATATCTTAGTAAATCAATTTTAATTTTATATTATTATTATACTTTTTCCTGTTTCTTGGGAGGCTCTAAGTAGCAAGTTCAAGGGGCATGTGGCCTAATCTTTATAGCGCTGCCATACAAAATAGGCGATGACTCCAAGAGAGGTCGCCGCGATTAGTTGCGTTGTACGCAATTCTACATTAGATACGAGACTGTGAGTTTTGCTATATCCAGGTTGGACATTACAAATATCACACCCCTTCGCGGATTGAATATCCGTTGTCGACGCCTCATTTTGTTTCAAATTGAGATCCAAGCATCCAACAAATCGCATGTCATGTACGTAGTTGAAAATAGACATCCACAAATCAATCTGGGCCTCAATCGGATACACCTCTTTCAATAGACGTTTTGCAGCGTGTAGAGTCATAATATATCCATGTGATGTTACAAATTCACCCACGCGCACCGCCTTTGACTCTCCTGGAATCTGCGTCAATGAATCCCAACCACCAGCGATGAGCCAAATATCCCATTTTTTAGGGTCTTTTAGAATGGTGGACTCTTGTATACAGTTATTCGCCCTCTGAACAAAATCGGGTGGTACAACGGCATCATCTTCAAAAACTAAGCAGAGTTCTTGATTATTATTCACCATCCACTGCCAAATAGCAATGTGTGATAAGGCGCAGCCAACCCCGCCCACGCTTTCCAGCTCTTCATGGCTACGCCGTGTTTTTGCTAAGATGTTTCGTTTCGCTAACAGTGAAATTCTGGGGTCTGACTTAACGTCTATCTTTTTGCCGTCAACTGCAAGGAATCGTTTTAGATTTAGCCCGTCAATTCCGGACTGATCTTGAAAACGGCGCCACCTATCTGGGCGTCGTTCCAGCGTAATACAAAATGCAGGGATGGATTCTATAGACCAAGAAGCCATTTCTCTTTTTGTTTCTCGGAATAAAAATGCGTAAAATTTGACTCTCGGAATGCGCTCGTCAAAATAGCAAGACGAGAGAATGGGCTATCTTTCACTAAATATCGGCTGTATGTTTGCGCAGAAAACAACGGAACTCCTGCGCCGTGTTCGTCGCTACAAATCCATTGGCTACAAAGTACTTGTCGTAAACTTTGTTGGCGACACCCGCTATGGCGAAGAATGTATCGCCTCCCATGATAAAGAGATTGAAAAAGCGGTATGTGTTGATAAACTGGCTGCAGTAGATGCACTTGTTCGCTCAGGGGCATATAATGTAGTCGCAATTGATGAGGGACAGTTCTTCACAGATCTATTTGAATATGTGACTCGGTGGGCCGATGAACTCCCTGTCCATATTGTCGTAGCTGGCCTAGATGGCACGAGCGAAAGAACGCCCTTTGGAGATATGCTTCGTCTGATTCCGCATGCAGAAGAGGTTGAGCGTCTAAGCGCATTCTGTTCTGAATGTCGTGATGGAACTGTTGCAGTGTATTCAAAATACTTTGGAGAAGCTCCCAAAGATGAAAATGGTGTGGCGATTGGCGGCGCGGAAGCGTATCGCCCCGTATGTAGAGCACACTATCTACAGGGACTGAATAAGTAATTGGAGCAGAATCTTATCCCAGTGAAAACTTTCATCACCTGGAATTCCACAGAAATTAACTAGAATTATTTTTGTTTCAGCGGGTTTAATCATCATATTATCTATAACTTCATCTTTATTAAATAGTGAAATATTAAATATTGGCTCTTTAAAAAAGTAATTAAACACCGCGGCATTGAAAAAAGGTTGCTCGACCGTGTATAACTCTTTCTCCGTTGTTGCGGCCAGATTTTTAATATACCTAAAAAAATTCAGAATATCCTTTGAATTATGCCAACCATATATTCCAGCCGAGAATCCTGGCATTGATTCCATACGTTTATTGACTAGCAGTAATTTATCATCCTCTGTCATTAAATCCCCGTAATACAAATGATTTGTAATAACACCTTCAGTTCTTAAATACAGTGTTGTCTTATTATTACTCTGTTCTTTAAATAAATTATGAATATCATTCATAACTAATACATCAATGTCCAAATATACATATATAGGATCTTGCGTGCTATCAGTCAATTCTAGAATTTCTTCAATATCGTATCTCTTCATAATACCCTCCTTGATATTCGTGGGCTGTTTGTATTTAACCACTTTAAAGTTTGGTAGCTGTCTTGACAGCCAATGAAAGATTTGGCTTTTTTCAATATACGCTAGAGTTACTTCGTCTATAAATGATACACAATAATCTATATTTCTTAAAGAACCATATCTATAAAGATTATATAACCATATATAGTACATATCTATATATTTATTAAGTTTGGCATCTCGGCCTGTTAACGTAAATAAATTTGTATATACTACAAGTGGCCTATGCATTTACGCCTTAATCTTAGATGCCCTTTATACTGCACATATAGATTATATATCTATATACATCTTGATATAAATATTAACCATTATTAGATATGTCCAATCGTATTTATGACGCATCACATTTGGTCAAACGCAGAGGTCAACAGGCAATCGCTGGATCATTTTTAACGCGCCTGCAGCCTCCGAATCCTGGCGTGGCTCCTCAGCAGGGAAGCGGGCCCCTTCTTGGTATCTACGATGCTTCAATTATGAATGCAGTTAAAACGGGTAATTCTACTGAATTTACTCGTTATCCTACGTGTATTGTAACTAGTCAGGGATGTCCGTGCCCTCAGGTGGGGGCGGCGGCTTCCCCAGTGCCAGGAGCGGTAACAAATATAATATTTACAGTTGGGTCTGTAAACGTATCATGGGATCCTCCTGCTGGAGTCATAGGGCCCGTGGGCTATATTATTAAAGCATACCTCTTCGGCGAGCTTAAACAAACTGTTAAAGTTGACAACGGTGATTCACATTACAAATTTACTAACCTGGAAGAGGGTAAACCATACACATTTACGGTTATGGCATTTAATAGTTCTGGAACAGGTGAAGTTGTTCACGCCCCTACATATTTTATTGCCCCGCCCTCCACATTATCAGATATTCTTAGCGGGATGGGGGGCGGAAGTCGTTCAGTAGATAATCTACTTTCTATATCTATTGAGAAATCTCTAAAATATGTCATTAATCATGGACTAAACTCAATCCTTGAGGCAGCCGCCAAAATCAACTGGGGGCCCACAAAATGCTCACGCTATATCTATTTATGGAGTGCCACCGTTGCACAAGCCTGGAACTGGGTAAGACCCGCGAGTGAAAACATACTTACAGGCATTAAAGATTACTGGAATTGGACCCCCAAAGTACCCATAAGTCTAACGGATGAAGAATCTCTTGTGTGGATAGTGTATGTTATAGATGTAATTACTCCATTAATTTCTAAGTCAATCCATCCACGTATTTATAAGATTGATCCTAAGTTAGAGGCGGCTGTTAAAGCGAAGGGTCAATGGAATACATGGTTTGCTGCATGGAAGGCATGGATAGCTGATCGCGATACAGATGGCCATATTATGGCTGCAACTAATCAACCTACCGATTCTAGTAACTGGAGTGAAACAATTTATGTTGATGGAACAACAGTTAATGCAATATCATCATTCCCTGCGCCCCAGAAATGGACACGCTTAACCGTGCACGGAAAGAAACAAAAATATTTGACTCATGGGTGGGGTAATGTAGAGTCATCTTGCTTAACAAATGATAATGATGCGGCCGTCGTTGCTGCGGTAGAACCCAAGACGGGGGCAGATAGGGATGCGGAGATAGATGAGGTTATGCACATGGCAGCGGCCCTTACTGATAATCAAAAAATCATGGCTGAGTTCTGGGCGGGGGGCCCTGGAACTGTCTCTCCCCCTCTTATGTTGATTTGGCTATGGAAAGAATACATGCGCGTTCACTCTGCGACTGACTATACTCAAATCATTTACTCACTGCTAGATCTGGGTATTCATTTATTCGAGGCTGGACGCATGTGCTGGAAACTTAAGGCGCTTCATATGGAAGCCCGCCCCATTCAGGAAATTCGCCGCAGATACCATGGCCAACAGATAACTTCTTGGAATGGTATGGTCGATGGTTCACAGTGGGTACCCTATCAAGAAGCAAACTTTGTAACACCGCCATTTGCCGACTTCCCCTCAGGGCACAGCCAGTTCTCAAAATCATTCGCCTTAACTATGAACAAGTGGTTTGGCACTGATATATTGAAAACTGAAACATTCTATGATAGACTACATCTAATATCGCCACTTTTTAAGGTGATGCAACAGGGATCATTTGCTGACTTTTTAGTTGGGGTGGGCACATCTGGTATTGAAGCGAATGTACCTGCGGTGGCACAACAATTATCATATCCTAAATGGGATGACATTGCGGATGCAGCGGGCATGTCTCGTCTATATGGCGGTATTCATTGCATTACAGCGCATACTGCTTCCCAAACTGTAGCGGGTATGATTGATGAATTTATCAGAGGCCATTGGTGGAATGATCTTCCAACACCCCCGCCGCCCCCACCACCACCAGCGGACCCACTTGATCCTCCTACGCTGGTATATGGCCTTGCTGCAAATGAGGGCGCTTACATATACTTCACTAAAGGGATACAAGGAACACCCGTTAACTATGAATATACAACCGATGATGGTACAACATTTACAGCTCTGAGCCCATCTGATATTCTGAGCCCCATCTATATTCCTGGATTAACAAACGATGTTGAGGCTAAAATAAAGCTGCGCGGTGTAAGTTCAGTTAATCAAAAGAGCGACTGGTCTGCTGAGATTTCAGTTACGCCCAGCAATCCTGCTGTTCCTGGAACACAGTTAGCGTATGATCCCAATAATACTGCCAGTTATAATGGAGGCACTAGTGTCATGAGTATTGGTGCAGCGGCCATGACTGGAACTAAAACTCCCGCTGTAAATCTTCTAAATCTGTCAACTATTAACAGAAACGTATTTGATTTTAGTGGATCAGGGTCATATATCAGTTTTGGCCAATATGACTTTGGAGACCAGTTCACTATTAGTGCGTGGGTATATCCGCGTTATAAATATAGTATCAATGGTCTTCTGACAAACGTGGGGCCTAATGTAAATACAGTCGGTTTTAAAGTTGGTTGGAATAACTGGCAAGCGGATAATAAGGTAATGATGTTGGAGGCGGGTGGGGCCCCACCTAATGGTACATGGAGTGTACCTAGTTCTATCCAGAATACTGTTATAATAGATGAATGGCAGCTTCTATCATATGTTTTTGACAAAGTTAATAGAAGAATTATATTTTATAGAAATGGCCTGCCAGTCAATACTGAAACAATTCAGACAGGAGTTGATATTGCTACTAATAATTCATCATTCTATATCGGTGCATACATTGGTGGGTCATATACAATGAATACCCAACTCGGATTAATAAATATTTATAATACTGCACTAAATGCTGCACAGATTATGTCTGAGTTCAATGCCACACGAAATACCTTTGGTGTAGGACCGACATTTAATATGGTGGCGGCAGCCGTGCAACAGCCTTTACCAAAACCCACCAATAACACTGCACTTGCTCTCAGAATTCCCCGTCCCCTGCTAGTCTCAAAACCATACACAATTGGTATCAGATATGTCTCAGGTATTCCTGCTCCTGAAATACAAGCTCTCATCATGACTGCTAAGGGATTTATTGAAAGCATTATAAGTGAGTCACATGGTCTGCGCCTATCTGGGGTCAGTTTAGATTATGATATGATAGTTGACTTAGATGTTAAACCCCTTGCGGATAATATCCTAGCCAGTGCTAGACCGACTATTGTTAATACCTCAGTAAGTCCAGCGGTTCCTCTACGCCAATCCGTCATACTCAATAGTAATAGATTTAATGAGTCTTCTCTTCTTGCACCTGCCGAACTAAATGGCACAAGTGTTTCTAGATTGGTCCCAGTTCTCATTCATGAAATGCTACACGGGCTCGGCATTGCTGCATTGCGCTCTGGATTCTTGACCGTTGGTTGGGATCAATTCATAGATTCAACCAAGACATGGTACACAGGACCAAATAATAACTGGCTCAGAAGTGAAGCCGTTAAGGCCTATCGCGAGATAGTTGGTACCCAGGTCTTCCGCATTCCAATTGAAAATAGTTTTGGACAGGGTACCGCCTATTCTCACTGGGAAGAAGGTGTGCGTGAAGGCTTTGTGAAGGAGCCTCGCTACTATAATTATGGTAAGGGTAATGTCTTTCACCCCGCTCTACCCGAAGAGATTATGACGGGTGTTGCTGGAAATAGATTCTATATTACTAAGCTAACTGCGGGAGCGCTGGCCGATCACGGCTACAAAGTTAACATGAAAAGCCCTAATATCGTACCCTACCCACAGGCGCTAATACAAAAAGTATAAACGTATTAATAATACTTATTACAAATAAGATATATTAATATCTAGAATGTTTTATCACTACCCGTCTCTGTCTTATGAGCGTTCCAGCCTTCGCGAATATACTTTCCAAGATCGCGATTTTCTGTGTCCATTTCGGATGCAAGTTGCGTCATTGTAGAGATAGTATCCTTAAACCAGGGGATAGCATTGTTCAGCTCAGTAGAAAGAATTTCGTCAATCTTAGAAAAGGCTGTACCCCAACGACGACCAGATTCTTCATCCTTTAGGGAATTGAAGAGAAGATTTTTGTCGCGGACATTATTAAAGCCTACCAGATGCGTTTCAAAGACAGTCATCATATTAAGCATCCATTTATAGATCGCCTTGCCTTGTTGATCCTGTGCATTAGGAATTAGATCAGTTGTTAGCGTGTCCTTCAGCATGGCGATTAGTGCTTCAGCAGATAAACCTCCAAAAGGACCTGACATTTCTTCTATGATCTTTATAAACTGTAATCTTTAGGTTGATTATACGACAATATTGCCCGTTATAATTCTGACTTTCTCTGACGCGCTATACCATTTGCGCCAGTTGTCAATTCGTACCCAACCCTGTCTAACTGCATAGGCTACATTCTGTACAAAGAGCGTATATTCACATTTTGGAATAAAGCAATTTGCATAGTGTTCTGAGCATTGGTCAGGATTATTTAGCATTATGGGCTGCCCCTTGATTGCCCGAACCCTATTATGAAATGCCCAGAGCCAGTTTCTTAGAGTGGTACGTAGCTGGGGCCCATTTAGCCCCTTAAGGGTGGGGAGGGGATTTGTTGCTAAATACGCGGCGGCGTGATTCTGGCATTCAGGGCAAGGTATGACTTGTGGAAGATGGTTAACAATTGTTTCCATTAAACCGGCCTGATCAGCATCTGTGAGTGGATTACCAGAGAAGCCGATTTTCTCATTTAGGCAGTGCAGATATTTCCATACAATCGGCCCCCATTCAGCTGGGTCGGGGGCATCAGATCCTCCCATTGGCGCCTGGCCCATGAAGTGAACTGTGCCGCCAGTATTTTTCTTTCCACATCCGCAGGGCATTCTCTACTGGGTTGTGGTGATATCTTTTAGGCTGTCGTGAGGCGCACTTAGAGGCGCATTAACAACAAAGAAGCCACCATGGTTTGGACTGGGGCTGATGGGCAACAGGTACAGCTGCTGCTACTGTTGCAGGCATAACCTGTACAACTTTTGCTTTCATTGGATTCTTATTTGGATACGCATCACCTATCTTTGTCCATTCTGTTATTGTATATTGGCTACCCATGGACAGATTGCAGCGAGCGCAAATTGGTTTAAGATTACTAATATTCGTTACGCCACCTTGGCTCTCGGGAATATTGTGGCCGACATGAAAATCAAAAACGGTCATCTTGTTCTGACACCAATCCACTAAGCATTTCTGCTCATAATGACGACCGATGTGCTTTAACCAGACTTGCTCCCTTAGCGCTTTGGGTATGTTTGCCTTCTTCTTTTGCTGCTGTTGCTGCGCTTTCGCGGATAACACTGGATTTCTAGCCATTCATTCACTTAATATAAGAAGTACTACGAAGCTTTATATTATTAATAAGTATGACTTACAAATAATATAAGGTTAGCCCATGTGGGACTCGAACCCACGACCTTCCGCTTGCATCCCATATTAATTAGGGCTAGAAGGCGGACGCACTAATCCATCTGTGCTAATAGGCTTACAGAATCATTTCTGATTCTAATTATTATTTTGCTCTGGTTCTTTAAGTTCTGTACCAGTGCGCATATCATATGCATCAATATACAGATGGGTTGCATCTTTGATTTTTGGCATCTTTGACAGATTATGAAAGATTGGAATTCTAATTTCTCGCCCTCTTACTGGCTTCATGGTTCCGTCTAGACGCATATCTCCATTTGCTCTTCTGTTGTGCAATTTCATTTTCTCTATAGGCACAGCCGTTTCAGGAAACTTATCACAGATGACTATGCGGCCGCTATCCATAAGATAACGCAACTTGCCTGACCACATCATATTCTCTGATACTGAATATGTATCCCTCGCAAAATTGTATTGCATATACACCTTATCATATGTAGCCTGTGACATATATAGTTTATTAAGTTTAAGAATGGATTTCAGTGAACGGTCCATTAGAAGCATGATTTTACTAAAACTTTCAATAATGACGCCGCCATTATCTGGGGGATTTCTTAGGGCAATATCTTCTAAGCGATTAATGTATATAATATCTTTGCGATTGAGTTCTTCATTAATTTCGATAATTTCTTCATCCGATTTTGCTGTACAATACACATAGAATGTAAAGTTCTTGGGTAAATGGCCGCCCATTACTATCTTATTAAAGCCACCCTCAATTGGATAGACATACTTACCAGACTTAACTTCTACAATGCAATCTCTTAGTACGATATCAAACTCGCAAACGGGTTGACGAGCGTATATGAATTGAAGATTTCTATAAAACACGGTGTAACCAAGCTCTTCTAACCTCTTCGCTGCAGCGTCTTCCGCTTCCATTATATATTTGGGGCGGCAAGTGTTTATATTCTTGTCTAACCCATTTGCTTAATATAACTTAGCACTTTGTCCTTATAATGGGTATCATATGGGATTGATTCATTCACTATGTTATGCATATCAGGTACTCTTGAAATACCAAATCCAAACTTATCCTCCTTGCGACAAGACAGAAATAGATGAAATTGTACATTATTATATTTTAGTTCAACTGATTCTAACGGCAGATTAGGCTGGTCCCATTCTGTTATAAATTCGGCCCCGTGCTTGGTCAGCTCCTCAATAAGAAACGTCTTTATTTCATCAAACTTCTCCCATGATAGGATGTAATCCATTCTGAGTTAGTATAATAGTTGTCGTCTTTAGGCTATTAGCAGATTTTACTAAATCTCTTAATAGTTTTGATGCCCTCTGTGAGGATTGAACTCACGACCTTCTCTTTGCATAAGTAAGGCTACAAGAGAGATGCTCTACCACTGAGCTAAGCGGGCATTAGCAGATTTTACTCTGCTATTTAAAACTCATAACAGGGCTTTAAATAGCTTCTGCCTCGCGATTGTGAGAAGTTGACTCACGGCTGCGAGGCATTTTGGTCCATCTGGGTGTCGATCCCAGTACCTCCGCGTTATCAGCACGGCGCGCTAACCATTTGTGCCAATGGACCAGTAGGGCTGCTGCCCTAATTACTAAAGAGGGGGTTGTCTTTAAGTTCTTTTTGAGCAGAGGCAAATTTGATAGGGTTTCATGTGGCACCAACGGCTGCCATGAAAATAACCATAAAAGACTCTATTCTTATTGCGCACTTTGGAGGAAATAAGGCTAAAATGAATGTAGTACTTGACGGCATCTCAAATGCATACGAGGGAACAATTCCAAACCGCGAAGGTCATAACTTTCCTGCCTCTTTTATTCCGCGCGGACATGTACTCTCCCCATATAAAATACAGTGCAAATATGTTATCGGCGTTTACAATAATAAAAGTATTTCACACGAACTTTTACATGCAAAGTACTATATTGATGCCGAATATGCAACGCGAATTAATCAGGAATGGGCTGAACTTGATACAGGTGTTAGAAACTATTTGACGGGATTTCTAAAGCGACTGGGTTATGGTGACAATGTAATTATTGATGAGTATCAGGCCTATCGCTATACTGAAGCGCCTAATTTCTTCGGGATCAGACTAGATTAGGAACAAATATTTTTCTATGCTTGATAGCGAAGAAAAATAGTTTTAAATGGCCCAGCTGAGTTTCGACCTCAGTACCTCGTGATTACAGTTATTTGCTTCAGTCACGCGCTCTCCCGAGTGAGCTACTAGGCCATATAGGTACAATTACCCTTTTCTATACTTATTAGCAGAGAAAATAGTAAATTTATGATTCTACTGGGGATCGAACCCAGGACCTCCGCCGTGTCAAGACGGCGCTACTGACCGCTGAGCTATAGAATCAATTAGGGACATCGCCCTTTTCTGAACTTATCAGCACAGAAAATAGCGAAGTGCTATGGCTTCACCCAGATTTGAACTGGGGTTGCACGGTTCAGAGCCGTGCGTCCTAGACCGGGCTAGACGATGAAGCCATTTGGGATATTATCCCCATATATACTTGTATAGCATACATGGGGGTAAATTGGACCACACTTAGAGTACTTTGAGTACTCCAAAAATAGTCTTATATGTAGACTACGAGATTCGAACTCGTGACCCTTGCGGGACTCGCACCTCAAGCGAGCGGATTATATGGGAATAATTATTTTATTCTGACCACTTTCCTAAGCCTACATTATGTGGATTTCTCCACATGTATATCTTCAGACGAAGTCTTTAAGCTCTTTTCGTCTGCATATCTCCAGATATAGCCTCCACTGGTTGCGTGCTTGCCAGATAGGGCATGCTGTATACTTGATTTTCCAATACCTGATTTTCTTGCTGCGTCAGCTATACTAATATATGTAGATATATGTATATTATTTTTATCATACTGTGATATTTTTCTACCTCTGGCATTTGCCATAGAATTCTGATGTTTTTGAATATTATCGTTTCTAGTGTTTCTATAATAAGCTTTAAGACTCTCACTTATTTTAGTTTTCGTTTTATCAGCGTGTATTGTTATATGAGATTTAGATGATTTTATCGTATTGTCTATTTCTATAGACTGATTAAGCAAATGCAACATATTTTGTAGTCTATTAATAACAGTATTACAACTATTTATAATATTTTCATACAATAATACTTGATAGCATAATTTATTATATAAATCACTAGAATCTTTTTTATTACGATGAGCTTTACCTCCAACTCTTCCTTCTTCAACTGCTTTTCTAAATTTTTCTGAATTTCTAACTGCAGTAGATATATCTATGGTTTGCATTACTGCGCGATGTCTTTCCCTATATGTTTCATAATAATTTGGATTTTCTGCATGAAATTTTTTCACTGCATCTCGCATTTTTTGCTTAGCTTCGTCTGTATGTTTTATACCCAGGCGTCCACCTCCATATTGGCCGCCTGGCAGAATATTATATCCATTGGGCACTTGAGAATTATAGAGCTTAATATACTCTTTTTCGTATTTATGTCTATCTTCTGTTGCACAAATCAGTATTACTTCAAACTTAAATTTATCAATTCCATATTTCTTAATTGCAGCCTTAAGGGCTGGGCATCCCCTAGTTGTTTTGACGCTATTAATATGTCTTCTCCATCTGCATAGGGGATTCTTTTGTACGGTTTCTCCAATATAGCACTTCTTAGTTATAGTATTTGTAATTTTGTAAATGAATGCCATTTCTAAGAATAAAACTATTTTTTAGGAATTTCAAATTTCTCAAAAATAGCTCTTAGGGGGATGCTGGGAGTCGAACCCAGTACCTTTCGTACCCAAAACGAAAATCATACCACATAGACCACATCCCCACTCTGGTTCTTACTTTGAATAAGAACCATTATTAAAATCATGTTAGATTTTAATAATAGTTCTATACGAGATGTCGGATTCGAACCGACGCGGATTTCTCCATTTCCTCTTGAGGGAAACGCAATAACCACTCTGCCAATCTCGTTGTATTGTGGATTTCTCCACAATTATAACACGCTTCCCACCTTTAGGTTCTTTTTATGAGAACCATTATTCAGACCATGCCAGGCCTCAATAATAGTTAATATGCGAGCTGTCGGATTCGAACCGACGCGGATTTCTCCAAAGGATCTTAAGACCTTCGCCTTAACCAAGCTCGGCCAAACTCGCTTTTGTGGATTTCTCCACAATATATACACTCGTCACGTCTTTAAGTCCTTTTCAGCGACAGCGCCCTACAGCGCGCTACAATGGCACGCCCTTCGTCTTAGGCCCCCATGTGCTCGCAAACATACGCGGATTAAATACAATTCTACTCCACCATGGCTTCTCTCCTTTCATCTTTGCCTCTAACGCTCTAACTTCGTCGCGCAACTCCGCCAGAGGCTTCTCATCAGATGCAACTAGAAACTCCGTGCCAGACATGCCAGGAACACGGGGCAATGGCACCGCAGGCTCCACAAATACATTCTGCTTATCCGCCGTCTTCATAAAGACTGTATCCGCGGTTGCCATCGCCCCATGATGACCCGTCATTGCCATCATATAGAGCCCAGTCATCGTACTATCGCCGTGAATTGCACCACTATCCACCAATAATGTATACCCATATGGGACCTTGATACCAACTAATTCTAAACCGTCTTTGTCCTCCTTACCAACCATCGCAAATCCACCACATTTCTCATTCATTGGCGTAATCGCCTGGATAAAATCATGGCGCTCAATAAAAATACCACTGCCCTTATTCAGATACTCTGGCACATAATCATCTCCATAGTTGTATGTTACAATACGCAGCTTATGTTGAGCGTGAGGGAATTTAGAGACTAACTCCTGGTCAAAACACCATGGCTCTTCATTCTTCACAACCTGCGCGTGATATTGTCTTAGATCATATTTATATGGCTCCTCTATGATATTAAGTTTCATTACCTGCTCTGGCAGCGTTAACATACCAGGGAGCTCAAATAAGCTGTCCGCTGTTAACCCCGCCGTGACTGGTTTACCTGTATCTACATCAATTAATTCAGATGCGAGGGAGCGACCAGACTTCCACTCATAAGTTCCACTTGCAAATCTTTTCTTATATTCGTCTGGCAGTTCCTCTAGGGCTGGTACAGATAAAGGAGGTTCAACCTTTCTGTATGTCATTGATGCAGTATCTATTGTATGCCAGTCTGTGGGATAAATAAAACCGCCGTAATGATGGGGGCCAGTCATAGATGTCTTAAACTCTAAGCCATGTGGCCCTAATATACCGCGTGTAGCGTGAAGATTGTACAAGTTACTCAGTGTGCGAGTTGCAGCCTCCAATTTATGCAGTTCAGATACCGTATAATAATTAGCAAACAGTTTGCATACCATGGCCCCATTTGGATCATCGGCTAGGCCATTAAAATAAATTAAACGACCTGGTGTGGCAGTGAGTATGTTTGATGATGTCGGATCCCCGCCAGTCTGTTTCTTCATGCGACGCGTCTTATTGAACTTTCGTTTCATACGACGAGCCGTAGCTTTTTTCATAACCATTTACATATTATTTAGAATATATTCTTATACCCCTCTCCTCGCCTGGCGCGGCGTAAATGCAGACTCCAGATCGCGAGAACTATAGGCAAAACTAAAATTCTTATTTTGCACCACGAATCTCTGTTCGCCGTTTGGGCCAGCCACCATCGGATTCATTACCACAATACGATCTGTCTTAAAAGTTGTCTCGGCGGGAAATTGTGTAGGAGCCACACGAGATGTCACCTGCCCTGGGGCGCGTTTCTTCTTGTAATACACTACAATTCCTACAGCAATCGCAGCACCAATCAGTACGAATCCACCACCCGCTCCACCCGCAATCGCAGCAATTGGTAGACTGTTCGCTTGAGGCGCAGCCTGGCTCTGCGGTAGGGCCATCGCCATCTCGGTTGACTGAACAACAATATCTGATGTACTGATCGGCACTCCAGTCGCTGCACTTACCGCCGCTGCTGCGGCACCTAAAACAGTTGTAGAGGCCTCAACCCTTGTAGCAAATTCTTCTGGGGCCAGGGCTAGAAGTTCGGCGGGAGGATTTACAACTTTGTACTTGATATCATAATTATCCGCGGCCTGTAGGAGGCGCGCACCAGTCGCATTGCGAATTTGCACAGTTGACATGACTACACCATTGTCAATCCACGCAACGGACTCTATTTCAACCATTTCAGGGGGCACGCCCAGGGCGCGTGCAATTGCATCCTTCAGACTCATTAGCACCGCGGGTTCCTGGAATACAGATAGATCACTCGTAGTATTCTGAGCCAGTGTTGCACTGATTTCAATCCGAATTGTGGCACTGATGATTGGTACTTTTACAGGTGTAGGAGAAGGTGTCTCAGATGGTTTATCCATAGATGGCCGAGGGCTACTAGAAGGCTCCTCTGGCTTAGCAGTCTGCGTTGCAGTACTTGACGGCTCTTGAGGATGAGGGGTCATTGTAGGGGTGCTAGAAGGCTCTTCTGGTTTAGCAGTCTGCGTGGCAGTCTCTGTAGGTTGCTCTTCAGGGTGGGGAGTCATTGTAGGAGTACTAGATGGCTCTTCTGGTTTAGAAGTCTGTGTTGCAGTTGCAGTCACTGAAGTAGGCGCCGTACTAGAATCGCATGGCTCTCCCTCTACAGTCTGGCAAATCTTAGTTCCGTCAGGGCGAATTACAACAGTAAATCCAGGTGGGCAGACAGTTTCAATAGGCTCATAAGGAAGAGCACAGAATAGTTTGTCATTACGTGGTACTAGAATATATGGCTGCGGGCACTGTCTCATCTCTTTCGTAAAAGGATACCAGTTGTAGCACATTCCCTCCGCTGAATCATAAAAATCATGATCCCTGCATCCACTGTAGTTTCCTGGCACTGGGCATCCACATTTAGGGACAGTCATGCGCTCACATACGCGCTCACCACTTATGGTCTGAATTAGATTATACTCTGGGGGGCAGGGCTGCCATACAGGATCATACAATCTGATACACATTGGCATATCCTGGATAGTTAATACTTCAAACCCTGGAGGGCAGTCACTGGGACCAGTAAAGGGGGCCATCGTCCATTCAGCACAACGATTTAGAGATGGCATAAATGCATGTGATACTTGTTCGCATTGAGGATAGCCAGATGCTGACTGCTTGTCATAGCAGAGGCCATCTGCCGCAAGGGCGAGGGGCGCTGTGCACCATCTTTGATTACATGGCTCCTGAGATGGGAGAGGCGCATCTCTAGATGGCTCGGGTGATCTACTGGGCTCCTCTGGCTTAGCAGTCTGTGTAGGTTGCTCTTTTGACGGCTCAGGACTCGCGCTAGGGGCATCTCTAGAGGGTTCAGGACTCGCGCTAGGCGCATCTCTAGAGGGTTCAGGACTCGCGCTAGGCGCATCTCTAGAGGGTTCAGAACTCGCGCTAGGCGCATCTCTAGAGGGTTCAGGACTCGCGCTAGGCGCATCTCTAGAGGGTTCAGGACTCGCGCTAGGCGCATCTCTAGAGGGTTCAGGACTCG
>JACCDP011432961.1_pt1 | contig 68254 bp, 68 predicted proteins | sample 7445841 | NCBI WGS metagenome assembly JACCDP01 (sample SAMN15323441, study PRJNA562643) | freshwater metagenome | isolation source: river surface water | place: USA:Blue River Watershed | collected 2017-08-17 | reverse complement strand
GCTTGCCGTGCCTGTCATTTTGCAGTGGGACTATGGAGCTCATTCAAGATCACCTTTTTTGTGTTGAATGCCACGCAGGTTGACCAGCGTGGTGTGAATGCAACAGTTGATTGCGTCATTCCCACTCGATCGTCGAGGGAGGTTTGCTCGAGACATCGTAAGCCACGCGGGAGACTTGCGGCACCTCGTTGATGATGCGATTGCTGACGGTTTCCAGCAATTCATACGGCAGATGCGCCCAGCGCGCCGTCATGAAGTCGATGGTTTCCACCGCACGCAGGCTGATCACCCAGGAATAGCGCCGGCCATCGCCCACCACGCCCACCGACTTGACCGGCAGGAACACGGCGAAGGCCTGGCTCGTCTTGTGATACCAGCCGGCGCGGTGCAGTTCCTCGATGAAGATGGCGTCGGCACGGCGCAGCACGTCACAGTATTCCTTCTTCACTTCACCAAGGATGCGCACGCCAAGACCTGGCCCGGGGAACGGGTGACGGTAGACCATGTCGTAGGGCAGCCCGAGTTCCAGGCCGATCCTGCGCACCTCGTCCTTGAACAGCTCGCGCAGAGGTTCCACGAGTCCCAGTTTCATGTCCGCGGGCAGACCACCCACATTGTGGTGCGACTTGATGACATGCGCCTTGCCGGTCCTGGAGCCGGCGGATTCGATCACGTCCGGATAGATGGTGCCCTGGGCGAGCCACTTCACATTCGGAATCTTCGCCGCTTCGTCGTCGAACACCTCGATGAAGGTGCTGCCGATGGCTTTGCGCTTCTTCTCCGGATCGCTGACGCCAGCCAGCGCACCAAGGAACCGGGCCTCGGCATCGGCACGAATCACCTTCACGCCCATGTTCTTCGCGAAGGTCGCCATCACCTGTTCACCTTCGTTCAGACGCAGCAGCCCGTTGTCGACGAACACACAGGTCAGCTGATCGCCGATGGCCTTGTGCAGCAACGCCGCCACCACCGAGGAATCGACGCCACCGGAAAGCCCCAGCAGCACGTGATCACTGCCCACCTGGGCGCGCACGCGCGCGATGGCGTCCTCGATGATGCTGGCCGAGGTCCACAGAGCCTCGCAGCCACAGATCGTGCGCACGAAGCGTTCCAGAATGCGCATGCCTTGCAGGGTGTGGGTGACTTCCGGATGGAACTGCACGCCGTAAAGCGGCTTGCTGACGTGGGCCATGGCGGCGATCGGCGCACTGGCCGTGGCGGCGGCGATGAAGAACTGCGGCGGCAGAGTCACCACCTTGTCGCCGTGACTCATCCAAACATCGAGCACGGCCGTGCCATCGGCAGCCACGCGATCCTCGATGCCTTCAAACAGTGCCGAGGCTGCCGGCAGCGTGACCTCCGCATAGCCGAATTCGGATTTGTCCGAGGCTTCAACCTTGCCGCCGAGCTGCTCGGCCATGGTCTGCATGCCGTAGCAGATGCCCAGCACCGGCAACTCGCCTTCGAGCAGGAAGGCCGGCGCACGGGGCGAGTCGGCCAGGGTGGCCGTCTCGGGCCCGCCGGAGAGGATGACACCTCGGGCAGCGAAGGCGCGGATGTCGTCGTCGCTGGCGTTGTCCCAGGCCCAGATCTCGCAGTAGACGCCGAGCTCGCGCACACGGCGGGCGATCAGCTGGGTGTATTGGGAACCGAAGTCCAGAATCAGGATTTTCTGGCTGTGAATGTCTTGGCTGCTCATGCTCTGGATTCTTGCTGCTGATTCGAGTGGATGCGCGAGCAGACGCCCGCGCGACGGACAGACTGCCGCATGAGCCTCAGCTCATGCGGTAGTTCGGGGCTTCCTTGGTGATGCTGACGTCGTGCACATGGCTTTCGTTCATGCCGGACGAGGTGATCTTCACGAACTGCGGCTTGGTGCGCATCTGCTGGATGTTCTCGCAGCCGGTGTAGCCCATGCTGGAGCGCACGCCGCCCATGAGCTGATGCACGATGGCTGACATCGGACCCTTGTAGGGCACGCGGCCTTCGATGCCTTCCGGCACGAGCTTCTCGGCGCCGGAACCGACATCCTGGAAGTAACGATCACTGGAGCCTTGCGACGCGGCCATGGCGCCCAGCGAGCCCATGCCGCGATAGGCCTTGTAGCTGCGACCCTGGAACAATTCGACCTCGCCCGGGGCCTCTTCGGAACCGGCCAGCAGGCTGCCGATCATCACCACGTGAGCGCCGGCCGCGATCACCTTGGCGATGTCGCCTGAGAAGCGGATGCCGCCGTCGGAGATGATGCAGACATTTGTGCCCTTCAGCGCTTCGGCCACGTTCGAGACGGCCGTCATCTGCGGCACGCCGACACCGGTCACGATGCGGGTGGTGCAGATGGAACCCGGCCCGATGCCGACCTTCACGGCGTCGGCACCGGCGTCAGCGAGATCCTTGGCCGCTTCGGCGGTGGCGATATTGCCGCCGATCACCGGAATGTGCGGGTAGAGCCCCTTGATGCGACGCACCTGATCGAGCACACCCTGGCTGTGACCATGGGCCGTGTCGACGATGATCACATCCACGCCGGCTTCCACGATGGCGGCCACACGTGCCGGGGTGTCCGGCCCGGTGCCCACGGCAGCGGCCACACGCAGACGGCCGTACTGATCCTTGCAGGCATTGGGATAATCTTCGGACTTGCGGATGTCCTTGAGTGTGATCAGGCCTTTCAATTCGAACGCATCGTTGACCACCAGGATCTTCTCGATGCGGTGCGTGTGCAGCAGGTCCTTCACTTCCTGATGCGTGAAGTGCTCCTTCACGGTGACCAGGTCCTTCTTCGGGGTCATGATGGCGGAGACGGGGGCTTCGTAATTGGATTCGAAGCGCACGTCGCGGCTGGTGACGATGCCGACCAGATTCGGGCCTTCCACCACCGGCATGCCGGAGATGTCGTTCTCGCGCATCAGGGCGATGAGTTCGCGGATAGTGGCGGTGGGGGCGATGGTGATCGGGTCTTTCACCACCCCGCTTTCGTACTTCTTGACCAGTCGCACTTCGCGCGCCTGCTGCTCGATGGTCATGCTCTTGTGGATCACGCCCAGACCACCTTCCTGCGCCATGGCGATCGCGAGTCGAGACTCGGTGACCGTGTCCATGGCAGCGGAAATCAGGGGGATGTTCAAAGAGATTGACGCGGTCAGTTGCGTCTTGAGACTGACCATTTTGGGGAGCACGGTGGAGTGTGCCGGCACAAGGAGAACGTCATCGAATGTCAAAGCTTCTTCAGCAATGCGCAACATAAGATTTCCACGTATTTACAAAAACGCGAGTATACCGACCTCATTTCCGGCTGTACACCTGCAGTTGCAAGGAGTGGAACAGGGCGAAGCGCCCGGATTTCGCGACCGGTTCGAAGCCGTTGCGGGCCATTTCGGCATGCAGTTCACGCGCCGAAACGCTGTACTGCTTGATGGGTTTTCCCGTCAGCAGCAGACGCAGACGACGCCGCATCGACGTGACCGACAGCGGCGAGATGCGTGACACGAGCATGTAGCGTGCGCTGACCCTGCATAGTTCGTCGAGCAGGCGGCCACGCAAGGCAGGACTCTCGAAATGGTGCAGCAGGCGGAAGCACAGGGTGGCGTCGAAAGCGCGATCGGCATAGGGCAGCGCGAAGAGATCGTGCCGCTCGAACCGCACCGGCACCTTCGCTTCGGCGGCAAGCGACTCCGCCAGCTCCAGCGCGGCTTCGCCGAGATCGACACCCGTCACCTGCAGTCCCATGCGGGCCAGCGCGATGCTGGCGCGTCCCACACCACAAGGCGCATCGAGCAGGGTGGCAATCCCCCTGACATGACGCATCGCGTCCTCGATCATCGCCATTTCCTGCGTGTGCTTGGACTGCTTGCGCTGATTGTAGGTGCGCGCCGATTCCACATCGGATTTGACGCGGGCATAGCTGATCTTGTCGCTCATGCGGAAAACTCCTTGGAAAACTCGGCAAGTACGGGAAAGCGTCGGGACAGGCGCGTGATCACGCGAGGCGCCTTGTCGAGATAGGCCTGCAGCAGTGCCTGCAAGGACGCAGGGTCCAGCCACGAGGTGCGGCGCAGCAACTGGGTAAGATCGGCAAAGGCCGCATCGGCGGCAAACAGTCGCTTGCGCGCACGTTCGAAATCGATCAGTTGCAGGCAGCCCTGTTGCAAGTCCACGAACATGTGATTGGGAAACAGCGCCCCGTGCTGCCAGCCGCTGGCATGCAGCGCATACAGGGCCTGGCCGATGGCGATCAATGACGCAGACGAGTGCAGCAGTGCAACCGGACTGTGCTCGTATGCGGCAAGGGTCGGCCATGCGATCTCCCGGGTCAGCAGCAATGCGCGCTGCCGGCAGCCTGTGCACGCAAGACCATAGGCCTGCAATTCCACAGAGGGCCAGCCCTGTGCCACGCCGCGACGCAGGGCATCGATCTCGTAGCGAAAGGTGGGCGCACCGAACGGATGGCGCCACGAATAGCGCTTCTGCTGCTCCTGTCGCTTCAGGTACCAAAGCCCCGTGGCCCCATCCCGTTGGGGCAAGGTCAGTTGACTGACACCGCTCCAGCCACCTCGCCGCTGGTTGATGGGCTCCACGAAGTCGCGCGGCATCTCCCACAAGGCCTCGAAACTGTCCAGCCCGGCACGCTCCAGTGTCCGGATCAGCTCGCCATGGCGCACCTGAAGTGGCTGGCGGGAGCGGGTCAACGGCAGGGTCTGCAGGAAGTACACAGCTCGCTCCTAATGGTAGAAGCGCGACAGTTCGCGCGCGAACAGGCCCAAGGCGTCACGATAGGCGCCATCGACAGTGGCAAGCACCACGGGCTCGTCGTGCAGGGTGGTGGTGCCATCGTCGAGGGCGGCGCCCTTCTTGCTGAACACCATCTTCACCTCGGGCGTGATCAGCGTGTTGCCATGCCAGTCGCTGGCCACGGTGTAGTCACGGTCGTACTGCGGTGACAGCAGATCACTGCCGTAGCTGTAGCTGGCCGGATCCAGCTCCACGCCGAGCGCGGCCAGCACGGTGGCGGGCAGATCGAGATGGCTCGTCATGCGTGCGACTGCGCCTGCGGCCTGCCCGGGCACATGCACCAGCAAGGGCACGCGAATCTGCTCCTGACTGAAGGTCGAGTTGTGACCCCAGCGCCCGTTCTCCATGAACTCCTCGCCATGGTCTCCGGTGACGACCACGATCGTGCTCTCCAGCAGCCCCTGCGCCTGCAGGGTGTCGAACACGCGGGCCAGCTGGCTGTCCAGATGGTGAACGGCGTTGAGGTAACGGGCCCGGATACGTTCGATTTCCTGCTCGATGCCCACCGTCAGGTAGTTGAAGTCGCCGATGTAGTCGGGCGCGATGACACTGTCTTCGGGGAAGTAGTAATTGGCGTGGGCGGACTCGAAGAACATGAAGCTGAAGAAGGGCGCCTCGGCATGCTCGATGAAGTCCAGCATGCGCGTCACATTGCGCCGATCCCGCTCCCAGCCCGCTCCGTCGGTGTCCGAATGCAACTGCTCCGGCGCGAAGCCGGCGAAGATCGTCTGGTCGAATTCCGGGTAGGAAAAGCGCGAACTGGTCCAGCCCTTCATGGCGTAGCCGTTGTTGCGCAGCAACTCCATCAACAAGGGCTGCCGTCTGGCGTTGAGAAAGTCGAACCAGTAGCTGCCATACAGCCCGTAGAACTGCGAGAACATGCCCATGCGGGTGCCGTTGCCGCCGCTGTAATGCTCGCGGAAATTGCGTGCCTGCGCGGCAAAGGCAGTGGTCTGCGGCATGATCTGCGGGGTAAGGGAGTCGGCACGCCAGGATTCCGCCACCAGCCAGACAATGTTGAGAGGGCGCTCGAGCGCTGCTGTCGGCGCCGCGGGATAGTCGATGCTGCCGGAGGTGCCCGCGAGCTCACTGGCATCCTGCTCCGGTCGCTGGCTCGTGAAGCCTGCCCTCTCCAGCAGGCTGCCCGCCGTGACAGGCACGTACCAGATCAATCGATCAGCCGTGGCCAGAATGCTGCGCTCGTAGCGAAACTCCGACCAGGCATACCAGAGCGCCTGCGTCAGCAGCAGCACACTGAACAGCGGCAGCAGGCGCCAGCGTCGGCGCGGCAGCAGTCGCTCCAGGGGCAAGAGCCGCACGCTGATCAGCAGCAGCGCAGCCAGACCGAGCACCAGCAAGGCCAGCGTGACATTCGTCGAGGTCGATACCCCCATGGCCTCCACCCCGCCCGGCGTGAGCAGGAGGTTGAGCACGAAGTAGTTGAAATAGAAGCCGAACATCTGCTGCAGCTTGTAGTTGGCCAGCAGGAACAACAGCGTGAACAGTGCAGTGACGTGCACGGCAGCCGCCAGCAGCGGCGACGCACGCCCGCGGCGCTGGCCTGTGGCGTGAAGCCCGTACAGCAGCAGCAGCGGGCTCGTCAGCAGAACGGTCTGCACCGAGGCAGCGAACAGGAGAAACACGGCCGCCGCGGCGCCAGTCACTGCCGGTGCGGCGAGCACGAGAAGAACGCCGAAGGTGCACAGCAGGGTCAGCAGCACACTGCGCAGAGGAAGAGCTGAGGACATGGCGACGAATTCCTGGCACACGGGCTCGATGAACTTCGTCGCAGTCTGGACAAGCAGAATTAAGTGAACATTAAGTGCGGATCAAAACTCGTATTCCAGCAGGAAGCGGAAGGTGTAATCCGGCGTGGTGTCGTTCAGGGGCAGGATCAGCCCGGTTTCCCAGGCCCACTTCGAAGCCCCTCCCGTGCGCACCAGACCGGTCAGCACCGGCCCGATGCCCCGGGTGAACTGGTCGGCGTAGAACTCGACGCCGGGCTCCAGGGTTTCGCGCAGGCGGTAACGCCACTGCGCCGACACGAAGGTCTCGAACTCGTTGTCGATGTCGGAACCGAACTCATACTCCAGGCCCAGGTTGAGGGTCCCCACCCAGTTGCCGAACTGACGGCTGCTCAGTGCCGCCACGGCCGCTTCCGAGATGCTCTCGCTGCGCTCGCGCTCGAATTCGATCAGCAGGCCCCAGTCGGCCGCGTACTCGCCCTGCTCGGTGAGCTGCACCTTGACTTCGGCCTCGTAACCTTCAAGCCGCAGGCCGCTGCCCGGCTGCTTTTCAGCCAGCAGATAGGCTTCGGCGAAGACCCGTTCAGTCAACGAGCGACCGATGCCGATGCGCTGGCGCAGGATGTCCGATTCCAGCGGATCCGGGTCGGTCTGGTAGAGCGTGCGAAACTCCAATTCGCGCTCCAGCGGCTGCACATAAGGGTCGTAGACGCGACCAACGCCGTTGTGCTGAAACTCGACATCCGCCAGCACGCTGCCGATCGGCTGGCAAGCCATCACCAGACCGAGACGGACCGCAGCCTGCCATGGCGCCCATGTTCTCACTGCCTTCATGCCTTTCTCTCCCTTCGCTTGCCTGCATACAGACGCCCGAGCAGCATGGCCATCAGCGACAGCAACAGCGACGCCGCGTAAAGCCCCAGTTGAACTGCCGTCGGCGTTGCCTCATAGCCTATGGCCGCCTGCAGGATCTCGCCGGCAGGCGAGGATTCAGCCACCAGCACACTGCTGTCCCACAGAGCTTGCATTGACGGCAACAGATCCGCCTGCTCCAGATTGTAGGTGGACTGCATGACCTGGGCTGCCCCGGTCATCATGGCGATCGCCGCGCTTGCCCACAGGCAGGCCTTGCGCGACAAGGCCCGCAAGCCATAGTACAGGAAGGTCCCCAGGCTCAGGCCGATGCCGGCACCGATGGTACCCCCCGCCAGAACGGAGGCCATCTGCCCTGCCTGCACCCCGTAGCCGTACACATACAGATAGATCTCGGCCCCTTCGCGCAGGAGGGAGAGAGTCGTGGCCGTCATGCACACCAGCAGGACCCCTGACGCGGGGCCGGAAGACCCGGCGTGCGTGGCATTGGCCGCCAGCATGCCAGAGTAGACCACCAATGCCAGGGCGGTCGTCAGCAGGATCACGGCACTGCTGATCTCCTGTCCCAGTCCATCGAACAGCATGGAGATCGGCTCCAGAAACAGCCCATAGGCCAAGGCACCCGCAAAGCCCATGATCAGAGCCGGCGGCAGCCAGCGCAGGCGATGACCCATGGCGCACGCGGAGGCCATGAGCATGCAGATCAGCAGCACACCCTCCAGCACTTCGCGCAGTACGATGATGACGGCACTGATCATGTCATCGCTCCTTGCCGCTGCCCCTCGTCGACACGCTTACTCAACGATCACCTTGCCTTGCGCCGTGCGCGGATTGAACTCGCCGAAGAACGGGTACTCCCCTGGGGCCAGCGGGCCGATGAACACGATGCCCTGACTGTTGCCCACGATCACCTTCTCCCGATTGAGCTCGTAGCTCTCGAACTCTTCCGGCGTTGCATCCAGATTGCGAATGACGAGCTTGACCTTGGTGTTGGCTGGAATCCGCACCTCGGCCGGGTAGAACAGATGCTCGCGAATCTGGATCTCGACCTCGGGTGTCTGGGCCACCGCCCCACTGCCTGCGCTGCAGGCGAGCAGCAGCGCGACAAGCCAGCGCCTGCCCGGCTCTGCCCGGCTTCTTTCTGAACGTGTCACGCTGCCTCCTCTGGCAAACCTGTTGAACGGCCGCCAGCGGCGGCGGGGAACTGCACCAGCACCTGCAAGCCGCCCAGCGCGGAGCGATCCAGCGCAATGCTGGCGTGGTGCATGTCGACGATATGCTTCACGATGGCCAGGCCCAGCCCGGAACCGCTGACGCCCGAATCATGCTGATCGCCATGCAGACGGTAGAAGCGATCAAAGACGCGTTCGCGATACTGTTCGGGTATGCCCGGTCCGGAGTCCTCCATGCTGCAGCGCACACCTTGCCCATCGGGCGCCACCCGCAGCCGCAGCCGCCCGCCTTGCGGGGTGTACTTGCTGGCATTGGTAAGCAGATTGTGCAACAGCGAACGCAAGGCTGTCGCGTCCCCCAGCACCCAGCACGACTCGCCTTCCAGTTCGAATTCCTGAGCTCGCTGCAGGATTCGATCGAAGTCCTGACTGACCACCTCCTGGGCGAGTGCATGCAGGTCCAGCGGCTGGAAGCGCAGCGAATACTGATCCGGCGCCGTGCGGTTGAGCTCCAGGATCTGTTCCACCAGATGCCCCATGGCGTCGATGCCCTCGCGCAACTCGCGTGCGCTGGCCTGAGCTGAGGGCGATTGCAACTCTTGCAGCAGATTGTGCACTTGCACCTTGAGGATGCTGATCGGGGTGCGCAACTCGTGGGCGGCATCGGCGGCGAAGCGTTTCTCGCGCTCGAACGAGTCCTGCAGCCGGCGCAGCAGATCGTTGATGGACCGGCTCAGCTGGGTCAGTTCCTTCGGCACCTGGTCCAGGCGCACCGGGCTCAGATCGCTGGCCTCCCGAGCCTGGACCTGACGCGCGAGCGTCTGCAAGGGCCGCAGACCGAAACTCACGAACAGCCAGATCAGGAGCGCCGCCAGGGGCACCGTAATGATGGTCGGCACCACGGCATCCAGGATGATGCCCTCGGCCAGGTCGTAACGAATGTCGATGCGCTGGGCAGTCAATACCCAGTGGGATTGTTCCTCGTCCAGGATGGCCAGCACCCGCCAACGATAACCACTGAAGTTGACTTCGCGAAAGCCGACCTCGAAAGGACTCATGGGCGTCACGGGTGCCAGCACCGAGCGCAGGATCAAGCCGCCCTGCTCCGTGAAGATCTGATAGGCGATCTGCATCTCGTCGCCCAGTTCCGGATTGACCACGTTCGGCAGCACCAGGTCCTGCACCACCCGCACCCCGCCACTCAAGGCCGACGGGTTGAGCAGGCTCAGCATCTTGGCGTGCTCGAGCAGTTGCTGGTCGAACAGCAGCTCCGCCTCGACCATGCTCTCGCGATAGCCACGAATGGCGGACAGAAAGCTGATCAGCAGGATGAGGGCGCTCACGCTGAGCGTGAGGAAAATCCGGATCGAGGTCATGGCAGGGGTTGCGCGGCGCTCAGCTGACACCTCCCCCTTTCTTCACGACATAGCCCAGACCTCGCACGGTCTGGATGAAGCCGGCAGGCAATTTCTTGCGCAGATTGTGAATGTGGACTTCCACCGAATTGCTGCTGACTTCCTCGCCCCAGCCGTACAGCTTGCTGTCCAGCATGTCCCGGGTCTGCACCTTGTTGGCGCTCTCCATCAGCGCCTTGAGCAGCATGTACTCGCGCCGCGACAGGGTGAGCGGCTCGCCTGCCACCGCGACCTCCAGACTCTGGGTATCCAGTGCCACCTCGTCAATGAGGATGCTGGCGCTCTTGACGCTGCCGAGCCGACGCTCCAGGGCACGCAGGCGAGCCAGCAGCTCGTCCATCTCGAAGGGCTTGGCGAGATAGTCGTCCGCCCCGCTGTCCAGGCCTGCCACCTTGTCCTGCGTCTTGTCCCGTGCCGTCAGGATGAGCACGGGGTTGGTGAAGTGTTGCCGGCGTGCGCCCCGCAGCACTTCCAGACCATCCATGCCGGGAAGCCCGAGATCCAGCACCAGGATGTCGGGCTTCGACGTCTTGATGGCGGCCAGCGCCTGATCCCCGCGGCTGACATGATTCACGCTGAAGCCGGCCGTGCGCAGCGCCTTGGCCACGGCCGTCGCCAGCATCACGTTGTCTTCCACCAGCATGACTTGCATTGCGTTACCTTTGTCTCAGCGCATCTGCCCGAGCATTCTTTCGATTTCCTGTCGACGCCCCTGATCGGCAATCTCGCGACCGGGTCTGGCGGGCGCCTGCAGCGCCTTCTGCAGATACTGCCGGGCTTCCTCGAACTTGTCGCTCTTGAACAGATACTCCGCGTAGAAATAGTTGGCGTCAATCGCATCGGGGCCGACGGCCAGGCCCTTGCGCAGCAGAGCCACGCCTTCGTCCTCGTCGCCGAAGGCCACCGGCCAGCCGGGCACATTCAGATACAGCACGCCCAGACTGGTGTAGGCGGAGCCTTCCATCGCATCGCCATTCAGAGCAATGGCCTTCTCCAGATCGGCCTTGGCCGCCTTGGCCGCAGACAGGGCCCCCAGACCGCCCTTCACGCCCGCATAACTGGACTTGATGATGCCGCTCCAGATCCAGGCCTCCGGGCTGTCCTGCTCGGACTCGGTGACCTTGCGCGCTTCTTCAATCAGCACGCTGAACGCCTCCACCTGGGCATCGCCCTGGGTGAGGTAGTTGATTTCAGCCCAGCGATCCTGCAGGGCGGTGACGGCAGGACTGGTCTGGGCCTGCGCGGCAGCAGCACACAGCAGCGTAACCAGCAAGGCAAGTTGACAAATTTTCATGAGGCTTCTCCAGGGTTGTTCAAAGAGGGGGGGCAGAAACACATTTCAATCAGGGTCAGGACGACTGCCGGGCAAAGCGCTGAATCACCGGCAGTGCCTTGCGCAGGGCGCGATCGGTCACAGCGGGCAGCACGGCGTTGATCACGGCATACAGCCGTTCGGGCCATCCGAGCACCACGGTGCCGCGGCGGTCGCGCTCGATGCCGTTCAGCACCTGTCGCGCCACGTGCAAGGGGTCGTCCATGGCATTGCCGAGCGCATGATTCATCGCCACCACCCGCTCGCTGTTGAGCGTGGTGCGGGTGGCGCGCGGGGCGACGTGCAGCACGCCGACACCGGTGTCGGCCAGCTCCCGGCGCAGTGCCTCACTGAAGCCGCGCAAGCCGAACTTGCTGGCACAGTACACACTGAAGCCGGGATAGCCGATGCTGCCGAAGGCCGAACCGATGTTCAGCACCAGGGCGCTTTCCTGTCTCAGCAATTGGGGCAGCAGCAGGCGCGTGAGCAGGACGGGTGCCGTGAGATTGAGGGCGAACTGGCGCTCAATGGTCTCGGGCAGAGTGTCCTGCAGGAAATTCAGCTCGCTGGTTCCGGCGTTGTTGATCAGCACGGACAACGGGACATCGGCGCAGAACGCCTGCACCTGCCGTGGCGCGTCAGCCTGTGTCAGATCGACTGCCAGCGTGCGATGCGGCGCACCGGCACACGGCAGTGCGTGCCCCAGCTGTTCCAGCGCCACGGCGTCACGCGCCACCAGCAGCAGCTGTGCGCCGGCCTCGGCGAGGCTGCGCGCCAGTGCGCGACCGATGCCACCGGTGGCCCCTGTCAGCAGGATCGTTCTGCCGTGCAGCTGCATGGATGCCTCCTCAGGCCGCGCTGCGCACGGCGGTGTTGGCGGGATGATCCAGCACGCTGTCGAACACGCCCTTGTAGAGACGGTAGAACATCTTCGTGCTGTGGATCAGCAGCGCCTGGTCCGCCGGGTCGGTGAAGCGGTTCATCAGACTTTCCAGGTGCTGGATGTGCGATTGATCGATGCTGCCGTGGGAGCGCAGATAGCTGAATGCGCGTTCCGGAAGATTGAGCGTCGCCTTGATCTGATCGGCCGCGTGATCGGCCAGGTTCACGCTGGTGCCTTCCAGCACATGGACCATGCCGAAGAAGCCGATGGGGTCACGTCGCATCACCATGTCCCAGGCGTAGGCGATCATCAGCTCGGTCTGCATGGCCGGCTGACTGCGACGCACGGTTTCCTTGTCGCCGCCGCACACGGCGATGTCGTTGAGTATCCACTCCTGATGGCCGATCTCTTCCTCGATGTACTCGGCCACCGCCACGCGCAGCCATTCGCGGCTCTCGGGCAGGCGTGCGCCCACTGCCATCAGCAGCGGCACGGTGAACTTCACGTGGTGATAGGCCTGGGTCAGATAGGCGATGTACTCGTCCAGCGTGACATTGCGCGCCATGCAGCGGGTGATGATCTCGCTGTTGACCAGCGCGTTCTGTTCGCCGGCGGTTTCCTGCTTCAAGGTGTCATAGAACATGGGGCATGGCCTCCTGGTTGGGAATGAGGGTGTCGTCATTGGAGGCGCTGTAGAGCGCCTCGAGCGTGGCGGCGAAGCGCCATGCAATCTGTGCGCGGCGCGGCCGCCCGTTGCTGGTCAGCAAGTCCGTTGCCAGCCCGCTGCCGCGCACCAGCGGTTCGCTCAGGCGCGCCCAGCGCTGCACGCGGGCATAGTCGGGCAGCGTGGCATTGATGGCGGCAATGCTCGCCGTGATCTCGTCATCGCTGATGCGGCTGTGGCGCGGCTGCACCAGCGCCACACAGTAGGGGCGCGAATCCCCGAACACGATGCTCTGCGCAATGCAGGGACTGGCCGCCAGCTGGGTCTCCACCCACTCCGGACTGATGTTGCGCCCGAAGCTGCTCACCAGCAGGTGCTTGCGGCGGCCCTTGAAATGAAGATAGCCATCAGCGTCCTGCTCACCGAGGTCGCCGGTGGCCAGCGGAGCGGCGTCGTCCTGCGACTGCCAGGAGTCCTGGTCGCCGACATAGCCGAGAAAGCGCGGGCCGAAGACCTGAATCTCACCGTCGTGAATCGCGACCCGCACATGTGGCAGCGGGCGGCCGAGACTGCCGTTGCGACGCTGTTCGGGGGTGTTCAGGCTCACGACCGAGCCGCACTCGGACAAGCCGTAGCCTTCGAAGACTGGAATGCCGAACTGCCACGCACGTTCCAGCAACCCAGGGTTCACGCTGGCCCCGCCCACGGCCACGAAGCGCAGGGAATCGGGCAGCTTCCAGCCGGCAGCAGCACTCATCACCAGTGCTTCCAGCAGTTGCGGAATCAGGATCAGGCTCTGCGGACGGCAGTGAGCGAGCACATCGAGAAAGGCTGGCAGCGCGAAGCCGCTGGCACCGTTGAAGCCCAGACGCTGCTGCGGCACCAGCACCACGGCAGCACCGCTGCGCAGTGGCGCATGCACGCCGGCGACGTTTTCCAGCAGGGTCGCCAGCGGCAGCACACACAAGTGGCGTGCAATCTGGCAGGACTGCGTGGCGGTGATGATGGAGCCGGCGACGGCCTCCAGATGACCGGCGCTGAGACAGGCGCCCTTGGGCGTGCCCGTGGACCCGGACGTGAAGGTGATCTTGCTGGTGCCCGCCGGGAGCGACTCCGTGCGCCTGACACAGGCCTGCTCACTGCGTGTGAAGCGAAGATAGTGCAACCCGTGCAGCATTTGTCGTGAAGACGCCTGTGCGCGCTGGGCTGCCGCAACGGCGTCCGGCAAGCCAGCGTCATGCAGCAACGCATCGACGGGCACGGTGTCCAGCGCATGCTGCAACTGGCCGGGCGAAAAGAAGCCGGGCAGGGGCAACAGCGTGATGCCGGCCACACCACAGGCGATGTCGGCGATGACCCACGCCGGCACATTGTCGGCGGCCAGCGCCAGTACCCGGATGTGATCGCGCTGCAGCCGCCACACGAGACGGCGCACGCTCTGCTGCAGTTGCCGCCAGGTGAAAGCCGTCTCCAGCGCAGTGTCGAAGACCATCAGCGCAGCGTCATCCCCTCGGGTCGCCGCATTCGCATTGATTGCCGCCCACAGTTCACGCATGGAAGGTCTCCTCGCTGCAAGGCTTGAGCGCGGTCACGATGCCGTCAATCTCAGCGGCATGCTCGCGCAACAGCTTCTGGGCGAATTCATTGCGCTGCAGCGTCTGATGGGCCTGCACCACATCACCGGCCACGACCCAGGGACGATTCGCGTAATAGCTGCCCCAGGCCTTTGCCTGTTCACCGAGGCAGCGCGGGTCGGCCTCGCACAAGGCCTGCGGCGCGAAGCCCAGACGCTGCAACAGGGCACTGACCTGGGCGGTGGCCGTGAAGGTGACCCAGCGGAAGCCGGCGCGATACAGCACCTCCGTCAACACGATGAACAGCAGCTGGCTGCTGCCACGGGTGCCAGCCAGATTGCCGGTTTCGATGAGCGAGGCGCGCGACACGCTCTCGCCCAGACGCTCGCTGAGCACGGACTCCATGGGCTGCGCCAGATAGTTTTCCACAAAGAAGCGACCCGACTGTCCGGGGCGCAGCCCCAGCACGCCGGCCACCTCGCCGTCGCGCCAGCTGGCCAGCAGCAGGGGCAGGAAATGGGAGATGTCAGCGTCGTAGGTTTCGGCGTAACGGGTGTGGATGAACTGCTCGATCTGTTCCCTGTGGAAGGCGATCGGGGAATGCAGACCAAGCTGCTCGGACACGACGGGCGTGACGAGCGGAAACTGTGTGACACTGGCAACACTGGTGCAAAGAGGCGTGGCTGACATGATCGAGGGCTCCGTATTGGCTGATCATGTCGCCACTTTAGGACGCGAATCTTAATTGACTATTAAGACCGCAAGGTTTTTGCAGCTCACTCGCGGGGCTCTTCGGAGAACACCTTGCGACCGCTGAACATGGCAGAAATCAGGCCATTGCCTTCCTTGATGTCGCTCACCACCACGGCGCCGATGTGCAGGACAATGGCGATCAGCATCGCCCAGAAGCCGATCTCGTGAATCTCGATGAAGGGCTCGCGGAAGCGCCGCTGAAGCCCCAGACGACGCGCCAGAGCAGGTTCAGCGAGAAGGCATAGCCCAGCCAGGCATGCAGAATCTTGAGATCCACCTTGCCCTCGCTGCTGACGCCCAGGGCGTTGGCATTGAGGATGACGATGCCCACACCGATCAGCCCCAACACACAGAGCACATTGATCCAGTGGAACCAGCGCACCCCGGCATCCCATACGGCATGGGTCTGCAGCGCGGGCGAAGACGGGGCAGGACGGACAGGCGACTTGGTGTCACTCATGGTGATTCTCCTTGGTTTGCAGACGGTATTCAGCAGGCTCAGCTTGGCAGCATGACCTTAAGGCATGATTAACCCTGAATCCTGGGTGTTTGTATGCCACAGGAACGCTGACATATCATGCGGCCATGTCAAATTTTCAGCAGAATTTCAGCGCACAGCCCCGTGACGTGCTCTCGGTGACCACCCTCAACCGCCTGGCGAAATCCCTGCTGGAAGGGCATTTCCCGAATGTGCTGGTGGAAGGCGAGATCTCGAATCTGGCGCTGCCGGCCTCGGGCCACTGGTATTTCACGCTCAAGGACGAAGGCGCGCAGATCCGCTGTGCCATGTTCCGCAACCGCAACATGGGTGCCGGGATGCGGCCGCGGGACGGCATGCAGGTGCAGGTGCGCGGGCGCCTGAGTCTGTACGAGGGGCGCGGGGACTATCAGCTGATCGCCGAGTCCGTCGAGGAAGCCGGCGATGGCGCCCTGCGCCGCCGCTTCGAACTGCTCAAGCAGAAGCTGGCCGCCGAGGGCCTGTTCGACGCACAGCGCAAGCGTCCCCTGCCCGCCCATGTGCGCCACATCGGCGTGATCACCTCGCCTACTGGAGCGGTGATCCGGGACATCCTGAGTGTGCTGCGACGGCGCTTTCCCGCCATCGCCATCACCGTCCTGCCCGTGCCGGTGCAAGGGGTGGAAGCGCCGCCCGCCATCGTCAGGGCCATCGCCACGGCCAATCGCCGGGCAGCGCAGCTCGGCCTGGACGTGTTGATCGTGGGGCGCGGTGGCGGGTCACTCGAAGACTTGCAGGCCTTCAACGAGGAGAGCGTGGCGCGGGCCATCCATGGCAGCGAGCTGCCGGTGGTGAGCGCCGTGGGCCACGAGACCGACATCACCATCGCCGATTTCGTGGCCGACCTGCGCGCACCGACCCCGTCGGCAGCGGCCGAGCTGCTGAGTCCGGACCAGAACGAGCTGCTGCAGACGCTGGAAGGCTTCACCCTGCTGCTGCGCCGGCTGATCGGCGAGCGCCTGCAGCACGCCGCTCGCGATCTGCTCTGGCGGATCCGTCAGCTCAAGCATCCGGGCCGCCGGCTGCAGGAACATGCACAGACCCTCGACATACTGGAGGGGCGTCTGCTGCGCGCCACGCGGCAGCGGCTGGCGAACGCCGGACATCGGCTGCACCGGTTGCAGCAGACCCTCGCCCTGCACTCGCCGCTGACCGTCATCCGCCAGCACGGCCTGCGCCAGGCGGCCCTGCAGCATCGCCTGCAACGGGCCCTGCAGCAGAGCCTGCAGCGCCGGCAGGCTGCGCTTGCGGGACTCGCCCGCAGCCTGGACAGCATCAGCCCGCTGCAGACCCTGCGCCGGGGCTACAGCATCACCTGGACCGAGCGCCACGAGCTGGTGCGTGACGCGCAGCAACTCGCGCCCGGCCAGACACTGCACACCCGGCTTGGCAGCGGCGCCGTGCGCAGCACCGTCGTCACCATCCTGCCCGACGCGCCACTGCCTGACGCCTGAGCCCCTGGAGTCCGCCCATGACCCGCACCCGCCGTCTCTCTCGATTGTCACTGCCACTGCTGACCCTCCTGCTCGCCTTCACCCAGGCCGCCCCCGCACTTGCGGTACCGGTGGACGCCCTGCCGGTTTCCACTGCAGTGCCTGGCGGCGTGGCCGTGCTGCCCACGGGCATGCAGGCCGGCTCCGCCCACTACCGCGAGTCGCGCGTGCTGCTGGCGGAAGTCGACGGCCTGCAGTACGCCGTTGTCGGAATTCCACTGTCAGCTTCGCCGGGCACGCATGCGCTGGAACTGCGCGACGCGGCAGGCAACAGCCGCTCACTGAGCTTCACGGTGACTAACAAGCAGTATGTGGAACAGCGACTGACCATCACCAACGAGCGCCAGGTGAATCCCAACAACGAGGACATGGTGCGCATCAATCGGGAGAGCGCCGAGATGAACGCCGCCTTCAGTCGCTGGGATGAGTCGCTGCAACCGGTGCTGCGCATGCGCGCCCCCACCGAAGGCGTGCGCAGCAGCTCCTTCGGCCTGCGCCGCTTCTTCAACGAACAGCCCCGCGCGCCTCACTCCGGCATGGACATCGCCGCGCCCGAGGGCACCCCCATCGTGGCCCCGGCGCCTGGCGTGATCGTGGCCACGGGTCACTACTTCTTCAATGGCAACACGATCATCCTGGACCATGGTCACGGCCTGATCAGCCTCTACTGCCACATGAACACCATCGACGTGACGGTGGGCCAGCGGGTGGAGGCGGGCCAGCAGATCGGCGCCGTCGGTCAGACCGGCCGCGTCACGGGGCCGCATCTGCACTGGAGCATCAATCTGAACAATGTACGCGTGGACCCGGCGCTGTTCCTGGCAGACTGAACGAGATGTAAACAGCCCAATTCTTGCCCTCGCTTTTGCTACTTTTTTGATCAATGCTCCGGTAGATTGGCGGCGTGTCCAGTCGGCACGCCCCCACCCGAGGGTGCGCGGCAGTCTTCTTAGCAAGGATTTCTCTCTCGATGCCCGGATTCGAACTCTTCTTCCTGCTGCTGGCTGGTCATGCCACCGCGGACTTTGTCCTGCAGCCCTAAGCCATGGCTCGGGGCAAGAACCGCCACAGCGACATTCATCGCGTCAAATCCGACGGCTTTCCCCGCTGGTACTACTGGCTCAGCGCCCACGCGCTGGTGCACGGCGGCATGGTGTACCTGATCACCAACGGCCTGCTGCTGGGCGTCATCGAAACCGTCTCCCACTGGGTCATCGACTCGGCCAAGTCCGAAGGCGTGATCAATTTCCACCAGGATCAGGGCCTGCACCTGAGTTTCAAGGTCGGTTACCTGTTCGTCGTTTGAGCCGCTTCCTCGTTGGTTTGCCTGCCGAATTCTTTTATAGTGCCGGCTCGTTTCCACGTCATCGCGGGTGTCTGCCCGCGCAGCCACAGGTCTCCAATCGATGAACAAGCGTGAAGAACAACGCCGCATCCGTGAAGCCAAGCAGCGCTCTGCAGAACAGCGCACTGCGCGGCAGAAGCTGATCACCCGCATCGCCATGATGGTGCTGGCACCGCTGCTGGTGATCCTGGTGTTCTACGCCCTGCTCTCCCAGGGCCCGACCTATTCTCCGGTCGAGATCTCCGAGGCCGACCACACCCGGGGCAATGCCCAGGGCGTCAAGCTGGTCGTCTATGCCGATTTCCAGTGCCCGGCCTGCGCCAATGAACACATGCTCCTCGCGCAGGCCTGGAACACGATCAGCGACCGCACCCAGATGGTGTTCCGCCATTACCCGCTGACCGGCACCCACCCCCATGCCTGGCGTGCCGCCACCTATGCCGAGGCCGCCGGTCGTCAGGGCAAGTTCTGGGAAATGTACGACCTGCTGTTCATCAATCAGGCTTACTGGTCCGGCCTGTCCGAGGTGGACGCCGAATTCGAAGGCTATCTGACGCAACTGGGGCTGGATCTGGAACAGGCCCGCGCGGACCTGGAAGATGAGACGCTGATCGAGAAGATTCGCAGTGACCAGCGCAGCGGCACCCGCTCGGGTGTGCGCGCTACGCCGACCCTGTTCGTGGAGGGCCGGCTGGTGCCGACTCCGCGCACGGTGTCTGAACTGGTGAGTCTGATCGACGGCGCGGTCGCGTCCTGATCAGAACCCGCACAGCGCGGCGAAACGCCGCAACACCCCGCTCGCTGCCGGCGTCTCCTGCACGTCGCGCAGCAGAGCCTCCACATCGAAACCCTCCTCCCGCAGCGCCTGCTGCCGCTCCAGCACATAGGTCCGCATGACCTCGGCTGTGAACTCCGGATGAAACTGCACGCCCCAGGCACTCGGCCCCACGCGATAGGCCTGATGCCTGTCGTGGGCGCTCGACGCCAGCAGCGTCGCAGACGGGGGAAGTTGCAGCACGGACTGGGAATGCGTCGTGTGCGCCACGAAGCGCGCCGGCAGCTCGCTCAGCAAGGTGTCCCCGCGCGCGGCGGGCGCCAGCGTGACGGGCACTGTCCCGATCTCTCTGCCTTGCGGGTGATAGTCCACACGACCACCACTGGCATGGGCCAGCAGCTGATGGCCGTAGCAGATGCCGAGCACCGGCAGTTCGCGCTGCAGCGCCTGGCGCAGCCATCGGGCTGCCACCTCGTTCCACGACGCGGCGTCGGTCAACATCGCCGGGGAGCCGGTGATCACCACCCCAGCCACAGCGCTCACGTCTGGCAGCCCCTGCCCTAGCACCACATGGCGGATGTTCAGCTGCGCGGACTGCAGCCCGAGACCCGCCCCGATCCAATCCTCGAAGTCCTCGCCGCGCGCGCGCAAGGGCGCAAGAGTCTCGCCTGTCTTCATGATGAGCATGGGTTTGGTCATTTTCTGTTCAACTTTTCTAGACAGAGTGCTTGCAAGGAGTATGATGCAGTCGCTGATCGTTTTTTAACCAAAGAACAACATTCATAAAGGGAGTTAGACGATGACAGACTTCATTGAAGGCCTCGCCGAGGAGTGCCAGGGGTTTGCCTGGCTTCTGCTGCGCGTGCTGAGCAGTGCGATGTTCATGACCCATGGCTGGGCCAAGCTCTATGGCGAAAACGCCCAGCCCATGCTGGGCGGCATGGACTTCTTCGGCATCGATCTCGGCATCAACATGCTGTGAATCGCCGCCGTGATCGAGCTGTTCGGCGGAGCGCTGCTGGTGCTCGGACTCTTCACCCGCATCGTGGCCCTGCTGGCCGCCATCCTGATGGCGATGGCATATGTGACGGCGCATGCCGCGTGGTTCCCCACCATCAACAATGGCGAACTGGCAGCCATGTACTTCATGGTGTATTTCCTGATCTTCGCCCGCGGACCCGGGCCGGCCAGCCTCGACTCCCGCCTGTTCGGACGCGAATAGGGCGCGCTCAGCTCCCGGCTCTGGCGATGCGGATGTTCGCCCACGCGAAGAGCAGCGTCATCAGCGGACTGATCAGACAGAACAATGCCCAGGGTGCATACGCCAGCGTGCTCACACCGAGCACGCCCGCGTGGAATGCCCCACAGGTGTTCCATGGCACCAGCACCGAGGTGACGGTGCCGCAGTCTTCCAGCGTGCGGCTCAGATTCTGCGGCGCCAGCCCGCGCTCCTTGTAGGCCCGGGTGAACATGCGCCCGGGCACCACGATGGCCAGGTACTGATCCGAGGCCGAGACATTGGTCAGCAGACAAGTGCCCGCCGTGGCTGTCACCAGCCCTCCCGTGCCACGCACGCGACTGATCAGGGTGTGGGTGATCTTCTGCAGGAAGCCAGAGGCCTCCATCACGCCACCGAAGGCCATCGCCGTGATGATCAGCCAGATCGTGTCCAGCATCCCGGCCATGCCGCCGGAGGTCAGCAGCTCATCGAGCACGGCGTCGCCGCTCGCCACCGCAATCTCGCCATAGATGGCCTGCATGATCACCTGGTAGAGATTGCCGTAGCTGGCGGTCAGCTCCAGCAGCAGCGGATACTGCAGCAACAGCGCAGCGGCGATGCCCAGCAGCACGCCGACGAACAGGGCGGGCAGCGCGGCCACGCGCTTGACGATCAGGTAGATCACGACCGCGGGCACGATGAGCAGAAACGGACTGAGCGCGAAATTTTCCGCCAGCAGCGCCTGGGTTTGCGCCGTGGTGCTCTCCTGGGCGTCGGGCGTGCCCAGCACGAAGCCGACGATGAGGTAGAACACCAGCGTGATCAGAATCGAAGGAACGGTCGTCAGCGTGAGATAGCGGATGTGGGTGAACAGATCCACCCCGGTGACGCCGGAAGCCAGATTGGTGGTATCTGACAAGGGCGACAGCTTGTCTCCGAAATAGGCCCCCGAAATGATGGCCCCTGCCACCAGCCCCGGATTGAAGCCCAGAGTGTACCCGATGCTGATCAGGGCCACCCCCAGTGTGGCCGAGGTGGACCAGGAACTCCCGATGACGACGGACGCGATGCCTGTCAGCAGGCAGCAGCTGAAGATGAAGATGGCTGGATGGAAGATCTGCAGCCCGTAATAGATCATCGTCGGCACGATGCCGCCGATGAGCCAGGTGCCCACCAGGGCGCCCACCATCAGCAGAATCAGAATGGCCGGCGTGGCGGCGCGAATGTTCTCCAGAATCGTTTCCTGGATCACTTCCCAGCGTGTGCCCAGGCGCAGACTGATGGCGGCAGCCACCGCCGCGGCAAGGATCAGGGCTGTCTGGTTGGCGCCGGAAAGCGAATCGTCGCCGTAGACGGCCACGTTGTAGCCGAGCAGCACGAACAGCACAGCCAGGGGCACCAGTGCCAGCCAGAGGGGGCGCTGCTCCTGCTCGGGGGCGTCTGGCGCGGGGGCGTCTGGTGTCACGTTATCCTGCATCGTTTTCTCCGGCTCGCAATGGCCCCGGCATTACACGGGAATGAGCGCGGATACTACCTTTATCCCGGGGGCATTAAAAACCCCCGGACAGCGCAAAAGCGTTTCCGGAGGATGCGATTACCGGGCTATTATCCGAGCACATTCACTGCCTTGCGCCAGCCCGTGCGCGTTGCCGGAGATCCCTCCATGACACACCCCCGCTTCGTTCGACGCCTGTCTGCGTGCTGTCTTGCGCTGGCTGGCAGCCTGCTGATGTGCGCCGGCGTGCAGGCCGACGCCATCCGCCAGACCAAGGGCGATTTTGACGACAAGTTCCGCCAGCTCGACGAAAGCCTTCCCACTGCCAACGCCTGGCGCAATGCGGGCGGACAACCGGGTCACGAGTACTGGCAGCAGAAGGTCGACTACCGCATCAGCGCCACGCTCGACGAAGCGAATCGCCGCCTGACCGGCACCCAGGGGGTGAGCTACCAGAACAACTCGCCGGACACACTGCATTACCTGTGGTTGCAGCTGGATCAGAACATTTTCCGCGCCGATTCCATGGCCGAGATGAGCGAGGATTTCGGAGGCGTCGGCCGTCGCGGACCTGCCGTCGAGGCGGGCTCCCTTGACAGTCCTGCCCGCCTGAGCCTGGACGAGCTGCGCCGCCAGCAGGCCATGGCCGATGTCGCCATGGGCTACGAGATCAGCAATGTCCGCGACAGCCGTGGCAATGCCCTCGACTTCACCATCGTCGGCACGCTGATGCGCATCGACCTGAGCACGCCGCTGCGCAGCGGCCAGAGCACCCTGTTCAATCTCGACTTCGCATTCAATATCGTCGAGGAAGATGCCGTGTCGGCCCGCAGCGGCTACGAGCACTTTCCCGACGACGCGCGTGAAGGCGGCAACGACATCTTCCTGCTGGCACAGTGGTTTCCGCGCCTGGCGGCCTACACCGACTATGAAGGCTGGACCAACAAGGAATTCCTCGGCCGCGGCGAGTTCACGCTGGAGTTCGGCGACTACGAAGTGGAAATGACGGTGCCGGCCGACCACATCGTGTCCTCCACCGGCGTGCTCAACAATCCTGCCCAGGTGCTGACGGCGGACCAGCGCGCGCGCCTCATTACGGCCGAAACGGCGCAGCGTCCAGTCTTCATCGTCACGCCACAGGAAGCACTGGAAAACGAGCGCGAAGGCACTGCCGAGACCAAGACCTGGCGTTTCTCGGCGCAGAACGTGCGTGACTTCGCCTGGGCGTCCTCCCGCAAGTTCATCTGGGATGCGAAGGGCTATCAGCAGGGCGGCGACGTGCGCCCCTTCGTCATGGCCATGTCCTTCTACCCCAAGGAGGGCGAGCCGTTGTGGTCCACCTATTCCACTGACGCCATCATCCACACGCTGGACGTGTATTCGCGCTTCACCTTCGACTACCCCTACCCCACGGCGCAGTCGGTCAACGGGCCCGTCGGCGGCATGGAATACCCGATGATCACCTTCAACGGGCCGCGCACCACCTTGCAGGACGATGGCAGCCGCACCTACTCCCTCGCCGAGAAGCAGTTCCTCATCGGCGTGGTGATCCACGAGATCGGCCACGGCTACTTCCCCATGATCGTCAATTCCGACGAGCGCCAGTGGACCTGGATGGACGAGGGCCTGAACAGCTTCCTGGACGGCGTGGCGGGCCGCGAGTGGGACCCGGACATCCCCTGGGGCGTGGAGCCTTCGGACATCACCGACTACATGCGCTCTCAGGACCAGGTGCCGATCATGACGCAGTCCGACAGCATCTCGCGCCTCGGCCCCAATGCCTACTCCAAGCCAGCCGCCGCGCTCAACATCCTGCGCGAGACAATCATGGGCCGCGAACTTTTCGACTTCGCGTTCCAGCAATATGCCCGCCTGTGGATGTTCAAGCGACCGACGCCGGCGGACTTCTTCCGCACCATGGAAGAAGCCTCGGGCGTCGATCTGGACTGGTTCTGGCGCGGCTGGTTCTACACCACCGACCATGTGGACATCGCCCTGGAACGGGTGTTCGAGATGCGGCTGGACACCGAGAACCCTGACATCGACTACGAACGTCGCCGCCAGGAGGACGCCGCCAAGCCCGAATCGCTGTTCGTGCAACGCAATGCCGAGGCCGGCCTGCAGACCTGGGTGGAACGCAATCCGGATGTGCGCGATTTCTACGACGACAACGATCAATTCACGGTGACCAACAAGGAGCGCAATGCCTACAACGACTTCCTCGAAGACCTTGAGGACTGGGAGCGGCAGGCGCTGGAGCGGGCCATCGCCGAGGACAAGCACTATTACGTGCTGGAGTTCGCCAATCTGGGCGGTCTGGTGATGCCGATCATCCTCGGCATGACCTACGAGGACGCCAGCACCGAAGACATCTACATCCCGGCCGAGATCTGGCGGCGCAGCCCGGAGCGCGTGCGCAAGCTGATCGTGGCGGACAAGCCGGTGGCCAGCATCGTGGTGGACCCGTACTGGGAAACCGCCGATGTCGACATCGAGAACAATCACTACCCGCGCCGTCTGATTCCCTCGCGTGTGGAAGCCTTCAAGGCCGAGGGCAGAGGCGGGCTCACGGGTCGCGATCTGATGCAGGACATCAAGACAGAACTCGAGACTGACGCCTCGGCAGAGGATGACGACGAGGAGGCCGTGGCGCCGTGAGTCTTTCGCAACGCGCATGTGCCTGGAGCGTGCTTGCGCTGGCCATCCTGCTGACCAGTGCCGGGACCGCCGCCCATCAGCAGCAGGCCGCGCTGACCCGGGTGCTGTTCAACGCCCGCAGCGGCAATCTCGAAGTGATGCACCGCTTCGTGCTGCACGATGCAGAACATGCCGTGCGCGCCCTGTTCGATCCCGAGGCTGATCTGCTGGCCTCCGCGGCCGCACGCGAGCAGTTTGCAGGCTATGTGCAGGAGCGCTTCAGCCTGCTGGGCAGTGCGGGCGATCCGCTGCCGCTGCACTATGTCGGGCAGGAGATCGACGGGCCCTTCCTGTGGGTCTATCAGGAGATGCCGATACCCGACGCGCTGCCCTCGCTCGGCGTCATTCACGACGCCTTGCGCGAGCTGTGGCCGCAACAGAACAACCTGGTGAACATCGAGCGCGATGGCCGCATCCAGACCTTGAATTTCACCGGCGACACCCATTGGCTCAGCGTCAGCTTCGACGCCGCTGCGCGCTGATCTCTCCCGCTACAGGACAGCCTTCGTGACCCCTCCCGCCCACATCAATTCCATCATGGCCCTGCGCGAGCGCGAGCTCGCCAAGCCCCATCGTCCCTTCCTGGCCCGGGGCAGCAAGGTCGTGCGCTGCCCCGACTGCCTGCTGCCGCAACGAGGCTGCATCTGCAGCGAGCGCCCGCAGCCGCAGGCGGGCAGTGCCTTCTGCTTCCTGCTGTACTGGGGCGAGGCCTTCAAGCCCACCAACACGGGGCGCCTGGTGGCCGATGTGGTGCAGGACAACCACGCCTTTCTGTGGGATCGCACGCAGCATGACCCGCTGTTGCTGGCTCTGCTGGCAGACGCGCGCTACCAGCCCATCGTCGTCTTCCCGAGCCAGTATGCGGAACCCGGGCGCTGCATCCGAAGTCCGGCCGAACTGCCCGGCATCGCCGCCGGACGCACGCCGCTGTACGTGATGCTCGATGGCACCTGGCGCGAGGCCCGCAAGATGTTCCGCAGCGCGTATCTGAAGGACCTGCCGGTGCTGGGCATAGAGCCGGAGGAAGGCTCGCGCTATCAGTTGCGCGAAGCAGTGCACAAGCATCAGCTGTGCACCGCCGAGGTGGCGGCCGCGGTGCTGGCACTGGGAGGGGATCTGCCTGCCGCGCAGGCCCTGGAGACCTATTTTGAGACCTTCCGCCGCCACTACATTGCCTGCAAGCCGCACATGGTGCTGCGCGAGCAGACGCCGGACTAGTCGGCCACTTCCACACGGTGGCGGCCCTTGTCCTTGGCCATGTAGAGCGCACGGTCGGCGCGCTGCAGCAGGCTGTCCAGGGTATCGCCCTCGCGCAGTGCCGCCACGCCGGCGCTGACCTGGCACGTGAAGGCGCCGCGAGCCCCCCACATCGACAGCCGCGATACGCCGTCGAGCAGACGCTGCAGGATGATCCTGGCGCCATCGAGGTCGGTGTCGGGCAACACCAGCACGAACTCCTCACCGCCGAAGCGGGCAAAGATGTCGGTGGCACGGGCCTCGCGCAGACACATCTGGCTGAACTGACGCAGGGCGTCATCGCCGGCCTGATGTCCCTGCACGTCGTTGATGATCTTGAAGTGGTCCAGGTCGAGCACGGCCAGACACAGCGGAGAGCGCTGCCGCAGCGTCTGCTTCAGACTGCGCGCGAACAGCTCGCCGAAGGAGCGGCGGTTGAGCGCCCTGGTCAGCGGGTCGACGGTCGCCAGTCACTTGAGTTCCTCTTCCAGTTCCCGGCGATGACTGATGTCGCGCAGTTCCACCACCACATCCCCGGGGCCCTCCTCGTTCAAGGGAATGATGCGCACTTCCCCGGGGAAGCTGCTGCCGTCCTGCCGGCGGATGTCGATATCCACCAGAGAGCCGTCAGCCTGGTGCAGAAGCATGGGCAGATTGCCCCGCGCGCGACGGGGAAACAGCTCCTCGACGCTCAGCCCCAGAAGGTGCTCGCGGCTGCGGCCAGTCAGCGCTTCCAGCTGCACATTGGCGTCCGTCAGGTGGCCGTCCTTGATCACGGCGATGCCAGCGCTGCTCACGTTCAGCAGTCGCTCGAAGCGCAGGACATTCTGCCGGGCCTGCTCGGCGTTGGCGCGACTGGCGGCCAGGATGCGCTGCATGCTCATCAGCACCATGCCGATGAAGCCCATCACCAGGGCCGGGATCGCGAAGTTGTAGGGCAGCAGGTAACTGAAGGACTCGAAAGGCTGCACATAGGGTTGCGCCTGCAGCCAGCCTTGTCCGGAGAACCACGCCCGGGCGAGTGTGACCAGGGAGTACAGCGCAAGGCAGATTCCCACCAGCAGGCGCGCGGGGCGCGTGGCGGGTTCCTCGCGCACGCACATCAGCACGTACACCGCCTGCAAGGGCAGCAGACCGGCGATCAGCGAGTAGATCATCATCAGGAAGTCGGAGTTGCCGCTGGTGAGCCAGTAGTGCGTGTTGACGAGGATGATCAGGCCGGCGCTGCCGGGCACGATCCACCAGGGCAGCGGGCGCCCGAGAAAGCGGAAGATGCCCAGCAGCAGCACGGCCTCGCCCGTGAGCTGCAGGGTATTGGCCACCACGTTGACAACCGGGTTGCGAGTCAGCACGAACAGGAAGAACAGCAGCACACCCGACACCAGCAGCCAGGCGCCTGTCATCCAGTAGGCGGGTCCAGGCAGCGGACGCGCCATGAACCACAGGGCGGTGGCCGCAATCGCCACGGCGAGGATCAAGTTGACGCCCAGCAGCATCGGCGAAAAGTAGAGGGCTTCCATCAGCACGTGCCCTGAATGAAGCACACCATGTCCGCGAGCATGGCCTCGTAATGCGGGTTGAAGGAGCCACGGCGCACCAATCGCCCTTCGTAACGCCCTCCCTCCCCCAGATTGCGCTCGCCGTAGACGGTGGCCGTCGGGTCGTGGCGACAAGTCTCGTAGTCCGCGTCGCGGAAGTGCCCGCAGAGAGCGAAGTCACCATCCAGACCGTAATGCGGGTCGGTGGGCGGGACGGAAATGGCGGTATGGGACAGACTGTAGACGCGCTGCTCCGGCGCTTCGGCCGGCACCACCTGCAGTCCTTCGCAGGTCACCGCCGGCGTGCTGCCCGTGGCCTGCGCGCTGTACCAGAGCATGCGGCGCGACTGCGCGGGTGTCTTGCTGCAGAAGAACTCGCGGGCCACTTCCATGTTCACCGTGGTGTCATCCCCGCTGCCTGCCATGAACACCGGCAGCTGCAACGGGGGAAAGTCCGGATCGCTCAGGTCGCGCGTCAGCAGGTAGAACTCGGCACCCGCATTCATCGAGAAGGACTCGTAACGGGCCGCGTCGCGTTCGGCATCCCGACCCAGCCATCGGCTGAACCAGCGCGCATACGGCGAGAGCCAGGCCGACTCGCTGCGGGCGGCCAGCGCCGGCGAGAGCATGAGCAGGCCGCGCAGCAGCGCATCGTCCCGATGCGCGTCAGCGTAGCGCACGGAAAGCGAGGTCCCTGTGGAGAAGCCCACCAGGTAGAGGCCATCGACCTCCCCGCGAAAACTATCGACGCCGTACTCGGTCACGCGCAGCCAGTCCTCATGGCGCATGTCGAGGGAGTCCCCCGGCACAGTGCCATGCCCGGGCAGCAACACCCCGCGCAGCAGGGCACAGGGAAAGGCCTGCAGCAGGGATTCGGCGACACCCCGCAACAGATAGGGCGAATCCGTGAGGCCATGAATCAGGAGAAAGCCAGGCCGCGCGGCCTCCTGAGGGCATGGGGCTGCCGCATTGCGCAGTTCATAGGGCGCCCGCATGGCCACGGCACGCTCCAGGGGATAGCCCGGCCCGAAGGGTTCTGGCTGCGCGGCATAGTGATGCGTGGTGAGCGCCTGGCGGATGCGCTCCTCGTTCTGGCGGATGTAGTCGGCGAAGGGGGTCTGCGGTGGAGGAATCCAGGCCCCTGCGCCCGACGGGTGATGCAGGGGAGAATCAGAGGCGGAGGTACATGCCATGAGCAGCGTCAGAAGGGCCAGCATCACTGCCTGTTGTCCTGCTCCGCGCATGCCTGCTCCCCCGCTGTGATAGACGATACTGCTCCGGAACATCGCCCCGTCAGCTGCGGGGTGTCTTGCGATTCTTCTTGATGCGGCGCTTCTGCGCGACCTGTTGCTGGGTCAGATCCTTTTCGTGTCGCACGAAGGGGTTCTCGTCACTGCGGTACTGAATCCGAATCGGGGTGCCTTCCAGACGCAGGATCTTGCGGAAAGTCTTCTCGAGGTAGCGGCTGTAGCTGTCGGGAATCTTGTCCGTCTGCTTGCCGTGAATCACGATGATGGGGGGATTATGGCCTCCCGCGTGCGCGTAGCGCAACTTGATGCGACGGCCGTCCACGATGGGTGGCGCGTGCTCTTCCACGGCGGCTTCCAGCACCTGGGTCAGGATGCTGGTGGTCAGCGTGCGCTGTGCTGCCTCGTAGGCACCATGAATGGATTCGTAAAGATCCCCCACGCCGGTGCCGTGCAGGGCGGATATGAAGTGAATCTTGGCAAAGTCGACAAAGGCGAAGCGACGGCGGATGTCGGACTTGACCTTCTCCTTCTGCTCCAGGTCCATGCCATCCCATTTGTTCAGCGCGATGACCAGGGCCCGGCCGGCGTCCAGCACATAGCCCAGCAGATGCAGGTCCTGCTCCACGATGCCCGTGCGGGCATCGATGATCAGGATCACCACGTTGGCGTCCTCGATGGCCTGCAACGCCTTCACCACGGAGAATTTCTCGATGGTCTCGGTGGTCTTGCCGCGACGTCGGATGCCTGCCGTGTCGATGAGTGTGTAATGCTCGCCGTGGCGCTCGAAGGGGATGTAGACACTGTCGCGGGTGGTGCCCGGCATGTCATACACCACGACGCGCTCCTCGCCCAGCATGCGGTTGACCAAGGTGGACTTGCCCACATTCGGGCGGCCGGAAATCGCGATCTTGATGCCCGACTGGGCGGCAGGCGTGAGCGGTTCGTCCTGCGGGAAGGTGGCCAGCACGGCGTCAATCATCTTGCGCACGCCGCGGCCCTGACTGGCCGTGATGGGATAAACGCGCTGGATGCCCAGACCGAAGAAATCGCCCATGGCCACGTCTTCGTCGATGCCATCGACCTTGTTCACGACCAGGCAGACATTCTTCTGCTGCTTGCGCAGGTACTCGACGATATGGGTATCGCCCGGGGTCAGGCCCGCGCGCCCGTCCACCAGCAGCAGCACACAGTCGGCTTCCTCGATGGCGAGCAGGGACTGGGACGCCATCTCGAAATCGATGCCCTCTTCCTGGCCGGACAGGCCCCCGGTGTCGATGACGATGAAGGGACGATCGGCGATGCGGCCCTCGCCGTATTGACGGTCCCGGGTCAGCCCGGGCAGATCCGCCACCAGGGCGTCACGGCTGCGGGTCAGTCGATTGAAGAGTGTGGATTTGCCGACGTTGGGTCTGCCAACGAGGGCCAGGACTGGTCTCATAAATTTCCCATTGCTTGCACGTGGGTCGCGTCCCTGATCGGGCGCGCCGCACTCAGCGGATCGAATAGGCAGCCAGGCGACCGCTGTTGCCGAAGACGTAGATCGTGTCGTTGTCGGTCACGAGCGGCGCACGCACCCCGTCACCATCGACATTGACACGGCTGACGAAATGACCGTCCACCTGGGACAGCAGATGCAGCCAGCCTTCGAAATCGGCCACTGCGATGTAGTTGCCCAGCGTGCGGGGGGCCGTCACCGAACGCAGACGCAGACTGTTGTTCTCCCAGACCACGTCGTCGGTGTTGTTGCGCAGGGCGATCACGTGACTGTCGTCATTGGTGTAGTACAGATTGCCGAAGCCCTGGGCCAGCCCGTGATAGCTCGAGGCCTCGATGCCCCAGACGATGCGGCCGGTCTGCACATCGAAGCCCATCAGATTGCCCTGGTAACTGCTGGCATAGACGGTGTTGCCCACCAGCAGAAGATCGCCGTCGACGTCGATGACGCGCTCGATGTCGTAGCGCCCCTGGGGAATGGCAACGCGCTCTTCCCACTGCAGGAATCCGTTGGCGGCATTCACGGAGGCGACCATGCCATTGGCGAAGCCGGCAATGACATTGTTGCCGGCGATCACCGGCTTGCTGCTGCCACGCAGAGTGAGCGCGGGGATGGTGGTTTCGTAAATCCAGCTCTGTGCACCCGTGACGGCATCCAGGCCCACCAGCTTGCCGTCGACCGTCTGCAGCACCACGATGCTGCCATTGGTCTGCGGCGCGGACACGACCTCACTGGACACAGTGGTCCGCCAGAGTTCACGCCCGGAAATCTGATCCAGGGCGATGACCTCGGCTTCGCGAGTACCCACCAGAACAAGGCCGGAAGAGGCACCGACACCGCCGGAAATCTCGACGTCATCGAGACGCTCGCGCCAGACCACATCGCCCGTGGCGCGCTCGATGCACAGCACCGTGCCGTCGGCTGCAGCGGCAAAGATGAATTCACGGTCGATGGCTGGCGACAAGGTGTTGTAGAAGTCGCCCTGTCCGTCGCCGACGTTCACGCTCCAGCGCCGATTCAGGCGCAGTTCCTGCTCGAACTCGACAAGCTCCGCCGGCGGTTCGACATCGTCGTCGCCGAACAGTCCGCCCACCGAATCGAACAGGCTGCACGCAGAGAGACTGAGCAGCAGGGCTCCCAGTGCCAAGGGGCGCAGGAAGCCGGCGGCGCAGAGATTGGCGTCTTGCGGGCGAGGCGTCCTGGGAGAGTGCGTGGCTTTCATCAAGGGGTGTTCCTCAGCTGCCCAGAGCGAGATCGTCGAGCTTCATCTGCAAAGTGGTGCTGGTGGAGCCGGCCTGCTGTGCCGCCTGGAACGAGGCCTGCGCCTCGGTAGTGCGACCCAGTGCCACGAGCACATCACCGCGGATCTCGGCATGCTCGGCCTCGAAGGCACCCGGGGTGACGCTGTCCAGCAAGGCCAGCGCACGCTCGGCGTCGCCGCGGGCAAGCATGACACGGGCCAGACGCAGCTGGGCCGTGATGATCAGAGAGGGATCCGTGGCGCCGAACGGCCCCGAACGGGTGTTGTCGAGCAGCCACTGCAGCTCGGTCTCCGCTGTCGCGAGATCATTCTGATCGACCGCCAGCCGCGCACCGAACAGAGCACCATACAGCGCGTAGGTGGTATCGGCGTAGTCGCTCTTGAGCTGCTGGATCAGAGTCTGTGCCCGGGCGCGGGCCTCGTCGGCCACGGGCACACCAGGGCCAAGCACGATGGTGGTGCCCAGTTCCTCGAACAGGTCTGACGCTTCGGCGGTGCTCGCCGTCTGCATGTTCTGCCACTGCGACCAGCCCAGATACCCCACGGCAAAGATGACAACGCCCAGCGCCAGCGATTTGCCGCTCTCGTTCCACCAGCGCTTGAGGGAGTCAAGGGTCTCTTCTTCTTCGGTACTGAAAGCCACGTATTGCTCCTGATATGCCTAAAAACCTTGAATTGCTCCGCCTGAATCTGCAGGCGGCCGCGAGCCGCGAGCCTTGCCGCGCCGCCGGGTAGGGCATCCTGAATTAGCCGCCCTGCCCTGTCAAGCGCCGGAAATCAGCCCCTGCAGCACGTCCGCCACCTCGTCGCAGCGCAGCAGTTGCGGGGCCGAGTCGTCGTGGAGATGACGCAGCCGCGCCTGCACCTGCCCGTCCTCCGCCGTCTCCAGAACCAGCGCCCGCGTGGCGCCGATGTTGAAGGCCCGCTTGAGCTGATTGCTGATCTTGCCGCCACCGCAGTTGAGCTGGACACGCAGCCCCGGCAGGCGATCGCGCAAGGTCTCGGCCAGCACCATGGCCTGACCGCCAATGCCATCGCCCACCACGATGCAGAGGTCCAGCTGCTGCTTGAGCGCGGCCGGGAGGGCGCCGGTTTCCTGCAGCAGCAGGACCAGCCGCTCAACCCCCATGGCGAAGCCGACGGCGGGAGTCCCGCGTCCCCCAAGCTGGGCCACCAGGCCATCGTAACGACCACCGGCGCACACAGTACCCTGGGCTCCCAGCGCACTGGTGATCCATTCGAACACCATGTTGTTGTAGTAATCGAGGCCGCGCACGAGACGGGGGTTGACGGTGAAGTCGACGCCGGCGGCACTCAGCAGGGCCTGCAGGGCCGCGAAATGCTCGCAGGTCTCGGCGCTGGTGAAGTCGGCGAGCACCGGTGCGTCCTCCAGGATGGCCTGGGTCGACGGCACTTTGCTGTCGAGGATGCGCAGCGGATTGCTGCCCAGGCGCCGGCGGCTGTCCTCGTCCAGGGCGTCTTCATGCCGGCGCAGATAGGCGACGAGCGCCTCGCCATAGGCCTTGCGGTCGGCCGAGGTGCCGATATTGTTGAGCTCCAGACGCACGTGGGCACTCAGGCCCAGTTCCTGCCACAGGCGCGCGCAGAGCAGGATCACCTCGGCGTCGATGTCGGGTCCGGCCATGCCGTAGGCTTCCACCCCGATCTGGTGAAACTGCCGATAACGCCCCTTCTGCGGTCGCTCATAGCGGAACATCGGACCCTTGTACCAGAGCCGCTGCTGCTGGTTGTAGAGCAGGCCGTGCTCCTCCGCCGCGCGCACGCAGCCGGCCGTGCCCTCCGGCCGCAGGCTGAGATTGTCGCCATTGCGATCGTCGAAGCTGTACATCTCTTTCTCGACGATGTCGGTGACTTCGCCAATCGAGCGCTTGAACAGCTGCGTCTGTTCCAGCACGGGAAAGCGCAGCTCGCGATAGCTGTAGCGCTGCAGCACACGCTGCACGGTGTCTTCTAGGTACTGCCAGACCGGCGTCTCGCCGGGGAGGATGTCGTTCATCCCCCTGATTGCCTGAATCTTGCTCATGATCTGCTGCTTGTAGGTGGCTGGGATCGCGGGACGCTCGCACGCCCTCAGTCGGTGGCGATGATGTCGGGATGACGGGCGGCCTTGCGGGCGGTCTCCCCGGCCAGCTTCTGGGCGACACGCGCGCGCACCATGGCCTCGAGCTCATCCACCAGACGCTCGTTGTCGACCTTGTGATGGGGCTTGCCCTCGACATAGACCAGATTGTTCGGGCTGGCGCCGGTCAAGCCGATCTCGGCCACCTTCGCCTCGCCGGGACCGTTGACGATGCAGCCGATCACGGCCACATCCACCGGCGTGATGATGTCTTCCAGGCGGGATTCGAGCTGGTTCACCACGCCGATGACGTCGAAATTCTGCCGTGAACAGCTCGGGCAGGCCACCAGGTTCACGCCCTTGCTGCGAATGCCCAGACTCTTCAGGATGTCAAAACCGACCTTGATCTCCTCCACCGGGTCCGCCGCCAGCGAGATGCGGATGGTGTCACCGATGCCTTCCATCAGCAGGGCCCCCAGGCCGATGGCTGACTTGACCGTGCCGGAGCGCGGACCGCCTGCCTCGGTGATGCCCAGATGCAGCGGCTGGTCGATCTGCCCTGCCAGCTTGCGATAGGCCTGCAGGGTCATGAAGATCTCGGAGGCCTTGAGGCTGATCTTGAAATTCTGGAAATCGAGCTTGTCGAGGATGTCGATCTGGGTCAGGGCGGATTCCACCATAGCGTCGGCATTGGGCTCTTCGTACTTGCGCAGCAGCACCTTGCCCAGCGAGCCGGCATTCACGCCGATGCGCAGGGGAATGCCCTTGTCCTTCGCCGCGTCGATGACGGCGCGCACCTTCTTCTCGCTGCCGATGTTGCCCGGATTGATGCGCAGGCAGTCGACGCCGTACTCGGCCACCTTGAGGGCGATCTTGTAATCAAAGTGGATGTCTGCCACCAGGGGCACGTTCACCTGGGCGCGGATGGCACGGAAGGCGTCGGCCGCTTCCATGCTGGGCACGGACACGCGCACGATGTCGGCGCCGGCACGTTCCAGGCGCTGGATCTGGGCCACGGTCGCGGCAACGTCACAGGTTTCCGTGTTGGTCATGCTCTGCACGCTGATGGGCGCATCGCCCCCGACGGGCACCTTGCCAACCATGATCTGACGGGATTTGCGACGCGCGATGACGGTGTGTGAACTCATGATCTGCTCATAATCCAATGGTGAGTCTTGCGGAATTGTCGATGCGGATGCTTTCCGTGAAATCGATCTTCTTGCCGTTCAGGTGCAGCTCGGCCGTGGCCGCATCGCCCAGCAGCACATTGAATGGCCCGGTGCCGCTGACCCGCAGATGATCCCCGGCAACCCGGATGTCGCGGTAGATCTGACGGGCACTGCCGTCGTCGATCTGGACCAGGCTTTCCCCGGAAAACAGGATTTCCACCAGGTCGCTGCCCCCGGCATCCACGGAGATGACCTGCATGGGCGTGACGCGCTGCACGGACTGCGCGGCGGCCTGGGCGTCCTGTCCCGCAGCAGCACTGGCACCCGGCGTTGCCGTGGCCGCTGGCGTTGCCGTGGCTGCCGGAGCAATCGGCGCTGTCCCGGCTGCTGGTGTCGCCGGCGCTACTGGCGTAGCTGGCGTAGCTGACGTAGCTGACGTAACTGGCGTAGCTGAAGCAGCTGAATCAGCTGAATCAGCCGACGAGGTGGTCGTGCTTGTGGAGGCGGGCACGGCGCTCGCGGCCAGGGCCGTTGACAGTGTCAGCGGCGCAGCACTGGAGCCTGCAGCAGCAACTGGGGCGGCTGTGGCTGCCGTGACCGGCAAGGTGACCGCACTATTGGCTGCCACCGGGGCAATCGAGACAGGCGCTGCGCCCAGGGCGGCGGGTGTCACTCTGTCTGCAGGCAAGGCGGGCTGAGAGTTTGGCACGGGCGTGGCCACTGTCGGCGCCTGCGTCGGCAGACCACTGCCGGCCAGCGGCACAGGCGTGGCCGTACTCACCGCAGGCGGCGTCACCGAGCTCGAACTGACGGTGGCAGCGCGGCGGCTGGCAGCGTCATCCAGCGTGGCCGGCACCGCGGCAGTGGTCTGGACCGTGCCAGAGGTGGCCACGGGCGCGCCTGCACCGGTGCCGAAATACCACAGCGCCACCGCGATGGCGACGAAGGCGATGCCGGAAAACACGATCCAGGGACGGTTGCGGTCACGCCGATGGCGGCTGATGGTGTAGCTCGCTTCCTGGCCCGTGCCGTCGCGCTGATTGATGAATTCATTGAAGACATTCACCAGCACGCTCGGATCAAGCTTCAGATAGCTGGCATAGGCGCGGATGTAACCCCGGATGAAGACGACGCCGGGCAGCTTGTCATGCGCATCGGCCTCGAGCGCGCGAACATAATGCATGGTCAAGTGCAGGTCGTCGGCCACCTGCTGGACACTCAGCCCCAGCGCCTCACGCCTTCTGGCCAGTAGCTGGCCCGGGGAGGTGTCGACATCGTTCGGAGCGGCGTCGCCCCCGGGTTCGGGGGGGGGGATGTCCGTGTAACTGGCGTTCTTGTCACTGGTCATTTTGTGAATTCAGATATTCCTGGTATTGCGGTGAGTCTGCGTACAGATTCTGCAGCAATGCGGCGTACAGAACTGCCCCTTCGTCGTTGTCGAACCGGCGCTCCAGCTGGATGCCCAGCCACAGGCTGCGCGCGGTCTGCACGACGTTGTAGAACGTGCTCGAGGTGACGAACTGGGTGTAGTGCGTCATCGCTTCGGCAAATTCGCCCTTGTCAAACTTGATCTGTGCCATCTCCAGCGAGGAACGGTACAGGTTGCTGTTCAGCTGGAGCGCGCGTTCGAATGCGTATTCCGCCCGTTCCGGCCGTGCGGTACGCAAAGCGCTCAGGCCCAGATTCTCGAAGGCCAGGGCACGATTCTCGTAAGTCGTGTCGTTGGCCACCTGTTCCAGCTGGCGATAGGACTGTTCGTACTCTCCCAGCTGGAACAACAGGGCCGCAAGATTGTTGCGCGCCCGTGAATTGCTGCCGTCGAGAGAGAGCGCACGCTCGAAGGTCTCGCGCGCGAGCTCGGTATCGCCCTCGCGCTGCAGCACCAGCGCCAGCACGTTGTAGGCGTCGGCACTGCGACTGTCGATGGCCAGCGCGTTGTTGACGTTGCGCCGCGCCGCCGCCATGTCGCCAGCCTCGAAATACCCCACTGCGAGCTGCACGAAATCGCGCAGCGCCCGCTCCTGGGAAGGCTCCGTGTTGAAGCCGCCGGTGGTGGTGGTCACACAGGACGCCAGCACCAGCAGACTCAGCATTCCTGCCATGAACTTGCTTGTGACTTGCATGCCGACCTCGCGCAAAAAGCGTGGTTCGAGCGCGCGGGACTTACTGCCCGGGCCCGTCAATCATCACGGCCAGATTGCCGGCCGCACGATAGCGTTCACTGCGCCGGGTGGCATCGTTGACTGCCCCCACCAGTTGACCGCAGGCAGCACCGATGTCATCGGCCCGTGTGGTGCGCACGGTCACCGTGTAACCCGCCTCGTGCAGGATCTGGCGAAAATTGGAGATCGACGAGGCACTGGGACGACGATAGTCCGACTGCGCAAACGGGTTGAACGGTATCAAGTTGATCTTGCACGGGAAATCCTTCAAGAGCGCCGCCAGCTCCCGGGCATGCTGGCGATGATCGTTGACGCCCGCGATCAAGGTGTACTCGATCACCGGGACACGCCGCTCCCCCAGGGTGTTCATATAGCCGCGGACACTGGCCAGAAGCTGGGCGATCGGATACTTCTTGTTGAGCGGCACCAGCTGATTGCGCAGCTCGTCGTTCGGGGCATGCAACGACACGGCCAGCGAGGCATCCGTGTAGTCCTGCAAGCGATCGATGGCCGGCACCACTCCCGAGGTGCTGATGGTGACCCGACGCTTGGAAAGGCCATAGGCCTGGTCTTCCATCATCAGGCTCAGGGCATCCATCACATTGTCGAAATTCAGCAGGGGTTCTCCCATGCCCATCATCACGATGTTGCTGACCGGACGCGGATGGCGCGGGGCACGACCGTCCTCGTCCACCTGCGTGTCGGGCTGCACGCCAAATCCGGCGAGCTTCACGTTGGCCCACCACAGCTGCCCGATGATCTCGGCGGTGGTGAGATTGCTGTTGAAGCCCTGCTTGCCGGTGGCGCAGAAGCTGCAGTCCAGACTGCAGCCCGCCTGGGACGAGACACACAAGGTGCCGCGGCCTGCCTCGGGAATGAAGACCATCTCCACGCTGCTGCCGCTCTCCACCTGCACGATCCACTTGCAGCTGCCATCGGCCGAGCGCAGTTCCTGCGTGATCACGGGCGGACGAATCTCCGCCACAGCCTTCATGCGTTCCCGCAGCGGCTTGCTGATGTCGGTCATCTGATCGATGTCCAGCACGCCGCGCTGGTGAATCCACTTGAGGGTTTGACTCGCGCGAAAGGGTTTTTCTCCCAGATCATGGAAAAAAGCCTGCATCTTCGGCAGGCTCAGTCCCATCAGGTTGATCTTGGTGTCGCGTGTCGTCATTGCAGGCTCTGAAGGACGATTGGCGCGCGCGATCAGGCGCGGGCGCAGATGTCAGTGGCGCTGAAGAAATAGGCGATCTCGCGTGCCGCAGACGCTGCAGAGTCGGAACCATGCACGGCGTTGGCATCGATGGACTTGGCGAAGTCCGCACGGATGGTGCCAGGAGCGGCCTGTGCCGGGTTGGTGGCGCCCATCAGTTCACGGTGCAGCGCCACGGCGTTCTCGCCTTCCAGCACCTGCACGATCACCGGACCGGAGGTCATGAAGGCGATCAGATCCCGGAAGAAGCCACGCTCCTTGTGCTCGGCGTAGAAGCCGCCGGCTGTCTCGCTGGTCAGTTGCAGCATTCGCGCAGCGACGATCCGCAGACCCGCCTTCTCGAAGCGTGAATAGATCTCGCCGATCACATTCTTGGCAACTGCGTCGGGCTTGATGATCGACAAGGTACGTTCAATAGCCATTCCGTTAAACTCCATAAGCGGTTACAAGTTCAGAAAGGCGCGCATTATACGGGTATATACGCCTGATTCACTAGGCTTTTCCCGAGCCGCCACCACTTGCCGCGTGGCGGGGCTCGACGAACGCTCAGACTGCAGCGCGCAAGCGCGGCACAGCGTCACGCAAGGCCGCAATGGCGGTATCGATGTCATCGGCCGTGGTGAAGCGCCCGAAGGACACCCGCAGGGCACTCTGAGCCAGCGCATCGGGCAAGCCGATGCCTCGCAGCACGTGGGAAGGTTCCATGGTCGCCGACATGCAGGCCGAGCCGGAGGATACCGCGAGCGTGCGCAGGGACAGCAAGAGGGTCTCGCCATCCACGCCCTCGAAGGCCAGATTCACGATTCCCGGTACCGTGTGCTCCGGGTGGCCGTTCAAATGGACGCCCGGCAGCTCCGCCAGCCCGCGCAGCAGACGTTGACGCAACTGGTGCAGCCTTGCACTTTCCTCGCTCAGCGCCTGCGCTGCCAGACGGAAGGCCTCGCCCATGCCGACCGCCTGGTGGGTTGGCAGCGTGCCTGAGCGCATCCCGCGCTCATGGCCGCCGCCATGCATCTGGCATTCCAGGCGGATCTCGGGCGCACGTCGCACGAACAAGGCGCCAATCCCTTTCGGCCCGTACACCTTGTGCGCCGAGAAGGACATCAGGTCGACCGGAAGTTCGGCGAGATCGATGGGCAGTTTGCCTGCGCTCTGGGCTGCATCCACGTGCAGCAGTGCCCCCGCACCATGGACGACCGCGCCAATGGCGGCAATGTCATTGACCACCCCCAGCTCATTGTTCACCTGCATGAGCGACACGAGCGTCGTGTCAGGGCGAAGCGCGGCAAGCACCTGAGCGGCACTGACGCGACCGTGGGCATCGGGCCGCAGGCGCGTGATCTCGAAGCCCTCACGCTCCAGCTGCTGCATGCTGTCCAGCACCGCCTTGTGTTCGATGCAGGAAGTGACCAGGTGGCGGCCTTGCTCACGTCGAGCGTGGGCGATGCCCTTGAGCGCAAGATTGTTGGATTCGGTGGCCCCGGAAGTCCAGACGATCTCCCGCGGGTCGCAACGCACCAGGTCGGCCACGTGGCGGCGCGCCAGTTCCACCGCTTCTTCGGCCTTCCAGCCGATCAGATGCGAACGCGAGGCGGGATTGCCGAAATTGCCGTCCAGGGTCAGGCACTTGCCCATGGCTTGCGCCACGCGCGGGTCCACCGGCGTGGTGGCGGCATAATCGAGGTAAACCGGCATCTGCATGAAAGGTCCTACTGTAGAAACGTGGCCGCGATGCGGGCACCATCCAGTTCGGGCGGCGTCAGCATCTCGTGGCGCTTGTCCTGCTGCTGCGCGATGCGTTTGATCTCGCTGCGGGCGATGAGGTCAGACAGACTGATGCTGCCCAGAAAATCGTGGATCTGCTCGCTCAGGTCCTGCCACAGATGGTGGGTGAGGCAGGTCTCGCCCTGCTGGCAATTGCCCTTGCCCTGGCACTTGGTGGCATCGACGGATTCATTCACAGCATCGATGATCTGAGCAATGCGGATGCTCTGCGGCTTGCGACCCAGTCGGTAACCACCGCCAGGTCCGCGAATGCTGCACACCAGTTCGCTGCGTCGCAGCTTCGCAAACAACTGTTCCAGATAGGACAATGAAATGCCCTGACGTCGCGAAATGTCCGCCAGATTCACGGGACCTTGATCCGCATGGATTGCAAGATCGAGCAAGGCTGTGACCGCGTAGCGGCCTTTGGTCGTCAAGCGCATGAGACTGTCTCGATGCCAGAGAGCTGTAGGGGTGACAGAGTCCTGCCGCGGTGGCGCAGGCGCGGTGAGTATCTGATACCCCACTGTTTCAGTCAACTTTTGCGCCCGTCGGCGATTTACTCAGGCCAGACACAGGGTTACCCTTGCCGCCTCGCCAATCCAGCACCCCGGACTCCTCGACATGCTCGCCGACCTGCACGCCCACACCTGGTTTTCTGACGGCACGCTGTCGCCCCGGGCGCTGCTGGAGCGGGCGGCTGCTCGCGGCCTGACCCACCTGGCCATCACCGACCATGACACCACAGCCGCTTTCGAAAGCATCGAGCCGGACTGGATCGCGGGTGGGCTGCAACTGCTGCGCGGGGTCGAAATATCGACACTGTGGGAGCGCCAGGAGATCCACATTGTCGGGATTGGCATCGACTGCGCCAACGCGACCCTGCAGGCCTTGTTGCAAGACCAGCAGCGTCTGCGCCGGGATCGTGCCGCCGCCATGGACATGAGTCTGCAGAAAGCGGGCATCTGTGGCCTGATGGACTACCTTGCCACCCTGCCCTGCACCGCAGTGGGCCGCAATCATGTGGCGCAGTTTCTTCTGGACAGGGGCATCGCCCGCAGCAAGGAGCACGCCTTCAAGAATTTTCTCGGAGACAAGGGCAAGTACGCAGCGTCGGCTCGCTGGTGCAGCATCGAGGAGGCGGTGAAAGCCATTCGGACGGCGGGTGGCATCGCCATTCTGGCGCACCCCAATCGGTACCGCATCAGCAATCCGGCACTGCGGCGCCTGGTCAGCGAGTTCGCGGCCGCAGGAGGAGAAGGCCTGGAGGTGAGTTATTCCAACCTGGACGCGGACCGACTGGACCATCTGGCGTCACTGTGTCTGGCCAATGGCCTGTGGGCGTCGACCGGCTCGGATTTTCATTCGCCGGGCAGTCACTGGATGGATCTGGGAAAGTTTCGCCTGCTGCCGGCACGCTGTGCCGAAAGGGCGATCTGGCTGCACCCCGGCTGGCCGGGATGCGCGAGGAACGAGATGCGGGTGACTCTCAGCGGCGCTTGAGGGACGCCACCAGACCCTTGAAGAGGTCCATCAAGGTTTCATGCTTGAAGTCGGTGAATTCGCCGGCATCCATGAACATGCCGTGTTCTTCGCAGGCTTCGTATTCCAAGTGTGGTTGCCGCTTGTCAGTCAACTTGTTCATGAGCTTGCCGCAACGTGGGCAGCTGATGTCACGCACACGGTTGTAGGTCTTGCCGATGCTCGGATCCCCACTGTCGAGGAAGTCGGACATCCAGGATTTCTTCAATTGCTCGGCTTCGCCGTTGTCGAACCACAGCCCCTTGCAGCTGCTGCACTGATCAATGACGATCGCGCCCTGCAGGACTTCCACTTTGATTTCGTTCATGTGCGCATTGCATTTCGGGCAGTCCATCTTTATCTCCTTCCACCGCTTCACTCAATATTGTTTTCGGGACCAAAGTCGCCGCAGTTTATGCCATATCCGCTCGCGAACCAATAGCCATGTGATTCAGCCTGGATTCACGTGCAGCGCGGCACACTTTCCCCATGCGTGTCCATGACACTGCTAAAAGGGAGACCGCACCATGACCTGCATCAGAAAATTGCTATTCAGCCTGCTCCTGGGCATTCCTGTCTCACTGCAGGCCGGTATCGGCAGTGGTTCCGACAATTTCAGCACCGGCTGCGCCACCGTTGAATTCATGGCCAAGATGGTCTCGGTCAATCTGCTGCTGCCTGCCCCTCGGGACAGCATGAGCGAGCTGGAATCGATGCAGACCATGCTGCTGGAACTCAATCGCCTGGTGTGCCAATCCGTGGTCCTCACCGGCACTACACGGCATCGTACCCGCTATGGCAATGGCAGACTGGTCTCGAGTGACCTTTACGAAGGATCCTGGCACTTCCCCAATGGGCAGGTGTTCATGGCGGGCGCCGGTCGCGATACAAGCATCCACTATCCGAACGGCCGCATTATGAGCCATCACTGGACACATGGCGGCGAACCTCTTTTCTGGCCTGGGGGCGGCATGGCCACGGCACGCCTTCGTACAAAGGATGCGACCTGGTTCTATCCAGACGGGCAAATCATCACTCATGAAGCGGGCAGACAGGGCGGTCGCTGGTTCTACCCGTTCCCGCGCCTGGACGGACGCGTGGGGCAGGAAGTGATCTCGAGCAACTGGGGCGCAGACGAGGAAAGCTTCAACTACCTGAATTTCGATGCAGCAGGACGTCCCTTCATGACGCGGGAGCGCATCCGTCGCAAGCTCACCTTGAGTGATGAGGACCTGCTGGATGTGGCTGCCGTGGTGTTGCTGGTCACCCGGCTGTATCAGGCACAGGACGAGGCCCGACAGTTCGTGCCGGCGGATGCGAACATCACTGGCGCGCCATGGTGAATCCCCTTCAGAAACTGTAGACCTGTGCCGTCTCCTGCAGCTGCTGCACCGTGATCTCCCCCTGCAGACACTGCAGGGCGTCAACCTGGCGCAGCACGAGAATGCGATCCTCGCGACGCTGGACAGTGTCGTCACCCAGTCCTTTGAGCACGAGAGTCACATGCTCTTCCGCCGGCAGCGGGCGTAGCCCCCCGGCAAAGTCGCACACCAGCCGGAAGACCTCTGACTCGAAGGCCGCCAGTTCCTGCTGCCATTGTTCCTCGCGTCTGGCACGCGCCTGCCCGGCCTGCTCCTGCAAGGTGTCGGCGCGCTCCTGTGCATGCTGCTGCAGCGTCGCCAGCGCCTCGCGCAGCGCTTCCAGGCCGTCGCGCCACTGCGCGGTCTGTTCATCCGTGAGCGGTAGCGTCTGCGCGCTGATTTGCGCTCGCAGCGTCTGCAAGGCGCTGACCTGCGCACTCAGCAGTTCCCGCTGCGCGGCGGTTTCCGCCAGTACCTCGTTGAGCGCTGATTCATCCAGCTGTGCCAGGGCATGAAGAGAACGAGCGGCATCGACAGCGCGTTGCAGCGCCGTCGCGATCTGCGCACTGACATCCACACGTTCCAGCTCATCCAGCAGCTCCCGCGCTTCACCCTGCACCAGCTCGAGACGCAGTGACATGGCCATCGTCTCGCGCAGCGTCGACAGATCAGGGCGCGGCACGGCAGCGTCGGTGCCGGTCTGGCTGGCGAACTGTGCCGACAGGCGCTCCAGCGCCGCGCCCAGCGAGAACTGGGCAAAACTGTTGCGTGTGCTGGCCAGCGGGCTCGTGACCTCCAGCACCACGCCCTGCTGCGCCAGATAGGTGCCGCGCACCGAACCGCTCAAGGGGCTGAAGAGACCCGCCCGTTCATTCAGGCCGAGCCCCTCCTGCAGCACTCCGGCATACAGGGCAACACTACCCTGCAGCGCCTCGAGATCGGCCGCGTCCTGAGCGTGCACCAGGCCGTTGGCGAGCAGCACCAGCACCCCCATGCCGCAACGAAGGGTCGCGCTCACGGCTGGCCTCCCTGCACCAGCATGGCCAGCTGTTCCACAGAACGAATGGTGGCGTAATCGCTGTCCGCCAGCTGCTGATAGCTTGCCTGCAACAATTGCAGATCCTGCTCGCGCTGGGATTCGAAATAGGCAATGACTTGTTCGAGACTGCGCGCGGTGCTGTCGCCAAGCTGTTCGATGACACCGTCGATCATCGCCTCCATCAGACGCGCATTGTCGTTGCTCTGCTGCTGCATCAGGGTCTGGGTCAAGGTCTGCAGGGCAGCCTGCTGCTGGGCGTCGAAGGCGGCCAGTCGCGCCTCGAGCTGCGCCATGTCCACCGACGGCGCGGCACCGAAGCGGATGCTCAGCCCCTGAACCCCCGTGCTGACCTGCACATTCAGGACCACGGCCAGCGCCAGCATGCAGGAGACCGCCAGCGGGGCCCACTGCCACCAGGTCCAGCGCAGACGGCGAGGGGGTTCCTGTACCGCCGGCAAGGGCACGCGCGACCAGGCCGGAACGCTCTGCGGCTGCCAGCGCAGCAGCTGCGCGTGGGTGTGACGGGCCTGCTCGAGCGCAAGCGCACAGTCGGCACACTGCTGAGTATGCTCCTGCAGCGCCTGACGCTGCTGCGCGCCAAGCGCCGTGTCGAAATAGTCTGCCACCAGCGTGGCCGTGCGTTCACATGCCATGATCCTGCTCCATCAGCGCCTTGAGTCGGCGCAGTGCGGTATAGAAACGTGTCTTCGCTGTGTTGGCCGAAATGTCCTGCAATTCGGCAATCTCCTCGAAGGTGAGTGACTGGAACACCTTCAGTTCCACCACCAGGCGCTGCTCCAGGGGCAGGGCACCCATCTGCGCCTGGATCAACGCATTGCGCTGACGCTCATCGAGCATGGCCTGCGGATCCTGTTCGGGCGCATCGTCCAGCTGCTGCCAGCGCGTCTCGACCTGATCACCCGCTTCGTCCAGCACGGAGTCCAGCGACATGCACTGGGGCCGGCGCCGCCCCATGTCGATCGCCTTGTTGTGGGCGATGCGAAACAGCCAGGTGCTGAACTGTGCGTCGCCGCGAAAGCGGTGCAGATTGCGGTATACCCCCAGAAACACCTCCTGCATGAGGTCGAGTGCATCGGTCGGATTGCCGGTCAGGCGCAGGCTGAAGTTGTAGACCTGGGTCTCGTGGCGGCGCACCAGCTGATCCCATGCCCGCGCCGAACCCTCAAGGGCGGCGCGGATCAGGGCATCGTCCTGTTCTGCAAGACTCATTCAGCATGACCCCGGGGGACACTGTGAAATGGCAGAGCCACCGGCACGGCGTCGCAGCGCCGCGGCGGTGGCCGCGAAGGAAAGCGCCCCAAGGATAATGACTTCACGAGCCTAGTCGCAACCAAGGGGCAAATAGTTTGCAGAGCAGGCTCAGGCCACGCGTCGCGCCTGACTCTCGCTGATCAGCTGGCTGGCAGCGCGCAGCAGGGCATTGAGCGAGGACGACACGATGTCGCGGCTGATGGCCACGCCGGTGTAGCGCGTGGCATCACACTTGAGCTGGATGTAGGTCACGGCTTCCGCGTCCGCCCCCTGCCCCAGCGCATGCTCGCCGTACTCCATGATCTCGAACTCCACGCCTGTGGCCTGCTTCAGGGCCTCGACGAAGGCATCCAGCACACCATCGCCCTTCACCTCCAGGTACTCCTCGAAGCAGCGGATGCCGGCCGCGAAGGACTCGCGCCCGTTCTCGTTGGCGCGCTGCATGCTGAAGCTGTCCAGCCGCACCGGCTGCCCTTCGCTCAGGTAATGCTCGCGGAACAGGCTCCAGATGGTGTCCGGCGAGATCTCCTGACCAGTGTCCTCGGCCCGCTTCTGCACCACGCGGGAGAACTCGATCTGCAGCCAGCGCGGCAGCTGGAAGCCGAACTTGCTGGCCAGCACATAGGCCACCCCACCCTTGCCCGACTGGCTGTTCACACGGATCACGTCCTGATAGGTACGTCCCAGGTCACGCGGGTCGATCGGCAGATAGGCGATCTCCCAGGTGCTGCCTTCCTCGTAGATATCCAGACATTTCTTGATGGCGTCCTGATGGCTGCCGGAGAACGCGGTGAACACCAGATCGCCCGAGTAAGGCTGTCTTGGGTGTACATCGATCGCAGTGCAGCTTTTGACCACGCTCACGATCTTGTCCATATCCCGCAAGTCCAGCTCAGGGTTGATGCCCTGGCTGTACAGATTCATCGCCATCACGACGATATCCATGTTGCCCGTGCGCTCGCCATTGCCGAGCAGGGTGCCTTCGACACGATCGGCGCCTGCCATGACAGCCAGTTCCGCGGCTGCCACGGCACAGCCGCGGTCGTTGTGGGTGTGCAGACTCACGACCACACTGTCGCGCTTGTTCACATGCCGGCAGAACCATTCGATCTGGTCGGCATACACGTTCGGCGTGGCCATCTCCACCGTGGACGGCAGATTGAAGATCACCTTCTTCTGCGGCGTGGGCTGCCACACCTCGGCCACGGCATTGCAGACTTCCACGGCGAATTCCGGCTCGGTGCCCGTGAAGCTCTCGGGCGAGTACTGGAAAGTCCAGTCGGTTTCCGGCGCCAGTTCGGCACAGCGCCTGACCTCCCGCGCGCCATTCACGGCAATCGCCTTGATGCCAGCCTTGTCCATCTTGAAGACCTTCTGGCGCTGCACCACGGACGTGGAGTTGTACACGTGCAGGATGGCCTTCTTCACGCCCTTCAGGGACTCGAAGGTGCGCTGGATCAGCTCGGGACGCGCCTGGGTCAGCACCTGCACCGTGACGTCATCGGGAATGCGGTTCTCGACGACCAGGCTGCGCACGAAATCGAAGTCCGGCTGGGACGCGGCCGGGAAACCGATCTCGATCTCCTTGAAACCGACTTCCACCAGCAGGTCGAACATCACCTTTTTCTGCATGACCGACATGGGCTCGATGAGCGCCTGGTTGCCATCACGCAGGTCCACGCTGCACCAGCGCGGCGCCCGGGTGATGACCTTGTCCGGCCAGGTGCGGTCAGGCAAGGCCACTGGCTTGAAGGGAACGTATTTGCGGTGATCGTACATACTGCTCTCCAGAAAACGGCTGCGGGTTGCGATGGGGCATAGAATAGGGGCGACCAAGGAGTGATTCCACCACTGTTTCACCAGTAATTTTCATATCAACATCATAACAAATCCATTTTATCGGTTTATTTTAGAGTTTTTACCTCTATTATTGGAAATCAACGCATCATTCCTCCCATGACACACTGGCTTTGGAGACCCCCTCGTGGACAAACTCGACAAGCGCATCCTGCGCGAACTGCAGAGCAATGGCCGCCTGACCAACGCGGAACTGGCCGAACGCGTCGGCCTCTCCGCCACACCCTGCGCACGCCGCGTGAAACAACTGGAAGATGACGGCGTGATCGAGCGTCACGCCATCCTGCTCAATGCCTCGAAGCTGGGCTTGAAGCTGCACGCCCTGGTGCAGATCAGCATGGACAGGCACACGCCCGACCGCTTCGAGCATTTCGAGGCCGAGGTGCGCAAGTTGCCCGAGGTAACGGAGTGCCTGCTCATCACCGGGCAGTCAGCGGACTATCAGTTGAAGGTGGTGGTGCCGGACATGGAGGTCTATCACGAGTTTCTGCTCAATCGCATCACACGCATCGAAGGCGTGGCGGATGTGCATTCCAGCTTCATCATGCGCAAGGTGATCGACACCACGGAGCTGCCCTTGAATCACATTCCGGACGCTCCGCGCTGAACGTCATGCTCAGAAGAAGTGCTTCACCTTGTCCTTGTAGGAGCGGCTCATCTTCAGTGAGGAGCCATTGCTGAGGGTCAGGTGGAACTCGCCATTGATGTGGGAGGAGACTTTCTCGACCCGCTGCAGATTGACGATGGTGGAGCGATGCACGCGCTGGAAGATGCTCGGGTCGAGCTGGGCCTCCAGCTCCTTCATGGTGGTGCGCATGATGTGGGTCTGACCGCCGACATGCACGCACATGTAATCCCCGGCGGCGTCCACCCAGTCGATGTCCTTCACGGGCACGAAGGTGGTGGACGAGCCGTCCTTGATGGCCAGCCTGTCGGAGTAACTGGCGGAATTGCTGCCGCCTTGCAGCAGCTGATTGACGGCACCGCGGGACTTGCCGGTGAGCGCGATCACGATATCGAGCAGGCGCTGTTTCTCCGTGGCCGCCTCTTTGCGGGACACATGCTCCGTCACCTTGGCGATGGTGCGCTCCAGACGATCGTCCTCCACGGGCTTGAGCAGATAGTCCACGGCATTCGCGGTGAAGGCATCCACGGCAAAGGCATCGTAGGCCGTCACGAAGACGATGGCCGGCATATTGTCCTGCTGCAGGCGCTCCACCACATCGAAGCCCGTGAAACCCGGCATCTGTATGTCGAGAAACACCAGATCGGGCGCCAGTTCGGCGATCGCGGCCATCGCCTCCTTGCCATTCTGACAGGAGCGCAAGACCTCGATCTGCGGGTATTGCTCCAGGCGCAGACACAGACCGCTACGGGCCAGCGGCTCGTCATCCACGACAAGGGTTCTGATGCTCAGGCCGTCTTCATTCTGTTTCATAGGGAATATCAACCGTTACCTTGCAGCCGCGCGGCAGACGCGGGGCGAACGTGAGTGCGTGTCCGGCACCATAAATTTCCCGCAGACGATTGTGTATGTTTTTGAGACCAACGCCCGATGTACTCGTTGAACTGTCACGCGCCTGGCCATTCGTGCCAGGTGCACCGGGCCCTTCATCTTCCACATGGATCAGCAGGCGGCCCTGCTCCACCGTGGCTGTGATCTGCACCATGCCTCCGGCCTCGTTGCGCGCAATCGCGTGCTTGATGCAATTCTCCACCAGGGGTTGCAGGAGCATGCTGGGCACCAGACCTCGCTCGGCCTGCGGGCTGATGTGCAGGCCGATCTTCATGCGCTCGTCGAAGCGCACCTTCTCGATCTCCAGATACAGTTTCACCGAGGCGATCTCGAAGGCGAGCGGCACCTGGTCCAGAGGATCATTGTCGAGTGAGTAACGCAGAAACTTGCTCAGGCGCGTGAGCATGGTGTTGGCGAGATCGGTTTCCCGCTGCAGCACCAGCGTGGAGATGGCATTGAGCGTGTTGAAGAGAAAATGCGGATTGAGCTGATAGCGCAGCATGCGCAGCTGGGCCTCGTGGGCCAGCGCTTCGGAGCGCAGGCTCTTTTCCTTCTCCACCTGAAACAACTGGTAGTACTTGATGCAGAAGTACAGAACACTCCAGGAGAGCAGCAGCGAGAACGAGAACGGCAACAGATCGATGAAGCTCGACAGGCCGTAGTCGGTGAGGTCCACCACACTGCCCACCTCGGTTTCCGTGATCAGCGCCTTGATCGGCTGCCAGATCAGCGAGGTGAGCAGACACCCCAGCACCACGGTGGCGATGCGGATGCTCACTCGCATGTCCCAGACAAAGGCATAGGCGTGACGCAGGACGGTACTCAGCGTCATGCCCACCAGGGCATCGATGACGAACACACCGGTGCGCTCCAGCATGTATTCGGCGGGGACGAAATTGAGATCGCGCATCACCAGCAGCAGGACCCAGGCGGTCCAGCCCATGAACTGGAGTATCCAGAACTGGGCTCGGCGATTGGGGCGAAGACTGCTGGCACTCATGGGACGAAGGTTCCGCGGTGGCGCGGGCAGCGCGCAAGGAAACAAGGCTCCGCCGGGCCGTCAGGGCCCGACGGTATGCCATCACATCAGGGCAGCAGAGCCGCGACGGCTGCGCGCTCTTCCACCAGTTCCTGCTCCGTCTTCTGCATCAGCGCGCGGCTGAAGTCATTGATGGCAAGGCCCTGCACGATGCTGTACTGACCATTGGCGCAGGTGACCGGGAAGGAGTAGATCAGGCCTGCGGCAATGCCGTAGCTGCCATCGCTGTGAATGCCCATGCTGACGACCTTGCCGTTGGTGCCCAGAGCCCAGTCACGCATGTGCTCGATGGCGGCATTGGCAGCGGAGGCCGCACTGGACAGTCCGCGTGCCTTGATGATGGCGGCGCCGCGCTGCTGCACGGTCGGGATGAAGTCGGACACCAGCCAGTTCTGATCCACCAGGTCGACGGCCTTCTTGCCGGCCACGGTGGCGTGATGCACATCCGGGTACTGGGTGGAGGAGTGATTGCCCCAGATCGCCAGACCTTCCACGTCGGTGGAGTGCTTGCCGGTCTTGGCGGCCAACTGGGCGACGGCACGGTTGTGGTCCAGACGTGTCATGGCGGTGAACTGGCCGGGCTGCAGGTCAGGCGCGTTGCGGTAGGCGATCAGCGCATTGGTGTTGGCGGGGTTGCCGACCACCAGCACCTTCACGTGGCGGCTGGCCACATCATTGATGGCCTTGCCCTGCACCGAGAAGATCGCGGCATTGGCTTCCAGCAGATCCTTGCGCTCCATGCCCGGACCCCGGGGACGTGCCCCCACCAGCAGGCAGTAATCGGCATCCTTGAACGCCACGTCCGGCTTGTCGGTCTGCACGATGCCGTGCAGCAGCGGGAAGGCGCAGTCCTCGATCTCCATGGCCACGCCCTGCAGCGCGCCCAGTGCCGGGGTGATTTCCAGCAGTTGCAGGATGACGGGCTGGTCCTTGCCGAGCATGTCGCCGGCGGCGATGCGGAACAGGAGGGAATAGCTGATCTGACCTGCTGCCCCGGTGACAGCGACGCGTACGGGTGATTTCATGGCGTTTTCTTGGTCCTTGAGTGGGTGGGTGAATATCGAATGGGGCGGGAGTATAGCAGCGCCCCGCGCGCCGGAGCGAGTCCTGCGGCAAGGCGGACAGCACCCCTGGCACAAGCCAGCGCTCAGTAGAGGAACATCGCATCCCCATAACTGAAGAAGCGGTAACGCTGACGCACCGCTTCTTCATACGCGGCCAAAACCCGCTCCCGCCCGGCAAGCGCACTGACCAGCATCAGCAATGTAGACTGCGACAGGTGGAAATTGGTGACCAGCGCGTCCACCACCGCGAACTGATGGCCGGGGTAGATGAAGATGTCGGTCTCGCCGCTGTACGGCTGCAGCCCGGCAGTCCCGCCGAAGCGCGCGGCACTCTCCAGCGTCCGCACGGAGGTGGTGCCCACGGCGATCACGCGCCCGCCCCGGGCCTTGCAGGCACGGATCTGCGCGCAGGTGGCCGCGTCGATCTCAATGCGCTCCTGGTGCATGCGATGCTCCAGCACGTTCTCGACGCGAATGGGCGCAAAGGTGCCCGAGCCCACATGCAGGGTCACGAAGGCCGTCTCCACGCCCTTTTCGCGGATGCGCGCCAGCAGAGGGTCGTCGAAATGCAGACCGGCCGTGGGCGCAGCCACCGCGCCGGGACGCGTGCCATAGACCGTCTGGTAGCGTTCGCGGTCCTCCAGGGCGTCCTCGCGGCGGATATACGGGGGCAGCGGCACATGCCCGAAAGACTGGAGCGCCTCGTGCACCACGCGATCAGCGGGAAAAGCCAGGCGGTAGAATTCGCCTTCACGACCGAGCACACGCAGCACCAGCCGCTCCCCCGCCGCATTGACGAACTCCAGCGTCGTGCCCGGCTTTGGCGACTTGCTTGCGCGCACCTGCGCCAGCACCTCGTGCTCGCTCGTCACGCGCTCGATCATCACCTCGATGCGCCCGCCGCTGGCCTTGTGTCCCAGCAGGCGCGCGGGTATCACCCGGGTATTGTTGAACACGAGCAGATCGCCGGGCTGCAGATACTCCAGTAGATCAGGAAACTGCCGGTGCTCCAGCAGGCCATCAGCGCGGCGCAGACAGAGCAGACGACTGCCCGTGCGCTGTTGTGGCGGGTGATGTGCGATGAGTTCATCGGGCAGATCGAAGTGGAAATCGGAGAGCTGCATGCGTGGGGAATTCCGTTCATGGGCGAGAAAAGGCCTGCGAGTGTGCCCGAGCACGTTGCCAAAACCAAGTCTGCCGCCGCCTCGCCAAGGCCTGCACTGCCCCTCTCCATTGGCCTGCGAGGCAGGAAATTCGGCGCTTCCAGCCCCATTGCGCCCAAGGACTTTGCTGTTATAATGCCGGCCCTTCCTCGCTGCCGGAGTGGCGAAATTGGTAGACGCGCCGGACTCAAAATCCGGTGTTAGCGATAACGTGTCGGTTCAAGTCCGACCTCCGGTACCACCTTATTTCTTCAGCACAAACACCGACGACGCCCGACGATACTTCGTCTTGTGCTGGCCAGGGTCCTGCGGACTGCGCTTGCCCACGGCCAGGATCACTGACGACGTCAAGCCCAGCGCCGACAGACCCAGCATGGTGTCGTACTCTTTCGCGTCAAAGCCCTCCATGGGACACGCGTCAATCCCGAGCATGGCAGCCGCGCACAGCAAGGTGCCCAGGGCCAGATAAGCCTGCTTGTGAGCCCACTGCCGAAAATCATTCTCCTGCGGCATTCTGGTCATGAAGCGTTTGTAGCGCTCAGCGGCCTCGTCCTCGGACAGCGCCGGGATCAGTCCGTGTGCGGCCATGTTGTTCAGGTGCGTCTGAAAAGTCTCGGCGCTGAGCTGCGAGTAGATCGCCAGCACCAGCAGGCTGGAGGCGCTCTTGATTTTCTCGGCGTTCATCATCGAGTGCGGCGCAAGTCGCTCGCGCATCTCGCGCGTCTCGACGACAACCAGTCGGTACGGCTGCAGCCCCGCCGATGACGGCGACAGGCGCGCGGATTCGATCAGCATCGCCAATTTCTCCGGCTCGATCGTCGCGTCGGCGTCAAACTGCTTGACGGCGTAGCGCCAGTTCAGTGCGTCAATGACTGTTCTGTCCATGGTCAATTCCTCTCTCACAGATTGTTGATGTGTGTGCGTCCGAGCGCTTTGAAAAGCACGACCATGTTCACGGCTTGGCGGGTGTCACTTTGACTCAGTTGGTTCTGCACGTTGGCGACGGCTTGTTCCAGTTTCAATGCCACAAGCGCGTTACTCAGGCCATAGCGGACATTGGCCCGCGCCAGACGCAAGGTCTGCTCCTGATGCGCCAGCTTGGCCAGGAGCTCAGTGCGTTGCTGACGCTCGGCGCCATAGCGCGCCAACGCGTTTTCCACTTCGTGCCAGGCATTGAGCACAACTTGCTGGTAGGCGATGGCGGCCTCCTGCTGCTGCAACTCCCGCAGTTGCACGGTGGTTTTGCGGCGGCCTTGATCGAACAGGGGCAGGCTGAAGCGTGGGCCGACGGACCATTGCCGGCTGCCCCAGTCGAGCAATTCCGCGCTCTCCAGTGTCTCCAGCCCGAGTCCTGCTCCCAGGGTGATGCGCGGATAGAGATCCGCCTGCGCGATGCCGATGTGGGCGGTGGCTTCCCGCAGACGGGCTTCACTGGCCTGAATATCCGGGCGGGTGTTGACAACGTCGCTCGGCACGCCGAGCGCCAGGTCCGGCAAGGCCGTCATCGTCCATGGCTGGCGGGCGGACAGTTCACTCTCCAGACTGCCGGGAACCTCGCCCAGCAGCAGGCCCAAGGCATTGAACGAGCGCGACTGTTGTTCCTGCAGAACGGCCTCCCGTCGTCGCAGATCCGTCAGCAAAGCCTCCTGCTCTGCGCGCTCCAGGGCATTGTCCAGTCCTGCATGCTCACGCGCCTGCAGCAGGCGCAGAATGGTGTCGTTGCGTGCCACGTCCTGCTGCAGCAGCAGTACCTGGTTCTGCGTCCCGCGCAGTTCGAAATAGTGACGAGCCACCTCGGCCATGAGGCCCAGCTGCCACTGGGCGACCGTGGCCTCGGCCATGGCGACCCTCGCGTCTGCGGCATCGACGCTGTTGCTCACGCGGCCCCACAGATCCAACTCCCATGACGCATCGAATCCTGCCTGAAACAGCTCGTAAGGCTCGCTGATGAAGTCAATCAGATGTCGGGACTGATCGGGCGGCGAAATCGCGCTGATCAGGCGTGTGGCACTGCCAGTCTCGCTTTGGCGCTGCGCACCCGCTGACCCGCTCGCGGCGACCTGCGGCTGCGACTGCAAGGCGACAGCACTGCGCTGCAGGCGACTCTGCGCCAGGCGCAGCATCGCCACCTGCAAGTCCTGGTTGCTGGCCAGCGCCCGCTGTTGCAGGCGGGTCAGGCTTTCTTCCTGGAACAGGGCGAAGCCTTCCAGCATCGACACACTGGCACTGCCTTGCTGCCACTGCGCCGGCATGGCCAGGGGCGGCGCGATGTAGGAAGGCTTCTCACTTAAACAGGCACCCAGCATGGCCACCAGCAGGACGAGCCCGGTCAGCCGCGCGGCATGGCGTTGCGATGCAAGATTCATGTGTTCTCCCGTATTACACCAAGCGATGACGAAACAGCCACGCGGCCCAAGGCAGGGTCAGCATGGCAATGACAGACAAGGGCACCAGGTCGTACCAGACTGTCGCGATGCCCACCCCTTCCAGATACACCCGCTGAATCAGATCAATGGCGAAGCGCATGGGGTTGGCATAGGTCAATATCTGAATCGGCTCGGGCATGTTGCGCACCGGTGTGGCAAGACCCGACAACAGCATCAGAGGCATGATCAGCATGAAGGCATAGAGCATGGCCTGCTGCATGTTGGCCGACAGCGCCGAGATCGCCAGGCCCATGCCAACGCTGGATATCAAGAAAAAAACCAGTCCCATGTAAAGTGTGACGAATGACCCGGCCATCGGCACTTCGAACCAGTGCATCGTCACCATCATCACAATGGTGGACTGCACCAGCCCGATCATGATGGGCGGCACCACCTTGCCAATCATGATCTCGGTCGGAGACATGGGAGTGACCAACAGTTGATCGAAGGTGCCCTGCTCGCGTTCACGCGCCACCGACAAGGCTGTCAGCATCAGGGTCTGCAGAAACGCCAGCGAGGCGATCATGCTGGGCATGAAGTACCAGCGGGTCTCCAGATTGGGGTTGTACCAGGCCCGCGATTCGATGGTCAGTGCTGGCCCGGACCCGCCGTGGCGGCGGCTCCAGTCCTGGTTGAAGGCGTTCACGACCGCGCCGATGTATGCCGCAGCGGAGCCCGCGCTGTTGGAGTTGCGCGCATCCAGAATGACTTGCAGATCGGCGACGCCGCCGGCCTGCAATTCATCAGCAAAGGTCGGCCCGAACCGCAACACCAGCAAGGCTTCGCCACTGTTGATGACCTGCGCTATCTCTTGCTCCGACGTCAGACTCGCCACGCGGTGGAATACACCACCGCTGTCCAGTTTCGCGATCAACTCTGTCGAGACGGCAGAGCGACTCTGATCCAGAACGGCATAGGGCGCATTGTTCAAGTCGTAGGTTGCCGCGTAGCCAAACAGAAAGCTCTGCATGAATACCGGCATGATCAACACCACACGGCTTGACGGGTCCTTGAGAATGGCCAGCAACTCCTTGCGGCACAGGATGATAAGGCGATGCAGCAGTGCAAACATGATGTTCCTCAGTCCAGACGCTTGCGCGTCACCATGCGGGCAAGCCCGATGAACAGCGCGGCATAGGCCGCCAGGATGCTGCATTCCAGAATGATCTGAGGCCACACATTGCCCGCCAGCATCAAGGACTTGATGAGGCTCATGAAATGGGTGGCGGGAAGCAGATGCCCGATGATGTTGATGACCGCCGGCACATTGCGCAGGTCGAACATGAAGCCCGACAACATGAATACAGGCAGCAGACTCGCCAGCAGGGACACCTGGCTGGCCATGAACTGATTCCTCGTCACCGAAGAGATGAGCAGTCCGATCCCAAGGGCCACCAATAGATACAGAACCGATGCGAACAGCAGGATCGGCAGAGAGCCCTGAATGGGCACCGCAAACAGGAATGTGGCCGTCACCAGACACATGGTCAGCCCGATGATGCCGACGCAGAAGTAGGGAATGATCTTTGCCAGCAGAATTTCCACCGGCCTCACCGGCGAGACGAACAAGGCCTCGAAGGTGCCGCGCTCCCATTCCCGCGCCATGACCAGTGCTGTCAGAAACGCCCCTACCAGCGTGATGATCAACACGATCAGGCCCGGCACCAGATACCAGGTGCTGGTATTGGCTTCGTTGAACCAGAGCCGCGATTCCACGTCGACGGAACCAATCCCGCTGGTGTTGTCCAGACCACTGCGATCAACCCGGCGAATGCCCTGCTGCGCCAGCGTGGCCGTGAGGTAATTGAGAATGATGGAGGCTCGGCTCGCCTCCGTGCCGTGCACGATCACTTGAATGGATGCTTCGCCCGCCGCCATGGCGCGGGAGAAATCCCCGGGCACCCGGACGATGCCGTCCACTTCCCGCGCCAGCATCAAGGCCTCGGCCTCATGCATGGTAGTGAGCATCACGGGGGAAAGAAACGGGCTCAGCTGCAGGCCGACGATCGCGTCCATCGCCGCAGGAGACGCGTCCTCCATCACGACAGCGATTGGGGCGTTTCGGACATCCAGTGACAAGCCGTAGCCAAACAGCAGCATGAGCATCACCGGCAGCAGCAGACCGATGGCCAGGATGCTCTTGTCGCGCAGCAACTGGCGCACTTCCTTGCGGGTCAGCGCCACAAGGCGCAGCAGAACGGCTTGCGGAGAATGGTGTCGCCGCGCGCGATTCGGCATGGCGGGGACTTCATGCGCCATGGGCCACCTCGGCGTTGCGCAGAATCTCTGCCTGTCGGGATTGCTGCACGATGTCGATGAACGCCCGTTCCATGTTGAGGGACGAGGTGGCGCTGTGACCCGCCTGCACCCACACGTCACGCGGAGTGCCCAGCGCCTTGAGCTCGCCGGCGTCCTGGATCAGGATGCGATCGCAGTATTCCGCTTCCTCCAGAAAGTGAGTCGTGATGATGATGGTGACCCCGGTATCGGCGAGAGAGGTGATGCGTCGCCAGAACTCGCGCCGTGCGAGCGGGTCGGTGCCGCTGGTGGGCTCGTCCAGAAAGAGAATGTCCGGCTCGTGCAGCAGGCCGACAGCCATCGCCAGACGCTGCTTGAAGCCGCCCGGCAAATGTCCGGAGGGCGTGCGCTCCAGGCCGCGCAACTCGAACTGTTCCAGCACGGTGTCGATGCGCTCGCGCAGGCGCTTGCCACGCAAGCCATACGCGCCGCCGAAAAACTCCAGGTTCTCCAGCACCGACAGATTGCCGTACAGGGAAAACTTCTGCGACACGTAGCCGATGCGGCGCCTGGCATCGGCACGCGCCGTGCGCAGGTTCACTCCTGCGACTTGCAGAAACCCGCTGGTGGCAGGCAGCAATCCGCACAGCATCCTGAAGGTGGTGGTCTTGCCCGCGCCATTGGGGCCGAGCAGCCCGAAAATCTCGCCGCGGCTCACGGCAAAGGAGGTGCTGTTGACGGCAACGAAATCGTCGAACTTGCGCACCAGATCACGCACCTCGATCATCGCGCCGCCCGCTGCCAGGGGGTCTGGCGCCGGGGAGGCGCGCGCTGCGAGCCTCGGGACAGCGCTCCGCGGCTCTGCGGCTGCGTGCTGCAGCTTTGCGCGCATGAGCACCATGAAGCCGTCTTCCAGCCGGGGAGCCTCGGCCTCGATGCGGGCGCCCTTGAGAATGGCGTGCAAGGGGGCCGCATCCGGTGCCGTCGCCTCGTTCAATACAAAGCGCACGGCACCGCCCAGCGGCACCGCATCGATGACCATGTCCACGGCATCCAGCAACTGGGACTGCAGAATGCGACCGGGCGCCCGGGAATCGCCACTTGCGGTGAAGCAACGTCCGCACGCATGCTGGCTCAGGGACTCCGGCGTACCATGTGCCAGCACCTCCCCCTCGTGCATGACATACACCTGTGCGCAGCGCTGGGCCTCATCGAGGTAGGCCGTGCTGATGATGACGGTGAGCTGCTCGTCGCGGCGCAGTTGTTCCACGATCTCCCAGAGTTCCACTCGCGACAGCGGGTCCACGCCCACTGTCGGCTCGTCCAGCAGCAGCAACTCCGGGGAGCGCACCAACGTGCAGGCCAGACCCAGCTTCTGCTTCATCCCGCCTGAGAGTTTGCCGGCCGGACGGTTGGTGAATCTGGCCAGTCCTGTAATGTCCATCAGGCGCTGGTAGCGTTGGACGCGAGCCTCGGCAGCAACCCCGTGGAGATCGGCATAGAGATCCAGGTTTTCCTGCACGCTGAGGTCCTCGTAAAGCCCGAAGCGCTGCGGCATGTAGCTGATGCGGTCCTGGATCTGCTGTGGGTCGCGCCGGACATCCACGCCAAGCATGTCGATGGTGCCGGCATCCACGCGCAGCAGTCCGGCCATCAGTCGCAACAGGGTCGTCTTGCCGGAACCGTCCGGACCGACGAAGGCACAGAGCGTCCCCCTGGGAATCGCCAGGTGAATGTCGCGCAAGGCCACGATCGTGCGACCGGACTCCTTGTCGACAAAGCGCTTGTGGACACCATCGATGCGTACTGCCGCACTTGTGCTGCTCATCAGCGGATGGCCTCTGCGAGGTCGGTGCCCAGTGTCACGGTCGCAGGCATGCCCAGCAGCAGTCGATTTTGCGGGTCCTCGACACGGATGCGGATCTCGTATACCAGACTGGTTCGCAGCTCTGCGGTCTGCACCGCCTTGGGCGTGAACTCCGCGACGGAAGCGATATACCCAACGGTGCCCTGCAGCACCTGATCCGGATGACTGTCCGTGCTCACACTGGCCGCCTGGCCGGGCTGCACCAGCCCCAGCTGCGGCTCGCTGACATAGGCCCGCACCCACTTGGGTTCGGTGATCGCCAGACTGTAGGCGGGTCGCTGGGGTGAGGCCATGTCGCCGGGCTCGAGCAGTCGGGAACGCACGACGGCCGCCATGGGCGCCCGCAATTCAGCATCAAGGCGCTGCTGTTCGAGAATCGCCAGTTCGGCAGCAGCTGCTTCGAGCATGGCTTCTGCCTGCGCAATCTCCTCGGCGGCGGGGCCATCCTCGCTCAGGTCCTGCACTTGCTGCGCGCGCTGCAGATTCGCTTCGGTGATGGAAAACCGGGCTTCCGCCATTTCAATGTCGAGCTGACTGACGCCCTGCCCACTGGTATCTGCACTGATCTTTCGAAGCCGTTGCAGCTGTTGCTGCGCCTGCAAGTGATCAGCCTGCGCGGCGGCACTGGCCGCTTCGGCCTGAGCGATCTCCTGACGCCGGCTGCCGGCACGCAGGCGGTTCAAGCCCTCCTGCCGCACCCGCAGCTGTGCCTGCGCCTGACGGATGTGCAAACTCAGCATCGTGGTATCCAGAACAGCCAGCACCTGGCCGGCCTGCACGTTATCGCCCTCCTCCACCAACATCTGCTCGACCCGTTCGTTGCCTTTGAAGGCCAGTGCCACTTGCCGCAGATCGACATTGCCATGGAGAACAATGGCATCGCTCTGTGCATTTGTCCGCCAGGGCTGCAGGATGAAGACGGTGGCGAGGGCTCCGATCGCGAGCACCGGGACAAGAATTCTTTTCGCATCCATAGTAAGTTTGGCCCCTTGAGCGTTTCAGAGATGACTGCAGGGATACTATCTGCAAGAATGCCTCCAATCAAATGCTAATTTGAATTTAAACTAAGATTTCAAGAGATTTCTCTGCATGCCACTGACCACCCCGAAATCCGTCTCAGCCGTGCGCACTCCCACGGGCCGTCTGCCAAGGGCTGACGGCGACAACACCCGCCAGCAGATTCTGGAAACAGCCGGTCAGTTGTTCGCCGACCTGGGCTATGACCGCACGACCAGCAAGCTCATCTGTGAACGGTGCGGCTGCAACCTGGCCGCCGTGAACTACCATTTCATAAGCCGTGACGATCTGTACAGCGCAGTACTGATCGAATCCCATCGCCGTCTCATCGGCTTCAATACCGTGCTGGACATCAGCAACAGCGACGACGACCCTCGCACCAAGCTCACTCGCATCATCGACACCTTGCTGGACGGGATCGATCCCAGCCAGTGGCACGCCCGGCTTTATATCCGAGAGATCATGGCGCCCTCTGTTCACATAGAGAAGGTCATCAAAAGTGAAGCCTTGCCCAAGTTTGCCGTTCTGAAAAAGCTGATCAGCGACATTACAGGCATTGCCCCGGAGGATCCCGCCATGTCACTGACAGTGCTGAGCACGATCGCGCCCTGCATGCTCCTGCTCGCGGCCAACCGGGACAATCTTCGAGCAGTGCTCGGAGACTTCCAGGAAGACAAGGCGGCACTGAAGGCACACTTGAAGAGGTTCCTGTTTGCGGGTCTGGACAACCTGGCCGCAGAGCGAAGGCAGCGCGTGACAAAACAGCGTTGAACTGATCAGCCTTCCCACCCTTCGGCCAGCGCCACAGATTGCTTCACCGCAATGAAACTGACAGGCAACTGCGCCATGGAATCAATCCCGCCATCTACCAGAAAGGCCGCGAACTCAAGATAATCGCTCGGGGCCTGGCCACAAAGGCCGACCTTGGTACCTGATTTGCCTGCCGCTCTGATGACGTGGCGAATCATCCGGCGAACTGCCTCGTCGCGCTTCCTTCTCCCCCGCAATCGCCCGCGGCCGCGCACCTCAGGAGCTTTCACGATGATCACCCGCTCTCTTGTCCGCATGCCCGCCATCGTCCGCTTCGCTGCTGCCGCACTCGCTTTGACCGCCAGCCTGAGCAGCCACGCCGACAGTGGCGTCTATGTCAGCCAGTTCCAGCCTTCCGACCCCCTGGCCGCACTGGGCGGCACAGACCCGGTTTACCTGTTCGTCGCCCACAAGGGCGCGCAGGCGGTGTACTCCGCGAATGCCTTCTACAAGCCTGAGGGCATGACGACGCCACTGAAAGTCTGGAGCTACGGCATCCTGACGCTGGACGCGAACAATGCCGCCACCTTCGAACTGGTGGATTTCTTCGACGTGTGCAGCGTCACCATGGAAACCGTGCTGCGTGCCGATGTGATCACGGTGCGCACCATCAATTCGGCCAACAAGCCGGGCGCAAGCAATCCTCTCAACATCGACTGTCGCGATCTCTACCCGCTGATCACCCGCACATTCACGCTGGCCTTCTGACCCACCGCGGCCGGCGCGATGCCATTGCGGTGCAGCCTGCTCCTGAATGCACCAACACTGCACCAGGGGCGGCGCACCACTTCGGCCAGCGCTCACAGGCATCAGCACCAAAACCGCGCCTGACTCCACCGCCAACCTCCCGCTCTGCCACTTTCTGGAACACTCCTCCCGAAAGCGTGCACAGCTTTGTCACATTGCCGTGCATTTCACCGGTACACAGTCTCACACATTCACTCTGGCACGCTTAATGCTGATCTGGGGGTAACACTGCACGAAACATCAGTGTCCGGGCGCTAGCGCTTTCATACCCCACATATGTCACAGACCGGAGTCATTGCATGAAAACACCGAAGCATTTCAAACGCACACAACTGTTCCTGGCCACCTGCCTGATCACCGGGAGTTTCGCTCCCGGTGCACTCGCGCAGTCCGGAGCACCGGAGGCGGAAGTCAGCGAAATTCTCATCACCGGCTCACGCCGCTCGGGCATGGCAGTCTCCGACAGCCCTGCGCCGGTGCAGATGATCAGCGCCGAAATGCTGGAAGAAAGTGGTTCGCCGGATTTGATGAACGCCATCGCCACTCAAGTGCCTTCCTACAATGCCAGACAGACCGGCACGGACATGGCGAGCCAGACCCTGACGGCCAGCATGCGCGCGCTGTCGGCCAACCACGCCCTGGTGCTGGTGAACGGCAAGCGCCGCCACATCACCTCCAACGTCGGGGCCAGCAGCGGCAACGCAGCGGCCGACCTGTCGTTCATTCCCTCCTCCGCGATTGAGCGGCTGGAAGTGCTGACCGATGGCGCGGCAGCGATCTACGGCTCTGACGCGATCGCAGGTGTGGTCAACATCATCCTCAAGGATGACTACGAGGGCGGCGAGTTCAACACCAACGTGTCTGAATACGTGGACGGCGGCGGGTATACCACCAACCTGCAAGGCGACGTCGGCTTCGGCACCGACACGGCTTTCCTCAATCTGAGCATGGAAACCGAGGAGCGAGACACCGTCAGCCGCTCCATCACCTACGGCCCGGCCCTCTGCGTGGCGGACCCGACAGAGTGTCTGAATCGCCTGAACAACGGCACCCCCAGCGGCTACACGGTCAGCACGGCCTACCGCACCTATCTGGAACGCGACAGCAAGATGGCGACGGCGCCGGGCTTCCCCACCCTCAACAACCAAGGCGATCCGCCCGATGTGGAGCGCGCTGCCGTGTTCTACAACGCCGGCTACGAGATCAGTGAAGACCTGAACTTCTACAGCTTCGGCAGCTACGGCCTCAAGGAAGCCTCGTCGCTGCAGACTTATCGACGTCCCTCCCAGGACGGCGGGGTCGATGTCAACAAGGACGGCGATCGCAACGACCTGACCGCCAGCGGCGTGCGCGAGTTCCTGATCAACAAGTACGAATACGGCTTCAGCCCCAAGCTCGCGTCCGACGAGAAGGACTTCTCGCTGACTGCCGGTGTCAACGGCATGACCGATGACTGGATGTGGGACCTCTCGACGACCTATGGCGACAACGAGATCGAGATGTACAACACCAACTCCATGAACTTCAGCCTGTGGAATCAGACAGGGTCCTCACCGGACAGCTTCTACATCGGCAAGTTCGAAGGCTCCCAGTGGACCACCAGTCTGGATGTGAGCAAGGAGTTCGATATCGGCATGGCCGCTCCGATGACTTTCGCGACCGGCCTCGAGTATCGCAAGGACACCTACGGCATCGGTGCCGGCGAACCCGCGTCCTACTTCGGCTCCGGTGCCGCTGCATTCCCGGGCTACAACGCCGCCGTGAACACAGGGGACTACGATCGCCACAACTACGCGACCTTCCTGAACTTCGTGTTCGTGCCCACCAACGAGTGGCTGGTGGACCTGGCGGTGCGTTACGAGGATTACAGCGATTTCGGCAGCAAGACGGTGGGCAAGATCACCACCCGCTATGATTTCGCGGACGGCTATGCCATCCGCGCCACCGCCAGCACGGGCTTCCGCGCACCGACGCTGGGCGAAGGCTTCTACTCCGCCGTGAACGTGGCGCCCACCAGTGCCACACCGCAACTGCAACCGAACAGCCCGGCCGCTGCCGCGCTCGGCTTCGGCGCAGGTCTGCAGCCTGAAACCTCCGAGAACTACAGCATCGGCCTGGTGCTGGAGCCCATCGATGGCCTGACCACCACGATCGACGCCTACGAGATCACCATCTCCGATCGCATTCAGAGAGGGTCGTTCAACTACTCGCAGGCGCAGAGCAACAACACCATCACGGGGCGCACCACCGGCCGCTTCAACAACATCCTGCCCGACCCTGCCGACACCAACGGCGACGGTCGTCCGGATGACACCTACAACGAGGCCCTTGGTCGCGCCCTGGTGGACTTCGGCTACATCGGCGTGTGGAACAACCCGACCGCTCCTGGCGGAACGCTTGACCCGACCGCTCGTGCGGCGATCAACGTGGCCATCTTCAACAACTCGCTGGAAACCAAGACCAGCGGCGTGGACTGGGTGAACACCTACACCTCGCGCTTTGGCTGGGGCAGCATCAACTGGACCATGGCCGCCAACTACAACAAGACGGAAGTGCTGAGTGCCAAGCCGGCACCTGCAAGCCTGGGCGGCGCGGTGATGTACAGCCCGGTCACCCTGGCCAACCTGGAAACGGACAGCCCGCTGTTCCGCGTGAATCTGGGCGCCCGCATCCAGTGGGGTGACTTCTCGCTGAGCCTGCGTCAATCGATCTATGGTCCGCAGTACACGCTGAGCAGCACCTCCGGCCTGCCCGCCGCCGTGGTGGCCCAGCTGGATACCGAGAATGTGCGCGGGACCACGCAGCTGTACTACAAGAATGAGATCGACACGTTGCAGCAGACCAACATCGAGCTGACCTGGACGCCGACCGACGCGCTGCGCATCGGCGCCGGCGTGGACAATGTCTTCAACGAGTACCCGAGCAAGACGCCGCAGGCGGTGTGGGATTACAACCAGGAGCGCTATGCCAACACCAGTCGTCAGTACCTGACAGGCAGCCCGGTGGGCTACTTCGGGGCACGCTGGTTCGGCAAAGTGTCCTACGCGTTCTGAAACGGGAGATGACCATGAATCCAGTCCTGAATCGTCGCAATCTGCTCTGGGGAGGCGCCTCACTCGCAGGCGCCGCCCTGACGGCCCGACTCACCGACACCTCGGTGCGGTTCATGAACTCGGCGGTCGCGCAGGTCGCGGCCCCGAGCGGCCCCATCCGCATGTCGTCCAACGAGAACCCTTACGGGCCCTCGAAGGTCGCCATCGAGGCCATGCAGGCCGCCTTCAGTCAGAGCAATCTGTACGGCGGCATCGGCAATCAGATTCTCGAGCTGCAGGCTAGCATAGAGAAAGTGACGCCGGAGAGCATCACGATCAGCGCCGGCTCGGGCGAACTGTTGCAGGCGGCGGGTATCCTGGCCAGTCTGGACAAGGGCTCAATCGTGGCGCCCTACCCGACCTTCGGCCAGTTGCTGCGCGCCGCCGAGGACATGGGTTCCGAGATCATCAATGTGCCGGTGGACGAGTCCATGCACATCGATCTCGAGGCCATGTATGCGGCGATCCGCCCCGACACGAAGATGGTCTACCTGTGCAACCCCAACAACCCGATTCCCTCGATCATCGAGAAGAAGGCACTGGAGGATTTCGTGCGCACAGTGGCGCAGGACCGGCTGGTGTTCATCGACGAGGCTTACTACGAGTATGTGGACAATCCCGAGTTCAGCAGCATGATGCCGCTGATCGCCGAGGGCGTGAACAATGTCATCGTGGCGCGCACGGCCTCGAAGATCCACGGCTTCGCCGGGCTGCGCGTGGGCTTCGGCTTCGCGCATCCCGACTTGATCGCGCGCCTCGACATGGTCAAGACGGGCAGCATCAGCATCCTGGCGCAACACGCCGCGCTGGTGGCCTACCAGGACAAGGAATTCCAGGACTTCGCCCGGGCGCGCAACAAGGAAGGTCTGGCGATCGTGGAAGGCATGTTCGACGAGCTCGGCCTGCGCTACGTGAAGTCCAATGCCAACTTCGTGTTCTTCGAAACCGGCATCGACAACGAGGCCTTCCGGGCCAGCATGCGCGAGCACAATATCCTCGTGGGACGCTTGTTCCAGCCCTACCCCACCTGGGCGCGGGTGAGCATCGCCAAGCCTGAGGAGATGGCCTACTTCGTCCAGACTTACAAGTCTCTTTACACCTGAGCCTGAGCGCTGCAGCGGGGCGGACGATCCGCCTCGCTGCCGTGCATGCAAAGCCCGCCCGATTGCGCTACCTTGATGCCACCTTTCACTCACTCAGGCTGGCACCATGACAACAAGAACTCAGACCCTGCTGCTGTCCCTCACCCTGCTTACAGGGCTTGCCGCGACCGACGCGCTGGCTCAGACCAGGATCCCCTACGGCCCCGACCCGATGCAGTACGGCGAACTGTCACTGCCCGAGGGCGACGGCCCGTTTCCCGTCGTCACCTTTCTGCACGCAGGCTGCTGGATGTCCACCGACGGCATGATCAACAGCTACCGCGCCATGGCCAAGGCGCTGACGGCGCAAGGCATCGCCACCTGGAACATGCAGTACCGCGGCGCCACGAGTGATGGCGGCGGCTGGCCCGGCACCTGGCACGACATTGCCCATGGCTTCGATGCGCTGGTGGAGATTGCCGAGGAGCATCCGCTCGATCTGGAACAGGCCATCGTGGTCGGGCACTCCTCGGGCGGCCATTTCGGTGCCTGGCTGGCTGCGCGTCAGCAATTGCCGAAGGACAGCGAGATCTACGTGGAGCCCGCATTGAACCCCAAGGCGCTGGTGATGGCCGATGCTTACATCAACCCTGCCGTGATCGACTCGATTGGCGTGAGTGGCGAGATTTACTGCGGCGAACCGCTGCTGGAGAAACTCACTGGCGCACCGGTGGACGAGAAGGGCGCCAACTTCAAGGCCATCTCGCCGCTGGAGTGGCTGCCCTGGGGCATTCCTCAGGAGTACATCGTGAGCACCTACCGCTACCCGCTGTCCATGCCGCGCGAGCTGGCCCAGGGCAAGACGGCGCTGCAGACACTGCCGGACTATCCGGCTCTGGCGATCATCGCCGGCGACGAAGTCAACGTGCGCATCATCGCCAACGAGGATCACGGGGCCTTCGTGCGCGAGGGCTCACGCGGCTATCACGCCACGATCTCGGCGGTGCTGCGCCTGCTGGGCAAGGCCACGGAGTAATCCGGCACTGGAAGTCCCGCGTAGCATGGCCAATAATTTCGCCCCCTCATCCCGCTGGCAGTGGAGGTACCGGATGACACACACATTGGCTCAGACTCGTTTCGCGAGCATGCTGCTCGCCATCGCACTCGGCACGGGGCTGCTGCAGATGGCGCAGGCGCAAACGCCACTGGCCGACTGCCAGCCCGTGGCGGCACTGGCGAGCACCATCATGGTCGAGCGGCATCGCAATGCCGACATCATGCTGATGCTGAACAAGATGACCGCGGAATACAGCGATCAGTCCGATCTGCTGACGTGGGCCACGGCCATGGTCGACAGTGCCTGGGCCCAGCCGATCGCCCAGGGCGCCGAGGCCCAGACGCAGCAGGTCGCCCAGTTTCAGGAGCAGTGGCGGCAGCGCTGCGAGGCACGCAGGCAGACGACGAACTGAGGGCTCACGACGCTGCGACAACGACTCGCAGCGTCTGCCCGGCAAACTCGATCACATCCCCCGCCACGATCTTCTTGCGCTTCTGCGTTTCCACCTGGCCGTTGACGGTGACCTGCCCCTCGGCGATCACCGCCTTGGCCTCGGCGCCACTGCCCGCCAGCCCCTCGAATTTCAGGATCTTGAACAGCTCCACGGGAGTGCGGTTGACGATCACGTCGCGCATGGTTTCACCTCTGACAGAAAAGGATGGACAGCACCGAACGCCAGCAGCCTCAGCGCCCCCACACCTGCGGATTGACGGATTCCGGCTCGGGTTCTGCTGCCGCGCGCAGACGCAGCTGCAGGCCCTTCAGAAAATGGCGCAGCAGCTGATCCTCGCACTGCCGGTAGTGCTTGTGATCGGGTCGGCGAAACAGCGCCGTCAGTTCGTGATTGCTGAACTGCAGCCCGGTGCTGGCCAGCAGCGCGTGCAGATCCTCGGACTGCAGGTTCAGCGCGATGCGCAGCTTCATCAGGATCATGTTGTTCGTGAGTCGCGCCTCGGGTTCGGGCGCAGGGCCGTCCCGTCGACCGCGCCGGGCATTGATGAGACCGTTGAGAAACAGCGCCATGTCCCGGTCGCCCAGCGGCTGAAAGCCCTCGGCCTCCTCCTGCTTCAACCAGGCGCAGACCTGTTCGCGGCTGACCGCGTGATCGGCGCAGGCGAACACCTCGATCATCTGTGCATCGTTGAAATCGAAGGCGTAACGCAGACGGCGGAGCACGTCGTTGAGAGTCATGGGCAGGCATCCTGGCAGGGCAAGAGAAAACACGCCGGCATCTTACCTCAAAGCGGGTGACCTTCGACCCGGGCTGCAGGTAGAATCCTGCCACTTCAATTTCCCACAAGGATTTCGACAATGCGAATGCTGTTGCTGATTCTGACCTTCCTCTCCACCACCCTGAGCCAGGGCGCACTGGCGGCCGACATCACCATGGACGAGTGCAATCAGCAGATTGCGGAGATGAATGCCAATCTGCCCATGCAGCTCGATGGCATCACCACCTGGACCAGTACCGTCTGCGTGGACAAGGGCAATGCCGTCATCGACCTCACCTACGTGAACGAAGTGGCCGACGGCAACGCCATCACCCAGACCCAGCTCGACACGGTGCTGCCCAGCCTGATCGCCTCCTGGTGCTTCGGCCCCACGCTCGCCCCGCTGCTGCAGGTGGTGGACACCATCCACTACTCCTACGACTTCGCCAACGGCCAGCACATCGGGGATCTTTACTTCACCGAACAGGACTGCAACATGGCCGAACGCTTCCCGGATCAGCAATAAGTCGTGATTGCCGTCGAACGACAACTGATCCTGGCCGCCGCGCCGTCCGTCGTCTGGGCCATCGTGGGCGATGTGACACGTATCGACTGGGTGCCGGTCATCACGCAATGCTCGCTGCTGGGCGACGTGCGCACCATGACGATGACCGGCGTGGGCGAGGTGCAGGAGCGCATCCTGAGCCGGGACCCGGTCGCGATGCGACTGGAATACGGCCTGATCAACAACCCCCGGGTCACGGTGCATCGCGCTAGCCTGCAGGTGCTGCCGCACCCGGCGGGCTGCGAACTTGCCTGGACCACGCAGATCGAACCCGATGCCCTGGAGCCGCTGATTGCGGCTGGCATGGATGCCTCGCTCACTGCCCTGCGCGCCCTAGTGGCAGGCACTCAGACCAGCTGAGCCTCAAGCGGAGCAGATCAGCGCCTGCACCTGCAACAGTACGCGCCACGGCGGCGGTT
>JACCDP010302509.1_pt1 | contig 68263 bp, 70 predicted proteins | sample 7445841 | NCBI WGS metagenome assembly JACCDP01 (sample SAMN15323441, study PRJNA562643) | freshwater metagenome | isolation source: river surface water | place: USA:Blue River Watershed | collected 2017-08-17 | reverse complement strand
ATTTAAAAATATAGATGCAATAGTGGATGATAGTGATTTGGTTGTTATACAGGAGAATTACAACTATATTTTATGGTGCATTTTAGCCGTCATTACAAGTATAGTCGTTGTGAAGACGTTAAGAAAACAACAATGATTTTGATTCCGTCCCATTGAAACAAATTTGAGGATATAAAATATAATATTATCTTAGTATATTTTATACTATCATGAGCAATCAGTCAACAAAACTTTATCAGGATAAAAATACTGAACTATCTACTTATATAGACAAATTATCAAACGTGGAGCAACAATTAATAGAGCAGATTAGTAGCACAAAAGACCAAAAAGAACAAGCTAGATTGTCTAACAATCTTGTATTAATTCAAGATACACGCACAAATTTAATGAATGCTTTAAGTAGCATAAATGCGTATTATAGTCAAAATTTAATGGGCTCTTCTCATACGTTGGAACAACAAACGAATGCTGTCGCAATTATGGACAAAGAAATGGAACAGGCAAAGAAGCGTTTAGCATATATTAATCAGCAAAAAGAAAATAAACTACGACTTGTAGAAATCAATCAATACTATAGCGCGTCTTATGCTGAATGGACATACCTCGTGAAAATATTAATTATAACGATTATTGCATTTGCTATAGTTATTAATATAACCACCTATTTTCCAGGGTTGCCTTCTGAGTTGTATTCTATGTTGATGTTTATTATTACCATTACCAGTTTATATTATATATTTATAACAATCGTCTCTATTTATTCTAGGGACACTATGGTGTATGATGAATATAACTGGAACTTTAATATAAATAGCGCACCCAAAATGGGTACTGGGGAATTTAAAAATGCATTCAAATTGCCAAGTATGATGTCATGCATTGGTGAAAATTGCTGCCAAGACGGAACCCTTTGGAACAAGGATATAGGTAAATGTGTTGTTCCTCAAGTCTCTACAACTACGACTCAGTGTTCGCCTGGCGGTCTTGGCTTACGCTAATTTAGCCGTTTCGGATTTCAATAACATTATACCAGTAAAAATCTTTTACTTGTATAATATAATATAAAATATGTCATCTTGTGATGAACAATCCGCAAAATTATTAAAAGAACAAGCAGCAAATTATGATAATATCCTTGCAGCAAACTCTACATCAGCGCAAACAAATAAAATTATTCAGCAAGCACAGGATTTTTTGGCATGTGGTACGGATTGCCAACGTACAAAAAAAGAACAAGAATTGTTGCGCAATTATCAAACTGCACAAATGGGACTATTTAATGGAACGGATAATTTGGAGTCTACTTCCAAAAATTATTATACATTTGCCAAAGGGGACAGCGGATATAATGATTTTAATAAAGGAAAGCTTAGTGATGTTGCCAATCAAATTGCCGCAAAATATTCCACCATGTTTAATGAAATAGTGAATAATTCACAGGTTCTTAACAATGTATATCAGTCTGATTTTATCAATGTGAATCATGCAAAAGAATTACATCAGTCCCTTGTGCAAAAAAATAAGGATTTGGATAGTCGTCTCAAAGATATATTGAATGATATTTCCACGAGCGACCGAAAAACATATTATGAGGACCAAGAATTGGATGATTTGCATTGGTGGTACAATATTTACCTAGCAATTTACATTATATTGTTGATTACATTTGTCATATCATCCTTTTTTGTTCCAACTGAAATGACGAAATATAAGCGGATAGCGGTGGTTGTATTTTTAGCTTTATATATATTTTTGGCAAAGTATGCTGCCATCGGGCTTATCAAGTTGTGGGTATATATTGGGTCCTTTTTCCCAAAGAATGTCTACTTGACGATTTAAACGCTATGTAAAATATATTCATTTATAAATTGTGTGCGTTGTTCGCGTGTCAATAGTCCCCAAATTAGTCGCGCTCTACGCTCGTGATTATCCATATTTGTATGTGGAAAATATCCAGTTTGAAGGTACATGTCTACTGCATGTAAATTTCCAAGCAAGCGCCTTTGTTCGTGCGAAAAATCCTTGTTCACACAAAAATTTACAAGGTCCGTCATGAGTATATTATCGTTATAGTCAAATGCATATACGTTCTCTAATATACGATAATCCAAGACATAACTTCGCACATCGGACATTAGTTCTTTAGATTGAGGCATGTAGGTGTATGGTAAAATCACCATTTGAACAACAAATTCATGCACACCTATAACACTTGCTAAAAATTTTATCATATAATAATTATATTATTGTATGATAAGACAAACACTTTATATCATTTTAATAAACATGAAGCCTTGCTAATTTGTCCGCTTGGTCGTTCCCGATGGAATGAATGTCCGATTTCTGAGTATGCGCACGTATGTGTATAAACCGAACATTATGGGAATTATCTTTATAAAGCTCATATGCGGTCTTGACCAATTCTTTATTTGGAATATCAACATTCCAGTTTTGTTTATGACATTTTTCGCCATAGGACGAGACACATTTTATGGCATATTCAGAGTCTGTAACGATTGCGACTTTTTTGCCAGAAAGAAGGTCTGAACGAATAATAGCATGTGTTTTCACGATAGCGGTCAACTCTGCAAGGTTATTTGTTTGTTTACCAAGGAGTTTCTCTGATACATTGCGCGGGTCATTATGGCCAAAAAAGATACCAATCCCAGCAGACGCAACACGAGTGCCATTCTTAGAACAAGCTCCATCGGTGTAAACATAATAGTCGGGCTCAAAATCTACCAGCGCTCCCATTGACGACGTTTCTTGTAGCACTCCATTGTTGGCGACAAAATCTTCTGCTTCTTGTTTCGTATCAAATTTTTTATACGTGGCATTTTTGTAACCCTTGACAGAACGATTGCATTCGTCCCACGTCGGAAAAACGCCCATCGTTCGACCACTTGCAACTGCATAATACGGCATATTATTATAAAAAGATTATATTTTGTCTATATTTATAGTGCCCGCGTCTTTAAACCCTTTACAAATATATTATATTGTGGGGGTGGACAAAAGGTCCCACCAAAGACAAGTCGCATTCGCGCTCATAAATACTTTTTGTCAATTGCTGTGTTCTCGGCTACCCTGCGGATTATCTTGCCAAAGTCTCTCTTCACTTCTGCTTCATCCACTGGACCAATTGCTTCCATATTGATTCTCAAGTATTGCTCGTTTTTTCTGCTATTGTATTCTGTGCAACCTGGATTCGCCTTTTTCCAATCATCCACACGCAAGATATTCTTATGCGTAAGATTCTTGATAATCTTTCTTAATCTATCCAAGTTTGCATTGTCGCGTTCCCACTTATTATCATCCTTTATGTGTATGATTTCTCTCTTGACATCACTACAATGAATCGGTCTCTTGGTTATATCCAAACTATTGAGGCGATTCACAAAGACACGGGACATGCCTTCAGCAAAGCCCACTTCGCCCATCTTTTCTAGTTCTGGTAGACTCAATTCAAGAGATTGAATAAAATCCTTCATATTCATGGCATCTTTGCACGTCTCATTCAAGAAGAATTGTAGGTTAAATGTCTTGTTATGGCTATGATTATTACTATTGCTTATAGTATTGTGATTTACGTTGCTATTTTTTGCGACTTCTATCATGGTCTTGTTTTGTTCCATCATCTGGTTGCTTTGTTGTATTAATAGGTTTTTGAACTCTTGGTTTTGCTTAACTAGTTCAAGTATGAGTGTCATTTGCATATCGTCTGACGATACTTTGGGTTGTTGGTCGGGTTGTTTGGGGGGAATAATGGCGCATTTTTTTTTGTGGCGCCACAGGCCACTTGGGTCCTTATACTCAGCATTACATACACTACATATATGATTATGCGTTTTTTTCTCACATGTAATTGATTTTATATCATGTTGCATTGCTGAAACGCGTAAAATATGTTTAGCCGTGTTAATATGTCTAGAATAATCAAATTTATTAGCTGTAATAAACTCACAAATCACACACGCATATTTTTCTACGTTTTTTTGCGTTTTATCTATTGACATTATTGATATATTATAGCAATAAAAAAAACGCCTAAAGATTCCGCGCCAAAAATTAAAAAAATTAGCATCACAAAATTTTCATTCTTTTTTTCGTGATGAGACGCTAATTTTTCATTATGCTCACAAATGATCGATTTTCCAAAAGTATTTTAGAATTTTCAAAAATGGACAAAAATAAATGTCCATTTTCGAAAATCCCATTGTACTTTTGAAGCAAAAAATCGATAATTTACAAGGTGGGAACTTTTATGGCCCACAAAATAAACAAAAAAACAATATATTTATTTGTTTTTTTGTTCGGTTTATGATTTGTTTTTCTTTGTTTAATCAACTATTTCAATCAACTCATCCGTCTTTTCAGGATAGGCAATCTTGATTCCTGTCCAACCAGTCGGCTTCCATTTGCCAAATTTCTTTTCCATATATTCATACAACTCTGTTCCCTTAGGCATCTTGCGCATACCTTGTGATTCTTGAAACCACATCTTGAATTCATTTGACAACTCCTTCTTGCAAACCTTGTCCGATGCGACGTCAGTCTTTATAATCATCTCACTGACAAATGCAGCAATATGGTCCTGACCTTGACGATATCTGTTAGACGACCCCTTTACTATGTCGCAATCTTCAACGTGTCCGTTTGTTTCAAACGCGCGCTTAACTAGCATACTCATAAACAAAGGCGCCCAGTTAATCAGTTTATTATCTAAATCAAGGTCCTTGAGAAAGTGATACGGCTCGTTTTCGTCCAAAGTATCTACAAACTTGGACATGAAATCGCAAATCCGAATACGTCTCCATGTGCCATCATCATTGCTATTGATTTCAAACAATGTATTAGTGCATACACACAACTTGAACTGAGGTGTGAATGTCTCGCTTGCAGAATACAATGCACGCGCTTGAATCTTATCGCCACCAGTCAATTCCTTCATGACGCCTTCATTAATACGCGTATCCTTTGACGGCTCTTGCATGACTGCATATCTTAGACCCTTCAACTGGATTACTTCACTTGAGGTGCCACCTACACCAGGACGCTTATCACTAACCAATGTAATTGGCACAGTTCCAGCATACTCGCCCAACGCATGATTCATAAATTCTACCAACTTACTCTTTCCATTGCTTCCACTACCGCGATAAATGTTAAACGTCTGATTCAGATTCGTGCCAATTAAACACGACGCTAAATGGTCCCACATATATTTGCATAGTTCTTCCACTGGAAACAACTGCTTCATAAACGTTTGAATTCCAGTTATTTGCTCTGCATCCGCTACTGCATCCAACGGCTTGTAAGGAATACCCGTAGTCTTTGTGATATAATCCTGCGGATAACCATCGCGAAAACATTTGTTTTTAAAATCAATGACGCCATTCGTGAAACAAAGCAAGTATTTATTTGCGTCCATGTTTCTAGTAAAGAATTTGTCATAGAAGATAGCAGACGCCTCCTTCATGATATTGTTTTTATCATTGGTTTTTCTCAAACGAATCTGCAACTCGCAAATACTTTTCATTCTCTTCTTGAACATTTCAGCACGTTCTGAGTCTTGATTATCGCCAGAACGCTTCAAATCCTCTGCATATTGGTCAACCTTTTTTTGATACACGCTATGCATCTCTCTTGAAATACATAATCGCAAGGTTTCACCATGGTCAGGTTCCCAACGATGATTAATAAACGTATACCACAACGGCTTACTAATCAAACTAGAACAAACAAACCTATCCTTGAACATATTATAAAGAACCATGGCAAGGTCATAATCAGTGGGAGACGAAATTGTCTCTTCAATATAACTATCTACTGTGCCATCCTTGACGCGCTGAAACTCTTCAAACGCGTCTTGTTTTGCCCAATACATAATTGACCTTCTGGTTACACTAGCTCCTTTATTATTATCAATATGCTTATTCCAGATATTATATAATTCGGGAATACTATTATAATCAAAATCGGACGCCTTGCTACGCAACAAAACCCACGATAAGAACAAACGCTCATCAGTGTGCTTCAACGCAAAAGCGACTTGCCTATTCAACAAATGTGAACCAGGTTCGTAATACTTTTCAGGCAAGACTTGCGCATATTCGTGCGTCTCCTTGACAAAATACTCCGCAGGAGTCAGCGTAGACAAGATTTTATTGATTGCACGCACAAGAATATCCTTGTTTGTAATAGATGACAATGGAATATCACCACTTATATCATCCGCCTCATCATCGTCATACAACAAACGAAGCTTTGCCTTGCTAGTCATCTTTGCACGCGGCTTTCCTTTATCACCATTCAACATTTGCATGTATTCCTCAGCAATAGCTGGGTTCATTTCAAACGCTGGATGATTCGGATATTGCGCCGACAATTTGAAGATGTTCTTTGACATGTCAAAATCCATAACACGCTTCTCTTCAACCATAAACTCGCCATCATTGGGGTCATACTTAATCTCAAAATACTGGGTCATCTGATATGCATCATGTCCAGGCTTTCGCGAACCATACATCTGCCAATTCGTTTTTCCCTTGCTGATACCCTCATCCAACACAGCTGCCCAATTATTTGTAATTGGCAAGCCATCCCACATCTCTGCAATTTTATCAATAATTCGTTTTCGCAACATGGTTTGCATGACATTATCCATTTGAACGCCAATAATCATATGAATTCCGTCCTTGGTTAAGGTCTTGTCTTCCAATCTATTTACCTTGGGCTTTTCCATGATGTAAATGGGAAACTCCACATTTTCAACAAACGTGAAGAACCCCTTCAACTCCTCCAAATATAACAGCACCATATCTTGTATATGCTCTTTTGTATGCTGTCTGCTATCCACCTCATAATTATATCTGAAATCAAAATCCACCAATATCGGTCCGCCAGACTCCAGTTGCTTCTCGGTCAAATATTCCATATGATTCTTCACAAACACCTTATCATAATAGTAGACAAAGAACGCGGGTAGCTCGTCCTGCGGGATATTATACGCACCGCCATAAATTTGTAGCGCCTTGTCTGGAATCCGTGTATGAGTTGGGGTTGATTTGGAATCATTCTTACCATTATGCTTTAATAGAAAGTCTGACAAATCTTTATATGATGTCATTTTGTAGTATATTAATGTATAATATTATTTTATTTCTATTTCATTTTTTTTAAGATTTAATATATTGGAAACAATCGCAACTATTAATAAATCAGTGCATAAATGGTATAAACCTAATTCATTATATTTTATATTATGGAAGAACCAACTATTTCTAAAGTTATACCAAAAGATACTCTTATACGATTATTGCGCGATGTAAAAACTCTTATGAAAAACCCTCTCACAGATAATGGAATTTTTTATGTTCACGACGACGTGGAAGTATTGAAAGGATATGCCATGATAGTGGGACCCAAAGATACCCCTTATTTTGGTGGGTATTATTTGTTTTCATTAAACTATCCGACCGATTATCCACATAGCCCGCCAAAGGTAACATACCATACCAACGGCGATGGTATACGTTTTAACCCTAATTTATACAAGTGTGGCAAAGTATGCATTTCCCTTTTGAATACTTGGCGTGGAGAACAATGGACCTCATGTCAAACAATATCTTCTGTCTTGTTAACCTTGTGCACTCTGCTCTGCAAAGACCCATTACTGAACGAACCTGGAACAAATAATGCACACAAGGATTTTGATACATATTCACGTATTATTGAATATAAAAATATAGAAATTGCCTACCTGCATATGATAAATAAAGATGAGCGCGTATTTACGCCCCAATTTGACGTTTTTTACAGGTATATGAAAGAATATTTTTATAAAAACGCAGACGCCATTGCGGAAAATTTAGAAAAACACAAAAATGAAAGCTCTAAACCTGAAAGAGTTGCAACTGGCATATATTCCATGACGACTATACTCGATTATAAAAAATTGCATGCCTATTTTATGGAGACTAAAACAAAAATGGCTTAACCATTCTATTTAAAATTGATTTAAAATAATTATAATCAGCATAATATATAGCTAATAACATGCACTTCTGTAATGTATGCCAAAATATGTATTACATTCGGATTGACGCAGATAATCCGAATAAACTGGTTTATTACTGCAGGAAGTGTGGCAATGAATCGGCCGATTTGAATGCAAATGACATTTGTGTAAGTAAAACATATGTTAATCAGGGAGAACAAGCATTTACTCATATTATCAATAAATACACCAAGCTTGACCCCACGCTTCCGAGGTACAATACTATCTTGTGCCCAAACCCAGATTGCACTACAAATACAAAGGATACACCGCGCGAGATTATTTACATCCGTTATGACGAAATAAACATAGATTATATTTACTTGTGTTCTACCTGCGACACTAGCTGGAAAACTGAAAAACAAGGATAAAATTACGCATGAGATTGCGTGTATATATTGTATTTTTCTCTATCTATAATAATATAAAAATATTATTATATAGAAATTTATATTGTATTATAATAATGGTAAAAATCGCGTTTCATGATAATTGTCTATGCGAAAGAGGTACATCTGTAGCTTTATATGATTATGCTTATTATAATAAATATTATTTAGGAAATGAAAGCATTATAATGTATATAGGAAATGATACACGCAATGTTCCAGATGTTTTGGATAAATTCAGAAAAGAATTTACATTAAGACCATACATTAATTGGCAATCGGAAGCGGATAATATATTGAAAGAGGAAAAATGTGATATATTGTATATGATAAAAGGAGGTGAATGGGATGGCAAAATGGCTTATGTTTGTAAAAATATAATACATTGCGTATTTAATACTGCGTATAAACACGGAGACATATACGGAAGAATTTCAAATTGTTTTGGAGATAATTATCCAGTTGTAGGTCATATGGTAAATTTACCAAATATTGATACAAATCTACGAAAAGAATTAAATATACCAGACGATGCAATAGTATTTGGACGACATGGTGGTGCTGACGATTTTAATATTGATTATGTACACAGAGCTGTAGATAAAATAACAGATGAGTATTCAAATGTTTATTTTTTATTTTTAAATACAAACCAGTTTTGTAGAGAAAAAATAAATATTATTCATCTAGGTAAAATTATTGATTTACATAAAAAAGTAGAATTTATTAATACGTGTGATGCTATGATTCATGCAAGACAAATAGGTGAATCATTTGGATGTGCGGTTTCAGAATTTTCAATAAAAAATAAACCAGTAATTACTTGTAAAATTGGCGATTTAGCACACATAAATATTATGAAAGAAAAATGTTTTATATATGTAAATGAAAGTGAATTATATAATATTTTTAAAAATTTCACAACAAACTTACCAGAAATAAAACAAAAAGATTGGAATGCCTATAATGATTATCTGCCAGAAAAAATAATGGATAAGTTTAATGAAGTATTTATTCAGACTTGCATGAAATAAATAATACATTAGATTAGATTAAAAGTAATATATGTTACACATATCTAAAATGTATATTTATTTTCGTTCAAATTTGTTAAAAATTATCAGTATATATTGAAATGCAAGCAACATGGGATGGGTTTAATTATTTTGTGGAAGATATTGATTTTCAACGTAGTATAAATAATGGTGAGTCAGAGCCATATCCACGAGAATTAGAAATAGTAAAATCTTATTTAGATAAGTTCCCGGAATGTAATAATATTTTTATTGATGTTGGTGGGCATGTGGGAACAACATCTCTCCCTTATTCTAGGTTATTTAAACAAGTAATAGCATTTGAGCCAAACCCAAAATCATACGATTTTTTTAAAAAGAATATCCAAATAAATAATATTAAAAATGTTAAAGTTTACAATAAGGGAGTACATAATAAAAGCACAGAATGTATTATAGCTAAACATGGTTCAAACTCAGGGTGTTATTATATAAAAGAATGTGATAAGAGTACAAGCAGTATTCCTGTGATAAAATTAGATGATTTAATTTATGATAAACCGATTGATTTTATTAAAATTGATACAGAAGGTTCAGAGTTATTTGTTTTAGAAGGAGGATATAACTTAATTTTGGAAAATAAACCTCTAATAAATCTTGAGACAAATCACTGCTCAGAGAAGTATTTTGGCTACAAAAAAGAACGTATTTTTGAAATTTTGAAATCGCTTGATTATAAAGTACTTAATGATGATGGAAATAATCCATTATTTTATTGTAAATAAACAATTTTACCATATAGGAAAATATATTAATTACAAAATAAGCTGGCCTTGTAAATATGAAAAGGTCTAGAATATGCAAATTGACTAACATGCATTTTAAATAAAAATTGATTTTTTATTTAAAGTTATCTATAGAATATATAATAGTAGCAATGAGTGATATAGAAGACGGACTTTTCAATAATTCAGACGACGACAATGATTCGGACGCGGATTCTGTAGCTGAATCAGAAGTTGATTACACAAATGATAAACAATCTGCCGTCAAGACCGCTCCCAAATTAAATATCAGTAAGACTATAGGCGACGGGGGAATGGATGATGATGTGGAAGATGATGATGTGTATGGTGATGGTGATGGCGAGAGCGATGGTGAAGGTGTAGTTGGAGACGGCGATGAGGATAATGAAGATGCCTCAGATAGAGAAGAGGGAGAAACTAGTGATGATGAGAATGCAGGCGTAGCACCTGTTCCAAAACCCGCCTCTAATGCACAGCTAATTGGAGCAGATAATGCTTCAGACGATGAAGATGATGATAATGATGACGAGGATTATTTACAAAAATTTGATACAGATATTAAAAAGAACTACATAGTAGATTATCACCCAGAATGCATGATTCATAATTACGAAGAAATTAGTGCGCTTACCAAGGTTATTCGCGACAAGGACAATATTATCGTGGACCCGTTGCATAGGACGATTCCCTATTTGACCAAGTATGAACGCGCACGTGTATTGGGACAACGCGCCAAACAAATCAATCTAGGTGCGCGTCCTTTTGTCAAGGTGCCTGAAAATATTATTGACGGATATTTGGTTGCAGAGATGGAACTTACACAAAAGCGGATTCCATTCATTCTTCGTCGCCCGCTTCCTGGAAATAGCGGGAGTGAATACTGGAACCTAAAGGACCTTGAAATTATTACATTTTAAAAAAACATATATAAATATTATCTTAATATATACAATAATATGGTAATATACAAAAATATATTATTGTATAATGGTATTTTTTATACTGAAAAAGAAAATATTCAAACTTCTCATACACACAACCGAATGAAACAATTTTTATTTACTCCATCAGATATTAGTACCATAGAATTAACTGAAACGCCAATAAAATTTAATACAGGAATATTATTATTAGACCATTTTCATGGTAATCCTGCACATAATATGTGGGACATGGTATATCCATGTTGGTATGGATTATTTAATTATTTAAATGATAGTAGTAAAACTATTGATTTTCAATTCATTACAATGAGTGATTTTCGCAAAGATGGTGGTGTGCATATTTTTAAAGATATTAATGAAAAATTTTCAGGTTGTCCATTAGAAAGCATAGAAACATTTTATAATAAATTTAATAAACCAATAATTATTCCTTGGTTAATTACTGGAATTGATGGTGTAGGTATTGGTAATATTAATAAAAATGATTTAACAACTAAAAGAGGGCTTGATATTAATAATATGGATCCAATAGAAACTTTTATAGATCGAATTTATTTTAAGTATAACATTAAACGAAACTCATTAGTTGATAAATTGAATATAAATGAGTGCAATAATATAATTTTTATTAAGAATAAAAGACCTTATAATGGAATAGAAGAATTATTTAATAAAATGAATGACAAATATAAAGGTAAATATAATTTTAAAATTATAGATTATTCAAAATATGATTTTGAACAACAATTGCATATGTTAAATACAACATGTTTGTGTATTGATGGTGTTGGTACAGCAAGATTTAATTGTCCTCTCTTACCGAATGGTGCAATTGAAATACAAACAGGTCAGCCTAACCCAAATAGAACAAATTATATTGAATATTTGGATTATCATGCTGGAACTTTAAGTAAATATGTTAAAGTAATAAATATTCCATATTATACAAGAGAAGAAGCTACTAACAGCTCATGCTCGCATTTATTAGAAAAATATATAGATGATGCATTGAATGAAATTCCTTGTAAAGTTCCAATAAATTTAGAAGAAAACATACCTATAGAAATTAGAAATTTAAAAAATCGTCCAAATTATGATACAAAATTTGACGCTTGGCGTAATATGATGTCTAACACGATAGAAGACTTTATTAATATACTATAAAATATATAAAACTATGTAAAATCAAACATGCATTAGGTGCACCATTTTAATTTGTACTTGTATAAAAATTTTAGAAAAATATTTATTATAAAAATATTTTTCTAAAAATGATAATTATAAATTAATTTAATTATAAAATTTATTATTTGAATTCATCTAAAATGTTTTCTAATGAATATTTTATTTCCCATCCTATTTTTTGCAGTTTACAAGGATAACCTTGTATATTAATGACTTTATTATCAATACCATTATTTAAATCTTTTATTATTAACTTAATATTATTTGTATTTTTGTCAAAATATATATTATTTGTTTCATCTTTAATTAATTCAATGTTAAATTTTTTATAAAGTTTTAACACTAAATCTTCAATTTTATAACTACCATAATTGCATATATTATAGTCATCTCCAACATTGTTATTAAATATATATTTAATAGAATTAACTACATCTATTGGATGTATAATATTTCTGTAAGAATTTAATGGACCAATTATTAAGGGGTCATTATTTTTACTTGTTATATGACTATGTATTTTGTTTAATAAAAAATTATTAGATTTTTTTATTGATTGAGTAGTAAATAATATTCCATTTGAAAAATGAAGATTATAAGTTTCTCTATAAAATTTGACTATTTGTTGTCCCATTATTTTTGCGATTGAATATGGATGCGAATGTAAAAAATTATTAATGTTTTTGTATTCATCAACATTAAAATCTTGATGACCTTTATAAATTTCACTACTAGAACTATTAAATAATTTTATACCTTTATTATTTTTGTAAATTATGTTGCATAAGTTAGCGGTTATCATACCATTTTGTAGTGTTTTTAATGGATATTCAAATGCTTCAATAGACGATGATATTCCTGCTAGGTGTATAATATTTTCAGGATTAATTATTTGTATTACATGTTCCAATTCATCATAATCATTCATATCAAAGAAAAATTTAGTTATTTTTTTTTCTACTTCTTTTTTTGTTCTAGTTATACCATACAAAGTATAATCATCATAATTATCTTTTATATAACTAGCAATAAATCCATCACAACCAGTAATTAATAATTTGGGTTTTGAAGATATAATTTCAAATGTGGGGAAATAAAATACTAGTTGTCCTCCATCATCAAGATATTTTTTTTCTCTTTTTATAATTTCATCTTTAAAATGCCACGGAAGAACAATTAAATATTCAGGTGGATTTGACCTCATAGTATCTTCGTCTATTATTTCAATACCAGTGTTTGTACTTAATCCGATTTTTGCTGTATTTCTTTCTACAGCATATTCTACATCATTTTCCGTAATATTACAATATTGCAATACACAATTTCCTTTTGTCGAAGCCCCATAAATATATGCTTTTTTTCTATTATTGTTAATACATTTAATAAAGTCAGTTAACTTTTTTAATTCAGTATCACATTTTTTAACAAAATTAATATAGGTTTGTTTATCTTTTAACGCGTATTTATTTTCTTCTTCCAAAATTTCATTAATTAAAGCTGTACATTCATCAAATTTTGTAGATTCTTTTCTAGCAAAATATATTCTAAAACTTCCTCCATTTGAAGAATTAAACTTTACATCAATTATTTTAAGATTAGCTCTAGATGCAATTTCAATTATTTGAGTTAAAGCATAATATTCCAAATGTTCATGACAAATAGTATCTAAACTATTTGTTTTTAACATGTCTAATAAATAACTTTGTTCACATGTCCAAATACCATCTTCATCTAATAAATTATATATATCTTTAGCAAATTGCACTGGTTCAGGTAAATCATAAAACATACAAATACTAGTAATTATTTTACATTTAATATTTCCTACACTATTAATTACATTATCTAAGTTAAAATAATCTGGAATTAATTCTAAATCGTGATAGAATTGTTTGAATTGATTACCAGTAGGGTCTACACCAATTCTTCTTATATTATCATGATAATAATGTAAAAATGTAGAATCATTAGAACCTATATCTATTACAATATCTCCTTTATTTAAATTTATTTTTGCTAAGATTTCTTCATGATATTTTTTTAAATGAGTTGTCATTGTATTACTTATACTTGATAAATAACCATAATTGTTTGTTTTATACATATCATCTGGAGGAGTTGTTTCTTCCAATTGAACTAAACCACATGTTTCACACATACATAAGTTAACAGGATAACATCTATTTTCATCATGATGACCATATTTTTTAAATATTGATGTAATTTTTTGATTACCTAAATTTATAATACTAACTAAATTAATATTTTTGCATATTCTACATAATAATTCTACCATTTATTATAATACATCATATAAAATTTTATTAATTACACCAAATAAAAAGAAAAATGAGACAAAATGAATTAAATATAAACTGCTTAACTTTATATAATGAGAATAAAGTTAAGTGAAAAATATAAAACTGAAAGAGAAGATATTTGTAAAAGATATAAATCTTCAAGGATGACCGCCGTAAAATCTATCTAATGACATGTCAATATTAATAGAACATGCATTATGTTTATGAATATTTTTGATTAAATAAGTTAATCCGTATTCATTACTATCTGAATGAATATCTTTTGTATTTTGACCATAAGGACTATATGAATTATTAAATATACTACATGCCATATAATTGTAATAATTACAATATTTACTCATAATAAATCTACCACCTATTGCCCACCAATCTGCTAGATAAACTCCGTCGTGAATAACTGAATATATATTATTTTCAAAATTTAATGACCTTAGGTTAATTTGAATAGGGTTTGTAAATATCATCTCAAATCTTGATTTAAATATTATATCATATTGAATATTATTTTTCTTTTCATATTCTTCCATTAAATTATAACATTTATATACTTTATATTGTTGTCCCATCAAAGCCGCTTTTCTACTAGAGGGAGAATATGGATTATTCATAAAAGTTGTATGATATTCATTATGTTTATCATAAATTGTATCTATTTTATTTGGTTCGTATTTATCTATATATAATTTTTTCAGTCTATCACCAAATATTTCTGTTAAAGATTTTTTAATTATTTTACTGGCTTCATCATAACTTATAAAGTCTATATTTTTATAAAATCTTAAATTCCTATGCGTTTCCTCACCCATTTGTTTTTCTCTGTTATTTTCAGAGAAATATTGACAATCATTATAATAAAAATCATTATCATCTGTATACATAAAAATATCTATATCTTGACTATTAGCTAATTCTAAATATTTATTAGCGTTATTATTACGAAAAAATGTTCTAAGATTTCCAGAAAGTAATAAAGCAATCTTTTGAGTCATACCTTATATACTATTATAATATAATATAGTATTAACAATATAACACAACACGTTTGGTGGATGAAGAGACGTTTTCATTGCAATTTACTCATCCACGGCAGCGCGTCCCTTGTCCAACAACCAATCCTTTTGGGGTCTATCTACTAGCTCATTTCTCTCTATAATGGCGTTCAATATATAGGGAGTCATGTTTGCTTGTTGCATTTCATACCGCAAACTGGATGTATCCTTGGGGAAGCAAGTCCCACCGAACCCTCTCTGGCCGTCATGTCCAGGCACCATGGTATGGCTTGGCAAGATTCGCTCGTCGGCAGTCGCCAAGGCCCTTACAACCTCATAATTAACCTGCTTTTGCTCGCAAAACTGGTAAATCTCATTGCAAAAGGAGACCTTCGTCGACAAATAGCAATTCTTGAACATCTTAATCATTTCTGCCTCTTTGTTTGTTATAAAATGCAAGTTATTGTGCTTGATTCTGTCGTTTGCATGAGCCAAACTAAATAATGCCGTTATTTTCTCCTTCATTTGCTCGTCTTCGGGTTTGCCTAGCAAGCCAAACATCCAGTCCTTGTTGTTAATAAAATCATTAATGAAGTTCTTTTCGGTTAAAAATTCTGGCATAAAATAGCAATTCAACTTGTCGCAAGTTCCCACTGGCACAGTTGACCTCAATACAATAAATCCCTTGTAATCAATGGACGCTAAATCTCTTAGAACAGATTCAATGATATTCAAATGACACGAACCATTCTTGGACATGGGAGTCGGGACACTGATGAATACTAACTCGCATTTGTTCATATCTGCTAAAACTAGACCCTCGGGGACACAAGACGCTGGATTAATATCGTATGCTAAAATATCAATGTCTTTGCACTTTAGTTGAAAGGTAGCTTTTCCGACAAAGCCGTTTCCAATAATACCTACTATCATTTATAAATATACCATTCTTAATATTTTCAAGTTATTTACGAATTTATTATAATTACAAATTTATTATATAATAACAAATTTATTATATAATCATACTCATTTACATGTTATTAGGTCTTGTTGATATTTGTAAAATAATCTAACCAATATTGATATGTTTCATAATCATTCGGTGTACCCCAACATAAATAATTTTTTACATCAAATATTTTAATTTTATATCCCATATTTACTAATGGCTCAATCATATTATCTACATAAAATTCATTATTAGTTCTATAATTTGTTTCATATATGTTCGCTAATCCTTCTTTAAAATATCTTGCCTTTTTAAAATGCATGGTTCCAATAATGGCATATTTATTTTCTACATCATAGAATGGTTTTTTGATAGAGACTCGTTTAATATAATTATTTTCATCAACATCTAACCAAGCATACATGTGTGGATATAATTTACTTGTAGGATTATTTGAAAACGACCAAATAATAATATCTACGTCGGGGTCTTCTAGTAATTTGTTATATTCTGCCATATCGTAATAAACCCCATTATCACATGCGGATATTAAAACAGGCTTTTCTAAATCAATAGTAAAATTATTAAATGCTAAATCACATGTACATGCTTGACCTTCTGTTATATAATTTATTCCCATAGTTTTGGCTTCCTTATAAAAATCTTTAATTTTTGCATCAATTCCATATTTTTCATAATGAGATTGCTGTCCAATAAAAATTTTATTTGTTGTTTTAGGTAAACATTCTACTGCTTGAATAATCATAGGCAATCCTTCAATATCTAATAGTGGTTTTGGAGTTTTATATCCTTCTTTGGCAAAACGGCTTCCTTCTCCAGCCATTGGTAGAATTAACGTAGTATCATATTTATCTTGAAAATTTTTATCAAAATTTAGATCTCTCTTTAAAAAATAATCTGACCAAATTAAATACTCTTCCAAGTCTTTGGGCGTCCCCCACTGAAGCATCTTTTCAATTTCAAATACACGGATGTTTAAATTTTCTTCTTGCATCAAATTGTAAACCATACTACAATAGTATTCTCCATTTGTAGAAATATCTTTATCCATTAATTTTTGAAAATATTTTTTAACTATTTTACCCGATTTGAAATAATAAGTTCCGTTGGACGCATATTCTTTCATTTTATTAGCTGTAAATGGCTTTTTTTCTTGGATTGCAATAAATTGTTTATCTTCTTCTTTAATAAATGCATAATTATCACTGCCTAACATATGCGGATGAAAATTAATATAGGATGGAATTGCACCATCTAGATTATGTGTTTTTATTTCGTCTTTAAATTTTGCATAATCCCATTTTGTTCCATAATCGCAATATGAAACAATAATTTCGTCATTATCATGAATTTCCCTTTCTGCTATTTGCATAACTGCATCTACTGGCCCTTTTCGGTTTTCAACAGATACCTCATATATTTTACAATTAGGAACAATTTGTTTTAAAATAGTTTTCATTTCTGTAGTATTCAAGTGTAAATCGTTGCATATAAAAACATAATCATCGTTTTCTTTATCAAATAAATTTATGACATGCTCAATGATTGTTTTATTTTCAACCTTAATTAAAGGTTTTGGATCTTGGTACCCTACTTCAACAAATCTTTTACCTATTCCTGACATTGGAATAATTATCTTCATATTTTATTATTATATATGAAAATAATTGTTTAAATATTAATACTATTTTATACTATTATGAAATATAAAATAGTTGATATTCAAAATAACAATTATGAATTGGAAATAAAAGACGTTATTGAGATGATAAAAAAAAATCCAACAGGTAGATTTTTTAAAGTTATTAATGATAATAAAACAGAAATTAACAATCGTATTGTGTGTAATACACAATTTATTTGTCACCGAATAAACACTTCTGAAGAATTAAGTAATATTGATAAGCAATTTGGTGTAGAATTAGATATTAGAGACGACCATAGCTCAGGAAAACTCATATTAGCACACGACCCTTTTATAAAAGGAGAATATTTTGAAAAATATTTAGAAAATTATAACCATAACACATTAATATTAAATATTAAATCAGAAAGAATAGAGGCAGAATGTTTACTATTATTAGAAAAACATAATATAACAAACTATTTTTTCTTGGATTCTTCCTTTCCAATGATTTATTTATTAAATGAAAAATATAAAAACAATAACAATGCTTGTAGATTTTCTGAATTTGAAAATATACATTTTTTTTTAGAAAATACAAATATGTTTTCTACTATTTGGGTTGATTGTTTTACAAAATTTCCGCTTGATAATGAAATATATAATTTAATAAAAAAGGAAAATAAAAATATTTGTTTAGTATCACCTGAATTACAAAAACAATCAGAAAAGATTCAAACTTATAGAGAATATATTATTAAAAATAGTATAATTCCTGATATGATTTGTACTAAGGTATATCATATTATTGATTGGATTTAAATTTACAAGTGTTATTATAATATAAATAATTATAATATAAATAATTATAATATAAATAATTATATTATATGGATAAACTGAATATATGTTTAAATTATTATGGGCAACCAAGAGATACAGAAATTACAAAAAATACATTTAATACTTTTATAAATACAAATAATATTAATTATTATATTGTATACACTACATGGAAAGATGAAAAAATTGATGAATTTCAACAATTATTTCCAAATTCATATATTAATCTAGTTGATAAACCAGATATGCAAAATTACGACAATTTAATTAATAACTATAGATTAGATAATTCAAGTATTTTGAACCGCAAAAGTCTGGAACATTATATAATGGGATTGTATATCAGAAAAATGTCTTATACAAGTATTATTGCGTTTGAAGAAAAAAATAATATAAATTTTGATTTTATAGTTTCGTTGCGACCAGATGTATACTTAGATAATCATTTATGTAATTTTTATGATATTATACGTACAAATTTAGATAATGTTGTATATGTTGCAAATAACCCAACGTTTGCGATTTATTATAACCAACCAGCATTACCAGAGGGCATGTTTATTTCGAATAAAATTAATTCAAAAAAAATATTAGAACAACTGGATATATTGGATAAATGTGTTGTTAATAATACTAACTTTTTTCATCCAGAGTCATCATTTTATAATGCAATAACTTTTTTACAAATAAATATTTATAACTTAAATTTAAGTGCATTTCCGCAATATCCCATACCTAGATGGTCGTAATTTAAGTGGTTCAATTATAAAACAAAATGCATTTTATAATAAATAATATATTAAATTTAAAGCTTCTTTAAAATAATTATTTATAAAAGTAGCTTGATTATTTTCAACTATATTTATTATTTTGGCATCAACATGTTCAATGGAATTTTTTAACTTTATGACCATTTTTTTATCATTATCATAAGTTATGTCATAACCACAACTAATTATTTTTTCTATGCCTTTAATTTTTAAAAGATTATTTTGAATAATAAAATTGCATTCTAATTCATTTTCAATTTCATAAAATTGAATCACTACATCAGCATTTTCTTTTTGTTTTAAAATAAATTCATTATAATCTTTTTCTCGTGATTCAATTTGATTTAAAACTTTTTCTAATGTATATCCGCGTTCAACAACATCTCTTTGTATTTTCCATTTTTTTATTAATTCTCTATCTGTATCCAAATAAATTTTTAAATTTAATAATTCATTTGTAGTTTGACGATATAATGTATGCAACCCACATAATACTATATTTTTGTTAGTTTCTATTTTTTGTTTTTGTGTAAATTTTCCAGATGAATGATCATAATCAACTTGATAAACATCTTGTCCAATTTTTAATTGAAATATATCTTTACTCATTTTTTCTAAGTGGTTTGCATATGGGTCTAAATGGGTATATTTCTTATAATTTTCATCGCCTCTTTCCCATTTATGATATCTATCTGTTTCTAATAAGCAGGCATCTTTTTCAAATAATAACTTTAATATTTTTGATAATGTTGTCTTACCTGAACCTGAATCTCCATTAATTGCAATAATATTACATTCTGATAAAATTAACTTATATTGTATATCAATTATTTCATAACAAATACTATATTTTTTCAAATATTCGTATAAATTAATATCTAAATAATTTTTGTTATTTGAATTAAAATCATGTAGTTGAATCAAACGCAATAATAAATCATAATCCTTTGTAATAATTATATTATCGTTTACACGTTCATTATTAATTGAATACGAATTTACATTATGACTACTAAAATATATTTTATTATCTTTTATAAGGTCAAAATTAATTGAATCTAAAATTAAATCGCTTCTAACAATTATATAAAGATCATATTTAGTATTATTTATTAATTTTATAGAATATACTAGCTTATTACTATAATTTTCACTATTTCTAAAATCATTGTAAATATAATCTTTCACTAACAATTTTATAATAATATTTGAATGCTTATTATTTTTCAGTGTGTTTAAATATTCATTATCCATACTTTCACTTGTTGATAATATATAATCAATACTATCATTACAAAATATATTGTCAAAGTTTTGTATTACTAGCGGAATTGAGCGATTTAACCCACAAATACAAATACATATTTTCATAATATTTATAATACATATATTAAAATCTGTATTATAATCTGTATTGTAATTTATAAAAAACAATAATTATTACTTATTTATCATGATTATTGGTTATTGATTATAGTAGTATATTTTCAAGTAAGGATTGAAACTTATACGCATATGGTGAGTTTAATCCTTTGTCTAAAATTTCAAATTCAGTATCAGATAATAATTTATTTTCATATTTTGTTAGATTATTAAATCCTACAACATCATTATTAGATAACGCAATTTCATATTTATTATCTGTGAAATTTATAATTTCTCCAATTTTATTATAATCTTCATTCTCTCTATTAATTATTTTCACTCTAACATAAAAAGAATATTTACTATTTTTTTCTTTAAAAACTTCAGTATCATGAAAATATTGAATATCTGTATTTTCTAAACTATACTTAAAACGATAATTTATCTCTAAAAAATAGGGCGATACAATAACATAAGACTTTATTTGCTTTGTACTGAATAATAAATTAGACATACCACCGCCAATTGAACCACAAATTTTTTCAGCATTTGTAAATAAATATATTTTTTCATCGCTATTTAAATTCTCGGCAAATATTTCTACAAAATTATATTTTTGTAGGTTTTCTACAAATTCATCTTCATTTATCATTTTTCTTCTAGTTGTATAATCCGTACCAATATTAGTGTTATCTTTATTTAAGAAGGTTCTTCTTGATATATAAATATTTTTAATATTTTTATATTTTTCATCGACATTATTCAAATTAATCTTATTTTTCAATAACGCATATATTTCATAAATTTCTTCTCTTGGCGGAGAATTAGATAAACCTCCATGAGTTAATGATGTTGATATTATTAATTGTTTATAAATATTGTCTTCATTATGTATTATTATATCACACTTGTCTACTAATTTATATAAAAAATCTGTATTAAATTTATAAAAATATTTTTTATCTTTATTTGGATAATTAACTAATAATTTCAATGCAGGATTCATTTTTTTTAATTCTAAATATGTATACAAATAAGGTAATGTATCATACAGGTAATGATAATAATTATCAAAATTATAAATAAAGAAAAAAACATCTGCTTCAATTATATTTGGATTTTCTATTTTAATAGTTTTATAATTATACACATTATCATCATAAAATGTATCTTTATTTAATGACATTACTTTTTCATCATATGGGTTTATAATTTTGTTTTCTTTATCCCATATTAACACGTTGGGGTAAAAACAATTTCTTCCAATGATTTGTATGTCATTATAAATATTATAACCAATAATTCTATTATTTTCATCTTTTTCTTTCAAAATATTCAAGTCGTTATTTTTAAAACTAACTATGTTCATAAAATTATTTACATATTATTACTATAAATATTTTAAATTTAAATAAAACCGATATATATTATATATTATAAATTCTATGTTTAAGCATTTAATACTGGATTTTGACGATACCTTGTATGATTATTCGTATAGTAATGAGATTGCCATAAATAGTATATTTGAATATATATCAAGCTCATTTAAAATGGATGTTGATGAAATAAAAAATAAATTTAATAGATTAAAAAAAATATATCAAAATAATGTATTTCATCAAGCTTCTTCACATAATAAATGTATTCAGTTTAAAAAGTTAATAGAAGAATTAAATTTACCACTAGAAGAAACTATAAAATTATATGATTTATATATACAAAAATTTGATGAAGCCTTAAAATTATTTGATGGTGTTGAAAATTTTTTAACAATGTGCAATACGTATAATATCAATTGTTATCTTTTAACAAATAACATATGTTATGAACAAATGACACGCTTAAAAAAATTAAATATTTTAAAATATTTTAAAAGGGTATATACAAGTGAAGAATTCGGAATAGAAAAACCAGATATAAAACTATTTTATACGATATTACAAGAAAATAATATTAATAAGCACGAAGTTGCTATGATAGGCGATTCTTATAAAAATGATATTGAAAGCGTCAATTTAATTGACATCTATGCATTTTGGTTCAATAAGAAAGAATTGAACTTTAATAAAAGTTATTGTGAATTTAATAACTTTGCATCTTTATTGTCTTTTTTTAGTGAATACTACCAAGAAAGCAAATTATTCATTGAGTTATCAAAATATTGTGGCGAAAGATATGATTTGGTTCAAAGTGGCGGAGGAAATATATCATTTAAAATGAATGATTTTTTATTTATTAAATCTTCAGGGTCTCTATTATCTGAGATAAATTATAATAAAAACTACGTGGGATTAGATAGAAATTATATTTATAATAATTTAGATTCCATTCATGATGAAAACAAAAAAAAGAGAGAAGAGGAGGCAAAAAAAGTGTGTAATAATTCAATATATTTTTTAAAGAATTATAAACCATCTATTGAGACGACCATGCATAGTATGACAAAAAAATACACTACACATTTACATCCAGTACAATTTTTAAAAATATGTGGATTAATTAATTGTGAAACAATTTTAAACGATTATTTTAAAGATTTCTGTTTTGTTAATTATTATACACCTGGTATTGATGTAGCTATTGAATTAAAAAAAATATATAATAAACAAGATATCATATTTTTAAAAAATCATGGAATAGTAATAACAAGTGATAATATAAATGATATATACAAATTATTAAATCATACGATAGATACATTAGAACAAATTATTAAAATAAATTTTGAAGAGTATAAATTAACAAATTATATTTCATCATTAATGGATAATATTACGTCTAGTTTAACTATTTCATATTTGTCTAACGATTTTAAAGTTAAAGAATTAAACAACAATATAAATTTTGCTCCTTATTTTCCTGATAAATTGGTTTATTGTGGGGTTGATGTTTTAAAAATAACAACTAATTATGATACCGATATTGAAGAAATTTTAAAATATAAAAAGTTGTATAATGAAATTCCAAAAATCTTCTTACATGAAAACAACATTTACATCAATTCAAATTCTTTAAAAAAATGTATAGAGATAGAAGCATTATTAAAATGTCATTTAATAGGTTATAACAATAATAATGAAATATTAACAGACAACGAAAATAATTATTTAAATAATTGGGATGCAGAAAAATACAGAAAAAATATATAAGAGCAATAAATAGGTAGGATATAGTTTGAGAGAATAACAATATAATAATATATTTTTACATTATTATACCTATTGAGTCAATGAAAGTTGCCTTATGTTTCATCATTAGTTATGACCATTCACTCAACAAAGAACATATTTGGAGAGAATGGATAGATGCCAATGCCGACATTATCAATGTTTATTTTCATTACAAAGACTACAACAAAATAAAGTCTCCTTGGATAAAAGAACACGTCATTTCAGCCAACTATATTGCAAATACTACGTATTATCATGTCGTTCCAGCATATATGAATTTATTATCTTATGCACACAACAATGACCCACAAAATCAATGGTTCTGCATGTTAACCGATTCGTGTGTGCCAATTATTTCGCCACAACATTTTCGCAATCTTTTCTTTCAAAATTATGACTATAGCATCTTTCGTTGGAAAAGAGCTTGGTGGAATGTTTACTTGAACGACCGAGCTAATTTACGCCATTTAACGGGAGAATTCCACCTCGGGCATGACCCTTGGTTTGTACTCAAGAGAGAAGACGCTTTGGCCTGCGTTCGGTTCGCATCGTCTGGAAATGTCATGTATAAACGTGTTTGCGATGGTGGACTTGCAAATGAAAGTGTGTTTGCCATTATTTTGCACGGACTAAAACGATTAGAAAATGTGAAAAATGAGATTTCACATGCGACAGACTGGGAAAAAATGTCGTCGCCCACCAGTCCATATGTATTCAAATACGGCACGGCGGAAGACATTCAGTTTATAACGTCCGCCCTTGACAAGAATAAGTATGCCATGTTTTTACGCAAAGTAAATTCGTCATTTCCAGATGAAATATTGCATGATTTCATTCGTAGACCCGCATCAGCAAAAAAATGGGGCCTTCCTGAATCCTTGTTAGAATGGATTATTATTACCCGTCCATTGCTCATTTTATTCTGGTTTTGGGTTTGTTTTTACTTTGTATGAAGTTGTTCAAAACATAAAAAAGAACCGAAACAACCGATTCATTTTTATGTTTTTTAATTTTATTTTTATAAGGCCGTCTCCATTTTTTTATTCATTTGGTTGTGAATAAGCACTAATCCAGCAAGCAGTCCATATAATTCGTGCGGCGTTTTTTCATCTAGAATTGCAGAGATTGCGTTGTATAATCCTTCAAAATATTTATTGGACTCCTCTTCCTGACCCTCCTCATCCTCCCAGAAGTATGGTAATCTGTAGTATTTGAACCAACCAAGCCCTCTCTCCCTCACTCTTTCAAGAATAAACCATTCGTCTACAATTTTGTGTATGTCATTTGGAAAATATTGTCTAAACATCTCTATAATTGCATCTGGAAAGTAGTCATACCCACCACAATAATCATACAAATTGTCTAATAGGTCGTGCATCTTATATTTATGACGCCATAAACTTACCTTTACATCACGATATATAAACTTATATGTATATCGTGACAAATCTTCTGGCAGATACTTGATGAATAACTCGGGCTGTATTACTTTGTTGTTTGACATGTTGGTAATTTAATTATTTTATTGTAGTGTTGTATTAATGTATTTACTGAAAACTATTTCATTTTTTATTAGCATTTCCATCTATTGCCACAATCAATACAGGTTACAAAGGTTGTCATGGGCTCATCCGCCGACCGCGTTTGCATTTGATAATACGTGCACTTATTTGACTGACACTTTCTGCATTTAAACGTGTCTGTTGCAGCCTCTATGTTCGTCTCATATTTATACTTGTCTCGCTGAATCTTCTCTTGAATAAGTTTTTCCCACTTCTCTGGACGAAGCTCTTGGTGCGTCATAAAAGCGACAACATGTGGCTTAATAGTCCCATCAGCCAATTGCTGTAAAAGCGATTCATTGTTCAAGTTGAAATAGATACTGCGAACTCGGTCAACATAAATTTGCACAAAATGCGGATTGTCCCACTTCTTGACAACCTTTTTTGTGCTCGCCTCTTTCACTGCATAATTGTAAATTCCCTTCTCCATATTAACACTTATTTTTGTATGTTTCAAAATGACATTTAATTTTTCTGAAACATTCTTACGGAATTCGTCTGGATTTGATATCGTTCGCATCCTCTTATCTATATCTATAATGTAAATACAAATATATTTAAATTATAATCAATTTTATTTGATATTAAATTACGCTTCATCCGAGCTGTAGTCATAATCTTCTTCATCCAACTCTGAACCAATATCCTCTATTATCAAGTCATTGTCGCCGATAGCTGCATCGTCGTCATCATCCTCATCCTCGTCATCTTCATTTTCTGAACCATCATCGTCGCCATCGTCGTTTTCGGTATCGCTACTATCCACCACGAAGCCGTCCTTCAAATATCCCTGCTTTGTTTTCTTTTCCTTGGGCACATTTTCCAATTCATCTATCTCTGCCTCATCCTCTGCACAAGTCGCAGCCAAATCTTCAAAACCTCCAAATAATTTCTCATACATCTTTTCCCAAAGGTCCAACGTTAAATTACACGTGGTTGTTGTGCCAGCCTCTACCTTATGACACACCAATGCACACGAACCAAAGAATAATACATTGTCAATCGGCGGGGGGAAATCATATTTATTTTCGCCGTTTGCCTTGCCTTCCGTCTTACCATAAACGGAAACAATATATTTACTACCCGACAATTTGATAGTCCAATCGGTGTGCTTTGAAAATCCATCCGCCTTTTTAAATCCACACTTTTTGAACAATTCATCTTCTTGATAATCCTTTACAGATAATGATTTTAAATTTCCGCCTTTTTCTACTATCAGAATGCTCGTCATTTATATTTTGTATCTAATGGGTTTAAATAGTTTGTTATATTAAATAATAATAATATAACAATGAAATTATATATTGATAGTTATCATTATAATCCGAACAAACTTAAGATTAATCTTCTGAAAAATAAATTCAAGCATGATAAATGCATATCGGTTGAATTTTATACGGATAATGGAATCTATACTATAGAAAATAATGAACTATACAAGCTAGTACCAATGGACAATCCAATTGAACTTGTCAATATTCACGGACTTGATTTTATTATTGACAAGTCTTATTATACAAAAAAACAACATCACCAGCTTTCACCTGACCATACAATTATTAAAAAAACTCATTACGTATTTTGTAATTCCAAGGTTTCGCTGGTAGTTGAGGGCGATGTCTCGGCAAATGATGATGATTTTATTCCTACCAATTTTTATTTTGATACGCATAGCAACAATTCAATTGACGACATCATGATTTTAAATGAATTCAATGAGTTTTTATTGACGTTTAACTAATCTAACACTATTATAACTTATGTTTTCTTGGGTAATTCAAGCGACTTTTATATCTATTATATTTATTTTGCTGGTCCATCATTTAATTCAGGTATTAAAAGATACATTAACTTATCCAAAAGTGAAGGATTTAGTGAATGTTCCTACAAAAAAATATGAAGATATTTACAACGTATTAAATCAGAGTCTAGGCCAGAGCCGAGACCAGTCTAGCGATACTACTCCAATTCATCATTTAGACATATATACAGATAAGCTATTACCCGACATTGAAGCAACTAAGCCAGCTGGCGACAATAATAATATGAAAAATGAGTTGAAGAACTTTATCAAAAAGCAGCAAAATTCACCGAACCCCTAGCGCATTTGAGTAATATACAAACCGATATAAAGACATGAGACCATGTTCATATATGGCGACACACAATACATCCATATTAGCAGACTTCCCTAAAATTAAACTTTCTTATGAAACATTTATGCATAAGAAAGTTTTTGATGCAAACGTAGTTTTGGCAATTCCCGTTGGGAAGAAATGTTTTGCATGGTTCACAACAAAAAATGATAAAAATGTATGCTATATCCTAGAAATTGGCGCAGAAAAACAAATAGAAAAGTATCATCTAGTTACGTGTTGTTTTCACGAATCGCTGAGTATCGGCACTATTTTATACGGCACACTTTTTTTCCACGAAAAAAGACGTTTTTTTACGATTGAAGATGTCATGTATTACAAAGGAAAAAATATACAAACGTCTTTGTATTTGGACAAGCTAAGATTGTTTGAATCTATGTTTACGACCGATTTAGGTCAACATTCGTATAGTCCGTCATTTATTACATTCGGATTACCCATGATGAGCAATGATACCAATGCGCTACTTGCGCAAATTGACCACACACAGCGAATCATGTATTTCCAATATAGATATTTTAACAAACCCATGATCTGCCGTGTTAAGGCATATATTATTATGCAGGCGAATGATGCGCAAATGCCACCACCACCCCAGCTTGATATACCAGTTGTTAGTAAACCTGCAACTAACCCACACATAAGACCCCAGCCACGCTTGAATAATAAGCAATATCCAGTTTATGAACGCATTTTCAACATAAAACCTGACCTGCAAAACGACATTTATCACTTGAGCGACCCAGTAAATAAATCCTTAATTGGAACTGCATACATTCCTGATTATAAAACAAGCGTTTTGATGAACCAATTATTTAGAAACATTAAAGAAAACGCGAATTTGGATTCTTTGGAAGAAAGCGATTCAGAAGATGAATTTGAAAATGACAGAGTTGACAAGTTTGTGTATTTAGACAGAGAATATACTATGACATGTGCATATAATCATAAATTCAAAAAATGGGTTCCATTGCGCGTGGTTGATAAGTAATCAAATCAAAATAAAAATAATAATCATACAATATATATACATGTCTTGTGCGTCTAATTTAGGTTATGGCGGAATATATCCAAATAGTAATGTGAATCCCGCAGCGGTGAATGTAACTGGCTCAACTTATGCAGGTGGGTTTGGTAGCGATGAAATTCCTGCTTCAACTCATAGTATGCGGGGTGCTTCTAACAATGTTGCGGCTGCTAGTGGAAACTGGACGGGGGCGATGTGGGGCGGAAGTAGAAGAAGATTCCGACGAAGAAATAATATTAGTAAATTATATAGAATGAAAAAAAGCATGAGAAGAAGTTCAAGTCGCCGACGACGCTCTGTTTATAGACGTTCTGGTGGTCGTCGCATAAAGTCTCGTAGATATGGACGTAAACCAGTAAGGAGAACGCGTCGCCAACGCGGAGGGGTATACACGCAATTTGATAGTAATGTACCTTATACTCCTGGATATTCATTGGGCGGACCGCTTCCTGCGAGTCTCTCTGCATTAGCCAATCCTCCCATTTATCATCAATACAATAATTGCAAAGACAACTATAATCACTATGAGGCGACACAAAACAAATAAATATTTATAATTTGTCCTACTTTCATATCAATGAGAATATTGCTATGAAAATAATTTTTAGCGTGCAAAGGTATACGAATTACGCGTTTGAAACTGAAGAAAGATTTAGCATAATTATTTATTCTTATGCTAATATAATAGAATGGCCTCTTTTTTTGGAACCCGCTCTAAAACTCGTCCTGGACGCAAAAACTACACTACCAAGAAGGGTGATAAGGTTTACCATCGTAATGGTCATTATGTCAGAAAAACACACAGACCTTATAGTTTCCGTAAAGGAAGCATGTCAAAAACACGTAAGGGAAGAAAAAACTTTACTACTAAAAAGGGTAGCAAGGTGTTTCATCGTAAGGGACATTATGTTCGTAAATCAAGAAGACCTTACATGCTATAATCATTTTTGATAATTTTCATAAAAATAATGTATATTCAATAAATACATTATTTCATATTTTTTGTGGGTCATAAAAGTTCCCACCCTTGTAAATTATCGATTTTTTGCTTCAAAAGTACAATGGGATTTTCAAAAATGGACATTTATTTTTGTCCATTTTTGAAAATCCTAAAATACTTTTGGGAATTCGATGTTTTGTTAGCATAATGAAAAATTAGCGTCTCATCGCAAAAAAAAGAATGAAAAATTTGTGATGCTAATTTTTTTTATTTTTGGCGCGGATTCTTTAGGAACTTTTTATCTTCGTCTAATATACGAAGAAAATGACGAAAACGACGAAGATAAAGTTCCAAAAAAGTTCCAAAAAATATTCATGTGAATGTTGTGCCTATAATACAAGTAGATTAAGTCAGTATAATAGACATATTCTTACATCTAAACATCTAATACTAACACAGACGAACGAAATGGAACCAAAAAGTTCTAAGACAAACTATACCTGTGATTGTGGTAAGCAATATATGCATGCATCGTCATTATGGAATCATAAACAAAAATGCGTGCTACCGCTTTCCCCTCAAGAAGAACCCACACATTCACAAGACGATATGCAATTACCAACTATCCCAACAACGCTAATATTTGAACTAATAAAGCAAAATCAAGAATTCAAACAAATGCTATTTGACCAAAGTAAGCTAGTTATAGAACAAAACAAACAATTGTATGAAAAGCACGAGGAGAATATAGATTTGCAAAAACAATTATTAGATGTGGTAAAAGACGGCAAGACCATTAATACCATCAACAATAGTCATAGCAACAACAAGACATTTAACCTCAATTTCTTCTTGAACGAGACGTGCAAAGATGCAATGAACATGAAGGATTTTATAAAATCACTGGAATTGAGTATGACAGAGCTTGAAAAAATGGGCGAAATTGGCTTTGCCGAAGGCATGTCTCGTGTCTTTGTTGACCGCCTGAATAGTTTGGATATAACCAAGCGACCGATTCATTGTAGCGATGTCAAGAGAGAAATCATACATATAAAGGATGATAATAAATGGGAGAAAGACAATGCAAATCTAGATAGGCTAAGAAAGATTATCAAGCAACTTACACTCAAGAATATTTTGCGGGTGGATGATTGGAAAAAGGCAAATCCAGGTTGCACAGAATACAACAGCAGGAAAAACGACCAATACTTGAGAATCAATATGGAAGCTATTGGTCCAGTTGACGAAGCGGACCAAAAGCGAGATTTTGGTAAGATAATCCGTCGCGTTGCGGAAAATACCGCTATTGACAAGAAGTATTTGTCCGCATAACATGTATTAGTATTTGTTGGTTTACATCTTGGCGCGTTTATCTAATAAATTAAATGTTCAAGGGCGTAAATAATCATATTTATTACCATCTTTATCTAAATAATAGGCAGACAACCATCCTATTATAGCACCAAAAGTATCACCAATACTATTTATAATAGAATCAGATTTTGGTTTTCCACCAGGCCAAAATACTATATATTTATTAATAATATTCATACCCATTTGTGTATTTTCTAAAAATTCAAAAATGGTATGTAAAATAAACCAATTCAATAGAGAAATGCTCCAGAAATATACTATTATACCCACCGCAAAATGAAGATATGTATATTGGTCAAACAATCGGACTCCCATTATAATTATATTATATAATAAAACACCTTGTTTGAAATGTTCAAAAATATAAAATACTTAAAATTATTTCAACAAGTAAATATATGTATAAATATAACTTATCGGTGGGCGCCATGTTAAAAAATGAGTCTCATGGTATAAAAGAATGGATAAGCCATTATCTACATCATGGCGTTGAACATTTTTATTTGATAAATGATAATAGCAGAGATAATTTCATGGATATTATCAAAGAATATATTGATAAAGATTTAATTACACTATTCAATGTAGAAGAACCTTATTATCTAGGAAGACAACGAAATTTATATAACAGGCATATTTTACCGCATCTAAAAGAAACAAAATGGCTATTAATGGTAGATTTAGATGAATATGTATGGTCTCAAACAGACGTGAATTTGCAAAAGGTATTAAAGGATTTTGAGGGATATGGTCAAGTACAAATACATGAACATATATTTGGTTCAAATGGTTATACTGAACAGCCTAAATGTATAGTAAAATCGTTTACCAAGAGAGAAAATCACGACTTTTCTAAAGACAAAGGAAGACTAAAATATTTTATAAATAGTTCATACGAGTTTTCATCGTTGAATATTCACCATGCGGATTTTGTAAATACAGAATATAAAACAGACGCTTCAAAATTTATCATTGCGTTCCCGCATTACTTTGTTATAAACCATTATAATTGCCAGTCGCAAGAATTTTGGAACAAGGTAAAATGTACTCGTGGCGATTCAGATAATTATTTAACTAGGACACCTGCGGATTTTGTTCATTATGATAAAAATGCGGTCGATGATTTAGAATTATATTATCAAAACTTGGTATTGTATGAAAATACATAAATAATTTTATAACTAATTATCATTTATGTATTACACATTGTATTTAGAATATATTTTCTTCTACATTATTTTTTTCAATATGCAAACTCCAATAATTTATTGTTTTTTCAATATCTTTTATAAATGTTTCACTAGACTCATCATAATAATATTCTGTCGTTGATTGTTCACGATTATCTACCTGATATTTTACGCAGTTATTTCTGCCAACTTGAATATATAAAGGATTCCATCCTAGGTCTGTTGAACAAACATGCAGTGTATTAACAAAATATTTGATATCTTTATTTGGTACATTATTATCAACTAGTTTATCGCGAATAGCATGAGCAATAATATTATCAAAAAAATTATCAGTTAATGTATTAAAATATTTTTTTGGAAACAACATTATTTGCTGGCATATTTGGTAATGATTGTGTGTAATATTTATATTTGAATCTATATGTGCAAATTTAATGTAATTAGTATCAAATGACAAATTGTCTATAAAATATTTCTTTAAATACAAATCTATTCTTATAAATAATATAAATTTATACTCATTTGTAGAAATAATACTATTAACATTACTATACGTATTATTTAACATGGCATCTTCGGATCGAAATAGATTATCAAATAAATTATAAACAATTTCGTGTTTCTCATAGAATTTCAACAACTTTGCGTCGTCTTCGTTATTCAATTTATATGAATTAATCAATATTTTAGTTTTCATGTTAAATTTGTTATTGATGCATTCAATTAAATCGTTATGAGATTTTGATGCAAGTTCCTGTCTTTCAAAATACTTACCACACCCTCTACCTCTTGTGCATTGGCTACCAAATCTATATGATTCGCCCCATAATACTAAAAGTATATCTGCCATATTTATACATAGCTTAATATAATAAAATACATAAATAATTTTAGAACTATATATATTCTCGTTTATATATATAAGCAGTATGGCGTATGTACCAAATATATTAAAAAAAGGATATGCGCCCGCCTGGCAACCTAAAAAAGCTTATAGACAGCATGAATTTCAAACGATGGATGGGACAGAATATATAGTATATGAACCACAATCTCGAAATCAAGGAGAAGATTATACAAAATCATTAAAAAAATATAAAGATGTATTTGACCAAATTAAGGCGGATATAAAAGATGATGCTACTATTGTAAAAAGTAAAGATGGATTACCTCATAAATTTGATTATATTGAATGGGCTGCATTATTGAGTTCCACATTAAAAAAACTCAATAAAACATGGGGAGTAAATGACAAAATTTGGATATATAACAAAAATTATGATAGAACAAAAAACTATCCAGAGTATCTAGCAATTACACCTAAAATTACTCAGCGTAATGCTAAAAGAGCGGCGCGAAAAGTAAGTGCTGCTACCGCTGCAGGTTCAGAATTTATTGTTGACCCCAAAAATGTAACATTTGGACCAAGTTTACCTCCAATAACTACATATGCTTATGTTGTAACAAAAATTGATGGATTGACGTATTATTATCATACTGAAAAAGATGTTGACAAAGATAATCATTTTATGATTAAGAATGCAAAGGGTGAACATGTAGATAAAAATGGTGAAATTTTTGACCCGGACGAAGATTTTAGAAGATTTGTTCAGGAAGGTCAAAAAGATGAACCACCTGCCCCACCTAGAGCAAAATCGGCGTATCCATCTGACGATGAAGCTGAAGATGGATATGAATATGAAAGTGATTCTGAAAAAGATGATTATGATTATAATGATGGCATCCCACCATATGAAGGAGCTATGTGGGATGATGAATTTAAAGTTTGGGTAAGTAATCCAATAGACCCTGAAATATACGATGAAGAAGGTAATTATAGAATTCCACCCGAAGATATAATAGTTGAACCTGCTCCTGCGCCAGCACCTGCACCTATTCAACAACAAGAAAGCCATAAGGACAAAATTAAACGACTTATTCGCGAAAGATTCTCAGCAAGACTCCCTATAAATCCTGCACCCGTTGTCGCGGTGCCTCCGCCAGCACCTACACCTGCGGCTACACCTGCACCTGCACCTGCACCTGCACCAAGAGAAGACCCTCGTATAGTAGAAGCGAGAATAGGATTGCCTACTCCTTGGGAAGCTCGCATATCAAATACACACAATATAGTGTATTATTTTAATCCAATTAATCAAACTAAACAATGGGAACGTCCAGCAGAAGACCCACGTATAGTAGAAGCAAGAATAGGATTACCTCCTGGCTGGCAACCACTTATATCAAGAAGCACAGGTCAAATTTATTATAATAATCCAAAAAAAGGCAACCAATACGAACGACCAACCATGGGCGGTAAACACACGAGAAGACGCCCAAACTCACGTCAGCGACCCAGACCAAAATCTAGAGCCAAACAACCCAAAAGAAAAAGGACCACGATACGTCGTAAGCGCACAACCACACGCCGAAAATAATGCACTGACATTTAATCCTTTTTGGGTTTGATTTTGAGAAAACAAGTTCCTTGCAACATCTCTGAGCATGTTGCGTCAGCAATTGTCTTATTCTTAGACTCAACAACCCGCCATTTACTTGTATCTGGCGTATAATCCACGCTAGTCGTTTGAATTATTTTATAGTTTTGTTTTCTATAAAATGTTTTCCGCTTTGCCCATTGCTTTTGAAATAGGTCGTGTTTGTCGATAACATCCACCACCACAGGCGTGCCGTGTCTTTCTCTCAGGATTCGCCCAACCGATTGCTCAATATCCGTTTTAGGTGTCGCCATAATCAAGGTAGTAAGCGTCTTAATATCCAATCCTTCTGCCGCCATGGAATACGTCGCAATAATGACCTTCTTGCTTTCGCTCTCCTTGAGCGCGGCCTCTTTCATTCCCCCCACATAATATCCCACCGATGCAATATTACGCGCGGCAATCGCATCATACAAATACTTGAGTAGGCTTTTGTTGTGGGCTAGAATCATTACTTGCTGATTCGGATTTTCGCGCAACATATCCCCTAGCACCTGCAAAATAAACTCGCTTCTGCGATTGTAATTGCACAGCTTGGTAATCATGGTGCTAAACTGCGGGTTTCCACGAAAATCATAGACGATTTCATTGAACTCCTCGTCGTCAATCTTGTATTCAACCGCGCGAACCACTACTGGATGGTCCTGCTTTCTATTCTCCTTGAAAACCACTTCGCCCAAAAACATCTTAAATATCTTGCTCGTCCCGTCCTTGCGATTCATTGTCGCCGAAAGCCCAAGCATATATTTCGTAACCAGTTTGAAAAGTGTGTTGGAAAAGACCTCGCTTGAAATGTGATGCACCTCGTCAATAATTGTGAAACCAAAGCTCTCAAACACCGATGGCGGATACTCCTTCATACTGAGCGACTGAATCATACCCAAGACGATGTCCTTATCTTCAATATCAATAACAGGTCCTTGGATTTTGCCAATACGCGCTCCAGGCAAGAACTGCTGAATACGCTCAATCCACTGGTTGAAGAGAAATTCTTTGTGCACCAAAACAAGTGTCTTCTTTTTTAGTTGCGAGAGAATATACAAGGACAAGCTGGTTTTGCCAAATGCGCAAGGCAGGTCTAATAACCCGCCACCACCGGTTGACGTAGCACGCACCTTGTCTAAATATGAATTGACTGGACCCCATTGATGCTCTCTTAATTCGCCATTAAACGCGACAGAAATATTGTCTCCTTCTGACAACTTCATTTCCTTGGCCGCGCCAAAATGCTCTTCACCAAAATATCTAGGCAAATAATATTTTTGAACGGATTCGCGATAGGCGGGGAATGTTTTTACGTTATTATTTACGGGGGAGCCAGGGATATAGGGACGAACCATTAACTCCTTTTTGATGAGAGATACCTGTTGGTCGTTTAATTCTTTTTTTAAAATAGTGTATCCTTTTTGTCCAATATAGGTATTTAGTTCATTGGTTGGTGCTGGGGTTGTTGGTGTTGTTGTTAAATTTTGCATAGTGCCTACTTTAGTTTAGCGCATAATATTTAGGTTGTTTGAGATAATAAAATCTAATAATAAGATATATGGAACCTTTATTAAAAAAGACACAATCTAGTCATGTGGTTTTGGGAATCATCTTTATAATTTATCTAATTATGGGATATCCTATTCCGGAAACTCTTGCTGATATGATAGATACTATATATGGAAAAATAATCGTATATGTTATTGCGTTAACATTGCTTGTTTCTGTAAATCCAGTTTTGGGTGTTTTAGGCCTATTTGTCGCATTTGATTTGATACGGCGTTCTGAAATCGCGACTGGAAGAACCGCTCTACTCAAGTTTGGTTCTTCGGAAAAACAAAAAATGGGCGACCTTACTGCGTTCAACCAATTTCCTTATACTTTAGAACAGGAAATGGTGAAGTTACGAACCATCAATAAGGACCCGCCCATTGAATCTCCTCCATCCTACAAACCATTCCTTTTAGCTACTTCTGACGCCTCCTCGGTATCTGCCTAAATTATTCCACATATAACCATATAGATGGGTTGGTGTATGTTCATGTCATTTAGTAGACATGAACATATAATGTATTTACTACTTTACAACTTTTGACTCGCCAAGTTTAAGCACAAATTGGATAAAGTAATAGAAAATAACGATTACAAATATTAATAATAATAGCTGAAACCACGGGTTGTTATATATTTTGATGAACGTGCTTTTTGCATCATAATCTGATTTCATTTGGTATTCCATGCTCAATTTATTCTCGGTCGACATTTGGATTGTTTCCTCGGAGACATTTACTGGTTGACAATCAATATAAATATCGTCGGTGCCAGAGCTAGAACCGCCTGAATTTGGACCTTTAGGATTATAGAATATCTTACCCAACCATGCAGCTTTTAATACAAACGTTTCACTCTTGATAATACTATTTAATTTTGCAATAGTATCTGCATCTATTGTAATTGCGTTTTCAATGCCATATACTATTGTCTCTGTACCACCACCAGGATCAGGCCAATTAAAGGAATAAAATGGCTTTTTAGGAACAATATTATTTAAATTGTAATTTTCAACACTAATAACAGATTTATTTCCGGATTTGGGTGCTAAATTAGCGGTCTGATTGATGATTTGTGTTAAAATATTGCTAGAAGGCATAGAACTATTTCCAGAGACGATTGGAATCATTACATTCATCCCGGCTCCTCCGACAACGGGGGCATGGCTAATAACTACAATACCCTTTGCTGGTTTTCCATTAAACAAGAAGAATGAAGTTGCAAGTATACTGACACCGGAAACTTTATATTTATTTCCGTTATATGTCACGGGTGGAACGTTGCTATCATCATACGATAACATAATGCTGTCCCCATTATTCTTTGCGACGCAAGTGCTATTTGAATATTGAAATGAATATGCACATTTTAAATTGCATTCACCAGAAACATTGTCTTGTGAAATATTGAAATCTGCCATAGTATTATCTAATAATATATCTATATAAATAAAAATATCATTTTAATTATATAAGCGATGAAATTAACAAAGGGTAAATTATCCAAACTATTTCATAAGAAAAAACAAACAATGAGACGTTATAAAAATCAACGTAAATATAGGCGCGCGAGTAAAACATTTAGACAAAGAAAACCCCTAAATTTACATCGCTCCTCTATGAAAAAATTTGTCGTCCCTAGAAAAATAGAATGGATAGGTGGGACAGAACCAGACGAAAAAGTTCCTCTTGTTGTAAAACCTGTTTCAGATGAACCAACTATTAGTGCTGAACCAGCGTCTGAACCACTAGTAGAGCCAGTTGCCCAACTAGCTAGTGAACCAGTCCCTGAGCCAGTTGCAGAGCCAGCAACCAAACCAGCTTCTGAATCAGTTCCTCAGCCAGTAGCAGAAGAACCAGTTCCTGAACAAGTTCCTCAGCCAGTAGCAGAAGAACCAGTTCCTGAACAAGTTCCTCAGCCAGTTGCAGAAGAACCAGCTCCCGAGCCAGTAGCACAGCAAATACCCGAGCAAGTTTCTGAACCAGTATCAGAGCAAGTTTCTCAGCCAGTCTCTGAGCCAACGCCAATTGTAGAAGAGCCAACTCCAGAGTCAGATTCTAAACCTATTGTAGAAGAGCCAACTCCAGAGCCAGATTCTAAACCTGTTGTAGAAGAACCAACTCCTGAACCTGTCGCTAAATCCGTTGAAGAACCAATAGTAGCCGAAAATGTGAAACAAGAATCCTCTCCTGTAGCAGACGCATTAAATCTTATTGCAGATAAAATCGCAACAGCAGTTGTAAACAAAATGAGAGAAAATCCAGCAACAAGCTCAAGTCCAAACCAAGATGCGGATATTGCTGTTCCACTCGCGGTAAATGCCGTAGTAAAACAAACACAACTTGCTCCAGAATAACAGCTTAGACAAAGGGCAAATATTTAATAACCTCATTATCATAAATGGTTATCTTGAAGGCTTGATTATATCCTTCCACATATACCGTATCCCCATTATACAACTTGTCCACACCATATTCGGTGGTGCAACTGCGCCCATTTCGCGAGATGGGTAATTTAATACTATTATTTTGGTCGCTCATAGTATAATATTGCCACTTATCACGTGATACAAAGAGAGGACGTCCCATCAACGGCAATATTTTATCCTTGTTGCTTCCGCTTAACGGCGTCATGAGGCCAACCTGACGATAAGTTGTATCTACTGCACCAACATTTGTGGAGACATTTATCGGAACCAAATATCTCTCATCGCGTAATGGTGGGGCATAAGGGTTCATCAAGACGTCGCCAGGCAAGTTGGTATATGCAACATTTGGACGCATGTAAACGCCTCCGCCCATGCCTCCGACCCCGTCCCACCCTCCATCCACGTCTCTCGGTTCTTCCTTAATAATGACTTCTTGTTTTTGGGTTTGTTGTTTTGGCTGATTCCATACGTGCATGAGAATAAACCCAACTGCTATAATTATAAAAACCATGGTAATGTTTTCAATACAAATGATACCAGGAGGACACTTTTTCATAAATATTATATAATATATACTATTAATATTTATTTTTAGGCCCGTTTATTTACCTGGTGTGGGAAGAGCTGTGGTATTCACACCAAACTTTTTGATGAGAGAAGGCAAATCACCGAGCCCATCAATGTTGAGAGTTTTTAACATACTTTGTGCTTGTTGCATAAGAGGACCCATCTCTTTCATCGCTTCCGCCAAATGAAGCTGTTGTTTCATCAAATTTTGCGTATCAGCAGTTAAATTTTTTATTCCATCGCTTCCTAAAACGCTATTTAAATCGTCATAGGCCTGTTCAAGAGTAGAACCCATGTCAACGCGAGATGCACCCTTTCTCCCACCAGCGCTAGCAAATCCAGCCTTTTCAGGTGCTGTTGCTTCAGCCGGAGCTGGTTCGGATTTTGAGTCGGTTTTAGAATCGGAATTGGAAACTGATTCGGATGCATTATTAGGTTTGCTGTCTTTACTCTCTCCATCCATATGTTGATTGGGGTCGCGACTTGATTCTCCTCTGTCTGCACCTGGACCCCCTTCTGAAAAGCCCTCTTTCATCATCATTCCAGAAGTTAATAAATTAACCAACACCAACGGAACTAAAAGCACGATGACCATATTTTTGCTAAAATGCGTCATGAGATATCCAATCAAAATAAACAAGATTACTATTTGGGTTTTGTCCATCATCATATATCCGATAACGTTGAATAACGCTAAAAGAGCGACTAAATATAGAACATATCGGTTAGTTAACAATTTTGAAACTGAACTGGGCATTTTCATAGTATATTATATATATTCATTGTAAAAAAAAATGAAACGGAATGGTTAATATTCAACATGTAATATCTAAGATATTAACTCAAAATGAGTCAAAATAAGTTTTCACTAGTTATATGCGAGTTGCACAATAAAAATATCCACGGGTTTACAAAAGAAAGCGACGCCAGCGTGCAGGGGCACTATTTGGTCATGGAGACATTTGACCAGCAAAAAGCAAACATAAAAAAGGTAAGTAAAATATGCAAAATGTACACGAAACAATACGGCCAGTTATCGCCAAATTTGCTAGACCATCCAATTCTACGCAATTATTCAAACATAGTTGCACATGATAAATATATTCAACCACAGATTGCCGAATGTATTTATTTGAGTGGCGACGAGCGCGTCGCAATTATAAAAACCCATTGGATACGCTTAATTCAGCGCAATTGGCGTCGCGTTTACAAAGAACAGCAACGTGTTCAGCGTATTCGTAGAGACCCGCGTCAATTGCAACATCGTCAAATTACAGGTTCATGGGCCAAGGACTGCCTACATCTTCCTACCCTGCATGGCCTTTTATCTGGAATTTGAAGAAGAAGACGAAGAAGACGCAGTAGACTTCCGCCCACTCCGCCGTTTACTTGTTCGCGCGCGCTTGCGTGTCTTTTTTGCTTTCAATTTTTCAACATACCCACCACGATACATGGACTTCTTACCACGACGACGTTTTGTTTTTCCACCTCCTTTATTATTTCTTCTATTATTAGGTATTAAACGATATTCCTCGCCGGGGAAATTACCACGTCTGGCCTGCCCTGCTCCAGCACCTTTTGCCTGAGGAGTAGCATATATAGTAGAGGGCCCTCCAGCTCCAGCTCCCGCACCAGCAGCACTTGGACTTCCAAATAAATTACCAAATATACCACTGCCTCCCTCCTCATTGCCAGGTGGCGCTCCATCCTCCTTAGGAAACAGGTCTTCCGTGTCATTTATTAATTTTAATAACTCGGTAATATCTCCCTGGTTAATGCTCATAGCATCAACTTGAGCAAGTATATCACCAATCTTGGCGAGTAAGTTTTTGACTAATTCATCCATTCTTTCTTTTGTACCATCATATGCTTTTAGCCTCTCTGTTAATTGTGCAATTTGAGCATTTGCCGCAGCAGATTCATCTTTCGCGCTTTGTAAATCTTTACTTAGTTCATCTATGATAGTCTGCATTCTTGGGATATCTGGGTTTGGTTTATTCAGTTCTGCTTGTAAATCATTCAACTGCTTATTCGTATCATCTAAGTTATTTTGTAGCTTCTCTTGATTTTTTCTCGTGGCTTCTAGTGCAGCAGCATTTGCTTGTTTTAAACGTGCTTGCTGCGCGGCTAATTCGGCTCTAGTTTTTTCTAAATTCTCTGCAGAACCATCTGTAATGTCTTTAACCTTTTTATTGTGGTCAGTTAAAATTTTAGTAATTTTTGCTTGGATTCTGGCTAAACTATCGCTCACAATTTTTTTATACTCCTTACCCATTTCATCTTTTAACTTTAATCTATTACTTAATTCAAGTAATCTGTTTTTTAATGTATCTATATTTGACATATTATATATAATATACATATAATATCCAAAAATATTCAAGGAAATATGTGTCTAATTTGAAATAGATTCGTCAGATGCATCACTCTGTAATTCAATAATTTCATCCAACTTACCTTTAATATTACCCATTTCCTGAATAAGCTCGTCCTGCTCCAGTTTTGCATTTTCTAAATCAACGTCCGTCAATTTTCCGTTAACAATAATTTCGTCAATGTATTGCTTCAGATAATTCATGGCGTTTATTTGGTCTTCTTTTTGTTTGACTATGTGGTTATAGTATTTTCTGTAATCATTACGCACCATTTCTAAATATTCATTTTCCTTGGCGGTTTGTTGAAGTGTTTTTTGTTTTTCAAGAAGCATTTTGCGCTTTTCATCCATCAGTGTATCAATATGTACTAAATATAAATCACGTTCGGCTAATGTTAACTTATACATGTGCTTTCTTGTATATTACGCCTGAAAATAATTACCTAAACCAGCGCCAAAAAAATTGAAACAAAATATAAAGATATAATGCTATACATACAATATATACGGGTTGAAGAACAAATGCTTACTCTTTTGATTATACTGCTTGGGTGCAATATTACTGCTATCTTGTATGATAGAATTCATACGGCTCTTACCATTTCAGCGGCCTATCCGAATGCCCAGATTGATTGGTTTTTGAGCGGTGGCATAAAAGACCCATTCCGCGATGTTACGAGCGAAGCAAAAAAAATGCAACAAATTATTTCAGAGCATAATACAAATAGCACAAGAGCAATGAATACATGGAACTTTATTTATGATACGATTTCTCAAAATACAGCGGAGAACTTTATCATGGCAGACAGCTATTTGAAGAAAAACGGGTCGCAATATGACCGCGTCTATGTGGTGACATCTCAATTTCATTATGAACGGGCAAAACAATTCCAAGAGATGATTTCACCAGATGCGAATGTTGAATGGGTTCTCTCACCGATGGAATTACAAGACTCAAGTTATTGGGAAAAAATTCACATAAAAAACGTGGAGCAAGATGTAGTGAGGGCTTTTCAAAAATACTACTATATCATGTAGTCGGGTGTGGGTTGTGGGCGACGGCTAGATAAATAGATTTTATTGTAATAATATTAAACAAATCTTTTTTATACTTAGTATATGATTACGTGTAATTTAAAAGGCGGATTAGGAAATCAATTATTCCAAATTTTTGCCATAATTGCATATTCGCTAAAACATGGCCAGCCATTTAAATTTCTATATACTGATTTGGTTCCTTCTTGTACTCCGCGTCATAGCTACTGGGAGTCTTTTTTGAAATCTCTTAAAACTTTCACTATCAATGAATATCCCTCTGTAAACACCCAAACATTGAATTATAATGATATGCCGTATCGTGAATTGCATGCATCATCAAGTGAACACACGATATTTGACGGATATTTTCAAAGCTATAAATATTTTGAAGAGAGACAGGATGACATTTTTAGGTTGATTCAGTTAGAGAAACAAAAGACAGAATGTTTGGCAATGCATAAAATGGATTTAAAAAACACAATTGCAATGCATTTTCGTCTTGGCGATTATAAACATCTTGGACATTTTCATCCAATTATGGGGTTTAATTATTATAAAAATGCATTAACGTATATTCTCTCATCGTGCCAACTTCAAAGGTGGAAGGTTGTATATTTTTGTGAGGCGGAGGATAATAATGAAGTATTAAATATAATCAACGGCTTGGCAGAGGTATTTCCTTTATTGACATTTGAAAAGGCATCAGACCAAATGGCGGACTGGGAGCAAATGCTTTTAATGAGCGGTTGTACGCATAATATTATTGCAAACAGCTCATTTAGTTGGTTTGGCGCTTATTTCAATTCAAACAAGGACAAAATAGTCTGTTACCCAAATACATGGTTTTGTGGAAGTGGTGCGAATATTTGTGTGGATGATTTGTTCCCGCCCTCATGGCAAAAAATAAAATGTTAAATAATTATCATATCCTATAAAAATTTATATAAATATTTTTATATGATACATACATAATATGGACGCGCAACCGAACAACGCAATGTTGCTTATTATGAATTGTGTAAAATACGAATACAAGGCGGCAAAACAACGTGAAACTTGGTTGAAGGGTCTACAGATGCCCTATTATCACGTCCTAGGGAATCCCGAACTGGAAACAAACTATAAATTTGATGACCAAGAGAGAATATTATGGGTGAAAACACCAGATGATTATAACTCATTGCCTAAAAAGGTCCTATCCGCATATGCAGCCGTTCAGCAGTCGTTTCCCGCAGTACAATATGTATTCAAAACAGACGATGACCAAATGTTGCAATCCAACAACCCAAATAAATTTTTTGATAATATGAACAAAATGTTGGAAAAGAGAATGCAAACTGCCAAGATACATTATGCTGGAAACATAGTAGATGTGCCGAAAGCATATCTAAGCCAGTATTATAGAATTCATCCCGAATTACCAAAGGAGTTGCCGGTCTATGTTACAAAATATTGTTCGGGCAGGTTTTATATTCTTTCAAGGGAGGCGATTGCATTCCTGATATTAAAGAGAGATTGGATTTTTCAGGAATACCTAGAGGATTATGCCATCGGCATGCATCTGCATAATAGATACAAGAGTCCAATATTGCATCTAGATACGGACCTCTTTTTTAAAGACATGGAAGTTGAGATGGAATCAACAACAAGCTCATAGTTTCTTTGACGACTCTTCTAGGCGTTTCATATATGCAGCAATCAGCTCTTTTTTATCCAAGTCAGTCATCGCCTTCACAAAATTGGTTACTCTTTTTTCAATATCACTATATCCAGCTCTTTGTACAACGGTGAGTGGTGTAAGAAGATACCAATTATCTTGTTGTTGTAAAGAAAACCAATATCTGTCAATCGCATAATTGATATGCTTATCGGGCTCTCTTATTAATTTAACTATGCTATTTTTAATGTTTTCAATCAACTTATCATAATAATGTCCGTTTACAAGATAACCTGTAGTGGTTTGACAATGTGCAACCTTTACACATTCATCCCCGTCGCGCGTGTATGGTGGTATATTATTTCCAGCTAAAAGCACAACATCCCAATTATTATGCCTAGAGAGAAACCTGTTCATTTGGTTAATAAAGAGACCAGGATTTAGAAATTCAATATCGTCTTCGCAAATCAATACATGGTCCCAGTTGTTTTCCTTTGCGATGCTCAAGCACTTTAAATGGCTCATACTACACCCGACGCGTCCGTCTTCCAGCTTTACCGCATTAAAACGTTGTGCACATGTAAGACCGACATTGCGAAGTTGCTCCTCCACTTGTTCTTTTCTATCGGTACGCGACTCAAGATTAATATAAAATCCATGTTTTATGTCTGAAATGCTGTTCATAACATAACAAGGGGTATGTTTTTATATTTGTATAAAAACGATATATTTTCTCTCTTGAGAACATATATCAAACGTGTCATGGAGATTCACAAACAAATAAAGAATATTGAACTATGTCATGTTGAGAAGGACTATGATGAGCTGAAACAGATGGCGACCGACCTAAAAAAAGGCACTACAAAGGTTTCGGATAGATGTCGTGTCGGCAATAATATAGTAGACTATTTTACATTTGAAGAACGTCTACGAACCAAAGGTAAATACGACATTAATTTCTATGAATTTGTGGAACGCATTGACGAGTTTAGTAAAAAAAAGTTTATTCAAAATATGCTTATCTATTATGAAAATGTCAAAAATAAAAACAAGACGAAGAATCGTTCCATCGTTTTGAAAGAAGTGTACAATATTTGTATCAGTGCTATTAATATCTTCCGGCCACTTGTCGCCATGGAAATTTATGCAAAATATAGCCCAACTTGTGTGCTGGACCCGTGTGCTGGATGGGGCGGACGCGGTGTTGGCGCTGCGGCGCTGAATGTGCCACGTTATATCGGTGTGGAAATTAATCACGGATTGCAGGAGGGATATGCACAAATGGCTGATTTTTTGTCGGCGCGGTCTAGCACACAGATTGATATGCATTTTCAAGATGCTCTCTCTATTGATTATTCCACGATGCCTCCCTACGACATGGTTTTTACAAGTCCGCCATATTATTTCTTGGAAAAATACCCAAACAACAAGGCGTATAAAAATAAGGAAGCTATGAACGAAGAATTTTATATACCCTTGTTCAAGAAAACATATGAACATTTACAACCAAACGGCACATTTATCTTGAATGTGAACAAAGAGATTTATGAGGCGGTATGTTTACCCTTGTTTGGCGAAGCATTAGAAATTCTGCCGTTGAAAAAAAGTAAACGGCAGAATGAATATGGAGAGAACATATATATTTGGAGGCGAATTGGATAGTTCAAATTATTATACATATGAATTATTTGAATGCCATCTTTCCATAACCTGGAATCGCTTGTTTTCCAATATGATTTATCATAAACGTGTTTCCTGTTGCTCCAGGCCATCGTGGTTTAACAGGAGGATTAAGGTCAACATTTCCTCCTTGAGAGGTTGAGATGAACACACCCATAGGTGTGGGTTGGGTTGGCATTATATATTAGTATGAGATAATATTTCAATGAAACAATATCTTACACCATTGTAATTTTAACGCACAATTTTCTAAATATCGCATTGGTCTAACATAAATGACCTCTAATATCAGAATCTTTTGTTGCAATTTCAGAATAACATAATAACGGATATGTATTATATATGGGTATGCTATTATTCATGCATACTCTTACCATAAAATGATCAACCGCATTGTCTAAATGCATATTTTCTTCAAAATACTTTATAAAATATTCAGCTAATGAATATGAGATTAAATAACCAAATGTACATCTATCATGGTTTCCACAATCTCTGTTGTACCAATTTACATTTATATGCGCAACAATATTTTCTGTAATTGGTATAAATGTATCTGGCGCCATTTTAAAATCTGGTGCAAATCTGCCACCAAAATATAATATTTTAGTATCTAAAGGCATTTCATGAATGCATAGTTCTAATTTATTTTTAAACTCATCACAAAAAACACCATCATCTTCAAATACCATTCCAAAAGGTATTTTATTGTTAACTATATCTTTAAATATACGCAGATGAGAAATAAAACAACCCTTTTCTCCAGGTAATAAATTGTGTGATAAATTATTGTATATATGCTTTTCGGTTTCTAATTCATTATCATAATTTTTTCCATCAAACCCATACACAACATGTATTTTTTCCTTTGGAAAAGAACATGCTTTGTAAAATTTTTCTAAGCGATCAGGACGTCTTTTTAGATTAACTACATATATCTTAATTGTAATTTGGTCCATTATTACAACATTAATATTATTAATAATATTAAAATACGCATAGTCTTTGAAAATTATTTTTATTTTTATTATATATGTCTCAATTGGCAAAATTTTATAACAAAATATTTGATTATAGTTTAAAAAGGGGGACGCACATAAAATTCGTTGATATGATAAGATATAGGCATGTAAACTCAAACAATATTATACCAATAATGACGAAGCATATTTATAATGAAATACCTATCAGACTGGCTAAAAGAGTCACAGACCTGAATAGTCTACCCTTTGGTTTATCAAAAAATCACTCTATTAATAGAATCCGTGAATGGTATTTATTATCTTTTGAGGAATTAACGCAAGTTAAAGAACCGCGCTCCAATTCAGATATAATTGATTTTAAAAATAAGATTTCCACTATATATAATCGTCATTCAACCACATTATCTACTATTTCAAAAGGTTTATACGAATTACAAATAGAAAATAAAATAAACGACATTGAAGCGCCGGTAATTCAACTTTTTTTAAATAAATTTCATAAAAATAGAACCGAAATACGCATATTATTAGAACAATATTTATCTTTTTTTGAAAAACCCAAAGGACCAAATTATTATGGAATTATTAATTTAGAATCAAACATAGAGTCTATATTGTATAATACCATAAATAATATTCAACTAATATGCGATTCAAACGGAATAGATTTGCACTTAAATAGCATTATAACATTAAATATACATAACAAAGTAATCATACCAACCATAGACCATTATATGTATTATATTTTATTTGAAATACTAAAAAATAGTGTGGAAGCAGTAAGGAATAAATCAAACCCCTTGATTGACGTAACTATTAAAGAGATTGACGAAGACTGGATTTTAATAAAAATACAAGATAATGGAAGCGGTATTCATGAGAATGATATGGATAAAATCTGGTATTATAGTTATACAACACATCCAATTGACACATCTGAAATAATTGAACAAACTGATTTTAGTATCAAATCCCCCTTGTCTGGCTTTGGTTATGGATTGCCCATATCGGAAATCTATATAAATTTTTTTAATTCATCGGCACATAATATTAAAATTGATAGTAATAATAAAAGAACTAATGTATATATATATTTAAGAAATATACGGCTGACATGTGTTTAACTATTATTCTTGCGGCGGGTTTACAATTAAATCCAGCAACAAAATTGCCAAGTGTTCTTGATAGCATAAATGATAAACCACGATTATTTTATCATATTAAACAGGCATTAACTATCAAGTCAACGCATATCCTCATAGTTGTTGGGAAATATAAAAATATCATTGAACCGATACTTGAAACATATTTTGCAGGCATGCGTCAAATATATTATATAGAACAATTGGAAGATTGCATTCTTAATACAACGAAGGTTCGTGGCACAGGCGACGCCATTAAATGCTGTTTGCCCTTTTTATTAAGTAATCGTATTCTATTTGAAACAAGTGTGTTAATTATACATGGAAATGGGCCATTGTTAAGTATCAATACTATAAATAAGCTGCTTTCTACGGCCAATAGTATTTTAGTAGCTAAAGTTGAAAACCCGACTGGTTATGGCAGGATTATAATGAACGCCGACAATACGATTGCAAAAATCATAGAGGATAAAGAGTGCACGCCAGAAGAAGGTTGTATTAAATTAATCAATTATGGTGCGTATAATATTCATTTGGGCGTCTTAAATAAATTTATACCTGACATAACAAATAGAAATAAACGCAAGGAATATTATTTCACAGATATGATAGAAATAGCGACAAATCATTTTATAAAAATGACGCCTTATGAAGTCCCGCAAAAAGAATTATCTGCAACTAATACAACTAATATTTAATTATTACACTCTTCTTTAGTACTATAACAATTCAGTCAATATGCGTATCATATATAAATATTAAATATTCATATATTATATTATGTCAGTGGATAAATATTACATTTATGTTAATGCATTTTGGTCTGGTTTTGATAACAAAACTGATGCAAACCATATTGGTTTTTTTGAAAAAATATTTCAACAAACTAAATTAAAAAATTTTGAATTAACCTCCGATATAGATAAGGCAAATGTATTATTTGAATCTTTATTTGGAAAAAGTTTAATTACGTTTAAAGAATGGAAATATACTATTTATTATTCTGGAGAAACTTGGCCGAATGATACGTCTAAATATGACATAGTATTAGATTCCGATAATAATATTACTAATCCACATCAAAATAACATAATAGATGTGCCTTTATGTGTATATTATACTAACAACAACAATTTTTTTGAAAGATTAATATCAAGACCGCATATTAACAACGTGCCAAGCGAATTCTGTTGTTTTGTTGTTTCAAATCCAAATGCTTATTTTCGTAATAGAATGTTTGAAATGTTAAATAATTACAAAAAGGTTGATTCTTATGGAAGATATGCTAACAATATGAACAACACTCATATAGAACATGGGTATTGGACAGAGGAATATTTTAATTTTATTGGAAAGTATAAATTTATGATTTGTTTTGAGAATTCAAAAAAAGGAACTTATATAACCGAAAAAATAGTAAATCCATATTTGGCGCGAATCGTGCCGATCTATTGGGGCACACATCATGTTAAAAATGTATTTAATCCTGAATCTATGTTATTTTTACAAGATGAATCAGATGAATCATATTCCAAGTTAATAAATCGTATTATTGAATTAGATAATAATGATGAAAAATACTTAGAATTTGTAAACAATCCAACATTAAATAGCTTCAATTTAGAGTATTGGAGTAATCATTATACTATTGAAAGTATAGCAAGAAAAATAGATAAATATATGATGGAAATAAAACATGTTTGTTCATTAGGTGTGCTTTGTCAGAGTAGTCAAATTTTAAAAAATAATAAATTAAAAAAATGTTCTTATCCGTTTGATTGGATTTTTTCAAATTGTGATAGTATAATACATAGTATAGAAGACGATTTTAAAATATTTTTAGATAAATCATATTATATTAGTATATCAGATAATTATTGCGGTCATTCATATTATTGTCCGCATATGTGGCGACACCATAATCCATTAAATAATGAAAATGATTATAATTATTATGTTAGATGTGTTAATAGATTTAAACTATTACTTCAAAATCAAGAGCATAAATTATTTACTATGATATTTGTAAATAAAGAACATGGATGTCATTGTGAAAATTTTAAACAAACAATCATTGAATTTAATAATAAATTTTCTAAGTATACAAACAATTATACTTTATTAGTTATTATTCATTTTCCAGATAAACAAAATAATTATCATGAATTTACACATCACGACAACATAGATTTTTTAGATTTGCATACATTATCACATAGCAGTGGCGTAGAATTCTATAACAATAATGATAATAATTATTTGAATAGTATAATAAATACAACATATAAGTTCAATCTCTGAAATATTGGATACTGAATACAATATGTTTTATTGTTAAATAATAAAACATAATAAAACATATTATCTCCTAGCTACCCCAAGATGTGTATTGGTGCTTTGAAGCTGTCCACCCCCTCCCTTTGCGCGAACCTTATTCGCATAATTCTGCGAAAAAATATTGATTCTAGGTTGTTGTCGTACATATACTTGCTGAGGTGGCGGGGTTCGTGGTGGTTGTGGATGTGGTTGTAATTGATTGCGGAGTGCTGCATCTTTTCTATCTTGTATAGTTGGATAATAAGGTATATTGGTCCAATCTTCAGTTGTTGTGTTTACATGATTTGTTTTTCTTTTAGGCTCAGGATTGCTAATTTTAGTGGTCGGCTCTCGCAAATCATACGTATAATATTCATCATCTTCAAACCGAGTTTCCGATAAAAAACTTGTAATATTAATATAACCATAATTGTCAGGCATACTTTGGTAGAGATTATCTTTTTCATTGGTTGATGTGTGTTCAATCTTATATTCTAGTTTATGAATTGACTTCAAACCAGTATGTCCTGTATCTGTATGTAATTTGTGTGGGTCCTTTTTATTAATGATTCTGTCCATTCCATCAAACAATTGCAAAATTTCGGGACTACCAATCTTATAAAAATGACTACGATCAATTAAAAGATTTGCCTGTAAACATCGTTTCTGAAGGCATGAGTCTTCTAGTCCCCATGACCAAAAGTTTGGGTATCCATTTACAAGTTCAAAATCCTCGCCTTTTATAACAACTATTCCGCCTAGAGAATGCTCAAAACCATAATAATGCCTTACTATTCCTTGAATCGTGTCATACTCAAAAATACGATTAAACGGGATAGTGTCTAAATCATTGAATATAAATGTAATATTTTTATAATCATGGGGATATTTCTGTTTCATGGCTAAAAAACCAATATTTTTGACCCCACCACGATTAAAGCTTCGTTCATCGGATTGGTGAGAAAAATATACTTCGTAATCCGTCATGTATTCCAGTAAAAACTCCATATATTTACAAAAAAAGAACTTTTGTTCTGGCCGATTACGATAGGGAACTATAAATATACGTTTGGGAATAGACGTCATGAAATACACGATTATTTTAATAACAGAGATTTAACGGACCAACTGACCAACAAACAAATTAGACTGCGTATTTTTTTAATATGACAGCAGGAACTAGGTCTTCCTTCATTTTTTCCAACTTTTTAAAGCACTTGTTTATGGTTACCTCGCTGGTTTCGCTTACATTTTTTATCTCTAATTTGGTAATATTCAACTTGCATATTTGCGCAATAAAGTAGACTACTCCCGCAGCAATGGAATGCGGTGTATTCTCAGGCATTAAATTTTGTTTTTCTATTTTCATGGAGATGAACGTGCATAGCTTAGTCAATTCATTGTTAATATTCAACTTGCTACAAAATCGCTCTATAAATGCTTCTGGTTTGGTGCGTCCAAAACTCGTCTTTTCTTCGGCGTTCATGTCTTTTTCAATGTCATTAATAATCGTCTGGGCATTTTTACAACCCTTTGTAGCACTGGTAACATCCAAGTGAAACATGATGGCAATCTCCTTGGCAGTTCGCGGGAAGTTATTTACCCTGCATGCTATATAAATGGAGGACGCTAATATACCATCGCGATTATCCCCGCGAAATGTCAGCTTATATTCCGATATTTTTTTGTGGTATCTCATAGCATCATCAATAATCATCTTGGGCATGCCCGCATTTTGAGCCATGTTCGTAATGATTTGGAACTCGTCATATTGTGATTTTTCTTTGTATGGCATAGATTGCCACTCGTTATAACGTCGTATTTTGCGCATTTCATAACTGGACGCACCCTGACACAAGACTTTGCATCCAAAGGAAGATTCGCGCAATAACGGATTAATTGGCATGCCACATCTGGTAGGGTCGCTGTGCTGATTATCATCTGCCCCGTAAAATCGCCATTCTGCGCCCTGGTCCACCAAATCTTTATAAATAATTCCACACTTCCGATTGATACACGTCAAGAAACCTTCGTCGGAAAAGGCCAAACTTGAATTACATCGGTCGCAATTCTCTCTATCGCCACATTCTCTATAAATACATTCCAATGGCGCATTTTTAACTGGATTGGATACTTCGGTTTCAAATATATTCCATAATTCTGTTTTTTCGGCTAATGATTGTTTTGGTTTTTTACTACGTTCTGTCATTCTCTTGTATTAAACAATATAATTATAAAGAATTTCAATTTTATTAAAAATGCTAACGTAGAAATGATAATTATATGATTTTTCTAAATATTTCTTCTAAATTATACCATTGGATAATGATAAAATCAATATATGATATAATTCAGAATCAAGTATAACATGCACGTATTTGTTTGGTCGTATATTTTATTATCTAATTATAAATCAAATGGGAAACACAACAAGTCAACCAAAATCAAATTTATCAGAAAGCAAATCATTTGGCCATATTATTGATTATATAGCTAGCCAGTATATTTTAACGGCTGATTTTAAAAGCTTGACTAAACTATACAACGAGGAATACTGCAACAATTTGGTTGTTTTAACTGCAGATATAATCGATAAAAATTTCAATGATTTAGAAATTACCTATTTAGCGCAAAGAACAAAAGATAAGGCAATCGTCGATATTGAAAACAAGGAGCGAGTTACGTTTTTTGATAAATCTGACCTAAACAACCTTGATGTTGGCACAAGGTTGAAAAAGAAGCGAATCTGTCGTGGAATTGCTAAATTTTATGTGAAAATTGCGCATATATTTGCCGCGATAGTAATGACAATTAACCCTGTATATAGGTACAAAGATGCAGAGGGGAATGTAGTGAAACGCCCCTTGTCCGAAAAAGACCAAATCCCAGTAAATGCAAAAGATAGGACTCTTACCAAATTAGGTCTTTGTTATGAACGTATAGAGGCATTGAAATATGGTGAAGATTATGAGCATCTCCCAGCAGATGGAATAATTAATGTGCATCCAAAAATATGCAAAATGAATAATGACAAAAAAACGCTTCAAGACGAACCTGGTATCCCTGAGCTCTATCCATTGTACTTGGACAAGTATGATTATAAAACGGGACAATTCACGGACATGCAAGACAGCACAAAAAGGCAATATGAACAAGATTTGAAGATATTTTACAAGGCATTTACTGGTAAAGACCCGAATCCTGCAATACCAATTCGGCGTTTTAGTGATATTAAACTCAAGGACTATCAACAAAATCCAAAATGTCAGGGCTCAAATGCTCCTTTTAAAAGGAGTGTTAATGGGTCTTTAAAGGAGCAATTATTTCAGGAATATGCGCTTACTCTACAAAGAATGGTGCAAAAATCCAATATAGTTCAGGGCGAATTATTAAATGTAATCAATGACTTGTTTATATATGACATAGACCCAAAAACAGAGAGAAAATTGGTTCGCATCAATCCGTCTTTAACTGAAGAAAAACTTCAAGCACTTGTCGTTCGCACGCGTAAAACAATTATTGATTACTATGTAACTTGTGAAACGGATTTTACAAAAGGCGTAAAGTTGTATGAAACTATCGTGGAAACACAAATCGGAATTACAACTGGGTCGCAATTAACTTCTCTGGAGAACACCAAGAGAGAACTTATTCATAGCACAGGTCCGTCATCTAGTTCTTAATTAGAAGGGTATAAAATATATAAGAATTTATATATTTTATGATATTAACGATAACCTTAACGTTGGGATATAACAAACGCAGTTTTTATGAATAATCATGAAATATTGATATAGGTAGGGTATTAAGCACATATTCTTTATGTTTATATGAGACCCTATGAAATATTTCTCCTAACATTTCTATCCATCCAATAGGATATTCCGAATGTTCACTTTTATGGTCTCGTGGGTGTTTAGCTGGGTTGAGTTTTAGTTCAGGTAATTTCCTATCTAATAATGCTATCATGTCATTATACCATTCTGTTGTTAATGGTGTTTTAGGTTTACAAATATAAGCACCATTTCCTATTAATTCACGCCATTTATCTGCGTATGGGGCATAACCAACACCATTTTCGACTTCAGGATAGCCACAAATCCAACAATTACTTTGTCTTAAATCTTCAAACGATTTTTCCCAACTTCCTGTTGTTTTTTTAATATCACTATAACCACCGCCATGAAAATGCATAAAATAGGTTCGTAAATAATCAGCTTTGTGTGTTTCAGAAAGATATTGGTATGCTTCATGTAATGGGGCTTCGGGTAATATATATTCGTGTAAATTTTGTGGAGTAACTAATATGACTTTACATTTTGAAGTATTTATAAGTTGTTCTAAACAATTTTTTCTATTTTGCGACATTTCATTATTACCAGTCCAATAACAATAAATTGTATTCATTAGTTATAATGACTAAAAAAAAACATGATTATTAACGTATAAATGTGTAAAATAACGAACGATTTAATGGGACTGAACTGACCTGCAGTAAGATGTAATAATTGTTTTAGTTGTATAAAATATATAAGAAATTATATATATTTTATGATATTATCATATTATCGTTTAACGAATAACTCGCTTAACGGCGACGGCTCATGCGGCGACGACGACGTCCGCCAGCTTGGCCCTGGCCTTGTCCCTGGCCTTGTCCCTGACCCTGGCCTTGTCCCTGGCCCATACCTTGGCCTTGTCCCATAGCTTGGGCCTGAGCCTGAGCCTGAGCCTGAGCAGCAGACGCAACGGCAGCCCTTAAGGCCTTTGCCAACTTGGGCATGTGCTTGTTAGTAACCTTTGCTATTTTCTTAGCAGACATTCTGCGCATTCTACGTGATCCTCTTCGACGAGTAGCCATGTTATACATATAGTTAACAAAAAAAAATAAAAAAATAGAAATTTATTTTGATAAATATTTATTAAAATAAATCCTAAATAATGAAATAAAAATTTAATTTGTCAAATTCTCCTAAACTTTTACCTAATTACCCGCTACCACTAAATTACCAAATAGTATCTTTATTTGGCCAATACATTTTATCGCCCTTTACAATATTATACAAACTACAAAATAATTCTAAGCGCGATAAACTACAATTGACGCGATATTGTTCCATGGGGTGAGGGTTTGTTTTCAATTGTGCTGCAAACGCGCGCTTCTTAACCTTTTGTCGACCTTGCAACGCGATATAAACATAAAATGCGTGGAAGGACAAGGCACGAATTGGCACAGGGTCATTATTTCTATCTTGGAAATCCCTTAAGTATTCTGTACAAATAGCTAAACCAGAAATATCTGCTAAATCTTCACCACTTCCAATCGCCGCGTCAAATTTCACACCATCGTATCCCGCAAAAGTCTCGTATTGCTTAATAACGTCCGCCACCTTTTTCTCAAATACTTTACGATCCCGAGGCGTCCACCATGACTTTTTATTTCCAAGATAGTCATAGTTGCTTCCAGTTGTATCTAAAGAATGTGATAATTCATGACCCAATGCGTATCCGATATGTGCTAAATTATATTCTATACCACGTTCTTCTAAATCAATAAAGGGTTTTTGCAAGTATGCTAAAGGAATAAAGATGCAATTTTGAGGCGCAAAGTAAAAGCAATTAACTATATAGGCTTGCTTTCCTGACATCTTAAATGCTTTCCAATCATACGCAGGTATATCAATAATCGGCTTACCATCATACGTAACTGCTTTTTCAACGCGCCAGTTGGCAATCTTAATCATATTTCCCCACGCATCATTCTCCTTGTAATCTAGTAACGGGTCTTCACGCAAATCACTCGGCGAGCCAATGATTAGCTTCATGTAGTCAAACTTTTTAAGCGCTGCAGCTTTTGTGGAAGGCGACAACCATTTATTTCGCTTGATAATTCGTATAAACACTCTCTTTAAATCATCGCCCAAGTTTTGAACATAATCAATGATGGTTTGATTGCGATTCTTTTCCATGTATAAATCGGTAAGCAATGTGTTAAATGTCGCAGATAGACCAAAGACGGGGTATATCTCTGTTGGGAACATGCTATCTTGACCAGCGACAAAATTTTCAAAAAACTCGTAGTGAATCTTGCGCCATTCCTTGTCAAAACGAATAAGCTGTTTCAAGTGAATATAAATCCAATAGGTTCGCCATTTTGGCGTCTTCCAGTTCGCAGACAATGTCTCGCAGGCGCTTGTTAAATAATTTAACCCAGTAGATATAAACCACTCGGGTGTCTTTTTAAAGCCCAGCTGCTTGCAAAACGCCTCCCAATCAAAGCCATATTTGCTTAATGCTTCTTTCCCTTTCACCACATTGTAAAATTCACTAGAATCATTCTTAATTTTGTTATACATATAAAATCCGAGAATCTCCTTTTCTACTTCTACAACGTCCAAGGGGTTCAAGCCATTATTGGGGCCTAAACAAGCAGTAAATACTTGGTCAATAAACTCAACGAAACGCAACATAATATCTTTCTTGTACTTAACCATCGCAGCATCATCTTCAGGGTTAGTATAATACAATGAAAAATCATATAATGACATTTGTCCTGGGCTTACAATATTTCTAAAGGTAGACGATTTTTTGAGGTCAGATGAAACATTCCAAAAAATGGGAGACGACCAAGAAACTATTTCGTTCTTGTTTACTTCGGCTAAAAACACCCACAAGTTATTTTGAGCCATTAAATCATCAATATCCGTGATAGTTTTTTTCACGCGGAACAATGCGGTGCTTCTATCCAAACGTAGACAAGACTGATAAATATTGTTTACCGCCTGACCTTTTTTTGTGTGTTTATTCTTCTTAATATATTCTTTTACTAATTCAATGATTTCGTAATATACTTTTTCTTGAACGATGCGAAAATTGTCCACCTGAACAAAGAATTTCTTCTTGGTATCTTTGTCTTGTTCCTTGAGCCACTGATAATTGATGTAGTTATAATAGTCGTTTTTGGCAGTCAAATGAGACGGAGAAAACGGCGTATTTAACATCTTTACCAATTTATTTTGGGAATTCAAGTTTGCCTTATCGGGTGTGTAATACTTTGAACTTTCATATTCATTTTCAATAGACCTAAAACCAACCTTTACCTCTTGTTTACACGGGCGACATTTCAAGGTCTTATTATATTTATTGTTTCTATTTCTACGAGTACTTTTACCCATAATATACTAATATATATTATGAATATAATTTATTATTCTGTATGAAACATTACCAAATTGGCTCAATATCCTCCCAATACATCTTATCCTTTTTGGTGACACGATGTATTTCTTTGAATAATGCCAAACGCGACAAGGGCACATTCACGCGATATTTATCAATTGGGTGAGGATTCTTCTTTAATTGATTTTTCAACGCCTTTTTCGTCAGTTGTTGTCTCATTTGCATTGCATAATAAAAGAAAAACGCACGGAATGACAGCATTCTAACAGGCACGATATCCTGATGCACCTCTTGGAAATCTCTCAAGTATTCTTCGCAAATGGCCAATGCAGTTATATCTGCAATGTCTTCACCTAGAGTACCTTCTACATCAAATTTTATATTGTCATATCCTGCAAAGGTCTCGTAATGTTTTATAATATCCGCTTCTCTCTTCTTGTATTTTATCTTATCTCTTGGCGTCCACCAATCTTTCAAATTGCCCCTTTCGTCGTACTTACTTCCAACATTGTCCAAACAATGCGCCATTTCATGACATATTGTGAACCCAATAAAAGCCAAGTTATACTCCATACCACGTTCATTCAAGTCTACAAAGGGTGCCTGCATATAAGCAGCTGGAATGAAAATAGAATTCTCAGTGGGATTGTAATAGGCATTTACCACATAGGCTTGCTTGGATACGAATTTCGGCGGGGTTTCAAACCAGTCTATCACAGGAATATCAATCAATGGTTTTCCCTCCAACTTGATTAACTCGTCAAATCTCCAACTTGTGCATTTTACAAGATTTTCCCATACATCATTTGGATTATAATCTAAATATGGGTCTGCACGCATGATTTTGGGTGTGCCAATAATAAGATTAATAGTATTCAATTTTCGCAAAGCATGTGCCTTTGTTTTTGGTGCAAGCCATTTATTACGTTTTATCCTGCGTATAAAGACCGCTCTCAAATCATATGCCATGGCTTCTACGTATCTTTCGTTTTCTTCAATGTTATACTTGTCTATATATTGGTTGGTTAAGAACGTATTATATGCAAGCGCCATGGAAAAAACAGGAATTAAATGCCTTGGCATATCTGAACGCTCCCCCTCCACATATTCATCATTGAATTTATAATATACCTTACGTGGTTCCCAAGACCACCGCGCAATTTGACGAATAAATATGTAAACAAAATAAGTTCTCCATTCAATATTTGTCCATTCCTCTAGCAACATATCCGAACAACACTTGAGATAATTCATACTACCCGTTATGAAAAACTTTGGTGTGGTTTTGAATCCCATTGCCTTGCTAAATTCCGTCCAATTAAAATTGCATTCGTTAAATGCTTTTTGAGGGGTAACGCGGTTATAATATTCTGAGCTTTCTTTTAATCCTTCGCAACCCATTGCGTTTAATATTTTAGATTCTATATTAAATACATGCATCGGTTCAAATCCATGATTTTTACCAAAAAATATAGTAAACATTTCATTTAAATATTTGAAATAAACCTTTTTAAAACTCTCCTTATATTTAACATCAGTGCCGTCATCAAAATAAATTGTCAAATCTGTTAAGGTTAGTTTTGGAGGTTGCACATAGCATCGGTACGTATCGGCTTCTTTGCTGTCGCCTGCTAAACTAAATACAAAGGGCGACCCCCAAGCATAAATTTCATTGCGGTTGATTGTTCCTAAAAACTGCCACAAATTTTCCTTATTTTGCATCATATTATTCATCATATCTACATACTCGGTAGCGTATCTCAAACATTGCTTCAAGGAAAGCATTTTACAGGCGGACTTATACATGTCCCTGATTTGATTCGCTTCCTTTGTATGATTTTTCTTAAGGTACTCCTTTATAATATCAATCAATTCATTATAAACCTTGTACTGAGTAATTCGGAAATTATCTACTTGGACGATATATCTCTCTTCAACAGATAGTTTGTGGTGTTTTAACCAAGTATAATTTACATGGTCGTAAAAGTCGTCTTGAATTCGTGTAGTAATTGGTGAATATGGCTTAATAAATAATCCCTTCAAATATTTTTCTACATCCGAATGCCGTTTTGCAACTTGGTAAGCACTAGATTTAACATAGTCATCTTCAAAACTCTTAAATGTATGTAAGGGTTTTTTACAATATAGTTTTAATTGAGTATCTGTAAAGCATCGTGTTTTTTTTGTATGATTTGCCTTAATCCGCAACATTGGATGTTTTGCAGTGGATTTTAATTTTTGCCCTCCCTTTAATTTACGCGTTGATTTGTTATTATATATTTTGCGTGTTCTCTTCATATTTTATACGAAGATTTTATTTTATCATTATGGCAGGTTATGACAGGTTATGTCAACTTATCATCTAAATGGTCCAAGAGTTCGTCGTCATAAATGAGTTTGCCTGATGGTTTATACGACTTGACCGAGGTATAATTCTTTTTGGTAGGGGGTGCGGATGCTTGGGCATTTGCAGCAGGTTGTAAGAACATTTGATTAACATCTGCTTGTTTCTCCGTCTCGGTATTTTCTATTTTCTTACCAAATTCATTCACAGAAATTCCCGTTTTTTTCTTCAGTTCATTTCGTACATACGTCGGAACCCAATCTTTCCAGCATATAAACAACGTATTTGGATGTATATACCTTACAGCAAACCCATTTTCGTGCAATTTATCTACTAAATAGGCAATACAAGCACCTTGGTCGTATTTAGGCACCCCTATAATAATTTCTGGAACAACAAACCAACAAAATTGCTCGTCTATCTTCTGACGACTTATGGTTTTAATTTTCACGTGAATGCGATTGAGGATTTTATTAAATAATGTAAGCTTGTTCAAATCATGTTGCTTTTTCTTTTCATACAATTCATCAATACTTATTTTCTCTGAAAAATTATTAAAATTCTCCAACGTGAAGATATTTGTCATTTGTGTTGAATGCAGAAAAAAAAAATGTATAAATACAATAATACTTTATCATGACAATTAAACATTTGGTCATTTCGGGAGGTGGACCAACATTATTTCGTACGTTGGGTGCGCTGCAGCACTTACAAGAGACGACGTTTTGGAAAATCGATGAAATTGAGAGTATCTATGGCACGAGTGCAGGGGCCATAGTCGCGGTTCTATTATGTCTACGTTTTGAATGGGATACTCTAAATACTTATTTCTTGGACCGCCCGTGGCACGAGGCGTTTCCAGTGAATGCGAGCACTCTCTTTGATGCATTTTCCAAAAAGGGTGTATTTGATAGGAGTTTTCTGGAAAAGGCATTTAAACCTTTGTTCAATGCAAAAGACATTTCAATGGATATAACCATGAGAGAATTTTATGAGTATTCTAAAATAGAAATACATCTATATTCATTTGAATTGCATGAATTCAAGCCCATTGACGTCTCTCACAAAACTCATCCTGACTTGGCTTTATTAACTGCTTTACAAATGTCTAGTGCCATACCCATATTGTTTGCACCTAAATGTATGGATGGAAAATGTTATTTAGATGGCGGTATTTCTACCAACTATCCGTTGAATTATTGCATTGAAGCTGGAAATAAGAAAGACGAGATACTCGGATTCAAAAACAATTACGGAGATGTAAATGAAACGGAAGAGACATACAACATAGATGCTGAATCAACCATGTTGGATTATATTAGTACATTTTTGCACAAGTTGATATTTAACATGAATACCGAACATCATCAGCAATCAATCAGTCATGAAGTTGTCTATGACACCAAATATTTATCGCTATCTTACTTGCAATCTGTGTTGTCGTCGAGAGACATTCGGTATGAGCTCATGGCTGGTGGTAAGACTGCCGCAGAAGCTTTTTTACTGAAAAAAACGCACCCAGCTGTTGCATAAAAAAATTGAAATGCTTTTACCTAGTCAATGATAAGACATATTAGTTAGTTAAAGCAGTAAAGCAAAGATGACCGATTTACAGACCAAACCAAACGCAATCCAGATTGATTGCGCAAACATACGCAATGAACGCCAGAAGATTAACAATCTTAAAGTGTTCAATGCCATCAAGGAGAGAAATATGAGTGAATTTTATAAAAATGTTAATGATAAAGAGTTAGAACGCGTGCTAGATGAAACCAGTTTAACCATTGAGGAGTTGTTCGCTGAATGCGTCAAAGAGGGAGGCGACCTTCTTTGCAGAATTACCTCTGGCAGGATTAGCAAAAACGCTTCCAGACAAGGAACCAAAGATGAGGCGCTACAGCTAGAGATTTCTAATACCACATCCACCCAGTTTGGAATCAATATTGAGAATCTTAGCGCAACGGCATATCGCCCAACAAAGGATGGCTTGATTGTTTCCAGCAATGAAATGAAAGAGAAAAACATTCCCAAGGATATGTGCTTGAAATCATTTGACGCCAAAATCAGTGGAAAAATGGAAGGTTGGATATTTGCAAAGGTTGTCTTTGGTGCGGGCGGTCATCAAGATAACGTTTTCGAGGAGGCAGATTCTATGTGTGAATGGGTTTCTAAATATAAACAAGAAGGTCATGAATTGTATGTAATCATGCTTGATACGGACCTTACGAGCAAATTTGATATCATAAAAAATAAATACATTTCAACAAAAAATCTCATGGTGACCAATCACTATGATTTTCAAAACTACATTATTGATAAATACTACCAACCAAGTATCTAGTTCAACCCAAGTATATGATTGCATATCATAAAGGCCAATTCAAACGATATTCGTTTGCGTGCAATCGTATTACTTTCGCGATAATTTGTTAAGAATAGTGAATTATATTTAGTTCGTTGTTCTGTAATAAAAGCATTCGCTTTTTTTACCAGTAATGTTTGCTCTTCGATAGATATACTCGGTTTAATTACCAGAGTTGCATAACTACGCGCTGACAAATTCTCCGTATTATCAATGTATCTCTCTTCATCGCTTACCATTTTAAAACCCAACTGACTATCCAAACTATCGTCAATGCATTTCAGCAAAATGTTTGTTATATTTTCCTTATTTTTTGTCGTTTTTGTCGCTCTTTCAACTTTATACTCGCTACTTGTAGCAAGATTATAGATTTCGCCACCAATGGTATAATTATTTTCCCGTTTCAGCGAAATATCTATTACCTTGTTTGAAGGGTATATGTGCGTTTTTATTTTATTTGTCATATCGGCGATGCCTGTAGTATTTTTCATAAAATGAATACTGCATACAGCATAGCTTGTATCGTCAAATACCTGTTCTTCAAAAATATTTATTGTGTTTAAAGTGAATTTTTCTAAAAATGCGCATCGCAACTCAATATCCGCTTTTCGGATAGAACAGATGAAATTCAATGGAAGAATGATAATTCCGCCAATGCAATTACTATCAATTAGGTTTGTAATAAAGCACTTGTATAAATCATTGCAATTATATTTGTCATACAACTCTTTATGTTTATTCTTATTTCTGGCAAGAAACGGCGGATTTGTCAGCACAAACTTGTTATCGTAGCATGGCGGATTTTGCAATGTATCGCGTTTTATAGCCGTCTCGCATTTTGGGTCGATGTCGTATAATTCAAAAGTGTAATCTTCTTTATTTTGAATAAAATTTAATAAATCTCCATTTCCAGCAAAAGGCTCTATAATAGTTTTTATATTATCGGGTATTTTCATATTTTGGAGTATATAATCATAATTAGTTGTGTAGAATTGTCCTAATTGATTTTTTGACATGTTGTATATTATCTGTATTGTTATCTTTATTATCTAGAATCAATTTTTTACTAAATTCGTTTCGCTGGCGTATTATTATAACGCGGTATTCAAAAATTGCGTCAAGGTATCCTTCGTGGGCTTGGCGTCAAACTCGATTACTTGGTCGTCCTTGATTAGCTTGATGGTCGGATAACCTTCAATCTTATACTTTTCAATCATTTGCGATATCTCGGCAGTTTCATTTGTGCAATTCATCTCAGTGAAGGTCACAACATATCCGTTAACTTGTTGTCCTTGATACTTGTCCTTTACCTTTTCCCATTCTGGTTTGGCCGTTTTGCAGTGAGGGCACCAATCCACGTAAAACAAGATGATTTCAGCCTGCTTACTTCCAGTGGGACCAGAATCAATGCCAGTTCCTGCGTCATAGGTAGGCTTCAATTTTGGCGCTACATATTTGTAATAATAATAAACGGAAAAACCAATCAATAAAATGCAAAATAAAATAATCGCAATGACTGCAGGCGTCATCTTAGATTTAATAGTAGCAAGCATACCTGATGGTTGTGCCGTTGATAATGGTGAGCGGAGCATTATATATATTTAAGAAGAAGAAAATTAACACTCTTTATAGAACGAATATAAAGATTTATTAGAAGATTACTATAATCATGTTATTTAGAAAAAGCGACGGCACTTTTATAGAAATCAATCGTGGCGACTACAAGAATGAAACCTTGTACTACACCAAGGTCATGAACCTAAAAAAGTCGCTTTTGGCGCTAAAGTTAAATACTATGGAAGCATTTGTAAAACATAAGGGTAATACCAAAAAATAAGGGACTCCGCGTTTATTTTTCTCTGTATAGTTTAGTACAGCCAGTATGATGAATTCTACTAAATCTAACCGAACAAAGCCTGCTCACAAAAATAATATTACAAGAAAAAAAAGAATCTTCAAGAAAAGGGATTTTATTAGTGGGGATGGAATGCTTACAAGTGTATGGGGACCTAGTATGTGGCACTTTTTGCACACGATGAGTTTTAATTATCCTGTGAATCCCACAGAAGATGATAAAAAAAATTACATGAATTTTATTTTAATGTTGGAAAAGGTGTTGCCTTGTAAATATTGTCGCATGAATTTAACTACGAATTTTAAAAATTTGCCGCTTACGATGGCAAACATGAAAAGCCGTGAAACATTTTCCCGATATATTTATGACTTGCATGAATTGGTAAATACCATGTTAAAGAAGAAGTCTGGTTTAACCTATTGCGACGTTAGAGAACGATATGAGCACTTTAGAGCAAGATGCGTTGAGGAAAAACCAAAAATATTCAAGGTTCTCAAAGCAAAGACCTTGAAAAAGAAACAAGGAGAGAAAGGTTGCACTGAACCATTATATGGCAAAAAAAGCAAATGCATCATCAAGATAGTTCCTCAAGATGAAAAGACGGATACATTTCAGGTGGATAACAAATGTCTCAAAAAGCGATGATTCTAAAATAATATTTTAGCGGTTAAATCATGATTTTATTTTCAAATTATATGTAAAATCATGGACATAGTTGCGTGTCTTGAAATCATGGCATCTCTTGAAAAATGTTTTATTCATATTTCAGACTTGATAAGAGAGACAAATTCTGTAAAATTAGGCGGTCTTGCGGATATTCATAATGCATCTGGCGATGATGTCAAAACGATTGATGTCATGTCAAACGATATAATGAAACAAACCTTATCTAAATGCGCGTTAATCAGGACCATTGGGTCAGAAGAGGAAGACGAGTTTCATTCCACTGAATTTACAGACGCACCCTACTTAATTTGTTATGACCCGTTGGACGGCTCTTCCAATATTGATGTAAATATTACGACGGGTACCATATTTAGCGTGTATGCATATGACAAAGACGGCAAAATCGCCGACGGACGCAGTATCGTCATGTCAGGATACTGCTTGTATGGTGGTGCGACTCAATACGTCTTGTCGTTCAATAACAATTTATCCTTTTATCAATATTCCGCACAAGATAAATCGTTTTATTTATTAAAAGACCACCTAAAGATGAAAGAGAAGGGAGCGATATATTCGCTAAATGAATCCAACAAGAAGGCATGGACGGATGCGCGATTTAACAAGATTATTGATTTGTTCATTGAACAAAAATATGGTGCCCGTTGGGTCGGTAGTCTAGTCGCAGATGCGCACAGGACTCTATTAAAGGGTGGATTTTTTGCTTATCCAGGAAACCGCAAAGACCCCGAGGGCAAAATTCGTTTGCTATATGAGGCTTACCCATTTGCGCATATTTTTCATAATGCTGGCGGATTTTCTTCAGACGGAGTCAAATCAATATTGGACGTGCCTTTCCCAGACAAAATACATCAAAAGACGCCCATTGTCTTGTGCGGTAAATACGAGCATGATTTGTTTGTTAACATGACTGCATAATTGTGTATAATTTTTTATAATTTGTAAAAAATTATCTCTTGTTGCGGTGTGGGTTGTGGGTCCTCGCGGGTCTAATTGCCGAAGGTGCTGTAATTAGATACAGAAGGGTAAGGCAAGAAGTTGCCACTAACAGAGGGCATTAAACCAAATTGTCCTCCTCCTCCAAAATAATTTGCGCCTAAATTACCGCTTCCGTAATTGGGCACCTTTTTGCAATCAAATCTAGGTTCGGGGCATCTTGCACAAGGTGGGCAAGGCGGCGGAGGCTTGTCATCATTGCACTTTAAAATCGGTGGCGGACAAGCAGGACAAACAGGTGGCACAACCTCTGATTTCAATATATACAAGTCCTCATTTCCTGGAGGAATCATACTCTTTGGAATACCCTTCGGCAATGAACTGCTATAATCGTTGCTGGTTAAAGATTGGGTGTATGCCTCGTTATAATTACTGGATACATTCATCTTATTCGGAGAAGTCGGACTTCCCATCGTTTGTTGCACATTTGGATTATCCACACTTGGATTGTATGACTGCGTATTAGTGGAACTATAAGCTACTTCTCTTCCATTTCCGTCTATTAATTTTAGATTCGTGATTCCATTACTATCCGTATACATTAATGCAACAGAGCCATTCGGACCATAATATTTCATAACTGAATCTGATTTTGTGGGTGAAGCGTTTGTAGATGTTGAAGATGACGACGCTTTTTGCACCCTGGTAATTACCTCAACAACTTTATCAATAACCATATCAATTGCTGCCAAATTGCTCGGCGACAATAATGATTTATTCTGCTCGTCATACACTACATTGGTGCCATCTTTATTAGTCACAATGACAGAAAACGCACCACCTTGATTAGAAATCTTGGCGGTTGAACCATTCGGACCATAAAACATGGTAGGAATAGACGTTCCGTCAAAATGATTATAGTTGTCCTGTCCAGCTCCCAAATTATTTGGCATTGGCATGGGAATTGCATTCATTAGAGGAGTAGTTGACATTGTTCCAGCTTCAGACATTTTCATGCCTGAACTAGTGCGATTTGCTTCAGGTTTATTCAATCTACTCTTATTTGTGGTAATCTGACTAAATATTTTTTTTGCCATCTCGTCATCATCTAATATATAAATTTTCTTATCAGTCGGGTCTTGAAAATAGAAATTCTCATTCAATGATTTAGGAATCATCGCGTCGGGACCGCGGTCTTTAAAACCAATTTTATTAAAAAAATTGTCTATACCTTCATTGATCCAAAGCATTTCACCCGCCTCATTTTTATAGTTGTTTAACCTTCCATACTTATTAAAAAATGCATAAAACGTCTTCAAGTCAATATCTAATAAATTAGTGTCATTATATTTATCTGTATATGGAGCAACACCATATTTTGTAAAAAGTTGGTTGACATTCTCGACTTGTTTATTTGGAGACATGTATTCTTCAGTAACTATAGTAGTTTTGGCATTTTCAAAACCTTCTTTACTATTACTATATCTGCGGTATAACATGTATGCTAAACCAATACTTATAGCAACTATTACAGCAAATGCAGAAATATGTAAACTTTTGAATTTAAACCCCATCGTATAATTTATATAGTGAAAAAAATAATTGATTTAATTTTATCTATATAAATTACTATCATAATTGCAAAGTAAATGGCTCTAAATAAACATTATTTGGAAGATACGACTATACTGGAAATCGGTGTAGATGAGGCTGGACGCGGACCTCTATTTGGTAGAGTATATGCAGCCGCGGTTATTTTACCTAAAGACCCAGCAACAGAATATGACTTTTCTCAAATGAAAGATAGCAAAAAATTCCATTCCAAGAAGAAAATCTCGCAAGTTGCAGATTATATTAAACAGAATGCGGTTGCGTGGGCCGTCGCCTATGAGGACGAAGCCGCGATTGACAAGATGAATATTCTTCAGGCGACGCAATCCGCGATGCACAAGGCCATCAAATCTTGTAT
>JACCDP010142265.1_pt1 | contig 68340 bp, 55 predicted proteins | sample 7445841 | NCBI WGS metagenome assembly JACCDP01 (sample SAMN15323441, study PRJNA562643) | freshwater metagenome | isolation source: river surface water | place: USA:Blue River Watershed | collected 2017-08-17 | reverse complement strand
GCCGGATTGTGGCGAAGGTGGGTCCGCAGCACCGCGAGTTGCAGACCGGTGTGGGATCCGTTCCGGCCGAGGTTAAGGGGGGAGAACCCCGTTACGTGGCCCAGCACGCGGGTGTCGTAGTGCACGAGGGCCCGCGAGGAGCCGGTGATGAGGAGCTCTGCGGCCGCACGGCCGGAGACCACGCGGTTCATGACACCGAAATCGCCGGTGCCCACCTGCCGCAGGCCGTGGCGGATCGCCACATGGATGAGCGTGGCCGACAGCGCTGTGAAGCACGTGAAGGCGGCGAGGCGGACGATCGCGCTCCGCGGAAGCCCGGACGTCGACATCAGAACTGAAAGTAGATGAAGTGCGCGCGGCCGTGGACGCCGGCGAGGCCGATCGCGACAAGAAGGCCCGCGTAGGCGCTCCAGCGGGGAAGCAGGGGCAGCATGCGGATCAGATCGCCGAGAGGCTGCCGGCGACGGACCCATTGCGCCGTCTCGAGGAAGGCGACGGCGGCGATCGCGAGGGCGAGTTGGCGTGGCCCGCAGTTCTCCGTGGTGAACACGGGGTCGCTCCAGCCGTTTCCGCAGTGGGTCAGGATGTGGCCCGCATCGGCGAGGGAGGATGCGCGGAACAGCACCCACGCGATGCACGTCAACAGGAAGGTCGTCGCCACCTGCGCGCAGCGGCGGAAGGGGCCCTCCGGATCGAGGCCGGCGGCGGCCCAGAGGCGGTCACGCCGGTTGCGGGTCGCATGGCCCGCGGCCACGTAGGCTCCGTTGAGCACGCCCCAAGCGACGAATGTCCACGCGGCTCCATGCCAAAGGCCGCTCAGTGCGAAGGTGATGAGAAGGTTGCGGGTACGGCGCCATGGTCCGGCGCGTCCGCCCCCGAGGGGAACGTAAACGTAGTCGCGGAACCACGTGGAGAGCGAGATGTGCCAGCGGCGCCAGAACTCGCCGGTGTTGGCCGCAGCGTAGGGCGAATCGAAGTTCTCCATCAGCCGGAAGCCGAGGACGCGCGCGGTTCCGACCGCGATGTCGGAGTAACCCGAAAAGTCGCAGTAGATCTGATACGCGAAGGCCACGGTGGCGGCGGCCAGTTGGGGTCCCGAGTGCGCCGAGGGGGCGGCATAGACGTCGTTGACGAGCAGCGCGAGGCGATCGGCGATCACCAGCTTCTTGAAGAAGCCCCACGCCATGCGGCGCAGCCCGCTCGCAATGAGGTCGGGGTCGGGATCGTGGTGGATGCGGAACTGGTGGAGCAGGTTTTGCGGCCGCTCGATCGGCCCGGCGACGAGCTGCGGGAAAAAAAGCACGTAGGTCGCGAAGACCTTCCAGTCGCGTTCGGCCGTTTGGCGGCCCCGGTGGACCTCGATGACGTAGCTCAGGCTCTGAAAGGTGTGGAACGACAGGCCTACCGGCAGGATCAGGTCGAGGGTGGGCGGCGAAGGACTCCAGCCGGCCAGCGTTGCGATTCCGGCGAAGGTGGTCGTGAAGAAGTCGTAGTATTTGAACGTGAAAAGGATCAGGCAGGTGATCGCGATGCTCGCCACCAGCCACACCGTGCGCGCGGGTCCGCGGGAGGCCTCGATGCGTAGCCCCGCGGCGTAGTCGACGGCGATCGTCGTCCCGAGCACCACGATGTATGCCGGTACGAACGCCATGTAGAAACCGGCGCTCGCCAACAGGAGCAGCGGAATACGGCGTGCCGGAGGCAGCGTGAAGTACGCCACGCAAACGGCCGGAAAGAACACCGCGAACTCGAGCGAATTGAAAAGCATCCAGACCACCCCTCCTCACGGGTCAGGCACCTTGCCGCCTGTCCCTCTGCCGCAAGGACATCAGGCGAGGACCGCACGGTAGGCGCGGTCGAATCGCGGCATGCGCGCGCGAAGTTCCAACGTGGCAGCGATGCCCGCGGTCGTCAGCAGGAGGGTCATGATCATCGCAGTGAAGAGTTCGGGATGACCTCCGCCGAGGGCGCGGGTGGCGCGGAAGATCGCCTGCAGCGCCGCGATCTGGAGGAGATATGCCAGCAGCGAATGGCGACCCAGGCCAGCCAGCGCGGCCGCCGCGAAAAGGCTTGGGCAAAGAAACCGCCCCGTCATTTGGAGCGCCATCAGCGTGACGCTTACCAGTGCCGCGGTGAACAGGAAACCGGGCTCCCCCGTCGCCAACACGAGGTGAAACGCGCCGAGTCCGAGGAATATCAGGGTCGGCCGGCGCATGAGAGTTGGAATCCGCGCGGACGGCATCATCCCCGCCAGCACCCCGAGAAACCCGAGTGCTGATAACTCAAGGTTGAACGGCAACGGCGTGAAGACCGCCCACGCGGCAGACACTGCGAACACTGTCACGCCGAGCAGCCGAAGGAGCTGCTCTCCTTGTCGGCCAAGCGCCAGCGCTGCGCCACTCGCGGCAAGCACATACGCAATCGGTAGCAGGACGCCGAAAACGGCGGTCCGGACACCGCCCGGCCCGAGCACGACGTCGAGTCGCCCGATGAACTCAGCGAAATCGAGTCGCCGATTGTAGCTTTCCGGCACCACCGCATGAACCAGGAGATTGAGCGCCAGAAAGAGGCCGAAGAGGCGTACGCCGCGCAGCATCACGCGCGCTCCAGCGCTGCCCTTTCCGGTACCCCGCCGAGCGAGATATACCCGGCTCACCACGAATCCGGAGAGGAAAACGAAAGCACCCGGCAGGAAGCGCAGGTGACGCAACACGGCCTGGTCTGCCGCCGCGTAGTTAACGGCGTGATATATGATCATGAGGACCACCAGGGCTCCACGGGTGAAATCGAGGGCGGGGTCCCGCTCTGTCGAGCTCGCCCCCGCCGGGAATGGGCTCGGCCTCCTCACGGTAATGCGCGGGTCGCGATCCGGTCCCACGCTGCCGCGACCGGCAGCACTTCCGCACCCGAGGCACGCGCCAGGCGCACCGCATGCTCAAGGAACTCCGGCGTCACACCGTGGCGCGAGGGAGCCGCGGCGACATCGTGCGTGGCCAGGATCAGCCAGCCGCCGGCCGAGGCGGAGCTGGCGATCGCCTCCGCAAGCGGCGGGATCGCCCCTCCGGCTTGCTCCAGGAAATATCCTCGGAGGTAGTTCAGATCGACGTCCCCGGCGTTATGGGTCTGTCCGCCTCCGCGGCAGCAGAGGAATCGCTCCGACATCAGGCGCTTGGTGGCGGCCCGCGGGGGGCTGACCGGATAGGAAAGGCTCCGGAAACGCGCCCAAGGTAACCGAGCACGGAGTTCGGCCTCGTTTCGCCGCACGGACTCAGCGAACGCGGCCGGCCGCGTCTCCCAAGCGGGGCAGTGGGCGTGGGTGTGGCAGCCGAGCTCGTGTCCCGCCGCGAGGATCTCGCGCAGGTCACCTTCGAGGAAGTGGCGACCAGAGGGTCCCTCGGTGCCCGCGAGTCCTAACGCTGCGTAGTACGTGGCGGAGACGCCCTGCTTCCCCAGAATCGCTCCGCCCGTCAACCACGCGGAGCGGGGGAAATCGTCGAATGTGAAGGAGACCAGCGGCTGCCCGGCGGGCAGTCGATACCGCCGGCGCGCCAGCCGCACGGCGGTCCAGCGGGCGAAGGCCCGCGACACGCGGAAAAGCAATGGGATATGGCCCATCTCCGACGTTCCTGCCCGACTACGCGGCGATCCCGCGCCGGAAATGGCGGACGGGACCGAGCGCCCGGCTACGGGCCAGCAAGCGCCGACGCTGGCGCCGCTCCCAGAGCAGGCGGGCGCGGCGGATCACGCCGCCGTGAGGATGACGCCAGGTCCCGTTCATGAGATGCACTCCGTAGTGACCGATACGGTGCCAGTTCGACGGGTCGCACACGTCGCAACCGAGCGCGGGTTCCAGCACGGTCACGCCCGCTGAGGTATCGGGATGCTCGGCGAGGGTTCGCGTGAGGAGGCCGGGACCCGTCGAGTTCAGCACGGAGAAAGCGGGCCTGACCCAGCGGGGAATCCCGCGGAACATGGGTTCGTTCCAGCCGGGATTCGAGGCGGCGCGGACGCAGTTGCCGATCACCGCCTCGAGGAACGGATGGCCCGGCGTGGCGCCGAACGCGTAATTGCCGATCTCCCAGTCGATGCCGTGCGCATCCCGCAGGTGGCGATTCAGCGTGAGCTCCTCGAAGGGAAAGAAGGCGCCAAGGGGCCGGAGCTCATCGAGCGGTTGCTCCAGCACGACGTCGAGGTCGAGGTAGACACCCCCTAGTCGGAAGATCGCGAGATAGCGGAAGAAGTCGGCGCGCTGCACTGCATGAGGAAAGGACTGCAGCACGGAGCGGTACTGCGGGAACTCGGCCGCAACGAACCGAGCGATGTCGGCATCGTCGAAGAACAGGTGCTCCCACCCCGGATGCTGCAGGCGCAACCCGGCGGACATCGCACGGTCCGACGGCGAGAGGGCCCGCGTGGGTGCCGTCTGGATGAGGCGGGGTGGAATCTGCGGTAGGGACGGCATGGGAAGATCAGGACCCGAGATGGGCGACGAGGTAGAGGAGCCCCACGGGCGTCATGCACGCGAAGTGAGACTCCGAAAAGTTGGCGACGAGCGTCGCCGCGAAGATCGCCACGCCTGCGACGGCCCAAGGCGTGGGGCGCGCGAGCGCGCGATGGAGACGCTGGCCCGTGCTGATGATCAGCAGACCCAGCAGGGCGACGCCGATGAACCCGCCGGCGAGGTAGACCTCAAGGTAGCCATTGTGCGCGGAGAAGGCGACCCACTCCGGCAGCCGCGCGCGGTAACCTGGATCGTCCCACAGGCTCATGAAGCCCGTTCCGATCAGCGGATCGGTGCGCAGGGCGAGCAACTCCCGCCACACTTCAGTGCGGCCGGTGAAGGTGAGGTCCCGGCCTAGGTCGCTCACGACCGGGCGGGTCCACTGGAAAAGCACTTCCAGTCCGACCAGAAAAACCACGCCGGCGAGGAGCAGCGGCACCATCCGGGTTGTAAGCCGCCGGGCGACCGGCAGGTGCGGCGACACCAGGAGGAGGGCGGCGGCGCCGAAGGCCAGCATCGACGTGCGGCTCTGGCTCAGCACCAGAAGCCACCCCCCGAGCACGAGGAGTGCCGGGGGGAGCCAAGCGGGTGCGATCGATTGTGTACTGGCCCCGCTGCGACGCCTTTCCAGCCAGTCGAAGAGCAGCACCAGCGCGCAGACCAGTACCGTCGCGCCAAGGGCGTTCTTCTGCGTGGTGACGCCGGTGATCTCGAGCCCGCCCGAATGCTGGCTGTAGCGGCGGCCTAGGTCGGGGAAGTGGCGGATGAGCACCACCGAAAGCGGCAGAAGGAGGCAGGCTGAACGTGCCACCACGGCCCGCAGCGCCTGAACCGGATCCCGTTCGCTCAGGATCACGAGGACGATGACGATATTCCCGGCCTCCTTGCCCCAGCGGCGCAGCGAGACCAACGGCGAGTGCGCCCAAAAGACGGAGATGAGCAGGTACCCGTAGAACAGCAGGAGCGGCCAGTTGTGACGGGCGACGGAGCCCCAGGGCACCGCACGGCGCGAGAGCGTGAGGACGGCGGCCGTCATCAACGCGAAGAATACCGCGCGGTCGAGCGGGCTGCCCTCGAGCGTGCCGCCGCCGCCGAGATCAAACCACAAAGAGAAGGGTCGCGACGCGAGGATCGTCAGCCAGAGCGTCGGGATCCAGAGCGCGCCGGACACGTTTGGCCGGGAGTGCACGTCACGGCGGATCGCCCAGAGGCCGGCGACGATCGCCGCGGAGAGAATAAGCAAGCTCATCAGGCCTGATGCAGGAGTTGCGTTTCGATGAGTCGCAGGCTCAGGAGCTGGTGGAGCTCGAGCGTGCGGTTGGCGTGGCCCGAGAAGTGTTCAGCCGCGACCCTCGCGGTGGCACCGGGCTCGAAGCCGGGCGCGTCCCAACCGTCGAGGAGATCACGCACTGCGGGCGCCAAGGGATCGCGGTACCACAGGCGGAAGTGCGTGAATTTGTGCCGGCCGAGGAAGAAACGTTCCGGATGCAGGTGGCGCAGACGGCGCTCAAGGGGCGCGACCCATCGCGGCAGCCCGTAGTCCCAAAGGTACTCCGCGCGGGCTGTCGACTCCCGCCAGAGTCGGGAGAACGCGGTGATCAGCGGGCGCGGCGGGTGCCGCAGGCCGCGATCGGAGGGGATGGCGGCCAACTCCCGCGAGCGGGCGGCGATGAGCCGGAGCAAAGGATCCGGGCTGTGCCGGCGTCCTGCCGGGGCCTGATAGCCCAGTGCCACGACGGCAGGGTCGAGGAAGGGCGTGCATGGTCCGAGCTCGGAACGCTCCACCGCAAAGCGCGCGCGGTGATACCATGGCACCTGCTTGAAGGCGATGAACGTGAGCGGATGCGCCACGGATTCACGCGCAAGCGTGGCCAGGCCCTCCGCCGCCAGCCGACGGTACTCGGGCCGCAGCAACGAGGGATCGAGCGGCCTGGGTCGGAGCGCCACGTGCCCTCGCAGGACCTCCGAGCCGTAGTTGCCCGTCAAGCGGCGGCCGGCGATCCGCCGCGCCGCCCGGTTCACGTGCACTTCGACGGCGCCGGAGACGTCCAGCTCGCCGTCGCTGGCGATGATGGCGTCGGCGGCGAGTTGGGGAAACGCCGCGAAGAACTCAGGACCGACGCGCAACGTGGTATGCGGGCAACCGCGCGCCGTCGCGAGGCGACGAGCGATCGTGACGTCGGCACATTCCCGCAGCGGACCTCCGAATGTGTAGCACGGCAGGCCGCCGGCTGGGATCCAGGCGAGCACCGCCCGGCTATCGAGGCCGCCGGTGAGGGACAAGGCGGTGTCGGCTCCGTCTCCTAGGCAGCGCGCGAGCGCCGGCGGAAAATCCTCGAACAGGCGCAGGTTATACTCGTCGGCTGGTAGCGACGGGAGTTCCTCCCATTGCGCCGGCGTGAAGTGCCGGGACGGCCGCACCGTGCCGTCCGGCGAAAGCGTCCAGGCGGATCCGGGCGGCAGGGAGCGGATCCCGGCATAGAGCGTTCGGTCCTGCAGGACACAGCCCGTGGCGAGGTATTCGGCGAGACCCTGGGGGTCGAGGCGGCGCGAGGAGGGAAGGACCGCAAGCAGCGCGCGGACGGAGGTGGCGAAGCGGAGGCTTTCGCCATCGTCGTGGACGAACACGCGGCCGAGTCCGTGCCGATCATTGCACAGGACAACCTCGCGTGAGCGGCGGTCGATCACGACCGCGCGGAAGGATCCCGTGAGTTCCCGGAGGCAGGCTACGCCGGACCGTGACCACCGTTGGGCGAGTTCGGCGGCGTGACGCGCCCCGTGGTCGCCATCGAGAATGACGCCGACGGCGCCATCCCCGCTCCACGTCGGGCCGGGGGCGACAGCGGGACACGCGATCGCGAGCCCGCGGTCGGCGAAGGCGACGATGCCCGCGCCCGGAGCGGCCGCGGAACACATGCGGGCGGCGACGGCGGCCGGCGGAGGATCATCGTCCCCCGCGGGCGCGCGACGCAGGAAGCCGGCGATGACGGTCATCGTGATGGAATTGGAGCCGGTGGGAGGAATCGAACCTGCCGTATGCCGAAAACAAGTCGGCTGCTTTGCCACTAAGCTACGCCGGCGAAGGCGGGATTCAGGCCGCGGGACGATGGATGCGCCGGGAAAGCGCGAACGCCCTCAGCTTGAGGAGGAAATCAAAAACGGGTTCCGGGATCAGCTCCGCCGCGGGACGGTGGAGCCCTCCCTTCAAGGCCAGATGCCCGCGCCACGTGAGCGGGAAGTGATACCGGGGCACGCGGACCTCGCGGAAGCCGTTCCGGCGCTTGAACTCGGTCATGCTGCTCCCGTGCTTCCGGCCATAAACGTACTGGCCGTAGATGAGCCGCCGCGCCGGGATCCGGGGGCAGAGCTCCACGGCGGCGGCCAGCAAGGCCTGCGTGGCAAACATGTCACGGCGGGCCTGCGCGGCGAGGATCTGCATGATGCGCGCCGAGGTGCCGACCCGCACCAGCTTGATGAAACCGACCAGCTCGTCTCCGAGGAAGGCTCCGAGGAAGTGAGAACGGGCTAGGTAGGTGGCGTTTTCCCGGCGGACCCGGGCGAGTGGCTTGCCGTGATGGGGGAACCGGCGGCCCTGACGCACGGGCGTCTCGTTGTACAGCCGGCTTATACCGGCGACCAACTGGTCATCAAAGGGTACGGGCCGGACGATCAGCCCGGCCTTCCGCGCGCGGCGCACGTGCTTTCGCGTCTCCTGCGGGAGTTCGTTCCACCACGGGTCAAATTCCCCGGTGTCGGCGACCGCGAGACTGTCCCAAGTAAAGGGAAGCGCATGCCGCGGCTCGGGATCCTCGACGCTCTGCGCCACCGTGAACACGTCCGCCCGCAGCCGCGAACCTCGCAGCGCCTCCGCGAGCTGCGCAGGGCCCGGTACCGGCGGCTCCAGCCAAAGTTCGTCCCGCAAGCGCGCGATCCTCGGCCAGCGGCCGACGCACTCCACGGTGCGCCCGGCGATCTCAACGGAGTTTTCGCGGATCATGATGATAAGCCTCACGGTAGGCGGGTCTTCACTGGCTCCAGTCCGAGCGCCGCCAGCAGGCGGCCGGCGTGGTCGCCGGTGCGGACGGCGAGCCGCATGAAGACGTGTTGCCCGCCGATCAGGGAGGCCGGCAGGAGCAGGGCATAGAGGGGCAGCGCCGCGGCAGAGCAGGCCGTCGCGCGCCCGGGCGTGGGGGCGACGCGAAGGCTGTCGCGGCCGCGCAGCAGCGCGCGGCGCATCAGGTACCGTCGGGTGCAGCGGTGGGGCGGTACGTCCTCGTGCACGGCGGCCTCCGCACACCAGGCAAACTCATGGCCCTCGGCGGCGAGGCGGCGGAAGAGGTCGACATCCTCCCCGCCCGTGGCGAGGCGCTCGTCAAATGGAGTCGCGAGCCCGGTGAGAGCCGCACGACGCAGAAGGACATTGCCCGTGCGGCAGCGCGGCCAGGGCACGCGCGTTCCGGTGGGGAATTCCGCGCGGTCCCAGAATCCGCCGAGGATCACCCAGCGAGGCGGGGGCGCGGAATAACGTGGACGTACCGGGCCGAGCACTGCGGTCACGCCTTCGCGCAGCGCCGTGCCGTGCAGGCGGAGGAGCCAGTCAGAGCCGGGAGTCTCGTCGTCGTCGATGAACGCGACGAACTCGCCCTCCGCCTGCGCGACCGCGCGGTTACGGGCGCGGGCGATGTTGGGCTCAGTTTGCCATGCGGACCGCACGGGGACCGGACTGCGTTCCGCGAACGCGCGGATCGCGCCGGCGGCCGAGCCTGCGGGGTCGTTGTCCACCACGGAAATCGAATGCGTGAACGCATTGCCCGTTTCCTGCGCGGCGAGTTGGGCTAGGAGCCGGGGAAGCCGTTCGGAACGCCGGCAGGTGCAGAGGCAGACCGTGAGGTGCGGCCGCGTCATGGGCAGGAGCCCTGCGCTGAGGATGCGTCGGGCCGGCGCCGGCCGGCGAGGAGCTGGCGCAGCCGTTCCATCTGTTCCCCGCGGTGAAAGGCGATGAGGTCCCCCGGCACGGCCCGAGGGGAACGGCGGAGCGTCGACCACAGGAAGCCGGCGAGGAAGAGGATGCCCCCAGCCAACATGGGGCGGCGCGGCAGGATCCACACACCGCGCAGCAGGGCCCAAAGTGGGTGGCTTCCGGTCGCGTACGCCTTCCTTCCGTAGTGGAAGGGGACCAGCACCGGGTGGTGCGTGCCGGTTCCGAGCCGTCTCCGGTGAAAGCAGAGGCGCTCGGGAAAGGTGCGCGTCTCCCAACCCTTTTGCCGGGCGGTGGTGACCGCGATCCAGTCGACCGCGCCACCCTTCACGGGCATGTAGCCGCCGATCTCGTCGAGGCAGGATCGGCGGAACATCTGGCAGGCACCGGAGACATGCCGCCACGTGGCCGAGCGTGGCGCGAATCCATGCGCCGCGACCGCGGCCTCGTCCTCGACGAACGGAGTTCCCGCGACGCCCAGTCGGGGTGCGCGCGCCATCCGATCGATCAGGAACTCGAAGTAATCCGGCCCGACGGTGATGTCGGCGTCGAGGTTTCCGATGAATTCGCAGTCCACCCCGGCCAGGGCCTCGCGGCCGGCGTTGAAGCAGCGCGCCTTCGCGGCAAAATGGCGATCCCGCCTCTCCGGGAGACGCAGGAGTCGGATCCAGGGGTAGACCGCGGCATGCCGGCGAACGATCGCGTCGGTGGCATCAGTCGAGCCATCGCTCACGATCAGCCAGCGGACCGGGCGGTGGGTCTGGTCGATCACAGCGGACAGCGTGGCAGGCAGCAGGGCCTCCTCGTTGCGGGCTGGAGTGATGAGGGCGTAATGGGGCCCGGGGTGAGGCGCGGTCGGAAAGGAAATCATGGCGTGGCGGCGGCCGGTCGGCGCGCGAGGCGCAGGAGAAGATGGGCGAGGGCGTGGAACATCGTGGCCTGCCCCCAGTGGAAGTAGGGAGTTGACGCCCGGAGTAGCGGGTAACGTCGGTAGATGAAGTGGCCGTCGGCCGCCTGCATGTGCCGGATCGTCCATTCGGCGATCAGCCGCGCCCGGGCGAGTGCGCCCGGATCGTCGTCGGCAAACAGGCAGAAGGTGTCGATCGCCTGCGCGGCGCACTGGATATCAACGGGCCACGCGCGGTCGTGGTAGTAGCGGGGACGGCCGTCCTCCCCGAAAAAGGTCCGTCGGTAGTAGTCGTAGCCGCGCTGCAGGTTGGGCCGGAACTCCTCGTCGCCGGTCGCATCCACGTAGCGCTTCAGTGAATCGAGGTTGTAGGCGGTATGAAAGCTGTCGATCCACCGGTAATGCGGCTCCTCGCCGTACCACCAGGCCCCGTCGGGCAGCTGTCGGCGGCAGCTGTATTCGACGGCTGTGCGCGCCGCGGCGCGAAGCTCGGGATCCGGTCGCAGGCCCCAGGTTCGGGCGAGAAGTCCCGCGCCGAGGAAGTTCGCGTTGTGAACCGAGCTCTGGCGCAGCGGGAGGTAGCTCAGGCATGTACCCGTGGGTGTCTCCTCGCGTGGCAGGGACAGGATCCAGCGGCAGGCACCGACGGCGACGTCGAGAGCACGCGGCTCGTCGAGCAGCTCGTGCGCGTCGAGGAACGCGTGCCCGATCAGGCTCGTCCACACGATCGTCGGTGTGTGCGCCGGGATGCGGCCGCCGCGCGTGCTGAAGTCGAAGTGGTTTCCCCAGCATGGGCCGGCGCGGCCAGGTTCGGCGGCCGCCTCCAGCCAGGCGAGGCAGGCACGGGCCTTGGCGGCGTTCTCCCCGTCGCCCGTCGCGGCCGCGAGCCGCGCGTAGCCGCCCGCCATGAAGCCGCGACCCTTGGTCGACTCGAGCGGAGTGACGCCGACCCACGGACGCAGGTTGAAGGGTAACTTCCAGACGAGCTGCTGGAGGATCCGTTCGCCGAAAAGGGTTCCGAGCGTCAGCGGACGGAGGAATGACGTAAGCCCGTCACCTGGGTCGTAGCCGCGGTAATCGCGCGCCTCCACCCAAGCCTGCACGGAGCGCAGGCTGCCTTCGATCAGTTCGGCCATGGAACTTCAGGAACGAGGTCCACCCGTCGGCTCGGTAGCCGGAGCGACTTCCGACTGCTGGACTCCGCGCTCCGCGGCGCTGCCGTCGCGGATAAGCTCGTCGACCAGCCCGAGGTAGTCGCTGGCCCGGGAGGACCATCCGTGGCGCGCGGCGTAGTCGGCGGCCCGATTCACCCGGGACTGGGTGCCTTCCGTATCGCGGAGGGCGGTGAGCATCGCGCGGGCGAGGGATCCAGCGTCGCCGGGCGTGAAGAAACGCACGAGAGAGTCGTCAAAATAGTGGCGGTCAATCCGGGTGGCGGCGACGACGACCGGCACGCCCACGGCCATGAACTCCATGATCTTGGTGCTGTAGGCTTCGTTGCCGAACGTGTCGGCGCGCTTCGGCACGATGCCCAGGTCGGCATCGGCCATGATCTGCGCAATCTCGCGCACGGGCACGGGATCGTGGAAGGCCACGAGCCCGCGGCAGTCCAATTCGGCCGCCAGCGCGACGAGGGCGGGCTTCATGCTTCCGTCGCCGTAGAAATGGAGCTCGGCACCGGGCAGCTCAGCGCTCACCTCGCGGAAGGCCAACAGGGCGAGGTCGAGTCCCTGGTGCCAATGCAGGCTGCCGGGAAACAGGATGATCGTACGCCCGTCCCGGCGCCGGCGAAGTCCCGGCTGGAAGAGGCGGGTGTCGGCATGGTTGAGGAACACCGAACAGCGGCCCGCCGCGCCCGCGCGCGCCGCGTAGGTATTTCGCCACAGGTGATTCGAGACGATCACGTGGTCAGACATGGCGGCAGCTCCCCGTTCGAGCAGACGCAGGACGAGCCCTCCCGGCCCGGGCCTTCCGCCGCGGAATTTGGCCGCGTAGAACTCGGGCGTGAGATCATGGATGTCGAGGAGCACCCGGGCGCCGCGCCGCCGCGGGCCCGCGGCGGCGAGCACGAGGAAGTCGGGCATGTTGTGCACGTGCACGAGGTCGAACGGCCGGCGCGCATCTTCCTTGCGCAGCCAGCGCGCGCTCCGGCGCAGGAAACGCAGCGCGGGTCGTAGGTGGTCGAGGGGCGAACGCTCGCGGCGGGCGAACCGGTCGTCGAGCCGGTGCACCCGAACCCCGCCGAGGTCGGTGCTGACGGGGTCCTCGGGATGGCGGCGCAGGGCCAGGACATCGACCTCATCCCCGCGGGCCGCCAGCGCCTCGGCATACCGCATCACCCGGTTGTCCTGCTCGTAGCACGATTGCGCGACGAGGCAGACGCGGCGGGTCCGCGCGCAGGCCGGGCGAGGGTCGAGGCTGGTGGCATGCGCGGCGACATCGCGGGGCAACGCCTGCCAGGCCGAGGAACCGTGGCGGGCGCTCAGGTGCTCCAGCAGGGACGTGTAGCACGCGAGGGGATACGTCCGCGCCGAGGCGGGTTCCCCCGGGAACCGGAGGTAGTCGGGATGGACGTTGACCAGAGCCATGCCGCCATGGCCGGCGATCCAATCGAGCTTCCGGAGCCAGATGGCAGGCGACGGCTCCTGCAGGACCAGGAAGAGCGTCGAGTCCTGCGGCAGGGTGTAGGGCAGTTCCAGGTAGCCGCGGCCGCCTGCGGCTTTGCCCGAGGCCGGGATCCAGAACGGAAAGATGGTGCCGGCGCCCTCGGACTGAGGCTCGAAGGGATCGGTGTCGAAGGTCGAAGAATCCCACGTGATCGCCAGCTCGTGCAACCACGCGAGGTTGCGCAGCATGAAGCCGGAGCGGAAACCGACTGAGCCCCACTCCCGCAGGCGTTGGTTGATGCGCTGGGCGTCTTCCGTGAAGCGGGTGCGGGAGGAAAAGAGCTTCCCGTCATGGCGGAGGTCATGCACGCCCACCTCGAAACCGTTTTCCCGCAGCCAGTCCCGCAGCTCCGCCGGCGCCGCGTATGGGCCCTCCGGGATGAAGTTGAAGCACGACCGGAACCCGAGGCTCATCTCGAGCTCCGCCAGAGCCCGGCACTTAGCCAGCCCGGCCGGACCCTCTACGTCGTGCGTGATCACGAACGCGAAGCGCCGGTCCCGCGGCCAGCCCGGCCAGCTGGGCGGGGGACGCGCGGCCGTCGGATCCACCGGCCAACGGTCGGCGCAGCGCCTCCGCAGGATCCGCGCCGAGGCGCGACGCAGGGCCATCCGCAGCCGCCAGGGCATAAACGGCTTCAGCGCGTAGTAGCAGCGATGGGCGGCCATGGCCGATTGGTCAGGCGGCGGCGAGGTGGTCCTCGTGCAGGCGAACGGGCACGTAGCGCCGCGAGCGGTTGAACACGATACCGGCGCGCGCACCGGAGGCATCGAGGAGTTGCATGGCGCGACGGGCCACGTCGCGGTCGGTGCGCTCCGCTTCGAGGACTACCAGGATCACGTCCATGAAGATCGCGAGCCGGGGTGTGACGCTGATCTGGCTGATCGGCGGCATGTCGAAGATGACGTAGTCGAAGGCGCTCGACTTCAGGCGAGGCACCAGGCCGCGGAAGCGGCGGGGCAGGTTCCGAGCGGCGGCGCCGAGGCCGGACTCCTCCGCGGCGAGGAATAGGTTACGGTCCGCGCCGTTGGTGGGTGGGACCGCGAGGATGTCCTCCAATCCCCCGACCGGCCTTCCCTGCAGGAAGCGGTGCGCGCCGCCGTGCGTCTCGGCGAGGCTCACGAGCAGGACGCTGCCTTCTCCGGTCTCGGACAGGCTGCGGGCGAGGCCGGCGGCGGTCGTTGAGACGCCTGCCCCGCGTCCGAGTCCCGTCACCGCGATGAGCTTCGGCTTGTGGGTGAGTCCGCGCGCGTCCAGGTGCGCGATCAGGCGGTCGCGGAGGGTCTCGTGGAACGGCCGCAAGGGATGCGGGGAGGGAGTCTTATCCGTCTCTCCGACGTCCGTCAGTTGCAGCAGGTGCGGCGAGTCCTCGAGTCGCCGACGAGACTGTAGCGGGATATCGATGAAAAGCGGCGCGCGCAGCTCACGTTCCACGTCGACCGCTCGTTTGAGCGACCGGTCCAGGTACCACTCGGTGAGGAAGGCCCACGCGAGACCTGCAAGCACACCTCCGGCGAGGAGCAGGCCGGCGGCCTTGCGCGTCCCCGACGCGTCCGCAAACGGCGGAGACGGCGCTTGGATCTGGCTGATGTTGGCCACGCGGCCGCCACCGAGGGTCTGCCCGATGCGCTCCTGCTCGAGACTCGCGGCGTAACGGCGGAGATTGGTATCCTCGAGGTCACGTTGCCGGCGGAGCTCCTGAATCCTGCCCTCGAGTTCCTCGGCACGGGACGCCTCGGCGCGGGCTTGTTCCAAGCCCTGGGCCAGCACCGTGACCTTGGCTTCCAGCGCCGCCACCTGGGCGGCCGCCTCCTCGGTGCGGCCGGGGTCATCGACCCGCCGCGTGGCGCCAGAGTGCCCCGCCAGGCCGGGATGGGCCGCGAGCAGCGCGTCCCGACGGGCCAGCAGCACCTCGAGACGGTCCCGAACCTCGCGCACCCGGACGCTCTCCGGTGTGAATTGCGCGAGGAGCTCGCGTTCGGCCTGCTGGAGCTGCAGCGCCTGCTGGACCACGGCCTCATGGGAGTTGATCGCCTCCGCGGGCGGGGCGGGAGCATCGGCCGGGGCGACGGGCTCGCGGCGCCTGAGGCGTTCGAGGAATGCCGTCCGTTCCGCGAGCCCGGCCTGGGCTAGCAGGAGTTCCCGCCTCAGCCCCGCAACCCGTTCCGCGAGTTCACGCCGGGCATCCTCCGCCGAGATCACGCCGGCGGCGGCCATCACCCTGCGCAGGTCCTCCTCCGTCCGCGCGAGGCGGGCCCGCAGCCGGTCGGTTTCCTGCGTGAGGACGTCCCCGACGAGACCGTTGGCGGTGTGCGTCTCGACGTGCAGCTTCAGGTAGCGTGCGATGAGGTCGCGCAGCACGGGCTGGACGAGCTCAGGATCAGGGTGGCGGAACGCGACGTGGATCACACTGGTCGCGGGTGCGACGCGGATCGCGAGGTTGTCGCGGACCGCTGCGACCGCGCCGGCCGGATTATTGCCTCCGCCGTAAGGGGCGAGGATCCGCGCCGGACCGGTCGACTCGGCGACTTGGCGCACGAGGTCGAGGCTGCCCAGGATCTCGGCCTCGGACTTCATGATGGTCTCGCCGCGCGCGTCGGGGGACTTGGCGCCGGCCTCCCCGCCGAGGGCGCGGCTCTCGGCGAGCACGTACCGCACCAGCAGCTTGGCCTCGGACTCGTAAGGAGGCTCCCCCAGGTATCGGACCGCGCCCGCTCCCACCGCACCGGCGAGAGCGCAAAGCAGGATCTTACCCTTGTGGCGAAAGAGGGTGTAGTAGACGTCGCCCGCGGAGAGCGCGGCAGGTGGGGACGGCAGGGCGTCGGTCGAGGAGGCGGTGCGGTGGGGTGCCGAGGGAGCGGTGAGCGGATTCATGCGAGGTGCGGATGGAGGGCGGCGCCCAAGGCGCGGAAGAGCGGGGAGGGCAGGTGGCGCAGCAGCGCGGCGGCGCGGCTGCGGGCGCGGTCCGGAGCCGGCAGGGCGCGACCGGAAAGGGGCTCAAGGCGGGTGTAGGCGATGGTACGCTCGGTCGCGCCCCAGGAGAGTTTGTAGCGACGGAGGCCCTCGGCTCCGAGCGACGTGCGGCCGAGGTCCAGCGTCACGCACCCGCTACGGGCGCAGCGCGCCGCGGCCCGTGCCATCACAAGCTGATTGGCGCGCAGGTGATGGCGCGTCGGGTCGGAGGCACCGTACTTGAAGACGGCCCGCGACCCGGCGAAGAGGAAGATCGCGCCGGCCAGGTCTTCCCCGCCTCGTGTCGCCACCACGGCGAAGCCGTTGCCCCTGACGAGCAGGGCCGATCTGAGTGCGGAGAAGAAGCGCCAAGGCGCGGGGGGCGCTCCGTGACGGCGGCGTGTCTTCAGGTACAGCCCGTGGAAGCGTCGCAGGAGATCCTCATCCGTACCGAACTCCACCGTGACACCGGCGCGCATGGCGTGCCGCACCGCCCGGTGGACCGCCGGCGCGGCGCCGGAAGGACAACCCGGGGCGGCCGGGTCGAGCTCGAGGTCATGGCCGTGGAACGTCGTCGTGGGCGCGAGGTTCAACGGAGCACTACCGCCGCGTAGCTCCCAGGTCCGCCAGCCTGCCCGCCGCGCATGGTCCAGGGCGGCGGCGTACAGGAAGCTCCGCGCCTCGGGGGTGCGCGCCAGAAGCGCGCACTCGTCGGCGAAGGGCTGAGAGACCGCGCGCGGGCGCCGGGGCCAGCCTCGCACTTCCGTCACCGGCACCGCCGCGAGCGCGGCGCCGGACGAATCCTCGGCGAGCAGGATCCTCGGGGAGAAACCGTAGGCGGAGTGCAGGGTCCTCGCCCAAGCCGCGGTGTGGAAGATACCGGCCCCGGGCAGCGTGCCCGCGGCGTCCGCTGCCTCCGGTTCCCGGAGAGGGTCGGCAACCCGCAGGCGTAGCGCGGGAGCGGGACGCGCGGCGTTCATTTGAGCGTAAGGCGCGGCGGATGCGCCAGCACATCGCGCAATTCCCGGGCGACCGTCTTTTGCTGCTCCTCGGTCAGCTCCGGAAACATCGGGAGGGAAAGGACCTCCCGCGCCGACTGTTCGGCCACCGGCAGCGCACCTTCGCGGTAGCAAAGTCCCCGGTAGGCTGGTTGGAGGTGAACCGGCACGGGATAGTGCACCCCGCAGTGCACGCCGCGCCGCGCGAGCTCAGCGAGGATCTCATCGCGCCCCGGCACCCGCACGACGTACAGGTGAAAGGCGTGCAACCGCCCCGGCGACGTCTCCGGCGCGGTGAGTCCGGGGGTGCCGTCCAGCAGTTCGGCGTACCGTCGGGCGTGCTGCCGACGCCGCGCGTTGCCGTCGGCTAGGCCCTCGAGTTTCACGCTGAGCACGAGCGCCTGTAGGCCGTCCATCCGTGCGTTCCATCCGATCCGGCGGTGATGATATTTCCGCGACTGCCCGTGCTCCCGTAGCGTGGCGACCGCCTCGGCGATTTCCGGACGGTCCGTCACGATCGCGCCGGCCTCGCCGATTGCACCGAGGTTCTTGCCGGGGTAGAAGCTGAAGCAGCCGACGTCGCCGAGCGTGCCGGCGCGGCGACCGTGGTACTCCGCGCCGTGGGCTTGGCAGGCATCCTCGATCACGCGTAGGTTATGCCGACGGGCGATCGCGAGGATCGGGTCCATGTCCGCCATCTGCCCGTAAAGGTGCACGGGGATGATGGCCCGGGTCCGAGGAGTTACCGCCGCCTCCACGGACTCGGGATCGAGCGTGTGCGTGCGGGGATCAATGTCGGCGAACACGGGTGTCGCGCCGCAGAAGGTGATCGCCTCCGCCGTGGCCATGAAGGTCGCCGGCGAAGTGATCACCTCATCGCCCGCGCCCACGCCGAGCGCCGCAAGGGCCAGCCAGATCGCCTCGGTGCCGCTGCCGACGCCGACGGCGTGCCGCGCGCCGCAGAAGTTCGCGAACTCCGACTCGAAGCGCTCGACGAACGGGCCGCCGGCGAACGCGCTGCGGTCAAGGGTCTCGTCAAGGGCGGCTCGGAGGCGCTCCCGCAGCGGCTCGTGCGCCGCGCGAAGGTCAAGGAAGGGTACGGAAGGTGCGGGCATGGGGATGGGTGGGTAGGGGACGGGCGGGGTTTCCAGCGACGGTCTCGCCGGCGGGAACGCTGCGGGTGACGACGCTGCCGGCGCCGACGACCGCACCCTCGCCGATGATGATGCCGCACAGGATGGTGGCGCCGGAACCGATCGACGCACCGCGCTTCACCAGCGTCGGCACGCAGTTCCAGTCGCCGGGCCCCTGCAGCTCGCCGCGTTGATTGGTGGCGCGCGGGCGCGGGTCGTTGGTGAAGTTCACGCCGTGGCCGACGAAGACTTCGTCCTCGAGCGTGACGCCCGCGCAGATGAACGTGTGGCTGGAGACCTTGCAACGCCGGCCGACGCGCGCGCCGCGCTGGATCTCGACGAAGGCTCCAATGCGCGATTCGTCGCCGATCTCGCAACCGTAGAGGTTGACGGTGCCGTGGATGAAGACGCGCTCGCCGAGCACCACGTCGGCCGCGGCCGGGGGAGGGGATTCAGGACTGAGGTTCATGGGAAAGTCGGGGCGCGCCCGGGGACGGGGGCGAAGCGGCCACGCGCCCGTGGAGGCCGTCGCCGTTGCGTGCGGAAGCGGGGGGAGACGCCGGCGGCGGCGGGACGGGCGCGGGTTCAGGCGAAAGCCGCACCGCCGCCCCGTGGTTGCGGAGCGACTCGCTCGATGCCTCGAGGATACGCACGACGTCGAGGCCGTGTGCGCCGGAGGTGAGCGGAGTCTGATCCTCACGGATGCACTCGATGAAGTGCAGGCACTGGTTCCTCAGCGGCTCCTCGTGCTTGATGTATGGGCAGTACGTGTCGCCGTAGTGGTAGGCGTAATGGAACGCGGCGAACGTGTCATAGAGCGGCGGCCGTTCGATCCGCACGTCGTGGATCCGGAGCTTCTCGGGACTCGCGACGTCGTCGTAGACGATCATGCGGGAGCTGCCGACGATCGTCATCTCGCGCACCTTGCGCGGGTCGTGCCAGCTCGTATGGATGATCGCGGAGCGCTCGCGGGAAAAATGGAGGCTCATCCAGGTGACGTCCTCCACGCCCCGGGTGATGTGCGAGCCGCCGCAGCAGTTCACCCGGTGAGGCATCTCCTGCATGATATGCAGGATGATCGAGATGTCGTGCGGCGCGAGGTCCCACGCCACGTTGATGTCGCGCTGGAACAGACCGAGGTTGAGCCGGCGGGAGGCGATGTAGCGCAGATCACCGATGTCGCGGTGATCGACGATCTCGCGGATCTTCCGGATCGGCTCCGAGTAGAGGAACGTGTGCCCCACCATGAGCACCAGCCCGAGCCGTCGACTGATGGCGATCAGCTCCTCGCACTCGGCGGCCGAGGCCGCCATCGGCTTCTCCACCAGCACGTGCTTGCCGGCGAGCAGGGCCCGTTGCGCCATCGGGAAGTGGAGCGGCACCGCGGTGGAGATGACGATCGCGTGGAGTTCAGGGTCCGCGATCAGCCGGGCGAAGTCCGTCTCCCGCTCGATCTCCGGGTAGAGTGCGTGCAGGTGCGCGAGGCGGCCTTCGTTGAGGTCGCACATCACCTTGAGGCGGCAGGTGGGAAGGGCCCGGAAATTGCGGATGAGGTTCGGACCCCAGTAACCGCAGCCGACGACGCCGACGTTGATCCTGGATTTCATGAGTGGGAGGCGGGTGGGCGCGGGCCGGGGGCGAACGTGGCGGGCGGCCTAGGCCGCCGGGCGGCCGCGACCTCGCGCAGCAGGGCCCAGGGGGTCAGCGCGAGGATCGTCAGGTCGAGCGCGGGTGAACGGCGTCGTACGTAACCGAGGTCGAGCGCCAGCATCGTTCGGAAGGTGGTGCGGTTCTTGCCCTTGACCTGCCAGAGGCCGGTCAGCCCGGGATGCACCGAGACTCGCGCCTGCTGGGCGCGGGGGTGCAGGCCCATTTCGTAGGCGAGGCAGGGCCGCGGGCCGACGACGCTCATCTCGCCGCGCAGCACGTTCACCAGCTGCGGAAGTTCGTCGATTCCCGATGCCCGCAGCAGTCGTCCTCCGGGGAACACACGGGCGTCGCGCATCGAGTCCAGCTTCCGCAAAGGTTCGCCGCCGGCCGTGAGCTGCGCGAGATGACGACGGTGCGCCTGTTCGTCCGCGCCGGCGTGCATCGTCCGGAACTTGTACAGCATGAAGGGCCGGCCGAGCCGGCCGACGCGCGTCTGCCGGAAGACGAGTGGCCCGGGGGACACCACCGCGTGGAGCGCGGCCACCAGCAACGCGGCGAGCGCCAGCGCCGGGAGCGCCAGGGAGGCGATGACCAGATCAAGGGTGCGTTTCCAGCGGGGCATCGCAACGGGGCGGTAAGGCGTCTCGTCCGGGCAAGGCTGCCGCACCTGGCGGCTGAGCCAGTTCTGCGCTCCGGGCGGCCAGGGGCCGCCTCAGACGGCGCGACGGAGTGCATGGCCCGCGATCGGGTCCTGCAGGAGTCCGGCCGGATAGCGGATATCCGGTTCCCCGAGCGGCACCACCTGATGGGCGGGCAGGGTGACGTGCACCTCGCCGCCGAGCAGGTCGAGCAACACGCGCACGCGGTCGGACCGCGGATCGAGCTGCACCATGCGCCCCTCGAGAAAACGGAAGCAGCCCGCGAGTACGCGTACCCACGCGCCCTCGCGCAGGATCGGCGAGGTCGACGCGCCCGCCTCTCCCGCGACTTCGCGCTGGAGACCCTCCACGACGTTGTCGGGCACGGCCGGGGGCGTGCCACCGAAGCTGACTAGGCCCCGCACACCCGCGGTGCTCACCACGTGGCGGGCCTGACGCTCGTAGTCGAAGCGGGCGAAGACGTAACCGGGGAAAAGCGACTCCAACGTGTGGGTGACACCACCGAGGCGGTTGCCGTGCACGGCGCGGATGCGCGGGGCGAAGACCTCAACTCCAGTGCGCTCGACCAGGTGCGCCGCGGCCACGTGCTCGCGCTTCACCTGCGACCGCACGCAGTACCAGCGGAGGGCGCCGATCGCGGCGTCGTCGCGGTGCGGAGGGAGTTCAGGTGCGGGCACGGCGACGACGATCGACCGCGCCGCGTGCGCCGCAAGGCGGGACCCTCCCGCGGGCCCGGAATCCGCTTTTCCCCGATGCGGTGGAGGGCCGGGCCACGGCCCGTGCGTCGGGAATCAGGCTGTATCCGCTAGACACATACCTCTTCCAGGCGCGTCGGCCGGTCAGCGGCCGCGGTCCCCGAAGCCTTTGGGGTGGCTCGAGTGCCACTTCCAGGCCGTCCCCACGATCGCGTCGATGTCGGGGAAGCGGACCTTCCAGCCGAGCTCTCGGATGGCCTTGCTGGAATCGGCGAAGAGGGCGGGAGGATCGCCGGCGCGACGCGGGCCCTCCACGACCTTGACGGAGCGGCCGGTGGCGCGCTCGACGGCGCGGATGACTTCGCGGTTCGAAGTCGGGCGGCCCGTCCCAAGGTTGTAGAAGAACTGACCACCGCCGGCCGCGAGGCGGTCGAACACCGCGATGTGGGCCCGGCTCAGGTCGTCGACGTGCACGTAATCGCGCAGGCAGGTTCCGTCGGGCGTGGGATAGTCGGTGCCGAAGAGCTGGAGATGAGGGCGGCGCCCCGTCGCGACGTCGATCGCCAGCGGGATGAGGTGCGTCTCGGGATCGTGATCCTCGCCGATCGATCCGTCCTCGGACGCGCCGGCGGCGTTGAAGTAGCGGAACACCGCGAAACTCAGGCCGTGGGCCACCGCCATCGCCTTCAGGGCGTTCTCGATGTCGAGCTTGCTCTGTCCGTAAGGGTTGATCGGCGCCTGCGGGAGGTTCTCATGGATCGGCAGGCTCGCGGGCACTCCGAAGGTCGCGCAGGTCGAGGAGAAGACGAAGCGCTTCACACCTGCCGCCTGCATCGCGCGGAGCAAGTGCAGCGTCTCCACCACGTTGTTGAAATAATACTTCAGCGGGTCGGTCACCGATTCACCCACGTAGCAGAACGCCGCGAAGTGCATCACGACGTCGATCCGTTCGGCGCGCAGCACGCGGCCGACCATCGCCTCGTCGCCCAGCGCTCCTTCGTGGAGCGCCACGCCCGCGGGCACCGCCGCGCGGTGACCGTAGACGAAGTTGTCTAGCACGACCGGGCGGTGGCCGGCCGCGATCAGCTGGCGGACGCAATGGCTGCCGATGTAGCCGGCGCCGCCGACGACGAGGACGTTCATGGCGAGGCTTGTATTGCTTTGCGGGACGCGGTGGCTAGCGATTTCCGTTCCTCATCCATGAAGCCCGCGCGCATCGTCATCACCGGGATCGGCCTCACCGCCCCCAACGGCAACTCGCTCGCGGACTTCCGGCGCAGCCTGCTCACCGGCGTTTCCGGGGTAAGCCGCATCGAGGTACGCCACATGGGGCAACAGCTGGCGGGCGTGTGCACCTTCGACCCGTTGAAGTATCAGAAACGCAAGGAGGTCCGCGTCGGCACGCGCGCCGGTAGCATCTCCATCCACTGCGCCCGCGAGGCGCTCGCCGACAGCGGGGTAGCCTTCGACGCGATGCCCAAGGACCGCATCGGCATCTACATCGGCTGCACCGAACACGGGAACGTCGAGACCGAGAACGAGATCCACGCCATCTCGAAGTTCGCCTACGATACCAAGTACTGGTCGCACTATCACAACCCGCGCACCGTCGCCAACAACCCGGCCGGCGAGACTTCGCTCAACCTAGGCGTCACCGGACCTTCGTATACCCTGGGGGCCGCCTGTGCCGCCGGTAACCTCGGTCTCATTCACGCCACCCAGATGCTCCGCCTCGGCGAGTGCGACTTCGCCCTCTGCGGCGGCGTCAGCGAGAGCATTCACACCTTCGGGATCTTCGCCGGTTTCAAGTCCCAGAACGCCCTCGCCACGCATGACGATCCCGCGCGCGCCTCGCGGCCCTTCGACAAGGCCCGCAACGGCATCGTCATCTCCGAGGGCGGATGCCTCTACACGCTGGAACGGCTCGAAGATGCTCAGGCCCGCGGCGCCCGGATCTACGCCGAGATCGCCGGTTACCACGTCAACAGCGACGCGAGCGACTACGTGCTGCCCAACCCGGTCCGTCAGGCCGAATGCGTGCGCGCCGCCCTCACTCGTTCCGGCCTGGCGGCCCGCGACATCCACATCGTCAACACCCACGCCACCGCGACCCCGCTGGGCGACATCCAGGAGTGCGAGGCGCTGCGCTCGGTCTTCGGCGAGGGCTGCCCCGAAACCCACGTCAACAACACCAAGAGCTTCATCGGCCATGCGATGGGGGCCGCCGGCGCGCTGGAGCTGGCGGGCAACCTACCTTCGTTCTCCGACGGCGTCGTCCACCCCACCATCAACGTCGACGATCTCGACCCGCAATGCGCGCTCCCGGGGCTCGTCCTCAACACGCCGCGCCAGGCGGCGCGCGTCGACACCATCCTCAACAATTCATTCGGGATGCTTGGGATAAATTCCACGTTGATTGTTCGCCGCTTTGTCGCCTAGTTCGCGGCCAACTACACATGACCAAAGACGAATGCCGGAAGGTGGTGCTGGAGATCATCGCGGACATCGCGCCCGACGAGGACCTCAGCAACGTGAAGCCCGAAGTGAGGCTTCGCGACCAGCTGCAGCTGGATAGTATGGACTTCCTCGACATCGTCATGGAGCTGCGGAAGCGCCACGGGATCGAGGTCCCGGAGGCCGATTACATGCAGCTCGCCAGCCTCGATAGCTGCGCGGAGTACCTGACGCCCAAGTTCAACGCCCTGGCCGGGAAGAGCTGATCTTCCTGCCAGACCCGATTCCGAGCCGGGCCCCGCGCCCGGCTTTTTTCTGCCCAGTTCACCCTCCGCCGCGATGAACACCCGCAGCCACTACGACGTCGTGATCATCGGCGCGGGTATGTCGGGCCTCGCGGCCGGCATCCGCCTCGCGCACTTCGGGCGCAGCGTCTGCATCTTCGAACGGCACAACGCCGTCGGCGGTCTCAACGGCTTCTACAGCATCGCCGGCCGGCGTTTCGACGTGGGCCTGCACGCGTTGACCAACTTCACGCGCCCGGGCGTCCGCGGTACTCCGCTCACGAAGCTGCTGCGCCAGCTTCGCATCGACCGCGCCGAACTCGACCTTTGCGAGCAGCGCGGCTCGCGCGTCACGTTCGGTTCCGCCGGGGGCGTCTCGCTGCGGTTCACCAACGACTTCGCCGTGCTGGAGTCGGAGGTCGCAGCCCGGTTTCCAGCGCAGATCGACGGCTTTCGCACCCTCGTCGCCGCCGTGCGCGCGTTCGACGACGTCTCGCTGGATGCGCCGGCGGAGTCGGCCCGGGCCGTCGTGCGCCGGCACATCACCGACCCGCTGTTGGAAGACATGCTGTTCTGCCCGCTGATGTACTACGGCAGCGCAACGGAGCGGGACATGGATTTCGGCCAGTTCGTGATCATGTTCAAGGCGCTGTTCCTCGAGGGCTTCGCGCGGCCTCTCGAGGGCGTGCGGGTGATCCTGCGCACGCTCCTCGCGAAATACCGTGCTGCCGGCGGCGAGCGGCGCATGAAGTGCGGCGTGCGGCGGATCGAGGCTCGGGGTGGACGCGTGGCAGCGCTCATCCTGGACGACGGCACAGAGATCACCGCGCGCCAGGTGATTTCATCGATCGGCGCGCCCGAGACGGAGCGGCTGATCGCGGGTGAGGTCCCGGCGGGGCAGGGGAGCACGCCCGCGGGCAACCTGTCGTTCGTGGAAACCATCTCGGTCCTCGACCGCGAACCGGCGGAATTCGGCTGGGGCGAGGACACCATCGTGTTCTTCAACGACTCAGAGCGGTTTGACTACACCTCTCCGGTGGAGGACGTCGACACGCGGAGTGGCGTGATCTGCATCCCGAACAACTTCGTCTACGGCGACGGCCGGCGGTTGCCGGAGGGCCTCGTCCGCGTGACCTGTCTCGCGCGCCACGACCGCTGGGCCGCGCGGCCGGAGGCGGATTACCGCGCTGCCAAGGAGCGTTGGTTCGGGGCAGTGCAGGCCAGCGCGCGGCGCTTTCTGCCGGCGCCGAGAGGCCCGGTCACGCCCGACGCGGCGCTCGTGGCGACCGACATGTTTACGCCGCGTACGATCACGCGCTTCACTGGCCATCTGGGCGGAGCAATCTACGGGTCGCCGGTGAAAAACCGTCGCGGCCGCACCGCGCTGTCGAACCTCTACCTCTGCGGTACCGACCAAGGCTTCCTCGGCATCATCGGCGCCATGCTCAGCGGCATCTCGATGGCCAATCTCCACGTGCTGCAGGGTGACTCCTCATCCCCCGCGGCGTAGTTCGTCGCCGGGTTATTTCAAACTCTGGGTTGGCAAGGACGCGGGGAGCACCCACGTTTTTCCCTCCATGGCATACGACTGGCTCAAGGGCGTCGCGGATGAATACGACGTCATCGTCATCGGCAGCGGGCTGGGCGGCCTGACGGCCGCAAACGTGCTCGCGAAGGCAGGGCACCGCGTGCTCGTCCTCGAGCACCACTACCAGTTCGGCGGCCTCGCCACCTGGTTCACCCGCCGCGGAGGGCACATCTTCGACATCTCACTGCACGGCTTCCCGAGCGGGATGATCAAGTCCTGCCGCAAGTACTGGACCCGCGAGATTGCCGACGCGATCGTGCCGTTGAAGGACGTCCGCTTCGTGAACCCGCAGATGGACGTGCGCACGACGTTCACGCGAGACGACTACACCCGCGTGCTCGTCGAGCAGTTCGGCGTCGAGCGGACCAAGGTCGAGGCCTTCTACGACCACCTGCGGGCGATGAACTTCTACGACAACAACCCGGAGACGACCGGGGAGATGTTCGAACGATTCTTCCCGGGGCGCGACGACGTGAAGCGCCTCCTGATGGAGCCGATCGCCTACGCCAACGGCTCCTCCCTCGCCGATCCGGCGATCACCTTTGGGATCGTGTTCTCCAACTTCATGGGCGCGGGCGTCTACACGTACCGCGGGGGTTCCGACGACCTCGTCGAGAAGATGGCCGCGGAACTGCGGCGCAACGGCGTTGAACTCCGCAAGAAGGTCCTCGTGGAACGCATCCTGGTCGAGGAGCGCAACGGGCGTAAGGTCGCCGCGGGCATCGTCGCCAAGGGCGGCCGCGTGGTGCGCGCGAAAGCCGTGCTCTCCAACGCCAACCTCAAGAACACCATCCTGCGGCTGGCCGGGGAAGAGAGTTTTCCCGCAGATTTCGTGGCCGCCGCGAAGGCCGTGCGGATCAACACGAGTTCGTGCCAGGTCTACCTCGGCATTCGCAAGGGCGAGAGCATCCCGCACATCGGCGACCTCGTGTTCACCTCGGCCAACCCGCGCTTCAGCAGCACCGAGCTCACCGACCTTAACACCACCAGCCGGACCTTCTCGGTCTACTATCCGGACACCCGCCCCGGCGGCGACCGTTACACGGTCGTCGTTTCGCTCAACGCTCGCTACGAGGACTGGGCGCGGCTCTCCGACGAGGAATATGAGCGCGAGAAGCAGCGCCTGATCGACGAATCGATCGCAGCACTCGAGCGCTACATTCCCGGAGTCGGGGCGAAGATCGACTGGCGCGAGGCGGCGACGCCGCGGACGGTCGAGCGGTATACGACCCACTTCGGCGGCACGTCGTTCGGCACGAAGTTCGAGGGGCTCAAGGTCTCGATGGACCTGCCGGAAAAGCTGCCCGGCCTCTACCACGCCGGCTCCGTGGGCATCATCATGTCGGGCTGGCTCGGCACCATTAACTACGGCGTGATTGTGGCGAACAAGGTCGACAAGGCGCTCCACGCGGAAAAACGTCCCACGCCCGCACCCACTCCCGCATGAGCACGCCGCCGGTCACCGACCTGATCCCGCATCGCCCGCCCTTCCTGTTCGTCGACGAGATCGTCAGCTGGACCGACGACGGCCTGATTGCCCGACGCACCTGGCGGGCCGAGGAGGATTTTTACCGCGGTCATTATCCGGGTGCGCCGATCACGCCCGGCGTGTTGCTGTGCGAGGCGGTGTTCCAGACCGCCGGTTGCTACTTGGCGCTGAAGGCCCGCGCCGCCGGGATGGCGCCGGGGGAGGGCGTCCCGCTCATCGCGAAGATCAGCGACGTGCGCTTCCGTCAGCCCGTCTACCCGGGAGATGCGATCGTCCTCGAGGTGAAGAAGAAGGACGCGCTGGGCGGCTTCACGATGCTTTCGGGGGCGATCCGCAAAGCCGACGGGACGCGCGTGCTGACCGTGGATTTCTCGGTTGCGTGGAAGACCCCGTCGGGCGGCGCGGCGGCATGAGCGATTTCCTGCAGCTCGCGGGTCGCACGGTGCTGGTCTTCGGCGTGGCCAACCGGAAGAGCGTGGCCTGGGCGGTCGCGCGCACGCTGGAGGAGCAGGGTGCCAAGGTGATCTACAGCGTGCGGTCCGAGGCGCGGCGGCAATCGCTGGCCACGACCCTCGCGGGCAAGCCCGTGTTCGTATGCGACGTGGAAGACGAGGGCGCCGCGGTGCGCCTCGCCGCGGAGATCGCCGCCGCGGGCCATGGTCCCATTCACGGCATCGTGCACTCGATCGCCTTCGCCAATTACTCCGCCGGTCCGCGGGCTTTTCATGAGACGACGCGGAAGGATTTTTTGCAGGCGACCGCTGTGTCCGCGTTCTCGCTCATCGAGATCGCCCGGGCCTTCAAGGGATCGCTCGCGAACGACGCCTCGGTGGTGACGATCGGGATCTCCTCGCTGCAGGTGACGCCGGACAACTACGGCTACATGGGGCCGGTGAAGGCGGCGTTGGAATCCGCGGTGCGGTTCCTGGCGAAGTCGTTTAGCGCCGACACCGCGGTGCGGTTCAACACGGTCGGCGCGGGCCCACTGAAGACGAGCGCCTCGGCCGGGATTCCAGGCTACGTGGAGAGCTACCTTTACGCCGAGGGGCTCACCTTCCGAAAAAAGAACTTGGAGACGCAGGAGGTTGCCAACACCGCAGCGTTCCTCCTCAGCCCGCGCAGCAGCGGGATCAACGGCTCCACGCTGGTCGTCGACGCCGGCCTCGGCTCCAATTACTTCGACCGCGAGATCATCCGCCGCGCGATGCGGCCCGACCCGCAGGGAAGCAAGGAATGAGGTTCGAGCACGTCTGCATCGAGTCGCTGGCGGTTGCCTTGCCGGACGAAGTCTGGACCTCGGCGGAGATCGAGACGCGCCTCGCCCCGCTCTACGAGCGACTGCGATTGCCGGCGGGCAGGCTGGAATTGATGACCGGAATCCGGGAGCGCCGGATGTGGCCGGTCGGCACGCGGCCGTCGGACGCCAGCGCCGCCGCGGGCAAGGCGGTCCTCGCGCGATCCCGCCTGCGCGCGGAGCAGATGGACCTGTTCATCCACGCCGCGGTGAGCCGCGACATGCTCGAGCCCGCGACGGCATCGTTCGCGCATCGGCGGATCGGCCTGCCACCGACGGCGCAGATCCTCGACGTCTCGAACGCATGCCTCGGATTCCTCAATGCCCTCACGCTCGCGGCCGGCCTGATCGAATCAGGTCAGATCCGCTGCGCGCTGGTGGCCTCCGGTGAGAACGGCCGCCCGCTGGTGGACGAGACGCTCCGCACCTTGAATGACGGCCGGTTGTCGCGGAACGACATTAAGCCTTACTTTGCCAACCTTACGATCGGTTCGGGAGCGGTCGCCGCGATCGTCTGCCACCGCTCGCTCGCGGGCGGGGCAGGGCATCGGCTCCTCGGCGGGGTCGCGCGGGCCGCGACGGCGCACAGCGACCTTTGCCAAGGCGACACCCACGGGGCGGAAGCGCTCGCCATGCAGACCGACTCCGAACGCCTGCTCGTCGCCGGCGTGGAGCTGGCTCGCGAGACCTGGGCGGAGTTCTCAAAGGCCCACGGCACCCGGTTCGATCGGTTCGTCTGCCATCAAGTCGGCTCCATGCACCGCCGTAAGCTTTACGAGACGCTCGGACTGGATTTGGCGCGCGACTTCTCGACCTTTGAAACGCTCGGCAACACGGGCTCGGTCGCACTGCCCGCGACGCTCGCGCTTGCCGCGGAGGCGGGGGCGGTGAAGTCCGGCGACCGCGTGGCGCTGCTCGGCATCGGCAGCGGCCTGAACTGCCTGATGCTGGCCCTCGAATGGTGACCTCGACGCAGATTCCCGGCTGGCTGGCGTCCGAGTATCCGTTCACTCCGCGGCGGTTCGCGTTGTGCGACGGGACTAAGCTCAGTTTCCTCGACGAGGGCCCGCGGTCTGATTCCGCCGTGCTGATGGTGCACGGCAACCCAACTTGGTCCTATTACTACCGCCATCTGGTGAAGGCGCTGGCGCCGGCCCGGCGCTGCGTCGTGCCGGATCACGTCGGCATGGGTTTTTCCCAAAAACCCGAATCCCGCGCCTACACGCTCGAGCAGCGGTTCACGGACCTCGAGGACTGGGTCGCGAGTCTCGGACTGCGGCAACTCGACGTCGTCGTGCATGACTGGGGCGGGGCGATCGGCTTGGGATTCGCCGGACGCCACCCGGAAATGGTCCGTCGTCTTGTGATCCTCAACACGGCGGCGTTTCCCGACGCGCGCATTCCGGCGCGGATCGCCGTCTGCCGGCTGCCCGTGCTTGGGCCGCTGCTTGTCCGCGGGCTCAATGGTTTCGCCTGGCCCGCCACGCGGATGGCAATGGCGCGGAGGAGACTCTCGGCCGATGAGCGGCGCGGTTACCTGCTGCCTTACGGCTCCTGGGCGGACCGTGTCGCCGTGAACGCCTTCGTACGCGACATCCCGATGGAACAGGGTCATCCGACGCGGGCCACGCTGGAGGCGGTCGAAGCCGGCCTCGCCCGGCTGCGCGAGAAGGAGGCGATGATCGTCTGGGGCGGCCGCGATTTCTGCTTCAACGACCACTTCCTAGGAAGGTGGCGGGCAATCCTGCCCGGGGCCGCCGTGCATCACCTCGCCGACGCGGGACACTACGTCCTGGACGACGCGCGCGAGGGGGCCGTGCCGCTCATCCGGACTTTCTTGGAGCGGCCGTGATCGCCGGCAGGCGACCGTGCAGGTCGCCGAGTTCCCGCAGGTACCCGGCCGTCTGGCCGTTGAGGCGCGCAAGTTCCTCGGCCTGGTACCGCCACGTCCAGTTGCCCTGGCCGATGCCAGGGGTGTTCAGGCGGGCCTCGGAACCGAGGCTGAGCAGATCGGGCAGGGGAATCACCGCGAGGCGCGCGACCGAGGCGTAGGCTGAGCGCAGGAAGTCCCAGCCGATCTCGCGGCCGCTGACCCGAAGGTAGCGGCGTACGTGGTCGCGGGTGCGTTCATCGGCCGAGGCGTACCAGCCCAGCGTGGTGTCATTGTCGTGCGTCCCCGGATACACGACCGAGTTAGCAGTCTGGTTATGGGGTAGGTAAAGGTTCGTCGCGTCGCCGCCGAATGCGAATTGGAGGACGGCCATGCCGGGCAATCCGGTGGCCTCGCGCAGTTCGAGCACGGCGGGCGTGAGCAATCCAAGGTCCTCGGCGATGAGGCGCGCGCCGGGCAGGGCGGCCTGGATGCGGCGGAAGAAATCGAGCCCCGGGCCTGGAATCCATGAACCGGTCCGCGCGTTGGGGCGTCCGGCGGGCACGGACCAGTAGGACTCAAAGCCGCGAAAGTGGTCGATGCGGACGACGTCACACAGCGCGAACGCCGCGCGCAGGCGTGCGAGCCACCATGCGTAGCCGTCGCGAGCATGGACGGGCCAGTCGTAGAGCGGGTTGCCCCAGAGTTGTCCGTCGGCCGAGAAATAGTCTGGGGGGACGCCGGCGACGGCGGTGGGCCGAAGCGTGGAGGGATCGAGTTGGAAGAGCTCGGGGTTGGACCACACGTCGGCGCTGTCGAGCGCGGTGAAGATGGGAATGTCACCGATGATCCGGATGCCGCGGGAGGAGGCTTGGGCGCGGATCGCCTGCCACTGGGCGAAGAACAGCGCTTGGATGAAGATGTGGGCGTCGATGCGGGTGGCGAGGGTGCGCGGCAGGGGTGATTTCAGCGCGGCGGTGCGCGTCCGGGCATGGGTAGGCCATTCCCACCAAGGTTGGCCGCCGAAGTGCTCCTTGAGGGCGGAGAACAAGGCGTAGCCTTCGAGCCAGTACCCATTGCGCTCCCGGAAGGCGGCGACGTCCCCAAGGACGGCTAAAGCAGGTCGTCCGCAGCGCACCCAGGCCTCATGGGCGGCGAAGAGCAGGCGGGGCTTCTGGTTCCAGAGGCCGCCGAAATCCACGCGGTCGTTCGGCAGGGCGCGGAGGGGTTCCAGTTGGGCGGCGCTGAGGAGCCCCGCGGCGACCAGCGGTTGCAGGTCGATCAGGTAGGGGTTGCCGGCGAACGATGAGAAGCACTGGTAGGGCGAGTCGCCGAAGCCCGTCGGCCCGAGCGGGCAGGTTTGCCAGTAGGTGAATCCGGCGGTCTGCAGGAAGCTGAGGAACTGGACCGCGTGGGAATCAAGGACGCCGACCCCTTGGTCTCCGGCAAGGCAGGTCGGGTGGAGCAGAACGCCCGCTGCGCGGTGGTCTAGCCAAGAAAACAGCGGCGGGACTGGAGGGAGTTTCGCCTGCATCACTAACTTAACATAATGTGTATTGTGCCTTTTAGGCAACCGTTCACCGCTGCCGGCAAATCACTTGGCCAAGCCCCAGTGGCGCGTGAACGGATAGTACACGACCACCGGACGACCCACCACGTCCTTTCCAGGAACCGTTCCCCAGTAACGTCCGTCCGCGCTGTTCGCTGAATTATCGCCGAGCGCGAAATACTCGTCCTTACCCAGCTTCACGCTGCGCCCGGCGGAAAGAAGGCCTTCGTAGCGATACCCGACATGATTCCCCTCGCGCTTCGCGTTGGCTGCGAACACCGGAGATCCCTCCGTAGGCTTGCCGTTGGTGAAGAGCCCAAAGTCTCGGATCTCGAGGGTCTCCCCCGGCGCCCCCACCAGCCGCTTGATGTAGTACTGGTCGCCGTAGGTCCTCGCGATACCCTCGATGTTGCCCGTCCGGAACACGAATCCGCTCCCGACCGCCGGCGGCACGAAATGGTAGCTCATCCGGTCAACAAACAACTGGTCGCCCGTCAGGATATCGAACGCCATCACGCGTTCGCCCTCGCGTACCGTCTTGCCGGTCCGGAGCATGCGAATTCGTCCGCCATCCAGCGAGGGCGCGTCGGCCTGCTTCGCCAGCACCCGCGCCAGGTCGACGCCACCAGGCTCGTGCGAGGGAGTCGCGTTCGGGAAGAAGCAGTCGCGCACGGCCCACTCGAAATCGAAATCCATCGGCACCTTCACCGTCGCCGGTTTCCCGCCGACGTAGAGCGCGTACTCCTTGTAGGTCGTCGGAAAGATAAACCAACTGCGGCCGGGCACTTCGCGGTACGGGATGTTGACCCGCGAACCGCCCGCCCCGACCGGAATCATGACTTCTCCCGAAGCCGGCGCGTCGACCCGCTTCGGTTGCGCGCCGAACAGCACGAAACGCACGCCGTTCATGACGTACCCGGGCTCATCGGACTGACGCGGGAACGCCTCCGGCGTCATGCCGTTGTAGGTCGGCCACATCGAGTTCGTCGGGATCTTGAACGGCTGCAGGAAGTACGTGCGGATCCCCAGGATCACGATCGCCGCAACCAGGAAGAATTCCACGTTCTCGACCAACGACGACTTGGGGTAGATTGCGCCGCCCGTGCGCCGCAGCACCTCCTCGAGGCGCTCGATCCCCAGCTTCAGCTTCTCGACTCCGGCCCGCTCCTTCAGCAGCCCGCGCAGTCCCGTGGTCTCGCCCTGCAGCTCCGTCACCTCGGCGGCGGACAGGACGTCGCGACGGTAATGGTAGACCTTGTCGGCGAGCTCGAGCCAGTTGCCCGCGTTTTCCCGCATCTTGCGTTCCGGAGAGGCGAAGAATCCGAACATGAGCGGATCGGGATCAGTTGTTCTGCAGCACCTTGATGAAGGCGTCGGGCGGGATGGAGACCTTGCCGATCTGTTTCATCTTCTTCTTACCCTCCTTCTGCTTGTCGAGGAGCTTCCGCTTGCGGGAGATGTCGCCACCGTAGCACTTCGCGGTGACGTCCTTGCGCATCTCGCGCACGTTGTCGCGGGCGATGATCTTGCCGCCGATGGCAGCCTGGATCGCGACCTTGAACATCTGCGGCGGGATGATCTCGGCGAGTTTCTCGCAGAGTTCGCGGCCCTTCGACTCGGCCTTCTCGCGATGGACGATGCTGGCGAACGCATCGACCGGGTCGCCGTTGATGAGGATGTCCATCTTCACGAGGTCGGACGCCCGGTAGGCGCCGAGCTCGTAGTCCATCGAGCCGTAGCCGTGGGTGATGCTCTTCAGCCGGTCGTTGAAATCCACGAGGATCTCATTCAGCGGCAGCGTGCACTTCAACATCACGCGGTTCATGTCCAGCGTGTCGGTGTGGTCGCACGTGCCGCGCTTCTCCATGATGAGCGACAGGATGTCGCCCATGCTGTCGTTCGGAATGATGATCGAGGCGGTGATGGTGGGCTCGCGGATCTCGAGGATCTCGCCCGGGTCCGGCAGGTTCACCGGATTGTCGACCTCGATCAGCTCCCCGCCGTGGCGGACGACGTGGTAGACCACGCTGGGATACGTCGAGATGATCTCCACGTCGTGCTCCCGGCGGATGCGCTCCTGGATGATCTCCATGTGGAGCAACCCGAGGAAGCCGCAACGGAAGCCGAAGCCGAGCGCGACGGAGCTTTCCGACGAGTAGATGAAGGCGGAGTCGTTCAGGCGCAGGCGCCCCAGGGCGGCCTTGAGCTTCTCGTAGTCGTCGCTCTCCAGCGGATAGAGTCCGCAGAACACCATCGGGCGGACCTCCTTGTACCCCGGCAGCATTTCGGCGGCGGGCTTCTGCGCGAGCGTGATGGTATCGCCGATCTTGATATCGGCCGTGCTCTTGATGTTCGAGACGACGTAGCCGACGTCTCCCGCGCGGAGCACGTCGACCTTCTCCATCTTCGGCGTGAAGACCCCGACCTCCTTGACCTCGGACTTCACCCCGTTGCTCATCAGGAGCATCTGGTCGCCGGACTTGATCGCGCCCGAAAACACGCGGGCGTAAGAGATCACGCCGCGGTAGGGATCGTAGAGGGAGTCGAACACCAGCGTGCGCAGCTGCGGGTAATCCGTCCACCGCGGCGGCGGCACGCGGGCCACGACCGCCTCGAGGATATCCTCGATGCCGATGCCGGACTTGCCGCTGGCGAGGATCGCCTCCTCGGCGGGTATCGTCAGGATGTCCTCCAATTGCCGCGTGCAGAGCTCGAGGTTGGCGCTCGGGAGGTCGATCTTGTTGATCACCGGGATCACCTTGAGCTTCTGGCTGAAAGCCAGGTGGGCGTTGGCGACGGTCTGGGCCTCAACGCCCTGCGCCGCGTCGATCAGCAGCACCGCACCCTCGCAGGCCGCCAGGCTGCGGGACACCTCGTACGAGAAGTCCACGTGCCCCGGAGTGTCCATCAGGTTGAGCTTGTACACCTTCCCGTCCTTCGCGTGGTAACGCATCGTCACGGGGTGGGATTTGATCGTGATGCCCCGCTCCTTCTCAAGGTCCATCGCGTCGAGGTGCTGGTCGGTCATCACACGCTGCTCGACCGTGTTGGTGTACTCGAGCAGGCGGTCGGAGAGCGTGGTCTTCCCGTGGTCGACGTGCGCGATGATGCAGAAATTGCGGGTGTGGCTGGAGTCGGACATCGGTTCAGGCGCTGACTTCCGGGAATTCGGCGAAGCTGCGGACGGCCCAGGTTTTCTCCGTGCGCCGGGCGAGGCCCGCGAGGACGCCTCCGGGCCCAAGTTCCCAGAACTCCGTCGCGCCGCCGGCGGCGGCCGCGCGCATGCAGTCCTCCCAGCGAACGGACGAGACGACCTGGGCGACGAGCGCCGCCTTGATCGCCGCGGGATCGGCGATGGCAGCGCCGGTGGTGTTGGTGAAGATCGTGAAGCGCGGCACCGCAAACGCGATCGGCGCGAGGAACGCGGCGAAGGAAGTCCGGGCCGGCTCCATCAGCCGTGAGTGATAGGCGCCGGCGACATTGAGCGGCATCACCTTCTTCATCCCGCGGTCCTTGGCTCCGGCCACGGCGGCGGCGATGCGCGATTTTTCACCCGAGATGATGATTTGGCCCGGGGCGTTGAAGTTGGCGGCCTCGACGTCGAACTCGCGGCATAGTTCAGCCACCTTACTCCGCTCCTCGCCGATCACCGCGGCCATCGAGCCTGAGGTCTTTTCACAGGCCTCCTGCATCAGGCGGCCGCGCTCGGCAACGATCCGCAGGCCGGTCGCGAAGTCGAAAACACCCGCCGCGCAACACGCGGTAAGCTCGCCTAGGCTCAGGCCCAGCGCCATCGCGGGCTCGCCGGCCGGTAACTTGCCGAGCTCCCGCAGGGCCGCGAGCGTCGCCAGGCCGTGGGTGAAAAGTGCAGGCTGACAGACCTTGGTTTGGGTAAGCTCCGCTTCGGGCCCGGAAAAACTCACGCTCCTCAAGTCCCAACCCAACAGCTGGTTGGCCTCCGCATAAAGCATCCGGGCGGACGCGGAATTCTCGCAAAGCGACTCCCCCATCCCGACCTTTTGGGCTCCCTGCCCCGCGAAAAGAAGTGCCAACGCCATGGTTAAACGGTCGAGAGAATCGCGCAGGGTGCGGAATCCAAGCCCTAAAAGCGTTTCAGGTGCTTGAAGAGCTTATCGTCGGTCTTCGGGCGCACGAATTCGGGCAAGGCGCCCCGCGAAGGCGCCGCCGGCACAGGACTGGGGGTAGGCGGAATGAATGATGAAAGCGGGGACGGCGCGGGCGCCGGCTCGACGGCACGGTTGGGAGCGGAGCCGGGAGAAAGGAACTGCAGGAAGGGATTCTCTGCCGGCTTCATCGACCGGGATCCAGTAGCCGGGGTGCCACCTGCGGCGGCCAGAAACGAAGTCAGGCTACCCTCCGACTTGGGGGCGCCGGGCATCTGCGGAAGCGCCGCGTCGGTAACGGGTCCGGACTCCCCCGACCGCCCCGCGGCGGCCGAGCGCCCCGACGCGAGCGTCGATTGCAGAAGTGCGTGGTCGTGGGGAGACACCCACGACTGCAGGTAGCGGGAAAACGGATTCAAGTCCTCGTCGCGGCGAGAGAGCGCACGCGGCCCCTCCTCCCGTGCGTCCTCGCGGCGGACATCGCGTTCCTCGAGCCTGCGCTCGCCGGAGGGAGCGACCTCCTCACGCGATCCCTGCCGGAACGTCCCGACAGGACTGCCCTCTCTCCGCGGGGACTCCCCTCGCCTGCCGTCTCCATTTCGCTCCATCGCTTCAACGAGCCAGTTGCGCGTTGGCTGAGGCGCGAGTGCCCGCTTTTCTGGTGCGGGTGGCGGAGGCCGGGCAGCGGGTGCGCCCGGCGCCGGGAACGAAGGAACGGCAAGCTGCAGTTCACCGAGCGCCGCCCCGCCCTGTTTCGGGAGGCGGGTTCCTTTGGCAGACTCCAGGTCGCGTCGCGCGGCCTCGAGCGGCGGAAGCTCGGCGGCGGGCTGGGGCCCGGCTGGTTCCGCTCCGCCGAGCGCGATGGGCAGCACGAGCGCAAAGGCACGCCGGACTGACCGCGACACCCTCACGTCTTGATGAAGATCCCCTTCATGTTCATCTCGAGCTGCTGGGGATTCGGGGAAAACTTCAGCGCGTCCTGTTTGCTGACCCGGCCGGCCTTCCAGAGGCGGTAGAGGTCCTTATTGAAGGAGAACGTCGCGCTGTCGGCATTACTCTCGAGGAGGCCCTGGATCTTCTCATTCTGTCCTTCGAGGATGAGGCTCCGTACGGTGGCATCGGCCACGAGGATCTCATTGGCGGGAACGCGTCCGGTCCCTTCCGCGGTGGGAACGAGCTTTTGGCAAACGAAGCCCCGCAGCGACCCGGCGATCGCGCGGCGGGCGGCCTCGACCTCGTCGGCCGGGAAGAACTCGAACAGGCGAGTCAGGGATTGGGCGACGGTCGCCGCGTGCATCGTGGAAAGCACCAGATGCCCGGTCTCAGCCGCGGCGATCGCGGTCTCGAACGTCTCGCGGTCGCGCATCTCGCCGACAAGAATGATGTCGGGATTCTGCCGGAGCACCGCCTTGATCGCTAACTCGAAGCTCGGCACGTCCATCCCGATCTCGCGCTGTTGGAAGAGAGACTTGTCGTCGACGAAGGTGTATTCGATTGGATCCTCGATCGTGACGATGTGGCGGTCGAGGTTGTGGTTTATCCAGTTGAGCATCGCCGCCATCGTCGAGCTCTTGCCGGAGCCGGTCGCCCCGCAGACCAGCAGAATGCCGTCCTTCGCCTGCGCGAGCCGCGTGAGCGCTTGTTCGGTCTGGCCCAACCCGAGCTGCTCGAAGGTCGGCACGGAATCCTTGATGTGGCGCAGCACCACGCTCACGAGACCGCGTTGGTGGAACGCGTTCACGCGGAACCGCCCGACCCCGGTGGACGCGTAGGCGAAGTCGACCTGGCCGTTGTCGAGCCACGACTGGCGGAACACCCGCGGGACGTGCTCCAGCACGAAGGCCTCCGCCTGTTCGGACGTGATCGGATCCATCTCCACGGCCTCGAGCTTGCCCGCGCGGCGCACGTAGCCGGGCTTGTTCGCTTTCACGATCACATCGCTCACCTTACTCTCCACGGCGAGCCGCAACAGGTCGTTGAACAACTCCGTGTGCGGGGTGGATTGGGCGTCGGCCATGGGAAAAAAGCGTTGCGGAGCCAGTATGTCGGCCTGCTTTGTTCGGCAAGGCTTCATTGCCCGCTCCATGCCACGACGCCCGCTCACCGGCACTATCACCGCCCTCGCCACGCCGTTCACGCCCGACGGCCAGGTTTCCTATCCGGATCTGAAGCGACTCATCGCCCACCAGATCCGCGGCGGCATCGACGGACTCGTCCCCGTCGGCACCACGGGTGAGTCGCCCACGCTCTCCCACGAGGAGCATATGGACGTCGTCCGGTTCGCCGTGGAGCAATCAGGCGGACGGGTTCCCGTGATCGCGGGTACCGGCTCGAATTCCACGCACGAGGCGCTGGAGCTAACGCGGCTTGCGCACAAGGCCGGCGCTGACGCGATGCTCGTCGTCGCTCCGTATTACAATAAGCCGAGCCAGGAGGGTCTATTCAGGCACTTCGCCGAGATCGCCGAATGCACGGACCGACCGATCGTGCTGTACTCCATCCCCGGCCGCTGCGGGATCGAGATCAGCGTCGAGGTCGTGCAACGCCTACGGTCGAAGTACGCGCACGTTTCGACGATCAAGGAGGCGGGAGGGAGCGTCGACCGGGTCGACCAGCTCAAGCAGGCCATGGGGCGCGACCTCACCGTTCTCAGCGGGGACGACTCACTCACCCTCCCCTTTATGTCCGTCGGCGCCGAGGGAGTGATCAGCGTCGCGTCCAACCTCTTCGTGCGCGAGGTCCGCCGCATCGTGGAGCTCGCCCGCGCCAACGACTTCAGCGCTGCTTACCGCGTCCATCGGGGTATGTACCCGGCCTTCCGCACGCTGTTCATCGAGCCCAACCCGGTGCCGATCAAGTATGCGCTCAAGCGGGCCGGCATCATTGCCGGCGACGCTGTTCGCGCGCCGCTCTGCGAGATGACGGCTGGAAATCGCGCCCGCCTCGAGGCCGTCCTCGCCGCGCTAGACTGAATCATGCCGCTTTCCATCCACATCAACGGCTCGCGGGGGCGCATGGGGCGCGCCGTGGCCGACGCTGTTCGCGAAGCCGGCCTTGCGATCGCCGCCGAGACCGACGTCGGCGACGACCTTCGGGCCGCCATGGCCAAGGCCGACGCCATCATCGATTTCAGCGCTCCCGGCGGAACGGAGGCGCTGCTGCAACACGCCGTCGCGCTCCGCAAACCGATCGTGATCGGGACCACCGGACACGAGCCGACCGAGCGCAGACGTCTGCTCCAGCTCGCTGCAGGTGTGCCGTGCGTCTGGGCCGGAAATTTTTCCGTAGGCGTAAACCTGCTCTTCGCCCTGACCCGCCGCGCCGCGGCGGTCCTCGGCTCCGACTACGACACCGAGGTCGTGGAGATGCACCACCGCTTCAAGAAGGATGCCCCCAGCGGCACCGCGGCCCGCCTGCTCGAGATCATTCTGGAAGAACGCCGGCTCGGCGCCGAGGCGCTCCGGCACGGCCGGGAAGGCCTCACGGGCGAGCGAAAGCCGACCGAAGTGGGCGTGCACGCCCTGCGGGGCGGCGACGTGGTCGGCGACCACACCGTGATGTTCGCCGCCCTCGGTGAGCGCGTGGAACTTACCCACAAGGCCAGCGACCGCGGGATCTTCGCGCGCGGCGCCGTGCGCGCGGCGCAATGGGTCGTGGGCCGCCCGCCGGGTGTCTACGACATGCAGGACGTGCTGTCGCTGAAGTAAGTGATCATCTCGATCCAAGGCACGCTCGCCGCTACCTCCCCGCTAGGGGCTGTAGTCGAGACCGGCGGTTTCGGCTATGAGGTGCACATGCCCGCGACTAGCGCCGAGCGGCTGCCGCGGCTGGGGACGACGGTGAAGTTGCACACCCTCGTGATCTACCGGGAGGACGCACAGACCCTTTACGGGTTCAGCTCGCCCGAGGAGCGGGACTTCTTCCGGTTGATGATCGAAAACGTCACGGGAGTCGGACCCAAGATGGCGCTGAGCATCATGAGCCGCCTTGCCCTGCCCTCGCTCGAGGCCGCCATCCGCGCCGGCGATATCAATTCGCTCTCCCGGTGCCCCGGCATCGGGAAGAAGACCGCCGAGCGCCTCGTCGTCGAACTGCGCTCCAAGGTCGGCGGATCCGACTCCGCGGCGGCGACCGGCATTGACACGGGAGAGAGCGGTGGGCCGGCCACGCCGCACCGCGATGCCGTTGCTGCCCTCGTGGCGCTGGGTTACAAGGCGGCCGACGCCGATCAGGCTGTGCGTCGCGCGGCCGTGGCGCTCGGCGCCGGCGCCGACACGTCAGCGCTCATCCGCCGCGCGCTCAACGGTTGAGCGCCGTCACTTCGCGAACCGGAAGGCTGTCATCTCGGCGGCTTCCGCCTGGGCCTTGAGCCCGAGTTGCCTCACCTCAGAGCTTTGGGGTGACGCGCTGTGGTTGAAATGAAGGGTGGCAGCGCCTCCAGCGACGGGAACGGTCGCTACCTGGAAATTGCGCAGCCACTCGAGCTGGTCCGCCGACGTGCGCGGCTGCATACCGCCACCGGCCTGGAGCCCGCTGGAAAGTGCCAGCGATTCGCCAACCAGCGTGAGTCTCGGCGCGGCAGGTTTGTCCGAGGCCGCCACCAGCCCGCGTTTCGGCTCATTTGCCGAGGGCGAGACAACGGCCAGCGTCGGCCCCGCAGCGGGCCGGGTGCCCGGCGAGCGCTGCCAAAGGACGAAAGCGACGGCAACCCCCGCCGCCACCAAGCCGAACGAAGCGAAGCCGGCGGCGGCCCAGCCGAGCCGCTGAACCGCGGGTTCCCGGACGGCCGCGGGATTTTCGGCGAAATCCGCCGCGAGAAGGGCGCACGCCTTCTGCATCCGGCAATACTGCCCATAGGTGCGGCGGCGCTCCGCATTCGAGCGGACCTCGGCCTCAAGCCGCGCGGCGTCGGCCGGCGAGATCTCGTGGTCAAGGTACAGGTTGAGAAGCTCGAGGAACTCACTGTCTTTCATTTGAAATCGTCTCCCAGCTTGGAGCGAAGGCTTTCGCGGGCCCGGGCGATGCGGCTCTTCACCGTGCCGACGGAGATGCCAAGGATTGTCCCGATCTCCTCGTAGGAGAGGTTTTTAACGTTACGCAGGACAAGGATCTCCCGGTGACCGCTGGAAAGCCTCTCCATGCCCTTGGCGATCCGATCCACCAGTTCCCCGTTCACCGTTACCTCGTCAGGGGAATCAACCTCCGCCGGGATGACGTCGGCGAGGGTCATGTCAGTTTCTTCGCCCACCGGCGCGTCAAAGGAGACGGAGCGATCACGCTTGCGGCGCCACCAGTACCAGTACCGGTTGCGCGCCAGGTTCGTGGCTATCTGGTAGAGCCAAGTGGAGAAGGCGGCGTCGCCGCGAAAGTTCGCGAGGCCCCGATGCGCGCGGATGAAAGCGTCCTGAGTGACCTCCTCGGCGTCCTGGTGATTGCGCAGCAGCTGGTGGACGAGCCCGTAGATGCGATCGCGGTGGCGGGCCACCATTTCATTGAAGGCGGACTCATCGCCATTCTTGAAGCGATCCACCAGCACGCGATCCAGGGCAACCTCTTGGGCTTTGGCGCTCATGCGTTCCGCCCCGCTTTGATGCGTGTAGTCGGCGAAGGTTCCCACGATTTTGACTAGTTCGACGGATAATTCCGTCAGCGGTTCCGGTCAAATTCCTCGAGACAGGGGCGAAAATACTTGCCAACCCACCGGCCCGAAAAATCGTCATCCGCTTGGGCTGCGGGTCGATAGCTCAATGGTAGAGCAGCGTCCTTTTAAGTCGTTGGTTCTGGGTTCGAATCCCAGTCGACCCACCAGTCTACCCTCTCCCCATCAACCGCCACCACATGAAGCGACTTGTCATCATCGAGGACCAGACCGCGATCCGGGAACTACTCGCCGAGATTCTTCGTCTGGATAATACGTTCCAAGTCGTGGGAGAGGCCGGCGATGGTCAGGCCGCCGTCCAGCTTTGCCTCGACCTGAAACCTGACGTCTGCGTGCTCGATGCCAAGCTACCCGGCCTCAACGGCGTTGACGTTCTCCGCAGGATCGTTCCCCGACTGCCCGGGATGAGGGTTCTGGTCTTCTCCGGGCACGAAAGCCCGCAATTGATCCGAGCGATGCTCGAGGCGGGCGCCCACGGTTTTGTCGAAAAGACGGCTGGGCTGATGGAACTGCGGCGCGGCCTCGAAGCCGTTGCCAAGGGCGGCACGTATTTCGGCCCGAGCGTGGCGGGTTTGCTACGCAGCGTCATCGCCGAGCCCGTAACTCCCGCCGGCGACGGCGCCTTGACCATTCGCGAGCGCGAGATCCTCCAACTCGTCGCCGAAAGCCACACGACGAAGGAGATCGCCGCCAAGCTGGGGATCAGCGCCAAGACAGTGGACAACCACCGCACCAATCTGATGCGTAAGCTCGACGTTCACGACGTCGCCGGGCTGACCCGGTACGCGCTGGAACACGGTATTGTCGAGGCGGGCGTCCAGCGTTGAGCGACCATCGCTAAAAGCCTTGCGACTGCCGCATCGGCTGCCCCATAGGTCTGGAAATCACTCGCGCCCTTCCCTCATGAAATTCACCCAGAAGTCACTCGTCGTTTCGCTGGCTGCCGCCGCGCTCGTCCTTTCGGGCTGCTCCAAGAAGCCGGACAGGCCCTACCCAGGGTCGACCGTGCTTGGGTCGCAAAACGCGGGCTCCTTGGCGCCGGCTGACGCCAGCTTCGGTCAAAACACGTCCGGCCTCGTCGATCGCGGCTCCGACTTCGACCCCAACGGCCACAACCGTACCGCCCTCCAGTCACAGGCCGTTCTCTTCGATTACGACAAGTCGGATGTCCGTGCCTCCGAACGCGAGAAGCTCAAGGTCGCCAAAGAGTACCTCGACAAGAACCCCACTCACCGCCTGCTCTTAGAGGGACATTGCGACTGGCGGGGCACCGCCGAGTACAATCTGGGGCTCGGCGACCGGCGCGCCGGTGCTGTCCGGAAATACCTGCAGTCCATCGGTGTCCCCGCGGATCGCCTTGAGACGCTGTCCAAGGGGAGCCTCGAGGCGGCCAAGAACGCCGACGATGCCACGATGGCCAAGGATCGTCGCGTGGACCTCGTGGTCGTTAATCCTTCCGCCGCCGCCCCCAAGGCATTCTGAACCCGGTCGACGCCTAGGTCTCCCCCGAAGCCGCGGATTGCTCCGCGGCTTTTTCCTTTACCGGATCACGCCTTTCCGGCGGCAAGCGCGTGCAGGATGCGGCGCGTTGTCTCCGTTCCCTTGCGCATCACGTCGAGGTTGAAGCTCTCGTTCGGCGCATGGAGATTATCCTCCGGCAGGAAGAGTCCCAGCATGATCGAGTCGAGTCCGGTCACGCGCTTGATCGACGCGATGATCGGCACGCTGCCTCCCTCGCGGAGGTAAAGCGGCGGCCGGCCCCAGACCTCGCCGACGGCCTGCTCCGTCGCGCGGAAGGCCCGAGCCAGCACAGGAGACTGATCCTTCGGCGTGTTGCTGCGTCCCGGCGGCACCACGACGTACGGGTCGCCCTTGTGCTGGTCGACGAACTCCACCTTGACGCCCTTCGGCACCCGCGCGCGGATCGCATCCATGACGCGTCGCTTGATCACGTCGGGCTCCTGATTGGGGACCAGCCGGCAGCTGAGCTTGGCGAAGGCCTTGCTGGGAATGACCGTCTTGGTCCCCTCGCCCTGGTAGCCACCGCCGATGCCGTTGAACTCGAGCGTCGGCTGGAAGCGCGCCGACTCGAACGGATTGAACCCCGGCGTCGTGTAGAAGGCGTCGATGCCGAGGAACTCGGCATAGGCCTTTTCGTCGGTGCCCAGCTTGCGCAGTTCCTCCCGCTCCCACGGGTGCACATCGAGAACCTCGTCGTAGAAGCCCGGCACGTTCACCCGGCCCTCGGGCGTGTGCAGCGAGGAGAGCACCTCGGCAAGCGCCTGGATCGGGTTGCGCAGCACGCCGCCGTGCAGGCCCGAGTGCAGGTCTCCCTTCGGACCGGTCAGGTGCACGTCGAAGAGCGTGAGCCCGCGCAGCCCGCAGGTGAGAACCACCTGATTCTCGTTCGGCAGGGCGGTGTCGGAGAGGAACACAAAGTCCGCCTCGCGCAAACGGGCGGCGTAGCGCTCGAGGAAGGCGGGGAAGCTCGGGCTGCCCATCTCCTCCTCGCCCTCGATCAGGAACGTGATGCGCAGCGGCAGCCGAGGATTCTCCTCCAAAGCCAGAGCGACGGCGGCGATGTTCGCCATGAGCGGCCCCTTGTTGTCGGCGGCGCCGCGACCGTACATCCGGTTGCCGACGATCGTCGGCTCGAAGGCTGGCGTGCGCCACAGGTTCAGCGGGTCCGCCGGCTGCACGTCGTAATGCCCGTAGATCACCACGTGCGGCCAGGAGGCGTCGCCGCCCCGGTGGGCCAATACGATCGGGTGCACGTCGGTGCGCACGACCTCGACGGAAAACCCGATCGAGGAGAGCAGGCCGGAGACGAACTCCTGCGCGCCCTTCATGCCCTCGCGGGCGCCGGAGTCGGCGGAAATGCTACGGTGGCGGATGAACTCCTTGAGCTTCTCGACGGGATCGAACATTTGAAAACCCTGATTCAGGTTCCGGTTTCCCGCCAACTGGAAATCTCGTTTTTGCCCCATGCCCCTTCTCGTCCGGTTCTCCCCGCTGTCCGCCCTCGTTTTCCTTGCCGCGGCCCTGTCGGCTTCGGCGGCCGATCGTCGCCCGAATTTCCTTATCATCATCGGCGACGACCTGAACTGGCGCGACCTCGGCTGCACTGGCAGCCCCGCCGTGAAGTCACCCCACCTCGACCGCCTCGCCTCCGAGGGCATGAGCCTGCGCGCGATGTTCACGCCCGCCCCTACCTGCTCGCCGCTAAGACATGCCTTGTACACGGGATTATTTCCGGTGCGCAGCGGCGCCTACCCGAACCACACGATGGTCGACGCTGGCACGCGCAGCATCTTCGGCCACCTCAAGGAACGCGGCTATCGCGTCGGACTGCAGGCCAAGTCCCACGTGAGTCCCGCGTCCTCGTTTCCCTATGAGGTGATCAGCGGCGCGGCTGACGACGCGGCGGCCTTCCGCCAGTTCGTTGCGCGTGATCCGGCCCAGCCGTGGCTCGCCGTCTTTGGTTCCAACGATCCGCACAGCCCGTGGGACCGCGGGAAGCCGGGGCTCTACGACCCGGCCACGATCACCCTGCCCCCGTTCCTGCACGACAACGCGGTCACCCGCCGCAACCTGGCCGCCTATTTCACGGAGATCACGGAACTCGATCGGCAGGTGGGAGCATGCCTCGCCGCGGTGGATGAGACCGGCCAGCGCGACCAAACAGTGGTCATCTTCCTCAGTGAACAGGGCAGCTCTTTTCCCTACGGCGGAAAATGGTCGCTCTACGACACCGGCATCCGCGCGGCGGCGTTCGTCCGCTGGCCGGGCCGCGTCGCGCCGGGCAGCACGACCGACGCCCTGATCCAATACGTCGACGTCACGCCCACCCTGCTCGAGGCGGCGGGGATCGATCCGCGGTCGATCGACACAGGCTGCGCCGATGCCGACGGTCGCCGCGGATTCGACGGCCGCAGTTTCCTCGGCGTGCTGCTCGGACGCGAGCAACGCCTACGCGACGTCGTGTTCGCGCAGCACACCACCGTCGGAATCAGCGGCTACAAGGAGCCTTACCCGATCCGTGCCGCGCGCGATGCCCGCCATAAGTACATCCGGAACCTCGCGCCGGAGAATACCTACCTGATCACCGGCATCCACCGCGGCGAGATCATCGAGTCCTGGCAGGCCGACGCCCGGGATAACCCGCTACTCGCCGCCCGGGTTGCCTGGCTGTTCAAACGTCCGGCCGAGGAACTCTACGACCTTGAGACGGATCCGTTCGAAACGCGCAACCTGGCCAAGGATCCCGCTCTCGGCGCCGTGAAGGAACGCCTCAGCCAAGCCCTCGACGGCTGGATGCGGCAACAGGGCGACAAGGGTATGGAGACGGAACTCGCGGCGCCCTCCCGGCAGCCGCGCTCTGCCAGCCGCGGCGAGCAGACGACGCCGAAGGAAGGCCGCAAGAAGGCGCGTTAGCTTCCCTCGCGACTATTCCACGTCAGCGCAGCTTCCGGAGAAGTTCCGGCAGCACGCGGCGACAGCCCGCCTGCTTCGCGGTCAGCCAGACATCCTTTCCCGCGAGCAGCACCCCGCCCCAGAAGAGGACTTCGGCTGCAATGAAGAGGCCTGCAGACCACGCCGCTTTCGATCCAGCCGTTGGCGCGAGCCACGCGGCGATCGGCAAAGCGATCCACGGCAAGACCGAAGCCAGCATGAGCAGTACGCCGATTTTGAGGAACATCGCGCGGACCTATCTTTCGGAACGTTCGAATCGGCAAGGCCTGCGACGTGTGAACAAACCTGCGCAACACCGCGGGCCTTCGTGTCCCTAGAGTTTAGCTCCGAGGCGGAATGGGGACGCTGGCAGACCGGCCCCGTTGAACAGACTTGCCTCGGGGAGGTTGGCCCAGGCGTAGCGCACGGCGACAGGCTTCGCCACCGCCTCCGCCGAAACCATCACCGTGTCGCCCGAAATCCGCACCTCGGCCGGCGTCCACTTGCCGTCCGCCCCCGCCACTTCGAAACCGCGTACCGCCCCACCCTTCGCGTTCAGGCCGCCGTCCGCGTGCTTGAACCGCACCGTGACGCCTCCGCCGCGCACCTCGTGGCCGACGGGCAGAGGACCGGAGGTCGCCGGCACCGCGCGCCCGTAAACCGTTCCGAGCGCCCAGAGCGCGAAGCGACGCCCGACCTCCTGCTTGTTCTTAGGGTGGATGTCCTTCTCCTCTCCGATATCGATCGTGATGGCCATGCCGGTACGCGGCAACGCGAGCGTGTTGCGCATCGCCTCGCGCACGGCGGGCCAGTCGCGTCCGAGGCCGGAGAAGTTCGGCAGCTGGGCCCACGCGAACGGGATCTCCCCGGCCCAGCGTGCCCGCCAATCCGTCACGAGCAACCGCAGATGCGCCTCATAGAAACTCGCCTTGTCGGGGAAGGTGTTCGCCTCGCCCTGGTACCACAGCATGCCGCGCAGGGCGTAAGGGATGAGCGGCGCAATCTTGCCATTGAAGAGCCCGCCGATGTCGGCCTTCCGCGAAGCGACGTCCGCGGGATTCTGCGGACGGCGCGGCGCCTTACCGTTCTTCGCCTTCGCCGTCTTCGCGGCCTTTTCCCATTTCGCGAGGTTTTCTTCATACTTGCGCCGCTCCTCGTCCGAAACCGCAACCGGCGCGCCTTCCCGCACCGCGAGAAACTCCTTCAGTGCCGGCGTGGCTCGCTGTGCCTCAGGCGCGATCCACGCTTCGATCGGCGTGCCGCCCACGGACGAATTGATCAGCCCGACCGGGACCCCGAGCTCCCGGTGGACATCACGGCCGAAGAAATACAACGCGGCCGAGAAAGCTCCGACTGTTTCCGGCGCGCACACGACCCAGCGCCCCTTTCCCTCCGTCTGCGCCCGGTCGGCGCGGAGCGACTCCTCCTTGAACATCCGGATTAACGGGAACTTCGCCTCCGCCTGCTCCTGCTCCGCATCCCGGCTGCGGGAGACGGTCATCGCCATGTTCGACTGACCCGAACCCAACCAAACTTCACCTACCAGCACGTCGCGGATCACGATCTCATTCCTACCCCGGACCGTCAGGCTCCCCGACTCACCTGAGGCCGGCAGCGGCCCAAGGTGCACGCTCCAGCGTCCGTCGGACCCAGCCTCGGCGGAGGCGCTTCGTCCCGCGAACGAGACGGTCACGCGCTCGCCCGGCGCCGCCGTGCCCCAGACCGGGGCGGCAACACCCTGCTGCAGGACCATGTGGTCGGAAAAAATGGCCGGTAGGCTCACATCCGCGCGCGACGACGCGCATAGGAACACGCTGAGGAGCAGGCACGCGGAGCGGGACGTAAGGGCTTTCATGATCGGGGTGCCGAGGAGGAATCCGCAGGCGCTGGTCACGGGCAATCCTGAATCCGATCCGCACCGGATATGCTATTGACCCACGGGGAAGTGGACCGAAAGCATCCGCCTTTGGACGGTCCGCCGGCGCAGCACTCGCGCGGGAGCGCCGTTACTTAATCACTCACTTTTCCTCCCATGAAATACGGCCTGAACCTCCGCTCCGAAGGCGCCATCGACCTCCTGTCGCTAGGCGCGCTCGTCCATCGCCTCGATCCGGGCATCATCCCGTTCCGGAAGGCGAACCACTGCGACATCCATGTCAGCGGTGGCGAGTTCAACGTCGCCGCCAACCTCGCCGACTGCTTCCGGATGAACACCGGAATCGTCAGCGCGATGGTCGACTACCCGATCGGAGATCTCATCGCCGAGCGCGTGCGCGCGATGGGCGTGAAGCCGTACTACAAGAAGTTCAAGCACGACGGCGTGCGCGGGCCCAACATGGCCACCGTGTACAGCGACCGCGGTCAGGGCGTGCGCGCCCCGGTGGTGTTCTACAACCGCAGCAACGAGGCCGCCGGCCAGCTCAAGCCGGGCGACTTCAACTGGAAGGAAATTTTCGCCCCGGGCGTCCGCTGGTTCCATAGCGGCGGCATCTTCGCGGCCCTCTCCGAGACGACGGGAGAGCTCATCGTCGAGGCGATGCGCGCCGCCAAGGCCGCAGGCGCCGTCACTTCCCTTGACCTCAACTACCGCGCCAAGCTCTGGGACATCTGGGGCGGCCACTCCAAGGCACTGGATGTCCTCGGTCGCATCGTGCAGAACGTCGACGTCATCGTCGGCAACGAGGAGGACCTCCAGAAGGGCCTCGGCATCGAGGGTCAGGACGTCGAGGCGGCCTCGAAGCTAGATCCGACCGCGTTCTTCGCGATGATCGACAAGGCCGTGAAGAAGTTCCCGAACGTAAAGGTCGTCGCCACGACGCTGCGGGAGGTGCACTCGACCAACCGCCACTCCTGGGGCGCCGTCGCCTGGGTGAACGGCAAGACCTATCAGTCCCCGACCTGCGAGCTCGACGTCGTCGACCGCGTGGGCGGTGGTGACGGCTACGCGGCCGGCTTCATCTACGGGCTCCTGTCCGGCGCCTCGGAGCAGGAAGCGGTCAACCTCGGCTGGGCGCATGGCGCGCTGCTCACGACGTTCCCCGGCGACACCACCATGTCGACCGTCGAGCAGGTGAAGGCCTTCGCCAAGGGCGGCTCCGCGCGCATCCAACGCTGACGTTGACCGGCCGCACGGCCCTTCCAACCCTCTCAGGGCGGTCCCTCCGGACCGCCCTTTTTCATGCTCTACTACTCCCGCGGATCCGCCCAAGACGCCCTCACGACTGAAGACCTGCGCGCCGGCCTCGCCGCCGCCTTCGCCAAGCTCGGCGTGCGGAAACGGGTACTTGCGGTCCCGCCCGACTTCACGCGCTTCCACTCACAGGCCGGCCGCATCACCTGCCTCGTCCATGAGCATTTCGGGGCGGCGCTGACCGACGTCCTCCCTGCGCTCGGCACGCATTCGCCAATGACCGCGGAGCAGATCCATGAGATGTTCCCGTCTGTGCCCGCCGGGCTGTTCCGCGTGCACAATTGGCGCAACGGCATCACGACCGTCGGTACCGTGCCCGGCGAGTTCGTGCGCGAGGTTTCCGGAGGCGCGGTGGATTTCCCGTGGCCGGCCCAGGTGGCCAACCTCATCGCGACCGGCGGCCACGATCTCATCCTCTCCATCGGCCAAGTCGTCCCGCACGAGGTGATCGGCATGGCCAATTACAACAAGAACATCTTCGTCGGCACCGGCGGCGTCGAAGGCATCAACAAGAGCCACTTCGTCGGCGCCGCCTACGGGATGGAGCGCATGATGGGCCGGTCCGACACCCCTGTCCGTCGCATTTTGAACTACGCGGGCGAGAAGTTCACCGCCCACCTGCCGATCGTGTACATCCACACCGTCGTGAGCCGGGACGCCGCCGGCATGCTGCAGGTGCGGGGCCTGTTCATCGGTGACGACGCGGAGGTCTTTAACTGCGCCGCAAAGCTGTCGCTGGAGGTCAACTTCGAGATGCTCGATGCGCCGCTCGACAGGGTCGTGGTTTACCTCGATCCCTCCGAGTTCAAGAGCACCTGGCTGGGCAACAAGGCTGTCTACCGCACGCGCATGGCGATGGCCGACCGCGGGGAGCTCATCATCCTCGCCCCCGGCCTGCGTGAGTTTGGCGAGGACCACGAGATCGACCGCCTGATCCGGAAGTACGGCTACCACGGAACGCCGCATACGCTCGCCACGACGAAGGCGAATCCCGAACTACAGAACAATCTGAGCGCCGCCGCGCACCTGATCCACGGTTCCAGCGAGGGCCGCTTCTCGATCACCTACTGTCCGGGCCATCTCACACGGGCCGAGATCGAGGGTGTCGGATTCAAGTACGCGGACCTCGCCTCGATGACGAAGCGCTACGATCCGGCGCGCCTGAAGGACGGCTTCAACACCCTGCCCGACGGCGAGCGCATCTTCTACATCTCGAACCCCGCGCTTGGCCTCTGGGCCTACCGGGGGCGCTTCACCGGCTGAGCCGGACCCGGTTCAGCGGGCGACGTAGTCGACCACGAGGACCTTATCGAGCAGGCCCTTCAGCTGAGCACCGAACTTCTTGTGCTCGGGGTGAGGCAGGTAGCGTTCAAGCGCGGCCTTGTCCTTGAACGTTACGAAGAAGCAGTGGGTGAAGCCGTTCGCCAGGCCCTCGGGGCTCACGTTCGTGCCCCACTCCAGCGACTGTATCTCCGGGATGGATTTCTTCAGCGCCACGAAGGCCTGCTCGACCTTGGCCACCTCGGCCGCGGGCGCACCGTCCTTGAACTTAAAGAGCACGACGTGACGATAGGGGGCGTCGGCCGCGGCGGCGGCGATCACGGTTCCGAGGAGCATGGCGACGAGGGTGATGAGGCGGTGCATGGAGAAAGCGTATCCGACAAGGCACTCAGCCGGCGCGTTCGGAGGCGGCGCGGACTTCCGTGGCGACGCGGGCTTCAGCCTCGGCGAGCGGCACCTTCGCGACGTCCTTCGAGGCGCGCCACTTGAGCTCGATCACGCCTTCCTTCAGTCCCTTGCCACCCACGGTGAGCCGCAGCGGGATGCCGATCAGATCGGCGTCCTTGAACTTCACTCCGGGCCGCTCCGCACGATCGTCCACAAGGACATCCGCGCCCGCGCTTTCGGCCGCGGCGCCCAGGCGCTTCGCGAGCTCCATCGCCTCAGGCAGCTGGGGATCGAGCACACAGATCAGGACTTGGAAAGGCGCGCAATTCCACGGCCAGACGATCCCGTCGGCGTCGTGGCTCTGCTCGATCACGGCCTGCATCGTGCGGCTGATGCCGATACCGTAGCAGCCCATGACCATGAGGTGAGACTGCTTCTGGTCGTCGGTGTAGACCGCGTTGAACTTCTCCGAGTACTTGGTCCCGAGCTTGAAGATATGGCCGACCTCGATGCCGCGGCGGACTTGCAGCGGCTGACCCGACTTCGGATCGGGCTCGCCCACCCGCACGCGCCGGAAGTCGCCGAACCGCGTGATGGCGAGGTCGCGCTTAACATTCACGTTGCGCAGGTGGAAACCGTCCTTGTTGGCGCCGGTCACGCCGTTGCCGATCAGCCGGATCGCGTGGTCGGCGAAGACGCCGGCCAGGGCCCCGGGATCCTTGATCGTGCCGCGCACCGCCCCGAGGCTGCCGGGCTTCGCGCCGAGCACGGGAACGATCTCCTCCGGCGTCGCGGGGCGGAAGAGGGTGAAGCCCAGGCTGCCGAGCTTCGCCTCCTCCAGTTCGTCTCCGCCGCGCAGGATCACGAGGAACGGCTTACCGTCGCCGACGTAGACGAGGGTCTTGAACTGCCGGTCGGCCGGGACCGAATACGGCGCCGCTTCCAGCGCCGCGATCGTCACCACACCGGGCGTGGCGAACTCCTCGATCGCTCCAGCCGGCGCGGCGTCGGCAAGATCTGCCGGCACCAGGGCGCTGGTCGCCTTCTCTCGGTTGGCGGCATAGCCGCTCGCCTCGTTGTAGATCACGTCGTCGTCACCGACCTCGGCCGGGACCATGAACTCGTGCGAGAAGCTGCCGCCCATCACGCCGGTATCGGCCTCGACCGCGATTGCCTGGGTGCCTACCCGACGGAAGAACTTCTCATAGGCCGCCTTCATCGCGAGGTAGCTGCGGATGGCTCCCTCGTCAGTCGTGTCGAACGAGTAGGAATCCATCATGATGAACTCACGGGCCCGCATCAGACCGTAGCGGGGCCGGATCTCGTTCCGGAACTTGGTCGCGATCTGGTAGAAATTCTTCGGGAGGTCGCGGTAGCTCGTGATCTCCGCTTTTACGAGCGGAGTGATGACCTCCTCGTGCGTCGGGCCGAGGACGAACTCTGGGTCCTTCGCCGGGCGCTTGCCGTCGCCGGCGCTGTCGGCCCGGAACATGATCTCGCGCGCGGCCGCCCAGCGCGGGCCCTGCTCCCAGAGTTCGGCCGGATGCACATGCGGCATCCAGAGCTCGATGGCCCCAGCGGTGTCCATTTCCTCACGGCAGATCTGCGTGATCTTCTGAAGGGACCTCAGCCCGAGGGGCATGTAGGTGTAGAGCCCGCCGCCGAGCTTCCGCACGAGGCCGGCGCGCACCAGCAGCTTGTGGGATGCGATCTCGGCGTCGGCCGGGCTTTCCTTCAGGGTCGGGACGAAAAACTGGGACCAGAGCTTCATAAAGCGGAGCAACGAAGCGCCCCGCCTCGGCCGCCGCAACGGTTTTCCCGGGAAAGGAATTTCCCGTCAGAGGCCCGTAAGTTTAGAGCGCCTCGAGCTTGCGCTCCTTGGCCACGAACCAGAGCGGCTGACCGGCATCATCGAGGATCGGCGTGATCGAGAGTCGTACCCGGTAGCGGGAGCCGTCTCGGTGATAATTGATCAGGGTCTCAGTGCACGGTTCCTTCGCGCGCAGCGCCCCGCGGATGCGTTCGACGGCGGCTTTGTCCGTATCCGGTCCCTGAAGCACCTCGCTGGGTTTGCGGCCTCGAACGTCGTCGATCGTGTAGCCGCACATCTGGAAAAACGCCGAGTTCACCTGTTCAACCCGTCCGTCCGGGCCCGCCACCACCATGACCTCCGGGCCTTCGGCCTGCGTGCGGGACTCGAGCGCGACCAGCAAACGGTTCCGCAGATCCTGCGGGGGCTGGATACGGTCCGCGCCGCGCGCCGCCAGCATCACGATGCCGAGGCGAGTGAGGCGCTCCACGTGCGCCTTCAGCTCATGGTGAAACTCCAGCACGAGCTCGAACTTCTCGCGCTCTGACGCGTCCAAGGCACCGGTCACGTAAAGTGCGGCGCGATCCTGCAGGACTTCGGGAAGCATGATGGGGTCAGGTAGTCGGAAGTTCTGATTTTTCAAAGGGGGCGCGCATTTTTCGGTCAAGCCTTAGCAGCAGCGAACGGAACAAGCCGCGAATCGGCCCGTGGCCACGCGGGACAGGGCTTGAACTCCGGCGGGCCCGCGCACCCGATTCCAAAGCGCCCCTCCCCTTCCATGCGACCGCTCTCCGCTCCCCAATTGTCCGTCGCCGGCTCGTTGGCCGTCGGCCTGCTGGTCGCGACGGCCAGCGCGGCCGCCCCGTCCTCACTCCCCTCCACCGGCGCGCTTTCCGCCGCGGAAGATCGCTCCGCCGAGATGGTCGCCGGGCTCCACCGCCATCTCGACGCACTCACCGCCGAAGTCGCGGCCAGACGAGCCGCGGACTGGGATCGCCGCGCAACCGCCGGGGAACGAGACTCTCTGCTTCACGCGACGCGCGCCGAGCTGGCCCGAATGATCGGAGCGATGGACCAGCGCGCCACCACGTCCGGATTCGAACTCGTCGCCACGCCGGACTTTGACGGGACGGTCGCCGATTCCGCTTTGGTTCGGGTTCACGCCGTGCGCTGGCCCGTCTTCGAAAACGTCCGCGGCGAAGGACTGCTGCTGCTGCCGAGCGGGGAGGCGAAGGCATTGGTCGTGGCTTTACCCGATGCCGACCAAACCCCGGAGGTCATCGCGGGGCTCGCCCCCGGCCTCCCGGAAGCACGTCACTACGCCCGGAGGCTGGCGGAGAGCGGCTGCGCCGTGCTCGTGCCTATGCTGCTGAGCCGCGCCGACGCCGATTCGGGGAATCCCGCGATCGGCCGCATTACGAACCAACCGCACCGCGAGTGGATCTACCGTCAGGCCTTTGCGCTCGGGCGTCACCCGGTCGGACTTGAGGTGCAGACGATCGGGGCGGGAATCGATGCCCTGCTCGCGCGGTACCGCGGACTGCCCGTGGGCGTGGCGGGCTGGGGCGAAGGTGGATTACTCACGTTCATCGCGGCCGCGCTAGACGAGCGGGTCGGAGCAACGGTGGTCAGCGGGTACTTCGGTCCCAGGGAGCGCCTGCACGCCGAGCCGATTTACCGGAACCTCTTCGGACTTCTGCGCGTCGCCGGTGACGCGGAGATCTCGCAGCTCGTGCTGCCCCGGACGCTGATCATCGAGTCGTCGGACGCACCGCGTGTCGACGGACCACCGCCGTCGAGAAACGGCGCCACCGGGGCTGCCCCGGGGGTGATCACGACGCCGGCCATGGACGAAGTGGAGCGCGAATTTGCCCGCGCCCGCCGGCTCGCCGGCCCAGCCGGACGCGCGCTGATTTCAACTGCACCCGCCCGAGGCTCGAAACCCGACTTCATGTCGGACTCATCGTTGCAGACCCTGCTCACGGCTCTCGCCCCCGGGACCGTACTGGCCGCGTCCGGGCCGGCGTGGTCCGACCGCCGGACGACATTTTCTCCGCAGGCACGCCAATCCCGCCTTGTGCGAGGCTGGCAGGATTTCCTGCAATCGCGGATCGCGGCGTCTGCGACGGAACGGGAGGATTTCCTGTGGCAGAAGATCTCGCCCAAAACTCCCGACGCTTGGGCCGAGTCGGTGCGGCCCTTTCGTGCCACTTTCCATGAATCGGTGATCGGACGTTCCACCTCCGCTAAGGCGGCGACCAACGCCCGGTCCCGTTTCCTGAAGGAGACGGAGGGCTGGACGATGCACGAAGTCGTGCTGGACGTGGCTTCCGACCTCTTCGCATGGGGCTACCTTCTGGTGCCGAAGGGCATCGCTCCGGGTGAACGGCGCCCCGCGGTCGTCGCCCAGCATGGGCTGGAAGGCGTGCCGGCGGAGGTCGTGGAGGAAGATCCGGCGACGCGAGCCTTCGGCACCTACAAGGCCTTTGCGGTGCGATTGGTCGAACGCGGCTTCGTGGTGTTCGCGCCGCATAATCCCTACCGCGGCCCGGACTTCCGCCAGCTACAGCGCAAGGCCCACCCGCTGGGCCTTTCGCTGTTCTCGTTCATCACCGCGCAGCACGAGAGCATTCTCGACTGGCTTGGTTCCTTGCCGCAGGTCGATTCCGGACGGATCGGGTTCTACGGACTCAGCTACGGCGGTAGCACGGCGATGCGGGTGCCGGCCGTGCTCACGCGTTACGCCGCCGTCGTCTGCTCCGGAAATTTCAACGAATGGGTCTGGAAACTCTCCACCACGAGCTGGCCGGGCAGCTACGTCTTCACCCGGGAGTACGAGATGCCGGAGTTCAACCTCGCGGGCACCTTCAACCACGCCGAGATGGCCGCCCTCATCGCCCCGCGGCCCTTCATGGTCGAACGCGGGCATGTCGACGGCGTGGGAACCGACGAGTGGGTCTCCTTCGAGTACGCGAAGGTGCGCCGCTTGTACGAACGACTCGGGATTCCGGACCGCACGACGATCGAATATTTCAACGGACCGCACACGATTCACGGCGTCGGCAGCTACTCCTTCCTGCATCGCCATCTCCGCTGGCCGGAACCCGGTCGCTGATTGGAACTCCCGTCCGCGGGCGGTGCCGAGGATGACTTCCGGAGCACGCTTCGCGGCTGCCCCAGGGCAAAGGATGTTCCCTGCGCCGAAGCCTCCGTGAAGTTCAGACTTGGGGCAGCCGGACGTACGGGCCAAGCTTCGCCCGCCTCCGCTGCCCCAGGCTTTCACCCCACCTCCCTCATGAGCTCCGCATCCCCCTCCCGGTTTTCGGTTCGCGCCTGGCTTGGAGCCGTGTTGCTCCTTCCGCTCTTCGGCGCCCCTTTGTCCGCCGCCGGTTCGCTTACCGGCCTCGTCACCAACGCCGCCACCGGCGCCACGCTCCAGGGCGCGCGCGTCGTGATCAAGGACCGGAACCTCGAGGCCACGACCGACAGCCTCGGCTTCTATTCATTCGAGGACCTCGCGCCCGGCTCCGTCGTCCTCGTAGCCACATACACCGGACTCGCCCCGGCGGAGACCGCTGTCGAGGTGCCCGCCACGGGCCGCGCTCGCAAGGACATCAGCCTCACGGCCGACATCTACCGCATGAGCGCTTTCGTCGTCGGCAGCGAGCGCGAGGGAAACGCGAAGGCGATCACGCTCCAGCGGCTCTCCGACGGCGTGAAGAGCATCGTGTCCGCCGATGCCTTCGGTGGACTCGCCGGCAACCCGGCCGACCTCGCGGCGCGCCTGCCCGGAGTCGAGGGTGAGTCTGTCGGAGGCGACATGCGCTACGTTCGCATCCGCGGACTGCACCAGAACCTGAGTTCCATCACCCAGGACGGTAACCGCCTCGCTGACGCCGGATCGGCCGGCGCCACGCGCGAGTTTCAGTTCCAGACCGTCGGCTCCGATTCCGTCGAACGCATCGAAGTCACCAAGTCGCCCACGCCCGACATGGATGGCGACTCGATCGGCGGCGTGGTGAACCTGATCTCGAAGAGCGCCTTCGACTCTTCGCCGGAACGCCGCATCCGGGCATCGATCGGCGCGATCTGGCGCGCCACCGACCCGCGCGATCCCTCCCGGCCCAACGCCTCACTCTCCTACTCCGAGGTGTTCCTCGGGAAAATCGGAGTGAACCTGAACCTCGCCTACCGCCCCCACGGCTCGATCATCGACATGTCGACGCAGGCCCACGAACTGCTCCCCGCCGACCGCACCGGACCGGCCTACCAGTATTCGCTGTCGCTACAGGATTTCCGCAACGTCCGCACCCGTTCCGGCGCCGGCCTCCGGATCGATTACAAATGGAGCGACGAGGTGCGCTTCTTCGCGAATTACCAACTGAACAAGCACATCGAGCACTCGGACCATAACCAGGTCACGTGGCAGACCAATCAGGCCGTCGCCACGCTCGATGCCTCCGGCAGTCCGACCGGTACCAACGGAATCCTGCCGGGGTATACCGACACGGAGACCCGCGTCCGGGCGGTCACGGCGAGCACGGTCGCCATCAACTCGCAGGCACTCTACAAGCTCGGCGACACCAAGACGTTCAACATCGGCGCCGTGCACCGCCACCGCACGCTCTCGTTGGATTACGACGCCTACAAGTCGCAGTCCAAGGCGCTCTACCCCGGCAACAACACGTTCACCTATACGCTGCGTGGCGCGGGCTGGACCCTCCAGCGCGACGACCCGCTCTTCCCCCGTATCACGCAGACCGGTGGGCCAGACTGGCTCAACCTCGCGAACTACACCGACAACCTGTACTCGAGCGCGCGCTCCGTCGGCTGGGATAATTACCTCGGCGCCTCGTTCAACGCGAAGCGGACCTTCAACTCGTTCCTTGGATCCTACCTCAAGGCCGGGCTGCGGTACCGTCGTCAAAGCCGTTACCTGGACAACACGCCCTACAACACCGTGTACGTCGGTCCCGACGGCGTGATGGGGCCGAACCCCGCGGCTGGCGGCCGCAACGACGACAACCTTGCGCAGTTCGGCCTGATGAACCGCCCCTATCCGAACACAAAGCTCGGCAAATACGCCACGCCGCCGTTCCCCGCTCTCCAGGCCGTGGGTCGCATCGACGATGTCGACGGCGACATCGCCGCGAACCCGGGTGGGTGGCGTCCGCAGCTCGCCGCCAACCTCCAGGCGGAGCTCATCAACAACCAGCAGTTCACGGAGGAGATCCGCGCGGCCTACTTGATGGGCAGCGCCCAGTTCGGCCGCCTCAACGTGCTCACCGGCGCGCGGGTGGAGGACACCGCGACCGAGGGAGTCGGCTCGCTGCAAGTCGTCACCCCAGAAGAGAAGGCCCGCCGCGCCGCCTGGGGAACAGCCCCGTTGACCGACGCGGAGATCATCCGCCGCACGCGCGAGGAGTTTGGACGTCGGCAGAAGCGCATCGGTGAGTACCGCAGCGTGTTTCCCGGGGTTCACCTGAAGTACCGCTTCACGCCCAACCTGCTCGCGCGCGCCGGCTACACCGAGAACATCGGTCGCCCCGGCATCGGGCAGCTGATCCCGCGCACCACCGTGAATTACGACAACCAGACGGTCTCGACCAGCAACCCATCGCTCGAGCCGCAATGGGCGAAGAACTTCGACCTCACCGGCGAATATTACTTCGAGCCGGCCGGCATGCTCACGTTCGGCGTCTTCGAGAAGCAGATCAGCAAGTTCATCTACACCTCCGGCGGCGCGACGATCGGGAGCGGAGCCGACAACGGATTCGGCGGCGAGTACGTTGGTTACTCGCTCACCACCCAGTACAACGGGGGCTTCGCCCGCGTGCGGGGCCTCGAGCTGGGCTACAGCCAGCAGTTCACCTTCCTGCCCGGGATCTGGAAGGGGCTTGGCGCCTTCTCAAACGCCACCTGGATGAATGCCCGTGGCAACTATGGTTCAGGCACGGCCATCTCGCTCGTGCCGAACCCGCGCATCGCCGGATTCAATCCGTTCATCGCCAATGTCGGAGTCTCCTACATCCGGTCCAAGCTCAACCTCCGGGCGAGCTTCAATTACCGCCACCGCTACCTCTCCGCATTCAACGCCAACGAGTCGCGCGCGGTCTACTTCGCGCGGCGGCCGGTGCTCGACCTGAAGATGCTCTACAACCTCAACCGGAGCTACAGCCTGTACCTCGACGTGAATAACGTCCTCACGCAGCCCGACCGCGAGACCCAGTTCGGCTACGGCCGCCCGCAGACCACGCACCTCATGCGGCCGCAGTTCATGTTCGGTCTCAACGGCCGCCTGTGACGCGACTGCGGGCCAGCTTCGCCCTCCTCTTCACGGCGCTGCCGGCCGCTCCGGCCGCCGAGCCGCCCGACTTCGCGCGCGAGGTGCGTCCCATCCTCGCGGCGAACTGCTTCAATTGCCACGGCTTCGACGCCGCCGCCCGCAAGGCGGGCCTGCGGCTCGATGACCGTGCCTCCGCCCTCCTGCCCGCCAAGTCAGGCTCACTCGCGATCGTCCCGGGCCGGCCCGACGACGGCGAGTTGCTGAAGAGGATCACCGATCGCGACGATCCGATGCCGCCGGCCGAGACCGGCAAGCGGCTCACGGCCGCCGAGGTCGATATCCTCACGCGCTGGATCAGGGCCGGCGCCAACTACACGCCGCATTGGGCCTTCAGCGCACCGGTCGCCCGGAGAGCACCCGGGGTCGGGCTCAGCCCTTGGCCAAGGAACCCGATCGATTCGTTCGTGCTCGCGCGCCTCGAACGCGAGGGTCTTCAGCCGTCACCCGAGGCGGAACCCGCGCGGCTCCTGCGCCGCGTGAGCCTCGACCTCACCGGCCTGCCTCCGCGTCCGGAGGAAATGCGGGCCTTCGTCGAAGATCGCTCGCCCGGCGCCTACGAGCGCGCCGTCGACCGACTCCTCGCCTCGCCGGCGTATGGCGAACGCATGGCGGTCGACTGGCTCGACGCCGCCCGCTACGCCGACTCCAACGGCTTCTTCCGCGACAACACCCGCCAGATCTGGCCGTGGCGCGACTGGGTCATCCGTGCTTTCAACCGCAACCAGCCGTTCGACCAGTTCACGATCGAGCAGCTCGCCGGCGACCTCCTGCCCTCGCCGACCGATGAGCAGCGGATCGCGACCGGCTTCAACCGCAACCACATGGTCACGGGCGAGACGGGTGTCATCGACGAGGAATACCGCGTCGAATACGTCGCCGACCAAGTCGAGACCACCGCCGCGGTCTGGATGGGGCTCACCCTCGGTTGCGCGCGCTGTCACGACCACAAGTTCGATCCGCTCACCCAGAAGGATTACTACCGGCTCTTCGCATTCTTCGACCGCTCGGTCGAGACGGGGTTGGTCAATCCCGACGATCCACCGCCCGTCATGGTGGTCACCACTCCGGAGCAGAAGGAGAAGCTCGCCTCCCTCACCGCGGCCCACGCCGCGGCGGAGTCAAACTTGGGCCGACTCACCGAGAAACTTCAGGACCCCGCCGCCACCTGGGCCGCTGGCCCGGCCCGCACGCTCCGGCCGCCTTCGGAGGGTGTGGTCACGCATGCGGCCCTCGACTACGACGTGACGGAGGTGACCGGTCCGGCAGCCCCGCCGATGATCACAGGCGCCTTTTCCAACGACCACGGTGTCGTCGGCAAGGCCGCAGTCTATGGCGGCACCCAGCATCTCGCTTTCCCCGCCTCGCTACCGCTGGAGGCAGACCGACCCTGGACGATCGGCCTCTGGATGAAGCCCTCGGCCAACCTCGTGGGCGTCCTGGCCAAGGTCCAGCCCGATGAGGCCCGGCGCGGCGTCGAGGTCATCTGGGCGAAGGGTCAGCTGCAGGTTAATCTTGTGCATCGTTGGGTGGCGGACGCCATCGAGGTCACGACGCGCCCCGCGCTGCGCGGATCCGATTGGCGCCATGTCGTGGTGAGTTACGACGGCTCATCCCGGGCGGCGGGACTCGCGGTCTTCGTCGACGGCCTCCGCCAACGGGTGCAGGTGACCCGCGACACCCTCCGGGGCCCCATCGGCAACGACCAGCCCCTGCTTCTGGGCCGGCGCGACGCGGGCCTGGGTTACCACGGGTTGCTGGACGAGTTCCGCGTGCTTTCGCGCGCCGTGAAGCCCAGCGAGGCGCGTGACTGGTACTGGGCGGAACGCCTGCACGGCGCCCTGCAGCAGGAACCGGCGAAACGAGACGCCCGCGCTCGACGCCTGATCCTCGAAGCCTTCATCGAGCGCGAGGGCGACGCGGCGGTGCGATCGGCCCAGGACCGGGCTCGCGAATCCGCGGAAGCGGAGGCGGCGTACCGTGCCGGGATTCCCCAGACCCTCGTCATGCAGGATTCGCCGACGCCGCGCACCACGCGCGTCCTCAAGCGCGGCCAATACGACCAGCCGGGAGAGGAAGTCGCCGCCGGCGTGCCGGCCTGGCTTCCCCCGCTGCCGCCGGAGGCGGCGCCCAACCGGCTCGCCCTCGCCCGCTGGCTGGTCGCTCCCGAAAACCCCCTGACGGCTAGGGTCGCGGTCAACCGCCTGTGGCAGCAATGCTTCGGCGAGGGATTGGTGAGCACACCCGCCGATTTCGGCACCCAGGGGCAACCACCGCACCTTCCGGAGCTGCTCGATTGGCTGGCGGTGCGCCTTGTCGAATCCGGCTGGGACCTGAAGGCGATGCTGCGGCTCATCGTGACAAGCGCGACTTACCGGCAGGGCTCTGCCGCCACGGAGCGGCTGCTCGCGCTCGATCCGGAGAACCACCTCCTCGCACGCGGACCGCGCTTCCGCCTTCCCGGTGAAATGCTGCGCGACCAGGTGCTCGCGGTTTCCGGACTCCTCGTTGACCGGATGGGCGGTCCACCGGTGAAGCCACCGCAGCCCCCGGGCCTGTGGGAGGCCGTTTCCTACAACGGTGAACTTTCCTACGAGCCCGACGTCGGCGAGGGCCGTTGGCGGCGGTCGGTTTACACCTATTGGAAACGGACCGCGCCGCCTCCGGGCATCCAGATGCTCGACGGGCCGACGCGCGAGACCTGCACCTTGAAGCGGCCCCGCACCAACACTCCGCTGCAGGCGCTCCTGCTCCTGAACGACGAGATCCACGTCGAAGCCGCCCGCGCGCTGGCCGCCGCGGTCCTGCGGCGAAACCCCGCCGCCGACATCGAAGTGAACCTGACGGATCTTTTCACCCGCGCGACGCAGCGCAGTCCTGAGGCGGCGGAACTCGAAGTTTTGCGGGGCCTGCATGCGCGGTTGAAGGAACGCTACGCCTCCGCGCCGGAGGATGCGCGACGCCTGGTCGCCGTCGGTGCCGCAACGGCCGGCCGGGACCTTGACCCGCTGGTGCTCGCGCCGTGGACTGCCGTCGCCCAAGCGATCCTCAACCTCGACGAGGTCGTCACCCGCCGCTGACCCATGCCCGTCGCCGACCTCGCTCACCCGCCCCCGGCCGATCTGCGGCTCTCCCGCCGGCAATTCTTCGGCCGCACCTCGGCGGGAATCGGTGGCGCCGCCCTCGCCTCGCTCCTGGATCCCGCGCTGCTGCGCGCGGCGGCGGGGCCCGGCGCCCACTTCGCTCCGCGGGCGAAGCGCGTGATCTACCTGTTCATGCACGGCGGGCCCTCCCAGCTCGACTTGTTCGACCACAAGCCGGGCCTGGCCGCCCGGCGCGGCGAGGAACTGCCCGACTCCGTGCGCGGCACGCAGCGCCTGACCGGCATGACGAGCGGCCAGAAGAATTTCCCGGTCACACCCACGATCTTCCAGTTCGCGCGCCACGGCGCGTCGGGAATGTGGGTGAGCGAGTTGCTCCCGCACACCGCACGTATTGTCGACGAGCTGTGCGTGATTCGCTCCCTCCACACGGAGGCGATCAATCACGACCCGGCCGTGACGATGCTGCAGACCGGCCATCAGCAACCGGGGCGGCCCAGCTTTGGCGCCTGGACAAGTTACGGCCTCGGCAGTGCCAACCGCGACCTTCCGGCCTTCGTCGTGCTCACTTCCCGGGGGAGCGCGGCCCGCCCGGCGGACCCGCTGTACGCACGGCTCTGGGGATCGGGTTTCCTGCCATCCAGCCACCAGGGGGTCAGTTTCCGGAGCGGCGGTGATCCGGTCCTTTACCTCTCGAATCCCGACGGTCTCGGGTCCGCGTCCCGTCGCGACCAGTTGGATGCGATCGGTGCGCTGAACCGCCGTGCCGCGGCGCGCGAGATCGATCCAGAGATCGAGACGCGCATCGCGCAGTACGAGATGGCGTACCGCATGCAGACCTCCGTGCCGGGCTTACTTGACCTTTCGGGTGAAAACGCCGCGGCCTTCGAGGCCTACGGACCGCAGTCGCGAGTGCCCGGCACCTTCGCCGCCAACTGCCTCCTGGCGCGGCGCCTTGCCGAGCGCGACGTGCGTTTCATCCAACTGTATCACCGTGGCTGGGACCAGCATTACAACCTCCCGAGCGACCTGCGTCTCCAATGCGCGGACATCGATCAACCGGCCGCCGCCCTCGTCCGCGACCTGCGCCAGCGCGGCTTGCTTGACGACACGCTGGTGATCTGGGGCGGCGAGTTCGGGCGCACGACCTACAGTCAGGGCAAGCTGGAGGCGTCCAATTACGGACGCGACCACCACGGCCGCTGCTTCACGATGTGGCTGGCCGGCGGCGGGGTGAAACCCGGCCTCGTGTACGGCGAGACCGACGACTTCTGCTACAACGTCACCCGGGACCCGGTCCACGTGCACGACCTCAACGCCACGCTGCTTCACCTCCTCGGCCTCGATCACACCCGTCTGACGCACCGCTTCCAAGGCCGGGACTTCCGCCTGACCGACGTTCACGGCGAAGTGGTCCGCGGAATCCTCTCCTGAACCCCATGAAGAACCTTGTACGCCGTGCCGGCGCCGCCGTCCTGCTTTCCCTCGGCCTGACCGCCTGCCTGGCCGCGCGCCAGCCCAACATCGTCTTGATCGTGAGCGACGACCAAGGCTTCGACCTCGGGTGCTTCGGGAAACGCGAGTTCGTCACGCCTCACCTCGATCGCATGGCCGCCGAAGGCGTGCGCGGCACCAACTTCTACAACACAGCTTCGGTCTGTACCCCCTCGCGGAGCGGCCTCATCACCGGTCGCCAGCCGCTGCGGAACGGCACCTATGAGATGATCCGCAACGACATGGTGAACTACGGCCACCGCTACACGCCCACCGAGTACGCCATGTCCCCGGAAATGACCCTCGGGCTGGACGTGCGCGAGAAGACCTTTGGCGACATCCTCCGCAGCGCCGGCTACCGCAACGCCGTCTTCGGCAAGTGGGACATGGGGCAGGCGCGCCGCTTCCTGCCGCTCCAGCGCGGCTTCGACGTGTTCGTGGGGCACGGCAACAACGGCATCGATTACTACACCCATGAACGCTACGGAGCCCCGTCGATGTTCCGCGGCAACGAACTCTCGACCGCCGACAAGGGAACCTACGCCACCGATCTTTTCCGCCGCGAGGCGGTGAAGTTCATCCGCGAAAGCGCCGCACGGCCCTTCTGCCTCTACCTGCCGTTCAACGCGCCGCACTCCGCGTCCAACCTCGAGAAGGATTCCAACCAGGTTCCGGAGTCCTACCTGAAGAAGTACTACCCGGGCCGCGATCCGAAGGATCCCAAGACCAAGTATGCCGGCATGGTCTCGGCGATGGACGAGGCGATCGGTGAGATCTTCGCAACGCTGCGCGAGCTGCGGCTGGACCGCGACACCCTCGTCGTGTTCCTCGCCGACAACGGCCGCAACGGCAGCCAGATCGACGGCGTCCCGCTGCGCGGCGGCAAAAGCAGTCCGTTCGAGGGCGGCCTCCGCACGCCCTTCCTCGCGTGGTGGCCGGGAGTGCTTCCCGCCGGCGCCACCACCCACGAGTTTCTCACTTCCCTCGAACTGCTGCCGACCTTCGCGGCGGCGGCTGGTGCCAAGCTACCCGCTGACCTCGCCCTCGACGGGTTCGACCTGCTGCCGGTGCTGCAGGGCAAGCGGAAGTCGCCGCGCACGGAAATGTTCTGGGACTGGCCCTCGGCGTTTCAGGTCGCGCGCGTCGGCGACCTGAAATGGATCTCCCATACCCCGCGCGGCCGCCGCGGCGAAGTCCCGGCAAAGGAGGAACTCTACGATCTCTCGGTTGATCCGAGCGAAAAGAACAATCTCGCCGCATCACGACCCGCGGAGCTTGCCCGCGTGAAGGCGCGCTTCAGTGCGTGGCGGGCAGAGATGGAGGCCGTTGAGCCGCGCGGGCCGTTCCGCAACTACTGAGCCCCTCACTATGCCAGTTCCCAGCTTCCTTCGGCCGCTCGCGGTCAGTCTGATCGTTGCGGCTTCCTGCACGGGCGCCGAGACGGCAAAACCGCCGCGCTTCGCGCCGGAGATCGAGGACTTCGTGCGCAACTTCAAGCCGGGTGGGCAGGACTTGACAGGCCAAGGGCGGATCCTGGCGCCGGCCGACGCTCTCCGGGCGATGCGGCTTCCCGATGGTTATGCGGTGGAGCTCGTCGCCAGCGAACCGACCATCCGTCAGCCGATCGACCTCCGTTTTGACGAACGCGGCCGGCTGTGGGTCGTGGAGTTCATCCAGTACCCGTTCCCCGCGGGCCTGACCGTCACGGCCTACGATCAATACATCCGGGCGGAATTCGACCGTGTTCCGCCGCCTCCGCCGCGCCACACCCGAGGCGCGGACCGCATCACGATCCTCGAGGACCGGGATGGCGACGGGAAGTACGAGACCCGCCGGACCTTCCTCGACGGACTCAACCTTGCCACGAGCGTGCTGCCCGGCGACGGCGGCGCCTGGGTGCTGATGCCGCCCTACCTGCTCTTCTACCCCGACCGCGACGGCGACGACGTGCCCGACGCCGATCCTGAAGTGCACCTCGCCGGCTTCGGGCTGGAGGACACCCACTCGCTGGCCACAAACATGCACTGGGGCCCGGATGGATGGATCTACGGCGCCAAGGGCAGCACCACCAACCTCGAGATTCAGGGTGTGCGACTGCTCGGCCAGGGCATCTGGCGCTACCATCCCGGCACGCGCGTGTTTGAAGTTTTCGCCGAAGGCGGCGGCAACACCTTCAGCTTCGAGTTCGACCAATTCGGCCGCGCATTTTCCGGCACCAACAACGGCGCCACCCGCGGGCTCCATTACGCGCAAGGCGCGACCTACGTGAAGGGATGGACGAAGCACGGCCCGGCGATGAATCCGTTCATCTACGGATTCTTCGAGCACATGCGCCACGAGGGCTACAGTCCGCGGTTTCCCCAGACCTTCATCGTTTATGAGGCCGATACCCTTCCCGCCCTGAACGGCCAGATTGTCGTGGGCATGTCCCTCACCCACCGCGTGCAGGCCAGCCGCGTCCTGCCGGATACCTCCACGTTCCGCACCATCGACTCCGACGCGCTGATCACCACAGAGGATAAAGGATTCCGCCCCGTCGACATCGAGCAGGGACCTGACGGCGCCATCTACATCGCCGACTGGACCGATCTGCGGCTCAGCCATCTCAACCCCGCCGACACCTGGGACAAATCCAACGGACGTATCTTCCGGATTGTTCCCAAGGATGGAAAACTCCCGCCCGTGCGCGACCTGCGTCGGCTCTCCGCGCGTGAACTCATCTCCACCCTTGCCTCGCCCAACCGGGAACTCCGGGAACAAGCGCGGCGGTTGCTCGGCCGGCATCCGGAGCCCATCGGCGCCGATTTGCGGACCCTCGTGCAATCCAATGCGCCGGCCGCGTTGGAGGCGTTCTGGACGCTGAACCTACGCGGAGACCTTGATGAAGCAGCCCTGCGTGCCGCGCTCACGCATCCCAACGCGCACGTGCGGCGCTGGGCGGTGCGACTCCTAGGGGATAGCGGTAGCGTGCATGCGCCCACCGCGGCGGCGTTGGCGTCTCTGGCGCGCGCCGAAGCGGACGTTGAAGTCCGCAGCCAGCTTGCCAGTTCCGCGAAGCGCCTTCCGGCGGGCCAGGCAATGCCTGTCATCCGCGAACTGCTCCTGCGCGACGAGGATGCCAAGGACGTCCACCTGCCGCTGCTCCTGTGGTGGGCCGTCGAGAGCAAGGCCCTTACCGGCCGCGAAGAAATCCTCGCCTTGGTCCGCGATCCCGCCGTGTGGCGCTCCGCCCTGTTTCGCGGCCATGTCGCCGAAAGGCCGGGCATGCGCTTTGCCGCCGACCAGGGCCCGCGGAAGCACTATACGCTCCGGCAGGGCGTCTATTCCGGCTGGATCATCGACCGCGCGCCGGAATTCCTCGCCCGCAACCTCGACTTCTGCGGCCGCCTCCTCGAAGCAGCGCCGGGACCGGCCGAAGCCACGCTGCTGCTGCAGGGCATGGGACGCGGCCTTATCGGTCCCCGCGTCGACCTGGTGCCCGCGCTGCTGCGGGACCGCGTGGCCGCGGCTTGGACCTCCGGCGGCCGCGGGCCCGACGTGATCGCGTTCGCCGCTCGACTGGGTCACCCCGGCGCCGCCGAGGAAGCGCTCGCGCGGGTCCGCCAACCGGGCCTCAAGGAGGACGACCTGCAGCGCCTGCTCGACGTGCTGGCGTCGCTGCGCGTGCCCGAAATCCGTGACGTCCTTATCACGATGCTCGGCTCCGAGAAGAACGAGCAACGGCGCACGCATCGGCTCACCGCGCTGGGCGGTTTCGACGACGCCGCGGCAGCCGAGGCGGTGATGGCGGCCTACCCTTCCTTCCCTCCCCGCCTGCAGAACACCGCGCAACGCATGCTGAGCGAGCGCCCCGCGTGGGCCTCCGCGATGCTGCAACGCATGAACGCGGGCACCTTCAACCCCGGCGTGCTGAGCTCGGCCAATGTCACGGTCATCCGGGGCCATTCGGATGCGCGCCTGAGTTCGCTCCTCACGAGCTATCAGCAACGCCACTCGGACAATCCCGAGCAGCAGGCGGCACAGAAGCTGTTCGAAACCGGACGCGCCGCCTACAACCTCACGTGCGCCCCTTGCCACCAGGAGTCGGGGACGGGCCTGGCGATGCTGGCCCCCTCGCTCATCGGATCGCCGTGGCTGCAGCGGGGCGAGGAAGCGCTCGTGCGCATCGTGCTGCACGGGAAGGAGAATCCCGGCCGCGGCTTGATCATGCCGCCTTGGCAGCAGCTCGAGGATGCCCAGATCGCCTCGATACTGACGTATGTGAACCGCGAATTCGGCAACCGTCCCGCCGCCGTGACCCCGGCGCAGGTGGGCGCCATCCGCGCCGCGAGCGACAGCCGCCAGAAGCCTTGGAACGACGCCGACCTGAACGCCGCCCTCAGCCGCACGCGTTGAGGTCGCGCTCATCCTCTCCGCCGCCGGCTGCGGGCGCGACTTGCCTCGGCGGCCCGCCTGTGAGCCGCTGAAGCCATGGTGCTCCTTGTCGTCGTGTCGCTGCTGTGGGCCTTCTCCTTCGGGCTCATCAAGCGGCACCTGGGCGGGGTCGACTCCACCTTGGTCGCAGCGCTGCGCTTGGGCCTCTCCCTGCTCGTCTTCCTCCCCCTCTTGCGTCCGCAGAAGCTGCGCCTGGGCACGGCCGGCTGTCTGGTGGGCATCGGCGCCCTCCAGTTCGGCGTCATGTACCTAGCCTACATCGAGAGCTACCGTCACCTGCGGGCGTACGAGGCGGCTCTCTTCACGATCACGACGCCGCTGTTCGTGACGCTGCTGGCCGACCTCCTTGACCGACGCTGGCGCCCGCTTGCGCTGGTAGCCGCGCTCCTGGCCGTCGCCG
>JACCDP010145060.1_pt1 | contig 68585 bp, 57 predicted proteins | sample 7445841 | NCBI WGS metagenome assembly JACCDP01 (sample SAMN15323441, study PRJNA562643) | freshwater metagenome | isolation source: river surface water | place: USA:Blue River Watershed | collected 2017-08-17 | reverse complement strand
TGGATGAAACCCACTATCAAACCCGCAACGGCTCTTTGCTGCGTAATATCCGTAAAGAAGGCGTTCTTCTATGACCGACGAACAACGAGAACTCCTCCTCAAAGCCCAACAGAGTTTAGAAGCTGCAAAACTCCTACTTACCAACAACTACCCAGACTATGCCACCTCCCGCGCCTACTACGCCATGTTCTACATTGCAGAAGCATTTTTAGAGGGTAAGGGACTTTCATTTTCTAAACATTCAGCCGTTATTGCTGCTTTTGGGCGAGAATTTGCCAAACCTCAAGTAGTCCCAACTAATTTTCATCGTTTCCTAATTGAAGCACAGGAACTGCGAACCACTGGCGACTACGGACAACTGAACGCCGTCACAACAGACCAAGCCGCAGAACAAATTGACCGCGCGGAGGAATTTTTGTCCCTAGCAATTCAGTTTATTGGTGCAATATAAGATTGGTGAGCAGTTTGAAATAACTCACCTTTTTTGTTTTAGAATTTATCATCTATCTTCTATCTTCTTGCCCAATGCTGGAGTAATGACGAAATTTTGCGTAATTATCCAGGTATTACCCTAACAGAAACTCTCTTCCTTTCGTGTTCTTCGTGTCTTCGTGGTTTATTCTTTCTTAACCTCTGCCTTTTTGATTTGCATCAGCGCGATCGCTGTGGTGAGGGAAGGGATTCCCATGAGATAAACTAGAGGAGAGCGATCGCAATTTTCTTTTAAATAGTCAGCAATAAACTACAATCCCATCAAAATTTTTAGTCTGTCTTCCACTTCTGCTAGTGTCCCTGAAGACACATTTCCCCAGCACTTATCCAGACGTTCCACAGAGATTGATCTAACGTCTTCACATTTGATAAAACTTTGGTTTTTCATCCCTCCTTCTGAAGAGTCAACTTTTACGTGAAAGGGGATTCCTTTATCTTTCGATGTAATCGGTAACACAACTACTAACTTTTAGCTCAGGCATGACTTTTTCTCATTGCTCACTGACATCATTATAGCAGTTGCGAGGGCGATCGCGTGGTGATGCAGAACCCGCATCAGATATAGATGTGTTAGTAGTGCTGAAGCCTCCCGTAAACCCAGGAGAATAAATTAAACCCACAGGAAAAGCGATCGCTTCGCTTGCCCTTTATGTGGAATATGATGTTGTCATTAGTGGGCAAATTAACCAATAACAATAGAATTTCGTTAAATGTCAAAATTTAATTGGGAATAATTTAGGTAGATTCAACATGGATATCAAAAAAGGATTTATTGGCACGATTGGGAATACACCACTAATTCGCTTAAACAGCTTTAGTGAAGAAACAGGTTGTGAAATCTTGGCCAAAGCGGAATTTCTTAACCCTGGGGGTTCTGTTAAAGATCGTGCTGCATTGTACATCATTGAAGATGCAGAAAAAAAAGGACTCCTCAAACCTGGTGGTACAGTTGTGGAAGGAACTGCGGGGAATACGGGAATAGGACTAGCGCATATCTGCAATGTCAAAGGTTACAAATGCTTGATTTTTATTCCCAATACCCAATCCCAAGAAAAAATAGATGCTTTGACTACCTTGGGCGCGGAAGTTCGTCCCGTTCCTGCTGTACCGTATAAAGATCCGAATAACTACGTGAAACTATCTGGTAGAATTGCGGCGGAAATGGAAAACGCTATTTGGGCTAATCAGTTTGATAATTTGGCCAATCGTATGGCACATTATGAAACTACAGGTAGAGAAATTTGGCAACAAACTGACGGCAAAATAGACGGTTGGGTAGCGGCCACTGGTACAGGTGGTACTTATGCCGGTGTAGCTATGTATCTAAAAAGACAAAATCCGGCAGTTAAATGTGTGGTTGCGGATCCTTTAGGTAGTGGACTATATAGCTATATCAAAACTGGGGAAATCAAAATGGAAGGTAATTCTATTACTGAAGGTATTGGTAATAGTCGTATTACCGCTAATATGGAAGACGCACCGATTGATGATGCTATCCAAATTGATGATCCTGAAGCGTTGCGCGTAGTTTATCAACTATTAAGAAAAGATGGATTATTAATGGGTGGTTCAACGGGAATTAATGTGGGTGCGGCGGTAGCTTTAGCTAAACAATTGGGACCCGGACATACTATTGTGACTATCTTATGTGATAATGGTTCTCGCTATCAATCACGGATATTTAATAGGGAATGGTTAGCAAGTAAAGGATTGATGATCAGTTAGGATTTTTTAGCGATCACTACTAAGTTGTTGTGCATTTTAAATGCACAACAGCAAGTCAAAAGTCAAATTTTGAAATCCACGTAGGGTATGTTAGCAGTAGCCTAACGCAACATTAATCAAGTTCAGGGTTTGGGGTGTAGGGATTTTTCCTTTTGATTAACCTATCCTCCGAAAACCTTGTTTTTGTCGTTCTTTTTGCGTAAGTCTGTAGAAGATAGAAGATAGGAGCAAATTTTTATGTCTTTAACATCAGAAATCATCGTTGATTTTTGGGATGTCAGTTTCCAAATTGATCATCGTCTCTTATTATCTCACTTAAAATTCGGTATTTATCGAGGAGAAGCACTAGTTTTATTAGGACGTAGTGGCAGTGGAAAAACTACAGCTCTAAAATTAATCAATCATTTACTTATCCCAAGTCAAGGACAAGTCCTAATTGAAAATATTCCCACAACTAAATGGGATGCTATTAAACTGAGAAGAAGAATAGGGTACGTCATCCAAGAAACAGGTTTATTTCCCCATTTTACCATCGCTGAAAATGTGGGACTTGTACCATCATTAGAGAAATGGCCAGCCCAAAAAATCCATAATAGAGTCTATGAAATGTTAAACTTAGTAGGTCTAGAACCAGAACAATTTGCCCATCGTTATCCCCATCAACTATCAGGAGGCCAATGTCAGCGCGTTGGTGTAGCTAGAGCTTTAGCCGCAGACCCACCCATATTATTAATGGATGAACCCTTTGGCGCACTTGATCCCATCACTCGGCTAGAATTACAACAACAGTTTAAATATTTGCAACAACAATTAGGTAAAACCGTGATATTTGTCACCCATGATATTCAAGAAGCTTTATTTTTAGCTTCCAGAATTGGTTTAATGTATGAAGGAAATTTAGTGGAATTAGGAACAAAAAGAGAATTTCTTAATTCTCAACATCCAGAGGCACAGGCTTTTTTAGCTTGTTTGAATGTTGGTAATAATTGGGAGCAACTTAATTAAAATTAGATAAAAATCCAAAAACTATGTTTTTCTTTCAATACGGTACAGAAATAATTTTCCACAGTGGAGAACATTTAATATTAGTCATTATATCCCTAGCGATCGCCATTTCCATTGGTCTTCCTTTAGGCATTCTGATCACTCGTCAATCAAAATTAGCTCCCCCCATTCTTGGTTTAGCAAATGCAATTCAAACCATCCCTAGTTTAGCCATATTTGGCTTTTTAATTTCCGTGCCTTTTCTGGGAGGAATTGGTAAAATTCCCGCCATAGTTGCCTTAACTCTTTATGCTTTATTACCCATAATTCGTAATACTTACATTGGCATCAATAGCATCAATCCCGCCATTAAAGAAGCGGGGATAGGTATGGGAATGACGGATCAACAACTACTATTACAAGTGGAAATTCCCCTAGCTTTACCAGTCATTTTAGCAGGGGTCAGAGTTGCCACAGTGATATCCGTAGGAATTGCCACAATTGCTGCTGCTATTGGTGGTGGTGGTTTAGGCATATTTATTTTTCGCGGTATTTCCACAGTTAATAATGAATTAATTTTAGCCGGAGCAGTACCCGCAGCCTTAATTGCTTTAAGTGCAGATTTCGGATTAGGATTATTAGAAAAAAACCTCACGAAACAAATAGCAAATAAAGGTAAACTCAATCAGCATATAGGTATTATTGTCGGCATCATCACCCTAATTGTTGCTGGATTAATAGCCTTCAACTATCAACAGAAATCACCAACAATTATTATCGGCTCAAAAAATTTTACAGAACAGGTAATTTTAGGAGAAATATTAGCACAACACATAGAAAATCATACTAAATTAAAAGTAGATCGTCGTTTTAATTTAGGAGGAACATTTATTGCTCATGAAGCAGTAAAAGCAGGAAAAATTGCCGGGTATGTAGAATATACAGGAACTTCATTTACGACTATTTTAAAAGAAAAACCAATTAGTAATCCTGAAACTGTTTATAAAAAAGTCAAGGAATACTATGATCAAAAATTGAAATTAGCAGTGATGAAGCCTCTAGGATTTGAGAATACCTTTGCCATGATTATCCGAGGAGAAGATGCCAAAAAATGGCAAATTAAAAGCCTTTCGGAAATTAGTAAATATAGTCCACAAATGCAAGCAGGATTTGGGTATGAATTTTTAGAAAGAGCAGATGGTTATTCAGGATTATCTAAAACCTACAACTTAAAATTTGTCAATATCAAACAAATGGAATTAGGATTAATGTATCAAGCATTAAAAGAAAAACAAGTAGATTTTATTGCTGCAAATTCTACAGATGGTTTAATTCCAGCGTTAAACTTAGTGATTTTAGAAGATGATAAAAAATACTTTCCACCATATCAAGCTGTACCTATTTTTAATCAAGAAATTCTACAAAAATACCCACAGTTAACAAATACCATTAATCAATTAGGAGGCAAAATTTCGACAACGGCAATCCAAAAGATGAATTATCAAGTAGATAATCAATCTCAACCAGTGGGAAAAGTTGTCAGTGAGTGGTTAAAATCTCAACAATTATGATTTTCAGATGTTTGATTCTCAAAAATATAAAATTTTTTATAAGGTTTTCTCAGCAATTTCAATAAATTTTTTGCTTTGTTCAATCAAAATTCTCACATTTTGCTCACTCAACTGAAGGGTATCATCAATACTGTAATCTCCTTGTGTTCTTTTATCTTGAGCATCAATCAGATAACGGTGAAATTCAAGGGGAACAATTCCCTTTTTAACAACTTCTCGACCGAAACATGAAATCACAGCAGAATGACTTGAAAAAGTTAACCCTTGCTGCCACAAAAAGGCTTCGGCAATATAAAACATGGTATAATAAGCTCTGGAAGCAGCAAAGTTATATAATTTATTTTCTGCTAGAATTTCAGAAGCTAGTAAACTTTCTTTAGCTTTTCTTATAAATTTTTGCTCCTCCGATATCATAGAAAAATACCTTCTTTTTTGACATTATAATTAAAGGGAGTATTTTCATTTTCAAACTTTGCTGAAGAGATAAAGTGACGAGAAATAACAACATCGTTATTTAGACAAATATTTGAGATTATTTGACTTGTTCTATCAATTTCATGATAGGGGTTAATCTCTGATTTCAGAACAACCAGAATATCAATATCAGAAAATTCTTGAGCGTCTTCCCTCGCTTGAGAACCATATAAAATAATTGCTTCCAGTTGGTTTTGATAAAGTTTTTGCAAAGCTTGTTTAACTTCTTGTAATATCAAGTTAAGCTGTGATTTGTTCATTGCTTAAATCATTCCTTTGGTTTCGGTCTATAAATGCCATTGTATCACAACCAATAATATAGTTATTCTCATCCAAGTGAGGTACACCGAAGAAAGAATTAACCGCAGATAATTTCTCCATGATGTTCATGAGTTGTCAAACTATCAATTTTGACAACTGGAATTTTCCTTATTTACCACCACATAGTTCCTGGTTCACTATTTGAGATTATTTGACTGGTTTTATCAATTTCATGATAGGGGTTAATCTCTGATTTCAGAAGTAGTTAGTTTTTACAACTGGTCCTTAATTTTCTCAAATATCCAATCAGGTATAGCGTGTTCTGTTGCGTAAACACAATTATATTTCTCTTCAATTTTCTGCCAATCAATTCTACTATCTGATAAAATTTCCTCAGTAAACATATCCAAAGCTTTACCAGATAAATCCCTTTCTAAACATCTTTTCATCAATAACCTACTTTCCTCAATTTCTCCAATACATTCAAAAGGTGTATGTTCCGATAAACCTACCATTTCTCGGAAAGTAGGAAGTAAATCTACATCATCGAATAAATTTTTTTTAAAGACTTCATCAACAATACTTTGCTGAGAAAATGCCATTAAACCTAACCAAACATAAGCACATTTAGGACATTTCCTACACCAAGGTTTTTGTACATTACAGGAATGAATATTAGGTATAAATTTAGGGTATTTGCTAAAGTTTTTAAAGATGCGAAAGTCATAAATTGGTTGTAAAATGCTGAAATATTTAAAATTAGTGAACAGATGTTCCTGAATAAATTGATCTAAAATCTGTTCTGCTGCTAAACCTTTACCCCATTGATGATTAACTTCTTGACCTATTTTATCCCAAAATAAATTACCAGTATTTGCACTTTTTTCATGTGCTAAACAGAGATAATTATATCCTTTATCTAACATTAAAATCAAAGATTCAAAAATAGAAACTGGAGTTTCGGGAGCAGTAATACCGGAATTTTCAGGAAAATATAATTTCAAAAACGGAAATTCAGTAAAATCATCATAAATAGATATTTGATGTTTGTGAACTGGGTTTACACCTTCTAACACTTGGGAAATTAAATCATGCTGAAAATTAGCTTTCCCATAAATACTATGGGAATATTGCATAGAAGCAAAAGGAATACCTCCTACTTCTAACATTTTCAGGGCTAAAATGCTATCTTTCCCCCCACCACAACCAGCGAGAACTGTGTGATTATCTCCTAATATGGAAACAGGCTTACTTTGTCCTAAAAGTTGTGAATAAATAAATTCTGGTTGCTGATAATTTGTCACATTGTTTTCATACCAATGTTGACCAAATACTCCTTGATATATCGTCAGGAACAAATCTAAAACGGGAAGTTCTAAATATTCAGTAATGACAGAAATATCATAATATTCAGGAAATAAAGAACATAATTTCATGCCTTCAAATAAGGCAATATGAGAAACTATTCGTTGTATGATTGGTTGAGAATATTTTTCCATCAACCTAGAAAAAGAAACATCATGATAGAAAATCTTAGTTGAGAATTGAAATTTATCGGCAAGATATATAATTTCTATATGATGTTCATGAATTATCAAACTATCAATTTTGATGACCGAAATTTTCATGATTTACCATCCCCAAGTACCGGGTTCACCTTTAAATGGTCCAACAATATCCGCTGTGATCCAGCCGCCATAAAAATCACCAGATTGGGGTTTTACTAGCTCATCATTGACATAACAAGCATCCATTAAAGCCGCAATAAAACCATAATATTCTTGAATGGGTAGAAAATTAGGTGTTGGGTTAAAATATCGCCAAGCAGCATATTTGATGAGTTGATCACCAATCTTGATATCATAATATTGATATGCGCCTTTCCATTCACATATATTTTTTTTATGTGTAGCGATTAAATGTTCTAGTTTAATGTCTTCTGGAGGGAAGTAATAGGTGGGAGGATGACTAGTTTCTAAAACTCTTTTTCCTCTAGTTGTTTCGGCTAAAACAATACCTTTACAAATTACTTTCAGATGTTTGTCGGTATCTTGTAAAATAGCAGGACGGGGATACTCCCAAACTGATTCTTGTCCTGGTTTTGGTGTAATTGGATTGGGTCTAATCATGATTTTTTCCTCAATTGATTGGAGTTTTTGGTGTTGCTAATGGGATAATTTTTTCTGGCTTACGCTTCGCTGACACCCAGAGACGCAAAGAGCAAGTGTTATTTAATGATTTTATCTTGCAATTATACAACACCGAAATTTTTCTAATTACTTGATTTACCACCAGCAGACATTTTTGTGAGTCCTCCATGATAGTTGATCAATTTAGATTCGGCTTTACCGATTTGTGCTAACCGAAATTGCCACTCAGAAATCTCCTCATAGCTGAGATGGTGTGTGTCACAGCTTGGAGTCCAGAAACCACCAATGATAGATGGATCATCAAAACGTAGTAGTCCTGATTTACGAATGTTTTCTCCTTGGGGTGTTCCGGGGATGGGAGAAATCGCATAGGAAGCAACTTGAAACTCCAATTCTGGGTTAATTTCTCTGAGTTGTTGATGAAGTTCTAAAACGCCTTCTTCTAGACGAAGTAAACTATCTTGAGTATCATCAGGAAAGCCGATAATTAAACCATAAACTATCACAGGAAGTCCTGCTCTAACAATGAGTTTCATCATCTCACAATGTTGTTGCCAGGGCAAAAGTTTACTGTAAGATTCTCTGCCAAAAACTGGACGTTCGGCGGGAATATATCCCAGAAAACCGCCAACTTTGCCATCCCATCCCCACAGTGCTTTGATCAGTTCTTCGTCAGGTGTGAGGTCTGTGTGGTCATAGTTGCGTCCTTTTCCTAATGTAGCTTTTCTAAGTTCTAAACCATTAGGCCACAAAAGGGGCATTCCCATTTCCCTTGCACCTTTGGTGATTTCCAGAATCTCTTCTTTTCCCCCTGGAAATAGTACCCGACCAAGAAATTGATCTGAACCCATGACTGTACATTTTGCTCCGGCTTCTTTTTGACGAGCAATCCAATTTAGGGTAGTTTGGGGTGACATTCGCCGATAACCAGATGTGTAAGTTGGAGTTTGGCAAAAGTCACATTTGCGGTCGCACCCAATGTCAGGATACACCGAACCTATCGGTACTAAATCTTCAATAAAAGGCTCTTCTGAATATTCTTGTCCTAAACATTGTCTAGCTACATCTACCGATGGTAAAGCCCAATTATCAGGACTCATAGCTTGTGTACGGGTGGGATGATAAGTACCATCAGCTAAAATTACTCCTGTGAGTTTTTCCCTAGGGGTGTTACCGAGTACATAGTCAAAAATCGGCCAGTTAGCTGCACCAGATTTGTCAATTACTATTGCTGTTGCACCTGCATCTAGATAGTAACGAGGTTCGGCGATCGCATCAGAACCACCTACAACTACTGGTTTTCCTTTACTGGCAAAATGGGCGATCGCCATACAGGTTACTTGACGCTCTTGGGTATAATTAACTGTTATTCCCCAAGCATCATAAGTTTCAGGATCTATATCATCAATTTTCTGACCTACATAAGCTTTGGTCAAGTTCATCCCTTTCCAAGTTACTTCTCCAAAGGGTTCTTGACAATCACCAGCTTTCAGATTCACAAGTTGAGCATCAAAACCACCTGCTTGTAAATCTGCGATTAAAACTTGTTTACTCAATAAGGTATTACGTCTATATAATGCTGTCCAATTATGTCCTCCTTCGTCATACAATCCCAAAGCAGGTACTTCAACTAATCCGATGCTTTGATTTTTCAGTTTCATAGAAAATCCCCTATTAATCTTTGATACAAGACATTTTATCTGAGTCGTTATCGGTCGGATACAATAAAATCAAGGGTGGGTAAACCCCGCACCTACAGGTTTTGTGATTTCCGTGTAATAAATTATGCTTTTGAAACTTAATCTCGATTTCTGAATACTGGCACAGAAATGATATCATTTAACTTGACAAAGAATCAAACCAAACCATCCTTTTTCATCTGTCCAGGTTTTGACAGTTTTTAATCCTTTAGTTTGCAGTTGTTTTGACATGGTTGTTAAATCAAATTTACGAGAAAGTTCTGTTAATATACTTTCTCCAACTTCAAAAAACACCTTTAGATCCAATACTTCCAAATTAACCCAATGACTTTTTTGGCAATGTAAATACATTTCAATTTGATTATCAACCTCATTATAAATTGCCTGATGTTTAAACAAATTGATATCAAAATCACCTTGAAACCGCCAATTTAAATGAGAAAGCATATTCAAATTAAAAGCAGCAGTCACTTCTTGACTATCATTATAAGCAGCTTCTAAAATATCTTTGGGCTTTTGTAAATCAATTCCTAGTAAAAAGAAATCCCCAGTTTGTAAAGTGCGAGAAATTTGATTTAAGAATATATCACATTGCTCTGGGTTAAAATTGCCTAAAGAACTTCCCAGAAAAAATAACATCCGTGATTGTAAATAATTGGTTTCTAAATGCACTAAAGCTTGTTCATAAGTTCCTAATAATCCATGAATAGCAATATCAGGATACTTTTCTTGCAACTGTAAAACACTAGTTTTCAGAATACCTCCACTCACATCAATAGGCAAATATCTACAATTACCAGAAATTTTCTGATAAGCAGTTAATAAAGCTTGAGTTTTAGTAGAACTCCCACTTCCTAACTCTATCAACTCACAACAATTAGTAATTTCGGCAATTTCATCAGCGTATTGATTTAAAATCCAGGCTTCTGTGCGAGTTGGATAATATTCTGGTAACTCACAAATTCGTTCAAATAATTGAGACCCAGGATCATCATAAAAATATTTAGAGGGTAAACTTTTTGGTTTTTCAGTTAACCCCTTAATGACATCTTTACCATCAATACTTAACTCTTGATAATGATGATCTAAAACTGTTAAAGGTTGTGTAATCATTTTTTAAATCCTCTCTGTTGACTCTGCGTGAAAAAAGATATTTATTTAATCCATGCTTTCAGCCACTCTAAAACCGAGGTGCTGATAAAAATAAGGACGAAACCAGTTACGATAACAAGCTAAAGCCATTGTACCATTCATTGCCCAAGAACCACCCAACATCATAAAATGTTTATCATCAAAAAAGGGTACAGATTGGTCTGTATAAAGATGATGAGTTGGAAATCCTGGTAAGGGTTTGAATGTTTCTCCTAATCATTCCCAGACATTACTCAATAATGTATTATGTCTATATAATGCTGTCCAATTATGTCCTCCTTCGTCATACAATCTCCAAGGTTTCATAGAAATCCCCTATTAATCTTTAATACAAGAAATTTTATCTGAGTTAGATACACTATTAGCAAGTAGATTTAATAGTAAATTAATCTTTGCTCCCTTCAGCAACACCAGAAATTAGAATCTGGTCGCGCAATTTATTTATATAAAGTTTACGGATAATACGCTGGATATGAATATGCTTTCCGGGCTTTACCTTTGTCAAGGTTCGCAATAACAAGTAAGATTCACCGAGACTTTCTACACCATCCACTAAAGTGGGTTCAAGCACATCTGGATCATCTGCTTTTAACTGCTGTCCTATTTCCTCAATCACTTGATATATATGAGCTAAATTGGAGTCTAATGGTACATCAACTTCCACTACTGCAAATATATACTGTTTGGAATAATTAGTAATTGAACCAATATCCCCATTCCGAATAATATGTAATTGACCATTGGGATGTCTGATGCGGGTAGTCCTGAGTTCAATCGCTTCAACAGTACCTTCTACAGTTTTCTCTTCAGCTTTCCCAGCCTCAATATAATCACCTACCAAATAGTAGTTTTCAAAAAGAATAAAGAAGCCACAAACTATATCATTAATTAATGTTTGTGCGCCTAAGCCCACAGCGATGCCAACAATCCCAGCACCAGCCAAGATTGGAGTAGGATTAATATCTAGAATATAGAGAATGGAAATTGTCACACTGAAGTAGACAAAATATTGTAACAAACTACGAAACAAAGGAATGAGAGTTAAGCGTCTACTTTTTTGCGTCTCAGTCAAATTATTGTTGTTGAATAGCACCTCTTCTAAAAGTAAGTAAAGAACTTCAAACAAAACACGACTTATGAAAATGATCCCAATGATCTTGATAATTCGTAGACCAAAGGTGGCAAGTTTGGCTATTAACTCCACCTGTTGAATTACCAATGTTGCTATACAGACATAGATCACAAATTCCAAACACCGCTTCAAAAAGGGTATCAGATATTGTAGGCGATCGTAGAACCTCAATAAGTTATCAGGACTGGAATATTTGACGCTGAGAACATCTAGAGTATCAACAATCGCGGCGACTGCTTTGAGTATGAGTAATCCCACACCAATGAGCAGATAAATCCGCAGTGCGATATATAGATATTCAGAAACTACTGTGGGTAATTTGAGAAATTGGGTACAACTAATGAGTACCCATAACCAAACCCCACTTCTGATTCTTCGATTAAGGGCGGTAAAAAAAGCATCAATACTTTCATCGTCAGTGGTATTTTGGTCTAATTTCTTAGCGCGGTTACTAGCTATCTCCAACCAATATTTGATCACTTTTAGAGCGATCACCGCTGCAATTATTACACCAATACTTTTAGCAATACCAATTCCTAACGCCAGCCAAAATCCTGAAGGAATCCGGCGAATTAGGTCTAGAGTATATGCTTGGATGTTTTCACGCCGATAAATAAGAAAACCGTTAGCAGCTATAATAAAAACGCACAATAATAAGCAACTAAGTAATAAAAAACCAGTCATGTTGCGGCGCAATATTCTGATTTTTATATCGTCACTTTTCAATATTGATAATCTGATAAATAGCTTGAATAACTTACCTAAAATCCATCTTAATAATACAAAAACAAGGATTACAAGTCCAACTTCAGCCAAGATAATTAATATGTTCATGGTTTTAATGCCTTGTATTATTCATGGGATTTTTATTTGATTTTTGAAGAATATTTCAGATATCAAACCGGTTTTCTGTAAAACTTAAACTTTTAGAAAGCATCCACTTTGAGCGGATAGACTTTTTTAGAATACCAGAACTATATTCATTTCCAAAGTGGATGCTCATCTTCAATTATTGATATTTTTCATCAGTTTATATTTTTCTGGTTCTGTTCTAAGATCCACATACAGAAAATCAATCCCCTCTTGCTCCAAAAGTTCCAAGATGGCTAAATTCAAGTTCCTTTCAGCCTGAAAATAGAGATTGTCATCATTGACAAATGCCATAACTTCAATAACACGGGCATTGCGTTCAATGTTTTTAAAACGAACTGTACATAGGGGAGAAAAGCCAGCAATAGATTTTGGCATTTCTTGAATAGTGTCACAAATTCTCGCAGTTTGCTGTGCAGAAATTCCGTCAATTTTGAGAATTAAATTCAGTCCCCACTTTAAATCACTGCCAGGATTTTGTGACCAATTTTCCACAATTCCAGAAATCATTCGAGAATTGGGCATTTTTATGATTGAACCCCACTTAACTATATGTAGTTTTGTGGTTCTAAATCCAATATTTAGGACTTGCACAAAACCATCTACTCCTGATACTCCTATCCAATCACCTTCTCGATAGAGGTTATCAGAGTAGATAATAATTGTACAAAACCAGTCATAAACTATATCTTTGAACAGTAAACCTAAAGTAATACCAGCACCACCAAGTAAACCAACAAGCGCAGCAGCTGATTGTCCTAAAAATATCTCGCTGATTTTAAATGCTAATACAATAATTGCTGCCGATTGAAAAATTTTCGGCATCAAAGGTCTGAGTAATTCATCAAGCTCAGTTTCGGTTTGCAGCGTCACATTAGCAATTAACTGTCCTAAAATTGAAGAACTACGATAAACGACATAAGCAACTATGAAGATAACTATTAAGTTGAGAAATCTACTAATTGTCTCGCTCAGTTGAGGACCTAAGTTATCCGCAATAATTTCCTTACTCAGCCAAAATCCACCAATGAGAATTAGCCAACTCATCGCAGGTTTGAGAATAGCAATTAATTCATCATCAAGGTTTGTATCTGTTTTCTTGGTGAAGTTTTCAATGGTTTTAATGATAACTGCTATGACAAATCTTCTTAGTGTCTGTGTCAATGTGAGAATGACAAGGACAATAACAATTTTAGCAATGGGAACATGGGAATAATTGATATTTTTGAGCGTGTTCCAGATAGCTTCCATATTTATCCTGATAGATAGTTGAGTTGGTTAACTTTAGAAAATGTTTGAAAAACATAGCGGTTATCGGTCGGATACAATACAGTGAGGGGTGGATAAACCCCGCCCCTACAGGTTTTGTGATTTCCGCTTAATAAATTAGGTTTTTGAAGCTTAATCTCGATTTCTGAATACTGACACGGAAATGATATCATTTAACCAATACTATTGCCAATTTTCCCAAATATGTCTGAAACCTAATAAAATCGTAACGATATCAATAGGGTTTCAGGATTTTGGCAATAGTGTTGTTAACTTGACATATTTTGCCAATAAATTTGGCATCTGCATCTTATTTAATCTAAGTTTCTAGCGGTTCTAAAACCAACGTGCTGATAGAAAAAGGGACGAAACCAGTTACGATAAGACGGTAAAGCCATTGTACCATTTGTTGCCCAAGAACCTCCTAACATCATTTGATGTTTATCATCAAAAAAAGGTGCAGATTGACCTGGATAAAGATGATGATTTTGAAATCCTGGCAAAGGGTAAAATGTATCTCCTAACCATTCCCAAATATTGCCTCGTAAGTCAGAAAGTCCAGCTTCGTTATTTCCAGCAAACATCCCGACGGGAGAAGGAGAAATAAATTGTAAGTTGAGATTATAGTTATTTTCTAAACTCGGATTTTCAGAAGTTTTTTCTGATATTTTTAGGGCTTGATTCCATTCTAATTCTGTCATTAACCGAGTTCCTCCACCTTGCCATTGACAGTATGCTAGGGCTTCATAATAGTTAACTTCTACAGGCCAATCTAGGGGTAAATCTATTTCATCAAATGTGGCACGATAACGATATTTGCCATTATTTTCTGGTATCCAAAATTTAGGATGTTGAATATTATATAGTTGTTGCCAATGCCAAGATTCAGAATACCAATATTCTGGGTTTTTATAACCACCTGCTTGGACAAATTCTAAAAATTCGCCATTGGTGATCAGATATTGACTAGCTAAAAATGGTTGAACTTCTCCTTCTAAATGACCATATTCACTATCCCAAGCAAAAGTTAAATCATCTTGGTGTTTTCCTAATTTCACTATACCACCAGGAATTTCTCGCATTTCATTATCAGAATTTTTCCCACTTGTGGGGGCATAATTCCATGTTTGGGGGCGGTTTAATTTATCAACTGGTAGTTGACGCAGTAGCATGGAGGAGGTTTCAAAATGAATCCGACTATGTTCTATGCCCATTAATAAAGCCCAGAGAGGATGGTCTTGATGAATGGGTAAATCCCATGAATAGTGATTAATTATGGTTGTAATTTCCGATCTAACTTTGTCTCGATATGCCCAAACTTCTGTGACATCAGGCCAGTTAATTCCTTCGATAACTGCATCTATTTCTGCTGGATTTTCTGGATCAACTCCCATTTCAAATAGGGTTTCATATTCTGGATTAACTCGCTGTTTAATTAAGCCAACTTGAATTAATTTATTAATATAAAAAACTGCTGAATGTCCAAGATAAAAAATTAACGGATTTCTCAAAGGATCGGGTTTAAGATAGAAGGTATCTTCCCCGATCAAAGTTTTCATCAGGGTTTCTTCTAATATCCAGGAATTTTCAAAATAATTTAGGAGTGTTTGCGAATTGCAAATGTCAAGTTTGGGGATATCAAGAATTTTCATTTTATGTACCTGGATAATAAATTGTTAACATCAAATTAAATATGGAATTGCTCAATTTTGGATCTGGCAATTACATTTAAGTGATCAACACATACAATCAGATTTTTTGGCAGAAATTAAAGCTGATCCTAGTTTTACTCCCTCCCCATAAAAAGATTGCTGATGTTTTTTCTCTGTGTTCTCTGAGCCTCTATAGTTCGTTGTTAACAATTCAGGTAGTTTAACAGTAGAATAGGGGTAGGTTCAACAGTCACTTTTTGTATTTAAGCCAAAAATGATCATTTAATAATCTTTGGATAATCTAGGCTTTAATCCAATATTCTGATTGAGTCAGTTCTGAATTTTCACATTTTAACTTTTGATTTAAACCGGGTATATGTATTTCAATATAGTATTTTCCTACAGTTTGGTGATTTTTAATTAAAATTTAATATTTTGGTAATGGGTAATGGTTAAGATGTGCTTAATGACCGATGATTAATAACCAATAGTCATTTTAAAATTGTACAATGCAATTGTAATGTGAATCTTGTCTAGATTGGGCGCTTAAACATATATTCATGAGTATTTCGACTTCTGTGCTAACTGATTTGCTAAAATCACTTCCCTATCTGCGACCCCAGTTATATTTTAAGGCTTCCCTAACAGCACTATCCCATGCGATGGAGGATCAGGTGTTGGCAGCTACTTTTGATCAACCTCTAATTATTGCTAGTTTTCAGAAAGAGCGCTTTTATCGTCAAGAGGCGCATCGCTATCAAAGACTTGCGGAAAAGAGTAATCAAATATACGTATTATCAGCACCGGAAACGGAATTTGCTGATAGATCGGAATACTATGAAAAGATAGATTTTGCGCCTGATGATGCTTTAAGTCAAGAATGGCATTTAGTAGTAGTAGCGGACAATTATGCTACCTGTTTGGTGTGCCGGGAAAGCATTGCTTCTTGGAGTAAAAATAAACATATTCCAGAGATGATCCCTAGTTTGGATATGGACACAGCCCGAAGATTTGAGGGAATTTGGACATCGGAAAAAGAGGTCTGTTTTAAAGCTGCGGAATTGTTATTGAATAGAATTGAGATTTATCGGCCGAATTTAGCGTCTAAAGTCCAGGAAGTCAAGCAGAGGTTTAGGATTGGGGAATCAATAGATAGTTTAGTCGTTAATGCTGACTATAAATATGCTTGTGATATTGATACTGACCCGTTTGTGCAGCGCTTGGTAACGTATCTCCAAGCTAGTCAGTATAAGCTACATAAAGCCTATCGTTCTATTGCGGCTCAAGCACGGAAAGAACAGCTGGTAAATTCTATTGGTGTAGCAATTAGGCGATCGCTCGACCCCAGGGAAATTCTCCAAGTAGCGGCTGTGGAATTAGGCCAACATTTAGAAGCCTGTCGGTGTTTAATTTATCGCGCTCAAGCTACGGACTCTAAAGCCATCATTGAACATGAATTTGTTAATTCTGGTGTTATCTCTGTACTGGGTCAAAGTTGGGAGTTGGAACATAATCCCCTATTTCAGCAGGTGCTACAACAGTTTGAGGGGGTATGTGTGGCTGATACCTTGGAGGACTATCAAGTCAAGAAATCACCAGCCTTATCGTCAATTGTCAGGCAGTTTGGCGTGCGTTCTTGGTTGATCGAACCCGTATTATATCAAGGGCGACTATTGGGAATTGTGGAGTTACATGATTGCCATTTTCCTCCCCATGAATGGCAACAAGGAGAGTTAGACTTAGTGAAAGCGATCGCTACCCAAATCGGTGCAGCCCTGATCCAAGCAGAATCTTTTGCTAACTTAGAAGAGCTTAACCAACAACTAGAAGCACTAGACCGTACCCGCAGTAATTTAATTGCCATTACCGGACACGAACTCCGCACCCCCTTATCTACCATTCAAGTGTGCTTAGAAAGCTTGTCTACTGAGCCGGATATGCCTTGGGAATTACAACAGGTAATGCTAAATACCGCCCTGGCGGACTCCGAAAGAATGCGGAAACTGGTACAAGACTTTTTAACCCTTTCTAACTTAGAAAGTGGCAGAGTGGAATGGCATCCTGAGTCATTAAATTTACAAGAATGTGTAGATTTAGCACTCAGTCGCCTCCGTACTCGCCCCATATCCGAAGCACCACCTACCATCAAAACTCAAATCGCCGTCAATTTACCCCTGATCAGGGCTGACGGTGATTGGCTGGTTGAAGTATTAGCAAAACTCATTGATAATGCTTGTAAATTTACAGCCCCATCAGGTTCTATAAATATTAAAGCAGATTATAACAGTAATCAAATGGTAGAAGTAACCATAGCTGACACAGGACGCGGTATTGAACCGAATCGGTTAGAAATTATTTTTGACCGATTTTATCAAGAAGAAGGAGCATTACGGCGAACCACCGGAGGTACTGGTTTAGGTTTAGCTATTTCTCGGCAAATCGTCAACGGTTGGGGCGGCAAAATTTGGGCTGAGTCTAGGGGTAAAGACCAAGGCAGTCAGTTTCATTTTACAATTCCCATTGTTCCAGGTAATTAGGAAGTAAAAGAGCTAGGATGTGTCAGATATTGTCAATATTAGGATTTACCCAAAAAATACTCAAGCTCCTATTCCTCTGCGCCTTGAAGCGGTCTTTATTCCGTAGCCTGTGCGTAATTTATATATTTTTATTAAGATACATAAGTGTTTATGTAATCATGCGCTAATCATAGTAGTTATTACCCGTTTACTATCGCCTGTCCTCTAATTTCTCACCAATCACTAAAAACTGTTACAGTCTATAACGCGATCGCAACATAAATTAAGTTCCGATGTTAGTATGCCCTAAAAACCTACAAAGAGATAGTTTATGGCAACTCTCACTGGAAAAACCCCCATCTTTGGTGGCAGCACTGGCGGACTACTCACAAAAGCTGATGTAGAAGAAAAGTACGCTATCACCTGGACAAGCTCCAAAGAACAAGTCTTTGAAATGCCTACTGGTGGTGCTGCTAAAATGGTAAAAGGCGAAAACCTATTGTACTTAGCTCGCAAAGAGTACGGTATTGCTTTAGGCGCACAACTTCGCAAATTCAAAATTACCGACTACAAGGTTTATCGCATTTTGCCAGGCGGCGAAACTACCATGATTCACCCTGCTGATGGTGTCTTCCCTGAAAAGGTAAATGCTGGACGTTCTATGGTGCGTCACGTACCCCGCAGAATCGGTCAAAACCCCAACCCTGCACAAATAAAATTTAGCGGTAAAGCTACTCACGACGCTTAATGTCTAGTTAACTGGTAATGGGTAATTGATAATTGATCATTGTCACAGCTTTGACTAAATTACCCATCATTCATCATCTGACTATTTTCGTTTATGATGTGGTGGGCAATGCCCACCCTACGTAATGATAAGAAAATACTCTATAATTCTGAACTTCAGTACGAGCGAACGGCCGTACTGAACTCCTGTATTCTTAACTCCTGTATTCTGAATTCATTATTTATGATTTTCCCCAATTTCGACCAGTTTCAGCAGCTTACTCCACAAGGTAATTTTGTACCCTTGTATCAAGAATGGATTGCAGACCTAGATACACCTGTATCTGCTTGGTATAAAGTCTGTGCGGGTCAACCCTATAGCTTTTTGCTGGAATCGGTGGAAGGTGGCGAAACCGTAGGACGTTATAGTTTATTAGGTTGTGACCCGTTGTGGATTTTAGAAGCAAGGGGTGACAAAACCACCCAAACACATCGAGATGGTTCACAGCAAGTTTTTACAGGCGACCCATTTACAGTTTTATCTGAATGTTTAGCACCTTATCACCCAGTAAAACTACCAGAATTACCTTCAGGAATTGGCGGTTTATTTGGGTTTTGGGGCTATGAATTAATTAATTGGATTGAGCCGCGTGTACCAATTCATGCTCAAGATGAACGGAATATCCCCGATGGATTATGGATGCAGGTAGACCAGTTATTAGTTTTTGACCAAGTAAAACGGAAAATTTGGGCGATCGCCTATGCAGATTTGCGTGATCCAGCCGGGTTAGAGGCAGCATATCAAAAAGCGATCGCTCGCATTCAGGAAATGGTCAGGAAGCTATCTTTGCCCCTATCACCAGAAAACACCAAATTAGCTTGGACAGCCCCTACAAACAAGCCTAAAGCGGGCATAGAGGAATATACTAGCAACTTTACCCGTCCAGAATTTTGCGCCAGTGTAGAAAAAGCCAAAGCACATATCAAAGCTGGTGACATCTTCCAAGTAGTCATTTCTCAACGCCTATCCACAGAATATACAGGTAATCCCTTCGCCCTGTACCGTTCTTTGCGGCAAATCAATCCTTCACCTTACATGGCTTATTTTAATTTCCAAGACTGGCAAATTATCGGTTCTAGCCCCGAAGTCATGGTTAAAGCAGAATGTAATGATGAAGGGGAAATTATCGCCACAGTCCGTCCCCTAGCAGGAACTAGACCTAGGGGAAAAACCACCCATGAAGATGCAGCCTTAGCCGCTGATTTACTCCACGATCCCAAAGAAATCGCCGAACACGTTATGTTAGTAGATTTAGGACGCAATGATTTAGGGCGGGTTTGTAGCAGAGGTAGTGTGACGGTTGATGAATTAATGATCGTTGAACGCTTCTCTCATGTTATGCACATTGTGAGTAATGTAGTGGGTAAGTTAGCACCAGATAAAACCGCATGGGATTTATTAAAAGCTTGTTTTCCAGCTGGTACAGTTAGCGGTGCGCCCAAAATTCGCGCCATGGAAATTATTAACGAATTAGAACCCAGCCGTAGAGGTGTATATTCTGGTGTCTATGGATATTATGACTTTGAAGGACAATTGAATAGTGCGATCGCCATCAGAACTATGGTATTACATAATCAGACAGTCTCAGTCCAAGCCGGTGCAGGTTTAGTAGCTGATTCTGACCCAGAAAAGGAATATGAAGAAACACTGAATAAAGCTAGAGGGTTATTAGAAGCAATTCGTTGTTTACAATGAATTTGTCACCCATTAAGTGAAAAAAATATAGGTTAGGTTGTCCTCAGACTTAACCTAACCTATGTCATAGAAGCTAACAGCCTATGGAATTGGTAATTGACTACATTTGACCGCTAAAGGCAGGCTTTACTTTACGGTCAATCCATTCCCCCAAATCTTCAGCAATTGTCAAAACACTAGGTTTACAGCGTTTGATATTAACTATGATTCCTTGCGCTCCTTCAGTTTCTAAATCTTCTATATAGCCAATACTGGCTTGATTTGCTTCCCTAGAACTGAAAAATGGACCGAAGTAATAAGTACACCGGGGGTTTTGTGTAACAATCTCTGCCCACCAAGCAAGGCCGAGAACATTAACTGTATTGGTTAGCCCTTCTTGGAGGTTTTGCCAAATCGTTTTCATGGTTTTACCGATTTATAAACGTGTGACTGGGTGTGTGAGAATATGTTGGATTTATGGTCTTTTACATTTCTTTATACTCTTTTACTATTCTTTTTTCAAAGAAATTATCTGTAGTTTATCAAGATACAGTGTATTTAGCGATTTTTGACGATAAATTTCGTAAAGTGCCATACCCGTTGCCACCGACGCATTGAGGCTAGGAGTCTTACCCTGCAAGGGAATGGACACCAAAACATCACAAGATCGTTGTGTCAACATACTCAGACCTTCGCCTTCACCACCCACAACTAAAACCACAGGTCCACTAAATTTAACGGTTTGTAATGGTTCACTGCCAGTCACAGCCGTTCCATAAATCCAAAAACCTTCTTCTTTCAACTGTTCCAACGCTCGACCCAGATTTACAACTCTAGACACAGGGAAAGTTTCTAAAGCACCGGCAGCCACCTTAACGACAGTAGAAGTAATTCCTGCTGCCCTGCGTTGGGGAATCACCAAGCCATGAGCGCCAATAGCTTCCGCCGTGCGAATAATTGCCCCTAAGTTATGGGGATCAGTAATACCATCAGCCACAACAATAACTGGATCGGTAACAGACTTAGCCTTACTAATCAAATCTTCTAATTCAATATAATCATAGGGAGCAATTTGTGCCGCCACACCTTGATGATTTGCTCCACCAGTAATTTGATCTAATCTTCTGGGTTCAACTTCATCAATGACTGCACCATTATCCTTAGCTTGGAGAATTAAATGATGAAATCTGGGATCATAACGGAGACGGGTAGTAATCCATAGGCGGTTAATGTGACGTTCTCCTTCTAAAACAGTCAAGACTGGATGACGGCCATAAATCAGATCATTGTCTTCGGTAGATGTAGTTTCTGAAGTTGGCTGAAAAGATGGGTAAGATGTGCGGTACTTAGGAGCAAAAGATTTACCTTCATTCCCTAATGTGATTTCTGAAGATTGTTCAGAACCATAGCGAGGTTTAGGTACATAAGATTTACCCCCTTTAGCTAATCTGATTTCTGAAGACTGTTCAGAGGATGAGCGAGATGTCCGAGGTTTGACACTAAAAGATTTACCCTCTTTAGCTAATCTGATTTCTGAAGACTGTTCAGAGGATGAGCGAGATGTCCGAGGTTTGACACTAAAAAATTTACCTGCCTTGGCCAATTTAATGTCTGAAGACTCCTCAGAAGATTTGCGAGATGGCCGAGGTTTTGCAGACAGGGGTTTACCATCACTTTTGCTTTGAGTACGGATAGGATGGGGAACAACTCGCTTGCCCTTGATTTTTACAGGTTGGCCGCGTTTTGCTTGATTAGCAGAATTATTTTTTTTGGATTGACTTGTCATAACAAATTTTGAGGTTGTAGTTAGATGAGTGAACAGCCCGATGACATCAATTTAATGAACCATTACAAATGAGTTTCCTATGGACAGAGGCAGTTTCTGACTATTTCTCTAGGGGGAGTTTTTGTAATAATTCGGTTAAACGGGGGTAATCAGTAAGATATAGGTAGCCAACTAAGGTTTCTAAACTAGTTGCCTGTTGATAAATTTCGGGATTGAGTCTTTTATGACGACTTGTGGCAGAGTTACGACCTCTGCGGACGATTTCCAATTCATTACTCCTCAAGTAAGGAGTTAACAGTCGCAAATGTATCGCTTGTGTTTCCGCTCTTACCTGATCCACTACTAAACGATGGTAATTTTCCAGTCGTTGCTGTGGCCACAGATAAAACATTCTAACATAGAGTTCGTAAATTGCATCCCCCAAGTAGGCCAAAGCTGAAGGAGATATTTGTTTGATTTGTTGTGGGGATATTTGCTGGGGCAGTTGCGTTGCATTTACCAACCATGGGGAAATATCTAATGAATCCTGATCAGTGAGTTCATTTGCTGCATGGTCGTCTGTGTCCTCCTTCGGCTTCACAAATTAATCATTCCTTAAAAAACACTACAGGGGGGAAATTTTTCGCCAGTATTACTATGATTGCAACAGTAATACGCGTCTATTTAGCATATTCTAAAGTGGCCACAAGGATCAAAAATGATTGATGTTGTTTTCTAGGTTGTGGGGATTATATTTGTCACAGGAGTTGACAAAACAACCTTTCAAGCCATTTGTGGGTTTTTCCGCATGATTTGGGATCATCTTTCCCAGTATTTTTGGCTAGGAAAGGTAAACTTGAAGAAGGCAGGAGGCAGGATGTAAGCTGTTAGGCGGCTAAATTGTATAATCATAAATTTCTAAACTCTTGTGGCACAGGCATCTTGCCTGTCTCATTTATACAAATTAAATGCACAACAGCTTACCAATATAGTCTAGGCTTCAGATTTACACTGATTGCAGGGGATCAAATCAGAGATTTTGGGATGGGGAACCCTTGCTCCCTTTGGTCGCAGAAGAAACCACAGGGCAGTATTTTTTATGCCTTTTTTGCTAAAGAATTTTTATGGCAGTCGGTAAACTGACTAATATTGGAAACTGGGTAACTACTGACAGTGAACAACCCAAGTGTTTGGGATACAAGATATTTGCGATCGCTATATTTCAATAATTTTAATGGTTTTCCAATTCTAACATATGGCAGGGAATAGGGAATAGGAAACAGGCAATAAATAGGGTTTGCTGAAAAAGTTGTCTGTGAGGGGAGGGAACAGGAAACAGGGAACAGGTGACAGTTGACACTTGACAGGGAACAGGGAACAGTTTCAACTATCTGGATATCCTCAATTTCCCATATCCGACAGGGAAAAATGCAACTGTTTTGAGACTCCATTTGCCCAAACCTTGCACTTTTTTGTTTTAAAAATCCGCAAAACCCTTATAAATAAACGGTTTTAGCTTTATTCAGCAACCCCTAAATAGGCAATAGAATTTTCTCCTGTGCCCCTGCCTCCTGTCCAAAAATTAAGCTATCCAGATATAATCTTGGATAGCCTAATTCAGATTTTCCAGTTAAGCAATCAAGATGCTGGGATGTTTTCTATGGCTGCTTCAACTGTAGTTTGTAGGGATAGGAATTTTTCTAAGCGAACAAGCTTAACTGTTTGAGTAACGCGGGCATTAGTTACAATTTGCAAAGTGCCATCTTTTTCTTTTGCCTGCTTTGCCAGTTGTACTAGCGCACCCAAGCCAGAACTATCCACAAAGTCTATTTGTGAAAGATCCAAAATGATGTGTTTTGGACCTTCATCAATTTTACCACCGAGGACTTTACGAAATGTCGGCTCAGAGAAAGCATCTAATAAGCCTGTGAGGCGGAATAGCTGACAGTTATCCCGGACTTCGCGTGTACCTCTCAGGCTCACGGTTAGATTTAGTGGTTCAGCTATAATTTCCTCCTCATTTTTTTTACTAAAAGTAAACATTCTAGTATAGATGGTTTGTGAGTAATTTGTCCAGGTGAGGGAGTTGGTAAAAATTTAGAAGTAGTTACCAATCAATCACCATGATGACATTTTTTATTGTTACTCAAGTTAGGTGATTGCGCCTTGACCAAGAATTTTAGATTTTAGATTTTAGATTTTTGGGTTTATGCCTGACCTCTGGGGGAATAAATCCAAACTTGTCCATCTTCAATCTAAAATCGGCAATCCAAAAACTAAAATTTATTGATGTGCTGCTTGCATTGTTAACACAAACTGCTCAAACAGGTAGTCAGCATCATGGGGACCAGGACTAGCTTCTGGGTGATACTGGACAGAAAACACAGGTAAGGTCTTGTGGCGGACTCCAGCAACAGTGCGATCATTAAGATTCAAATGACTGATCTCAACTGTAGCTGTAGGTAAGGAGTCTGGATCAAGGGCAAAACTGTGGTTTTGGCTGGTAATTTCCACTCGTTGCTCTAGTCCTGCGGGTTGATTTAAACCCCGATGTCCAAATTTTAGTTTAAAGGTTTGTGCGCCGAGGGCATGACCTAAAATTTGGTGTCCCATACAGATGCCAAACATGGGTTTTTGGCTTTCTAGCAAGGCTCTGGTAGTGTTAATGCCTTCTGTAACGGTGGCGGGGTCGCCAGGTCCGTTAGAGAGGAAAATACCATCTGGATTGTATTTGAGAATTTCTTCTGGTTGTGTATCGGCAGGAACAACTATGACGCGACAGCCATAACTAGCTAAACGACGGAGGATATTCCGCTTCACACCAAAGTCTAGGGCCACTACGGTAAAGGTTTGGCCAATGTTTGCTACTGCTGTGGGGTTAAATTCCCAAGGGGTGGTTGTAGCTTCTTGCCATTCATAAACTGTGGAGGTAGTGACTTCTTTGACTAGGTTTAAACCTGCCATGCTGGGAGCAGCTTGTACCATTTCTAACAGTTCTATTTCATCAAGAATGGTTGTAGAAATGCCACCATTCATCGCGCCAAACATCCTAATTTTCCGGGTGAGGGCGCGGGTATCTATGCCAAAAATGCCGGGGATGTGGTGCTGTTGCAGGTAGTGGGGTAAGGATTGGCTGGAACGCCAGTTACTAGGTTTATGACAGATGTTACGCGCGATCGCTCCCCTAACATGAGGTTTAGCAGATTCTTCGTCTTCGGGATTGATGCCTGTGTTGCCTAATTCGGGATAGGTGAAAATCACAATTTGACCGCAGTAACTAGGATCGGTTAGCACTTCCTGATATCCGGTCATGCCTGTGTTAAAAACAACTTCGCCAATAGTGGTTTCTGTAGCACCGAAGGACCAACCGCGATAGGTAGAGCCATCAGCTAGGACAAGTAGAGCAGGTGTTATGTCAGATAGAGGCATATATAGTTTGTAATGAGTAGTTTAAGCAAAGAATTGGTCTTATATCTTCCATAACTTATTTTTTTTAGAAGACGGCAAAGTTACATTTTCTCATGGTTTATGAAGGTGGAGGGTCTATATCTACAATATTCATTTCTATAATTGTAAATTGCTCTTTTAATTCCTGATCGCTAGGTCTTTTAGGGTATTCTTCATGGGTATAAACCCATAGAGGACAGACAGAGCAAGAAGCTTGATGAACAACATACATAAATCTGCCTTTACGAGAAGCGCCTTGAAGTTCCGGCATCAAAAACCGAATTTTTCTAAATTCAAAGTCTGGTTTGTAAGCACCTTTAGGAAAATTCTCGCTATCTGAGTCATCACAAAACGGATCTGTGGCAATAGTCTCTCTGTAGTTTTGGATCAAAGTCTCAAATGAATCTCTAGCTCTTTTATTTTTTTTGTAGTGAGTTTTAACAAGCTTAATAAGACTAAGCTTAAACTTCGGCAATGGCCTCATCGAATATATTTCGCAACCAGGCACTACTATCCTCCGACTTTATTTCTGGAATACGTTCGTAATTTAAACGCAATTCCTCTAAAGTATCAGATAAAACAGCCTGATAGCCGGGATCGTCTTGCTCAATACAATCAAGAATTGTATCAACTAAGAAATCAATAGCATCAATACAAGCATTATAAGATTCTCTTTGGGAGCTAAGATTCAAAAAAAGCAAATAAATTTTTGATTTGAGGATATCTAAAAACCCTGTAACTCCCTGTGTTGGTTCAATGAAAGAGTAAGCGAAATTTATCAAGTAATCACGTTGTTCAGAAGAAAAATTGTTCCACTCAGTCTTGATCTCTCTAGATGCTTTTTTAAAATATGAGGCAAGATCATCAAATTTTGCAGCAGAACTAACCTTATTGTCTCGAACTTGATAAATTTGATCAAAATCAATTAAAACTGCGCTAGACATGATTAATACCTCTACTTGTATATGAATGATAGCCTTGAATACCTGTCTAGAGGATATAACTCCTGACAGATAATATCTGGTAATGACAGACAGAATATTTATATGTTCATGGGAAATTAAGAGACTTCCTGTAGCTATTATACAATCCTTTACAAAAAAATAATATATATGTATATAAAAATACAAAAACCTATGGAAAACTTTGATTTTAAAATGATTCAACAGTGAACTATTTTTCACTCGATGGGAGGAGTAAACTAGGAAAGAGCAGCCAGGGCGGTTAAAACATTCACTATGGTTCAGTCTTTTTTGTCTCGCACAGCCCTTATATGTTGTTCCGTTAGTTTAGTGGTTTTGACTGTTGGCTGTAATCAGGATCAACAGAGAACGACGACGGATGGATCTGAGTCCTCTTTATCGAATGGGAGTTTGGCCGCAATCGGTTCTCGCCGTCAATCTCCATCACTACCAGCTATTTCCGCCACCCAGCCTCCAGAACCTACTGATACTCAATTAGGTGTTTTTGAACAGGCACTTAATCGCGCTACTGGTGCTAAGAGTATTAGTCAATCTGCTGTTTCTGTGGAAGATTGGAATTTGGTGGCTAGTCAGTTCCAAGAAGCGATCGCCTTAATGAAAAAAGTCCGCCGGGATAGTGGTAATTTTGCTGTTGCCCAACGCAAAATCCGTGAATATCGCCGTCAAGTCGCCTTAGCTCGCCAAAAAGCTCAATGGAGACCTTTGGCATCGTCACAGACTCATGGATCGGCAGTGATTATTGATGTTCCCAAACCACAGATGAGGGAGGTAGTTCCTCCTCCCCGCACTCTTAAAACTACCAGTCCATCTGTATCACCACCTGTTAACAATCCTATCAACATCCTCCCCCGCGATAATGAGGTATTTATTGCCCCCATTAAGCGGCGAGTGGGGGGAACACCAATTATTGAAGTTACTTTTAATGGAACACAACGGTTTGAGATGATTCTGGATACAGGTGCAAGTGGGACGGTGATTACCCAAAAGATCGCCACAGCTTTGGGAGTCAGACCAGTAGGTAAAACTAAAGCTAATACCGCCAGTGCTAAAGCTGTGGAGTTTCCCATTGGTTATCTTGACTCCATGGAAGCTGGGGGGATGAAGGTGAATCAAGTTCCAGTGGCGATCGCTGGTACAGAATTAGAAACCGGACTTTTAGGACATGACTTTTTTGGTAACTACGACGTAACCATCAAGCGCAACGTGGTAGAATTTCGCCCCCAAACCTACTTTTGAAGCTAATCCTTCAGGAATTCAACTAACTGTTCCAGCTTTGTCCAGGGGCTACCGCTTTGTAAAATTTCTTTAGCTAGATTTACCCCTTGACCATGATCTAACATGGGAACTGCACCTGCTACTTGTAATGCTAGGGAAGCATTGAGCGCCACTATATCCTGTTGTGCTGGTGTTCCCTTACCTTGTAAAACTTGTTGGAGAATCACAGCATTTTCTTGGGCATTTCCACCTTTAACAGCCGTAATAGGGGCAGGGGTAACACCGACTTCTTCGGGATCAACAATAGTTAAGTATATTTCACCATTGTGTAAAATTGCTACATCTGTAACATCTTCTAAACCAGCTTCATCTAATTTTTCTCTTCCATGTAGAACCATAGCTGTTTCTGTCCCTAACAGATTTAATGCTTCGGCCACAGTTTCTATCAATTTACGATCAAATACACCAATTACCTGACCAGTGGGAGATAGGGGATTTACCAGGGGACCTAGTAAATTAAATACTGTCCGTACCTTCAAATTCCTCCGTAATGGGGCAACAGCTTTCAGGGCTGGATGCCAACCAGGGGCAAATAAAAATGTAATTCCTACCTCTTGCACTGCTGCTTGTACCTTGTCACTGGCAGCAGTTAAATTAACACCTAAAGCTTCTAAAACATCGGCGCTTCCTGTGAGACTGGAGGCAGAACGACTACCATGTTTAGCGACAGGTACACCAGCAGAGGCCACTACAAAAGCCACTGCGGTGGAAATATTAAAGGTTGATGCCCCATCACCACCTGTACCACAAGTATCAATTAACCGTATGGTCTGGGTTTCCCTGGGTACAGAAGACAGAGATTTTAATACTTGTGCCATTCCTGCCAATTCTTCAGCACAAACGCCTTTAAAATTCAAAGCCATTAAAATCGCCCCTGATAATTCTGGGGGAATTGCTTCATTTATCCAGCCTTGCATCAATTCTGCTGCTTGAGTGCGGGATAATGATTGACGTTCTAATAATTGTTTGAGCAAATCAGACCAAATAGTAAAATCCATGGTTCGAGTGTGTGATCATCTTCGATGTGATTTTACCAGCTTTAGATCCCCGACTTCTCTAAGAAGTCGGGGATCTGCTTGTTCAGGTGAATTTCATAATTACTAATAAATAATTCTTGTCCTTTTTCTGCCTTTTGTTGTTTATAGTTATTCATGCCATATTGTAATTCCCATTCAATGATATTTGCCCATTTAAAATTTTCTCTGATTTCGGGACAATCATCATAGGTAATTAACCAATTGTGGGGACATTGTTTTAATGTCGCGGCAAATCTTTGATGATCAAAGCCTGTATGTAAATCACCTTTTTTACCATATAGTTTAGATTTTTCGGCTTTAAAATAGGGAGGATCTAGAAATATAAATACGTCCTTCCCTGGTTCATTAATTAGATGACTATAATCTAAATTCGTAATTTTGATCTCAGGTGTTAATATACTTGCTAAGTTTTCCAATCTATCTATTGATGAATGGGTAAATCTTTTATGAAAGGCTTCTAAAGAAAATCCACCTGATTCTATAGTACCAGAAAAGGTAATTCGGTTAAGAACAAAAAACCGGACTGCTCTTTCTAAATTTGATAAAGTATTAACATCTACACGGGCTAATTTTTCAAAAAGTAATTTTCCATCTTGGTAATTTTCTTTCATCTGACGAACTTCAGAAACTAATTTAGATAAATCAGATTGTGCAAAATGCCAAAATAGATATAATTCGGGGTTTAAATCATTAATTGCCATCTTGACATCAGGAAATTGTTGTTTAAGATAGATGAAGACTGAACCACCACCAACAAAAGGTTCTCGAAACTCAGAAAACTTTTTTGGGACATATTCAGAGATTGTTTTAATGGCTCTAGATTTACCACCAGGATAGCGGAGAGGACTTTTGATCATAAAAAAATTATATCTGAGAATTGCCGGACACTTGTATTTTTAATTTTTGATTATTTTCAGCTTCTAAAGCCAACTTTCTGATAATTGCTTGTTGCTTTTCCGCAAAAGTTGTCTTGTTAATTTGTAAAAAGTTATTTATTTCTTCTCCCGTTGCATCAGGAAAAACAATAGAACCAACTACATTTTTTCCAGTAAGTTTTAATTTTGTTGAAAAATTAACTGAATAAATATTTAGTAAATTCATCCAGGAAATAGTAGAATATTGAATCACATCTCTATCTCCATCTTGACCTTCATCTTTAATTACTGGAATAATGGTTATAATTTTAGATGAATTATATGTAGTATAGATTCTAGCGAAAGGATAACTTCTAGTTCTTTTAGGTGAAACCCATTTAGAATAAGCAATCTCAGTTATAGGTGACTTGATTAATCCATAACCACTTGCTTGATTGACATCAAAATTATCTATATTAATTTCATTTAATTTTTCACCTAAGTATGTTTTATAGGTTACTCCTTTGATAAATCCTGCAAAATGTATAACTTCAATCATTAATGTACTCTATTCTCATTACTATCTAATGTATTATATAGTTTTATGGCGTATTTATAGCAAACATACTTAATCAGCTTATGAATCGTTCAGCACCCTATCAACCCTTGATACTGAGAATCATCCATGGTATTAGCGGAATTTTAGTAATTGGCGCAATTATCAGTGGATTCTTAGTTTACAACACTTTTGACAAAAGATTTGGATATATTCCCCTGCCGAAAATCAATCCTATTCAGGATATTCACGGGACATTAGCAGTATTTTTACTAATTTTACTCCCATTTTTGGCTGTTTATAGTTTTCATGCTGGGAAAAGACGACTATTACAACCAGATTCTATCGAAAATTTAACTCAATTCGGTAGACCAATTTGGTGGGTAAGTCTACAACGTTTAGCAAATACTAAAATGTTACTTGCTGGTGTTTTGGCGGTAGTTTCTGGGAGAATGATGAAAGAAGAATGGCTACCAACAGGAGAACTTGATCATGTTTGGTATTATCTGCATTTAATAGCTTGGTTGATTATGATTTGTTGTTTAGCAATTCATCTTTTGATGTCTGCTAAAGTGGGAGGTTTGCCATTATTACTATCAATGGTATCATGGAAATTTCGCCCAGAAGATAGTCCGGTTAACTGGTATAGTCGTTTGCGTGGTTGGTTGGGTAATTTTTCTAATAATATTAGGGAAGAAATTAATCAGTTTATGGGGGGTACTTTATTATTGAAAATAATCGAGGTGATTGTATTGGGGGGAATTATCGCCGCGTTTGTTTTACCTTTATTTTTTGCTGATAGTGAATAATAAAAATTCATTCTCAATACTTCTTAACAAATTCTTGAGGAGTTAAACATTCAAACTCTTTTGTCTCTTCCCTGAAGGGGGGACAAAATCAACACTTGAATTAATTTTATTTAGCAGTTGAAAACTACAGTCAAATCTTACAAATTGATTCCAGTAATACCGATGCTTATTTCTGGCGGGGGGCTGCACGCTATAATTTAAGAGATTATCAGGGTGCAATTGAAGATTATACTCAAGCTATTAAAATTTACCCAAATGATACCTATGTTTATTACCTTATATAGACAATGAATGTATCTTCTAGTAAGGTGCGTTACGCAATCGCTAACACACCCTACCTTATATAGACAATGAATGTATCTTCTAGTAAGGTGCGTTACGCGATCGCTAACACACCCTACAGAATATGATATTAATGCACCAACTCAATAGTCAGCTTAGTCAAAGCCTCCGCAGTCAACCCATTAAAAGCCATCAACTCACCCGCACCGTCCGTAGTTTCCCCACGCTTCCAGGTGAAAGAATCACGCTTACCATTACTGCGTAACATCAGACAATTAATTGTTATTTAAACTCAGATACCGACGCAAAATATTTTGAGTTTGTTCTAATAATTCTGCTTCTAATTCTCCTAATTGTTGAGTTAAACGAATTTTGTCAAAAGTCATCGGTTCAACACATATCAAAAGACTATCTACAGAAAGTCCGTTTTGTGCTGATGCAGGTACTTCCACTACTGCTGGTGAAATACGGGGGTTATTAGGTTTTGCGGAAGTAAAAGGTAAAACTGTGACTTTGCTGCGTTGGTTATTAAACACAGTCCCAGAAATTATCACTGCTGGACGAGTTTTTTGAATTTCTGTAGCTACGGATGGATCAAATGTTACTGTCCAGATGCTTCCCATTCGGTAATCGCTATGTTTTGCCATTCACTTTCCCAACCTAATTCTAATTCATCAACCAAAGCGCAAGCTGCGGCCAGTGCTTCGTCTTGTTGTTTTTCTTGCCATTGTTTCAAGAGACTTTCAATTAGCGCACTACGGTTATCAACTTTTTGGTCAATGTAATTTAGTAGTTCCTCTGGCAATGAAATTGAGATCTTAGCCATATCCTACCTACAGTCATACTAAAAGTAGTATAGCTTAATTTGATATTTTTAGTCTGGTAGGGTGATATGAATATTTTGGTGGTGTATTTGTGATGGTTCTATTGTCTTCTCTTATTTACATGATAGCTGGTGATGGTTGGGGACAATACTTGACCTATCTTTTGCTACCATAAATCGTCACATTCTTTACACTGACTTGCTTTCAGCCTTGTTTGTCTTCCCTTCAGGATTTACCGTAAAGTCCGAAATATAACTCTCCCTGGATACTGTTGCTGATTAATTCTGGCATAGACTCGTAAACAAGTTAAGACCTCACCGGGATTACCTCCACAGTCTAATTGCAAATCATCTTTAGAAAATTCACAAACATCAGCATAGAGTCCTGATAATTGTTTGAGTCGGACTTCATTACCTGCTTTAACTGCTTTATCAGCAGCTTTTCTGAGGAGAAGACGAGATTCTTTTTGTAATTTTCCCCACCAAGAATAACGTTCAGCAGGGGGAATAAATACTAGAGAATGAATGGCTTCATCCATGTCAATCCAAGCACATAGATTTAAGATAGTATCAGTATTATCCTCACATTTTTGAATGCGGTGAAAGCGATCGCTTAAAGCATCAATATATTGATGACGTTGTTCTGATTTAGAATGTAAAGAAACCACATCAAAACTAAAAACACTTTTTAAAGCATGATGTAATTCTGGATCGATTTCCATAAACTTAATATATAAAAGTAAAAATCCTGCCATTAAATGTAAGTTTTCAGAAAGATGATTTTTGACAATTTCGGAATTAATCAAAGCTGTATGAGATAAACATAATCCTTTTGCTTTGACAGAACCACTCAACCCCGGATAAATAATTTCATCACGGACAAATGGTAATTCTTCCAGATAATTATTATCTGCAATTGCACCTATTTCTTGGGCAAAATTTAAAGCCTTATCTCGCCAAGAGATAGCTAAATCTTCAGGAACTCGTAACAGTTTCCGATGAATTTCATTCCATATTTCCCCATCAATTTGACCTTGAACATGAGAATTACCGAGATAAAACTTTAATTCAGGATCGTCATTAAAAGCATCTTTTAACTTTAATAATTCTGGTTCTAAATCATATTCTTTGAGATCCCCGACTTCTCGAAGAAGTCGGATATCTGGGGATGATAGTTCTAATAATTGATGAAGTTCTTGTACAATTTCTGCACATATCTCAATTCCCGGATCAAGAAGATATTCTTGATTTGCTTTAGTTAAACTTGCAGCTAATCCATATAAATTAAAGCGCAATATTTTGGCTAATTCTGAGTTTTGTGTAGTTAGTAATTTATCTAGGTTTTGCATAATTTTATCAACATGAAAACAAAAAAGTACGTTGGGTTAAGCGACAGCGCAACCCAACAAAAGAATTAACCACAATAGAGAAAATATCTCTCCAATCCTCATTCCTCTGTGTCCTCTGTGCCTCTGTGGTTCGTTATTTCATAATTCCTGCTTAATTCTCAAATAATACCGATTAAATCATCTTAGCAAAGCAAAAATAGGACATATTATATCGGTATATAATTAATAATGTTGGGTTTCCTTACGTCAACCCAACCTACAGAATTAAACTTAATGAATACCGCAAAAAGGATCACGTTCTTTATCAACTTCGTTGGGTTGTAATTCCAATTCTGTGCGATAAACACATCCTTCTTGTTCTAGACATTCTTGATTATTAGATGTCCAATAAGGAACAGCGCCAGCGTGTATTCTTAAGATACCTTTGTTATCAAGAGTTACATGATATTGACAAGGGTAATCTGTGATAATATCTGGTCTGCTGAGTGTGCCAATACGTATCCATTTTTTCGTATTAGTTTCACTATCAGTTTGATAAATATAGAAGGTGTGTTGACCACTTTTGGGAAAAGGTGGCAAAGGTTTACTAATTAATCCTGTTCCTGGTTCTTTAACACCATCCTGTAAATAATGAAATGTTTCCATTAATTTACTATCACTATCATTATTATCAACTGCAAATACTAAATGATAAGCATGGGGTTGATCAACTGTGGCAGATTCTAAAACATTAACAGCAATATCACCATCATTTAAGTTATGTTGATAATTTTCAACAGCAATATTCCATTTTAAATTTCCATCAGTAAATAAGATATTTTCAGCATTTTTAGATATGACTGAATTAATATCAATACCAATTACATCTATTAAATAATGGGGATTACCACGACATAGTAAAACACTAAATTGTAAAGCTTGATCTATTTCAAATTGTATTTTGATTTTTTTGAGAAATTCCTGTTCTTCCATGCCCAGTTTATCCATCAATATTTTACCATCGAAACTACCCCAGAGGCGAAAAGTTCCGTTTTCATAATCTTGACGATGGATAATATTAGTTAATTGTATACCCTGCCAAGGTGTCCGCACTTTAGCCACAGTGTCCCAAGGTGCAAGTTGATATAGTTCTTGTCCTGCATTAAAAATGGCTAATGGTTCGTTACTTTGGGTTTTGCGTTTAAAGTTGCAAGGAAGATAATAAAACAGATTTTTAACATCAATTTCTAATTGATTTGCACCTTTGCGTAAGAGATTTTTAGATTCTTCAGGATCAAATCGAAAACGACGCAATTTTTCGGCATAACAAGCACCTGCGGAAGTAGCAAGTTTGGTAAATTCTAAAACAAAAGTAATTCGTTCAGGATTCCAAACAAAATAAGGTGATTGACTAAATTCTGCATAAATTTGTTGTTGAACCAGATCAAGATTACAAGTTTTTCCAGAGAGAATTAACCAATCTACTTTTTGATTAGTTTCTGAACTGAGACGACTTTCCATTAAGCCTTTGGCAATACCAATTGCTTCTTTAATTGAAGAATTTGCAGCTTGTTGAAATTGGTGATGATCTATAGTTAGAGAAATAGATTCAGAACTTCTAACTTGAAATTTAATGGCACTTTGGGCGAGAAGTTCACTAATTTGTTGTTCGTTTAAAGTGAAGGTTAATAAAGAACCATCTGTGGGTGGTTTTTGTCCTAATTTGAATTTAGCGGCTTCAGCATGATCCCATAAGGTGTAAAAGGTTTGGAGGCGTTGAGGTGCTTGTTGCCAACGGGTGGGTAAGACTTTTTCGGCTGTATCTAAAGCATCTTTAAAGGCAACGTCACCTTCGGGATTTTCTTTATCTATACATTTCAATAAACTACCAGGTTTAAATTTTCCGTCTTCTAAAAAACGTTCGTTTAATTCGGAGTTAATTAAGTCTTCTAATTTATCGCTTTCGATGTCACCTGTAGTAACTGCGGTGAGGAGAAAATCAGAAATAGCAACTTTCAATAGGCGGAAAATTCGTAAAGTAATTAATTCACCACCTAATTGTAAATGTCCTGAAGAACCTAATAATTTAGGGGTAAGTTTGTAGTAGCGTCCGCCTAAACCTCTATCTTCATGATCTGCAAAAATTGGAGTTTTATCTTCTAGATTTAGTTCAATTAAAGCTAAGTCAGTTGTACCGCCACCAATATCTAAAACGAGAACATTTTGTGACCATTTATTCCCATTTTGACGACAACGCGTTTTAAAAGATTCAATGCCAATATTCAGATTTCCGCCAAATTCTCGCCATAGGAAAAAGATAGCTACAGAAACAGCTTCATCATAGGCAGTTTGTACATCATCAATGCCTAATTCTTGGACTAATTGCTTAATTTCCTTGCGAACTACGGGAGGGGCAACGGTGGGATAGGTAACAACTGCTGTTAAAAAATCCCCTTCTGAAAACCTGCGTCTAGCCCGTTGCCGATAATCTTCTGTTAATTCAATTAATTGCCCCCAAGCAGCTTGAATGAGGCGATTAACTTGGATATTTTCCTCATCTTCTTCTAAGATAATGGGGAAAGATCTATCTTGTCCAAAATAGCGTTTGGGTGAATGATGAAATCTACTAATAATTTCTTTTACTGAAACAGTTGTTCCTTGGGCTATGGCTTTTTTTCTATTATCTCTTGCGTCCCTACCCATGCGTAGTTTTAAGGGGATTAATTGGGATACTTCCATTTCACTGGGAATTTCTGTATCGCGCCGGTCAATATCTAAAACTACGGGAATTAAATTTTGTGATTCTAATGTGGGAACACGGAAAACTTCATGATATATGGCATAAAGTTTTTTACTAATAGCCCGCCGAAATCTATCACTTGTTCCTAAACATAATTCAACTTGGCGAATTGCTTCTAAAAATAATTCTTTGTTATCACTTTCAAAAATTTCACTTAATTGATGTGATTCTATTTCTAAGTTTTTGCCAATATCTGCTAAGAATTTATCCCACTCACCAGCACTAACATCTGGTAAGGCTAAATCTGAGGGAGAATTTAACCATTCAGCCATGCGTTCTCTTAATCTCAGTTCTTGTTCTCTGGGTAAAACTTCAGCAATAGGAACTTCAATTGGGTCAAAAAGTGTCACTGTTGAGTTAGAAGTACCAAAATCTAAAGCTAACCAACCCGGAAATCTTTTTCTTTGTTTTTCGTTGAGTTTTTCACTGAGTTGTTGACTTAAATTGTTTAAATTATTTAGATAGTTGTCAAATTGCGAAGTATTCATGACTGTACGATTTTTTGAAGGTAGATTTGATGATTTTTCTAAATCGGGGATAAACCAAAGATCAGATTCGGCGGATATGTCTTTAGATATAGACAAATCTGCTTTTCCTGTTGTATCAGAATCAAAATATTCAATCATTACCTTTAAAGTACAATCAACTATTGTTGTTAAAGGTGAATCTAATTGACAGATATCTTGTCCTAATTGACAAATGCTAGTAATTTGTTTGGGTGTAGCTGAATGGAATTGTCTATAGCTGTTTTGAATTTTTGCTGCTAATTCATAAGGTGTACCTCTGACTATGCAGGTAATTCTAGCAACATGGGGAATATTGCCGTTAATAGGGACAATTTGAATGGCGGGTAGGTGCAACTGTGAGTTTTCTTTCATCCCTAATTTAAAGCTAGGTAGAAGTTGAATTTCCACAGGCATTTTGATTTTCCTTTTTTGTTGGTTAATAATTAATTGGTAGTGCATTCTCCTCAATTGATTTGATTAGGACTTACGCAAGTAAGATTCATGGAATAAGGAACCACTCCAGGCACAGAGTTCACAGAGAAATGAGGATTTGGGAGTACAAATTAAATATATAGCGTTTCGCTGTCTAATGAAGTACAAAATTATCTGCGTTTATCTGCGTCCATCTGCGTTCAATTATTACTTACCTATAACTGAATAATTCAGTTTCATGAATGGTGGCAATATCTCCTAAAATTTCTAACCAAGCAGGGATAGCAAATTCGGCTTGTGAGTCTCTGGCAGCAATATATCTTAATAATGCTTCTTGTTTGGAAAGGTTCTGCAAGCTGGGTATAATTTGATCTAAAATACCATTGATTTCTATATTTACCTGTTGATTGATTTCACTGACATATTGTACTAGATGCAGACTAGCACTAGCTGTAATTTCATCTCGTAGTCGTAAAACAAAAAGTTGATGATTGGTGTTTCTAGATGGGTTTTGATTTCTTTCGGGAGACCAATCAAAAATTTGTCCTACGCTGTGTTTTTCGTCTTGTCTGGCTAGGGGAAAAATATTTTCTGGTTTGATGGTTTGATCACGGTTATTTATTTCTACAATAATGGCTTCTTTCCATTGGCGAGGATCACATCCTAGTAATAGTTTATAAAATAAATCTGCTTCTTCTAGTCCAAATTTTGATTCTATTTCTTGTTCCATTTCTGGTTGAAGAATTGTTTGCAGTTTTTCCCGTTCTAAGGTAATTTGATGTGCCAATGAGTTTAATAAGTCTACCACGGCTTGACGAATGCGATCGCTCGCAAAATTTTCCAGTTCTTTAACTGTTTTCTCAAAGGCTGGATAAAAGTCATCACTCTTGGTTGGTAGGGAGGTATTTACCCGATTTCCTCTATCAAATAATTTCCCGGCTGCACCTTTAAATTCAGCTAAGGTAATTGTACCATTTTGAATTTTATTAAATAGTAATGTCCACTGACTCCAATTTAAAATCTTTAAAGTTAGTTCATCTTTAATGACATCGCTAACTACAACTCCCCGCCGATCTTTTAGCTGTTCTTTACCTAAATCTTTTTGGAAGTTTCTGTAGATTTTATCTAAACTTTCTATGGCTGATCTTAATTCTAATAAAGCTGGTGTATCAACTGTGGGTATACCTTGTTCATGGATTTCGGCGATAATTTCTTTCAAGTATTCTTGTTGTTGACGGATGACATCAGCAGCCCGACGGGTATCTTCATATAATTGCTTTAATCCGTGATTAGCGACATGAGTTTGAATCAATTCTCTTAATTTACTAATACCACCATCTTGAGCAAAATAACCTAATTGTCTGCCTAGTTGATTTCTACCATCTGCTGCTAATAAAGCTTCACTTAAATCACCCCATTTCTGTTGTAATTTTTTGGGTCTTTCGAGATAATCAGGATAATCTAAATTGGCAAGAAATTCCTCAGAACCGGCTTTAACTTGACTAGACCGTTTGGCTAATTCAGATAATCCTAACAGTGGTGATAATAAAACGATTCTATCTTTTTGAGAAGTAAATGCTTCCGCCCCATCAATAATAGTTTTGAGAACTTTCAATTTTTGGAAAACTGTATTTGTTTGTAAGGGTTGAGAATTAGATTGATTATTGATTAATAAATCTAGTTCCCTTTCTCCACCTTCACTTTCTAAAGGTAGTTGATCAAAACGTCCCACACCGACAAGAATTAAATCTTTAAGGTCTTGTCCGGGGCGTTGTTGCTGCATCATTGTAAAAATTTTATTAGCGCGATCGCTCCCTGGTGATTTACCATTAAGTAAGACTAAAATTGTCTGTACCTGTGCCAATTCTCGCAATGATAAATAAGCATCTCTAGTTCCCGAATTGGCTGCACCCAAACCAGGAAAATCTAACAAAACAAATTCTTCCGCCCCTGTGACATCCCAAATTTCCCGTGATATTTTCACTTCAATATCAACACGCCGAATAAGGGGAAAACTGTTTTGTAATAATTGCGTTGCTAATTTTTGCGGCGCATTTGGTAAGCGAATATGCGCTGATGGTAAATCCTCAAATTTTAGAGATTGAATGGCCATGGGCATCTCTGCCAGTTGTAAACCCTCATGGGCGGTGATAGCATCAATTTGGTAAAAGCGACCGCATAAAGCCTCACCATAGGCTTGATAAGCCCGTAAAAATGACACTAACTCCCGCACTAAATAACGCAATTCTAAATTATTAGAACTTTTCCAAACTTCCTCACACCAAATACTAATATCCTTACCTGTTTTAATTTTAGCAACTTGTAACGATGTCACCCCGGCGGCAGTAGCGCGGCGGTTTGCCTCTTTTAGCATGAAGTGTAAGCACTCATTTACCCCTTCATGGGATAAATATTCTACCGTGTAATCATCTACTTGGGTAGTTGCAAAACCATCCTGTGGTTTAATATGAATCGCAGTTACATTACCCGTAGTCGGATTTTCACTCACGGGTAAAGCGTCAGCATAACCAATCAAACTTCCTAGTAGTAAACTTTTACCACTGCTAAATTCCCCCATAATGCCGATTTTTACCGGGGAAGTTGCCAGTTCTACAGTTTTTTCAGCAGTTTCTCGCAATCGCAACAAACAATCATCAAGGCTAGTGGGAACCCAATCTTCCTCCTGGGAAGGGCGTTGGGGTACAGAGTCAATTTTGCGGAGGATAAATTCACCATACTCTTTCAATCGCGCCAGCTTATCTGGTTCCATACAGTGGTTTTTGGTTTGAGTTCATTTTCACAACAGGGTTATAACACAAAACTCAAAAACCACCACTATTGGTGCAACGGGAAGGAGGCAGAGGGGGGAATGAAGATATATTTTTTATTTAATTCTTGTGGGGTAGGCATCTTGCCTGCCCTTAAACTTCAGACGGGCTAGAAGCCCATCCCACAGGATTGGATAATTTATTTCCTGGAAGTTCCTGACCAAATTAGTTAAATTTCGTAATACCAAATATGATCTTGTTTGACCATAATCCGATGCAGAGAAAGTCTATCAATTAATCCTTCCTGTTCTAACTGTCCTAGTACGCGAGTAATAGTTACACGAGTAGAATTGATGAGTATGCCTAGATCTTCGTGAGTTAGACGCATATCAATTAAACGTCCTTTTTCTACTTCTGAACCAAATTTCTTGGATAACCATGCTAATAATTGCATCAGCATAGTTTCTACTTTTCTATGACTGCGAATTAGCATTAGTTCCTCTGCTTGTTGGATGTGATTAAGCAAAGTATTTGTTAGTTGATTCCAGTCATATACAGGTAGAATAGTCGCTTCTACATTGGTTAAACATTCAATGTGATAGGGTTTCATGGTGGATAGCATTTCCCCGACTGTATCTCCGGGCCCCCACAACCCCAAGGCTACTACCGTACCATCTTCTAAGTAGGTGTAAATCATAACAAAGCCAGATGATATTTGCCACAGAGTATCTTTTTTACTTGGCAATAGCGATCGCCTGGTAAAATGCTGTTGAGTGTTATTTGTAGATGTTTGCGGCTGACCTGTGTATAATGACATCAGTATATATATTACTCTTTTCCGATGTATTAACCGTAGTATACATACATCTGGTGACAAAAAGCTACTGTTGGGAATTTTTTAATTGCCGATTTTTCACCCGTTCTGGACTACCTGTAGGAATTGCAGCAATTAATTTTTGGGTGTATTCTTGTTTTGGTTGAAGATAAATACTTTCAGATGTACCAGATTCAACTATTTTCCCCTGATTCATCACCAAAATGCGATCGCTTAAAAATTTCACCACACTTAAATCATGGGAAATAAAGATATAAGTGAGTTGGAAATCGTGCTGTAATTCTTTTAATAAATTTAAAACTTGCGCTTGTACTGACACATCTAAAGCGGAAACAGATTCATCACAGATAATAAACTTAGGGTTTAAAGCTAAAGCCCGTGCAATACAAACCCGTTGACGTTGACCACCAGAGAATTGATGAGGATATTTTTTCTGATCGTCCGCACTTAAGCCTACTCGTTCTAGTAATTCCACTACTCTAGCTTGTTGCTGTTGTTTTGACTTACCCACACCATGAATTAATAGGGGTTCTATAATTGCATCTCCAATTTTCATTCTAGGATTGAGGGAACTAAAAGGATTTTGAAAAATAATTTGCATTTCTCGTCGTAAGTGCTGCAAAGTTTTTCCCTTGAGGTGAGTAATATTTTGACCATCAAAGAATATTTCACCACTTGTTGGTTCAATTAATTTCAACAAAGTTCTACCCAAGGTAGTTTTACCACAACCAGATTCTCCTACCAATCCCAAAGTTTCCCCAGGAAAAACATCAAAGGAAACCCCATTAACGGCTTGATGATAACGTTTGGTTTCCCCAAATACTCCCCGAACCGGGAAAGCGACTTCCAAGTTACGAACAGTTAATAAAGGTTGTTTAGCACTGATATCTGCTAATCTTTGCTTAATCTCTTCCTGAGTAATTTCCGTTGGTTGTGCAGGTTCTTTGGCCGTAATTGTTGTTTTACCAAATTCATCTTCTGTAACACTCATGTAGTCAGAAACCGTCAGCAATTTGCGCGGACGACGGTTCAAGGAAGGACGACAAGCAACCAGTCCTTTAGTATAGGGATGTTGGGGATTGTTAAAAATTTGTGCTGCTAGACCATATTCCACAATTTTACCTTTATACATGACTGCTACTTGGTCAGTAATTTCCGAAATTAAACCCAAGTCATGGCTAATAAAAATCATGGCCATATTGCGACTTTGTTGTAAATCGGATAATATTTCTAAAATAGTGGCTTGAACTGTAACATCTAAAGCTGTAGTTGGTTCATCAGCAATTAATACAGATGGGTTACAACAAATCGCCATAGCAATCATCACCCGTTGCAGTTGTCCTCCTGATAGTTGGTGGGGGTAGCGGTTTAACATCGCTTCCTTATGTTCTTTTACCAACTGTGCTAATTTAAAACTATCGCCTACAGACAAATCATAATTAATATACTGTTCTTGAATTTGTTCATCATTAGGTAACAGTTTAACTTCTTGTAAACCTGCGATTGCAATTCTTCTAGCTTCAGTTGCATTCACATTTTGATGACGCATAATTGCTTCTTCCAACTGAAACCCGATACTATAAACCGGATTTAGAGAGGTCATAGGTTCCTGAAAAATCATGGCAATATCACCACCACGATAAAGCTGCATTTCTGCCGATGGTAATGTTAATAAATCCAAAGGTTGGCCATTTATCCGATCAAAAAGAATCTCCCCATCTGTAACCTTTCCCGGATATTGCAACAAACCCATGATGGCTAAAGCTGTCACCGATTTGCCACTACCTGATTCACCTACAATACCTAGAGTTTCACCCCGATGCAATTTAAAGCTAATATCATCAATTGCTTTAACTTTACTATTATCATTGATAAATTCAACTTGTAGATTGCGAACTTGTAAAACTGTTTCTTTCATAAGATTTAAAAATTATAATTGCACTATAGATATTTATAGCCTACATTCCGCATTCTCAACTGTTACACAACGAAAAGAGGGCGGGTAAACCCCGCCCCTACAGAGATATTTATTCTGGTTAGTACCGCAAGGCGGAAGTCAAAAGTCAAAAGTCATAATATGGCGTAAGCTTTTTAGTGATTGAGAATGGTTGTTTTATCCCACATTCCGCACCCCCTGGTGTTACAATGTTCTAGTTGAAAGAGTGCGATGGCACTCATTACCTGGAGACTATGAACTTTTACCGGAAACTTCGGAGACCTTTATTTACCTTGCCATGATCCGGATCATAGTGCGCCGACTGGTATAAATTTTGACCCCTTAAAACTTTTCAAACACCCCCTAGGAGAGCCATGATTCCTATATAATCACAACAGTTTACAACTTAGGTAAAATATGTGGTAATAACTGACCTGGCAGTTTAGACAAAGCTACATTTTGTCCTTGAATACCTAACTCATTATGGAAAGTGCGAATGGTGTTAATAATATGACTAATTGTTGTTTGATAATTTTCCGTTTCTTTGGCAAATCCTGTTAATGCTTGTAAGTGATTTTCTAAAGCTGATTCTAAAGCTGGAGATAACATTTTTTTATCACGATTAAAAGCTACATTTATTACCGAGTAATAATAAGCCAATCCGAGATTATTATGTGTCACCCAGATATCAAAGCTTAATGGTAAATCACTGCATGAGTGGGCAGTTTTCAGGGCTTCCTCATAAGCATGAATACAGAATTGGACAAGTTGTTGTTTATCTTCCTTTGTTGTTTGTGATTGATTGGCTAGATGCCAATAGGCAATACCGAGATTATTTTGCGTTGCTGCATAACCATGAGGAACATTTTTTGGTGTTCTATATTTTAAGGCTTCATTATAAACCTGAATTGCTAATTGCAGATTTTCCATTGGTTGTTCATATTGGGAAAGATTCCAATATGCCGTCCCAATATTATTTTGAATCATGCCATATTTTAGGGGTTCGTCTGCTGGTTGATAGTGAATAGATGCTAGTTTATAAGCAGCGATCGCTTTTTGCAGATTTTCCAGAGGCTGATTATACTGTCCTAAATGCCAGTAAGCTGTACCCAAATTATTCTGACAAGCAGCATATTTTAAAGGTTCTATTTCTTCTTTTCGGTAATGTAACGCCTCATGGTAAGCAATTACTGCAGCTTGCCAATTTTCTACTGGTTCAGCAAATTTGGACAAATCTCCATAGGCCGTCCCTAGATTATTTTGGATACGTGCATAGCTTTCTGGCTGAGTATCACCTGTAATCAATTTCAGTGCTAATTTATAAAAATCTATGCCTTGTTGAATATAAATTTTTGCTTCTTCTGCATTATCAGGGATGCGGTGTAACATCCAATAAAGTGTCCCCAAATCATTGAAAACATCTGGTAATTGTGGAGAACTTTCATCATAGCTGACTACTTCTTGATAGGACAAAATGGCAATCATCAAGTTTTCTAAGGTGACATCACCTTGTTCAATTTGCAAGCGATAGAAATTACCAAGATTTTGATAAGCAATCGCTAAATCTTCACCCTTAGCCTGTTGAATGTGTAATTGTTCAATTTCTGCCAGAATTTGCTGTATTTGTCCACTATTATCAATATTGAGTGTGGTATTAACTAAGCTTTCTAATTCTTGGTTAATATGAGATAAGGAAGGGAAACCTTGCTTATTGCTAATTGGTGCAGCACAAGATTTTGCTGGAGTTTGGTTTAATAAATCATCCCGACTAGATGCCGTTAAATCAACTGGAGTGGGGTGTTTAACTTCTCTAGAAACTTCCTCATGATCAAAAACAAAAGACTCAAAATTTTGCCATTCTAAATTGCGAGAATCACCGAAAACCTCCCCATAATCTCGATTATCTATAGTAGGGGTAGGTTCTCCTGCAAATACAAATACGCCAGTCCGACAATGCCAAAATTGAGGCACTGATTGCTGAATTGCAGACAACCAAGGACGAGAAACCCAAAATAACAGACTAGATTCTAAAAAGCGACTAGATTCCTTTCCAAATAAATGCTGTTCACTCAAACGCAGATAATTCAAAAATAACCGTTGTACTGCGACTGGTTCTTTAGTTAACATTTCCACTCCCACAATTTGAAATGCAGGGATGGGTAAAGGACGACCAGGATTATCCAACGATTCTCCCACAAGTGGCGGTGGATAATTAACTAACCATTGATTGATTTGGGCGATGGGATTGGGATCGCTCAAGTTTAAGCGCAAAGTTACTAATCGTGGGTAAGCTGGAGTGCTAAATTCAGCCGCATTAGCTCGCTGATAAAGAATCTGTCCCACAGGATAGGCTAAGGTAGAGTGTAATCTTGCTGCTATCCGATTTCTTAAATTGAGATCATCACAAATAGCAAAGAGAATTTGCCGACGTAAACCGAGACTCAAAGCAAGCTTTAGACGTTGATATACTTGCCGATTTAAATTAATGCTTTCTGTCTGTACGGTTTCATTCACGCTTCTATGTATTTGGGATTTAACCCTTTTTTCTGTATACATCCTGACTGAATAAATTTAATATTAATGTCACATCTCATGATTTTGATTTTCACGGAGATATTTTCTGTTTCAGGATGAATCAAGTTTTCCAGCGTAGATTATTAAAAAAATATCTCAATTATACCTCTAGATGGATATTTTAACAAGAAAATCAGGCTCTTGATCACAGAGCCTGAATATACAAAAAAGTGAAAAATATCCCAAAACAAAGGGCTATAGTGTATCTACGCTATTAAGTGCAATAGACATAGGAGTGAAAATTATCCTAGTACAGCACGGCGTAAATAAAACAACGATTCTCAATCACTAAAAAGCTTACGCCATAGTATTTTTGACTTCCGACTTTTGACTTTCGCCTTGCGGTACTAGGGACTATTCATGAATTGTCCCCACAAGGATTTGGTGGTTATGCACATTTAATTACCACCAGATGTCTAATAATATCAACCAATATTAGAAACGGAAAAAGCAACAAAAACTACTCCGCCCACTAATAATGCTGCTGCAAGTCCCAGAATAATATAAGTACGCTTTTGACTGTCCGTAGGTGGTTCAGCTTGATAAACTTTGGGTTCTTTCGCAAAGTTATTCAGAAGACCGCCTTCTTCGTTTGTATAGGGCATGAAGTAATTCCTTATTATTTTTTTTACTTATGTTCACATTATAGATTGATTTTCATAAAAATATATAATTCTTAATATTTTTCTTTGTCAGGGTGAAGCATTCGGGCGATAATCTATCGCTAAAACCATTAGACATCCGGTGGTAATTAAATGTACATAATCTCTAAGCCTTTGTACGGACTATTCATGAATAGTCTCTAGTTAGCGATAGCACTTGTTGATCCCCAGATCCCTGACTTCACCAGATCAATTTATCATTGATGGAAATAATAAATAAAAGAAGCAAGATATCTTAATTATTATCGAAAATTTTCTAGTAAACTACTGTTAAGTAAACTTGGTAAATAAATAATACTGATATATAATCTACAAAATAAAAGTCATTTATTTACAGGAGAGATAAACATCATGTTCAAAAATATGGCTATGGATGCGTTAGGTTTGAGTGATATCGGTGCTGTCATCAAACCAGAAGATTATCACAAAGTTGATAGTGATGATTATGTAATGCACGAAGAAGGAGAAAAAATCTATTTTTTAATTAAGTCAAAAACAGATGAATACTGTTTTACCAATTTAGCCTTAATTCATCTAGATGGAACTTCTGCGGTGAGTAAAAAACGGTTACTCAAACGATTTAGCTATAGTCACCACATTATTAAAGATGTGAAGTTAGAAACTGCCGGTACAATAGACATAGATATTGAAATCAAATTAAATATGGGTGAACATTCCTATTCTATTGATGTGGCAAAAGCTTATATTGCTCCTTTGAAAGATTTGTACAAAGCTTTAGTAAAAATTGCCTCTATTCAGCGAGAAAATGCTCTGTATATGCAATATGCCCAAACAAGTTTAACTACAGCATCGAATACAGTTAGTCGTTCCACAACTACCTCGACTTCAGAAGAACAATTTAAGGCAATTAACCAGTATGCTTTTAATTGGTTAAAATCTGCCCATGAAACTTATGTGCGTAAAGATTTTGGTCAGATTTTCGAGAAATTTATTAACAATTAATTATTGGATAGTTCATACCCAGATTCCCGACTTCTTTTATTTATTGTGTCCATAAATAATACATTGATCACAGAAGTCGGGGATCTTTTTACATGACCTGAATTCTTACGTCAGATCAAATTATTATTTTGATATATAGCGATCCTAAATAAGATGTGAGGATTTCTTCTGTTTTTCTTCCTCTGTGATCTCTGTGCCTCTGCGGTTCGTAAAAAAAATTCCGTTCAAAACTCAAATAGGAGTCCTATATGTGTTTTTGATTCTTTTTATTTAATTAGCAATTGTAAAATATATTATGCAAACAGAACCCAAACCAGGAACACTTTATATTGTCGCCACACCAATTGGCAACCTAGAAGATATGACTTTTAGGGCGGTACGCATTTTGCAAGCTGTGGATATGATTGCCGCAGAAGATACCCGCCATACAGGCAGATTATTACAACATTTTCAGGTGAAAACTCCCCAGATTAGTTATCATGAACATAACAGTAATAGTCGCATTCCTGAATTGTTAGAATATCTGCAATATGGAAAAGCGATCGCACTCGTTAGTGATGCAGGAATGCCAGGAATTTCTGACCCAGGATATGAGTTAATTAAGGCTTGTATTGATGAGGGTATAACCGTTGTTCCTATCCCCGGTGCAAGTGCTGTAATTACAGCTTTAAGTGCGGCGGGATTACCCACAGATAGATTTATTTTTGACGGTTTTTTACCAGCTAAAAGTCAACAACGCCAGAAATATTTGGAATCTTTGCAAGGTGAATCTCGAACTTTGGTTTTTTATGAATCACCTCACCGGTTGCGGGATACTTTAGCAGATTTGGGGGCAATCTTGGGAAGCGATCGCTCTCTAGTTATAGCACGAGAACTGACGAAATTATACGAAGAATTTTGGCGGGGAACAATTGCCGAGGGGATTACCCATTACCAAGACAAAGAACCCCAAGGAGAATATACTCTTTTAGTAGCTGGAAATCCACCTAGTAAGCCTCAACTCACAGAAACCGAATTAAAAAACGAACTATTATCAATGATTAAACAGGGTATTTCTCGTTCTCAAGCTAGTCGTGAGATAGCAAAGGATACGGGTTTATCTCGTCGCTATCTCTATCAACTAGCTTTGACAATTGAACTTAGCAGCTAAGTACAGAGACGATGATCAGGATCTAGAATAGGACAAACTAGACGACCGCTAGTGTGTTAATTTTGATAGATAAGCCAGGGATTTCCTTCATGCAGAAAGTGTGATAAAAAAAGAATACCGGAAATCTGATAAAAAGGTTTTAGGGAAACAAAACAAGCAGACATAAGAATGTAATGTTTTGCCTAATTTTAAACAACAAAAACTTATCTTTGGTTTTGCCTAACTACCTGGTCAATTTTTTTTGCCTTTTTCCACTTTTTCAGAAAGCCCTAGGTAGGGTGTGTTAGCGACAGCGTAACGCACCATTTTATCAAATTGCCATCCGACTTCTTTTATTAATTGTGTCCATAAATAATAAATTGATCACAGAAGTCGGGGATCTTTTTACCTCACCTGAATTCTTACGTTTTATTTTTCGTTGTAGAGACGTTCCAACCGAACGTCTCTAGGAAATTATTTGTTAATAAATTAAACTAGCGCAAAGCCGGCGGTAAGCGTGGTCTACCTGTAGAAATCGCGTAGTTAATTACTAACAATTGCAACCATAATCCAGGAAAACGAATTTCTAACCAAGATTGACTCCATTTTAAGCACTGGGAAAACCATGTTCCTAAAATAACACTAACTAAAGCATGACGAGCAAAGCTAAGATAATTACCAACCCAACGTAATAAATCTTGCCAACCGGCTAGTTGCCAAATCCATATTAATAATACTGGATTTTTCATAGCTGCTTTCAATGCTAGACGATTAAATGTGAACCAATCACACCGATCTTTAATGAAATTATCTGCTATTTCTACAGGTTCAGTTGCTAATAATCCAAAGAAGGTATTCAGCATGGAATTAATTAATTGTGGTGCTATAAATTTGCCAGTGGGAACCATCATTCCTTTAGAAAATAACCACGTGACGGCGACATTGCTTTGATAAGCACGAATTTTATTTAAGTGCTGCTTAGTTAATAAATCATGCTTGAGGGCAATATTTAACAGGGTTGTTAATCGTTCTAAATTGCGGACTAGAGAACCAAAGCCGGTAAATACTAGAGGCGATTGAAGGGAAGCAGCATCACCAATGGCAATTAATCTATCAAAGGCAATAGTGCGATCGCTCTCACTCACACTAAAATGTCCGGGTATATAGCCAAAGGTGGGTTTTTTCCACACTAATTTATCCATATCACAACGGCGATACTCTGGCAGAATGGCGAAGAAATCTTCATACATTTCTAACAAAGAACCGGGATTTTTGGCATTGACTTGATGATAGTGAAACAGATAAATTGTCAACTCTTCACCGACCCCAGGAAACAATTCCCAAATTAATTGTCTACCTCTAGAAATATCTCCATGACTGTAGAGAACATCCCCATATTCAGCATCCCATACTCCTGGCGCAAAACCTTTTTCAATGACCGCGCCCACGGTAGGACAAACACTATCAAAGGCTCTACCTCCGTTTAATTGCCAAGCAATGGGAGAAGCTGTTCCCATGGCATCTATTAATAATCTGCCACCAACTTGTTTTTCTTTACCAGTGGGTAAATGTTTGATATGAATAGTAACTTGGGAATTACTAATATCTGCGCGAATAAATTCTGTTTCAGCCCAAATATCACCGCCAGCACCTTGGAGTTTTTGCCCACACAATGTTAGTAAATTTTCTGAATCTAAAGCTATATTTAGAACCGTAGGTGTGTGGAGGGTAGGGGATTTTAAATGGGGGGGATTATTAGCATCAAAAAACTTATTAAAACCGTCTTTATATTCCCTGGAAATAATTTTTTCTACCTCAGCATTAGTTAACAAACCCAAATTAATTAAACTTTGAATTTCATCGCGGGAAATATTCCATTCTCGGTTCATTTTGCCGAAGGGTAATCTTTCTATCAACAGCACTTTATAGCCTAATTTAGCCATAACTGCGGCATGAATTGACCCTAAAGCACCACCAATGTAAATGATGTCATATTCAGGATTGGAAGAAGGGGACGGGGGAGAGGTGACAGGTGACAGTGAAGAGGGAAGAGGGGATTCTTTCCTGCCGTTATTGTCAAAAAAGATCACCTCACGGGGTTTTTGAGGATTTTTCACACCTTCTCGCCACCGTTGCTCCCACCAATAAGCCCTGTTAAGATCGTATTCCCCATTCGGCATTTTCTGAAAATACTTGACGGTGAGGGGATAATAGGGTTCTAGCTCTGCGAAAATTGATTTTTCCGTATTAATTACAGGTGGTTCGGGGTAGCAGTTGGGAAAGCAACTCCTGATTTCTTGGGTGAGATATTGGAGAATGGCTTTCTCATTAGGAAAGGGTTTATCTCCCCAACGGAATACTTTCAGGTAAGTTGTCCGCTGCACCGACCAGACAAAAACCGATAGTTCTACTTGATTAAAAGTATTATTTTTAACTGGGATTCTCAGGCGAAAACCATCTGGGGTAATGAGTTTTTCCCCATTGTCTAAAACAAAATCTGTTTGTATCCATTTACGTACTGATTCTGTATCGGGTGTAGGAATTTCTAAATACAGAAGTTCTTGCATATTATTCTGATATTTCATAATGAATCTACTCACTCAGACAGATTTAAAAGCGGCAGAAGTTAAGCTAGACTCTGCCCTAATTAGCTTCATAAAGATTTGATGAAGAATTTTAATGATTTATCAAGTTTTTTGTTCATTTTGTAAATTTTGTAAACCAATGCCATGAATTATCCTATCCCAGACAGTCCCCAAGAAATATCTGCACTGAGAAAACAGCCGGTTGATGAAGAGTTAGTAGCGGCGGTTATTGCTGGTGTGGTCAAGGTTGTTCGCGCTCAGGGGCAGTCTTTAGACCAATTAACGGCTCAGGTGTTGGCAGATGACCCGATGTTAGATAAACAACAAAGACGCTGGTTAAGTAAATTGGTTGCCCAAGCTTGGGAAACTTTTCCCTAATATAGCAGGAGGCAGGGGAAAAGCCTGATCCTGTATTATTTTTAAGTAACGTAATATTATTGAGATTTTGGGTTAAAAATGCGATCGCTTTGGTGTGCTGGTGTTAGCCAATCGCTACAGGGTATCACTTTCTCCTTTTTCCCTATCTTGCTAAACTAAAACAAACCTCATCAAATCAGAGGAAGTTATGAAATTTACTACAGATCCTCCCTATACAGAAACCAGTCTCCCAGATCACACCCAACTCCCAGAGTCCATTAATTGCCTTAGAATTTGTTTCAGGAACTGGCATACAAGAACGAGATAAAACCCCTTGGCAGGGTAAATTTTGGATTTATGAGCAGGTAATTAAACCTGATTTTTATGGTATTTATGAAGTCACTAAGGCTAGTATAGAAATTTATGAATTAATTGGTGGACAATATCAGCTATTACCAGCCAATGAACGGGGACATTATCCGATTACACCTATGGGTGTGGAGTTAGGTTTATGGCAAGGAGAATATCAGAATATGGATTTACCCTGGTTGCGGTGGTGGGATTTGCAAGGTAATTTGTTATTAACTGGTGAAGAAAGAGCGAACCGCTTAACTGCACAATTGCGTGCTTTGGGGATTGAACCGGAAGTGTGATATTAAATTAAATGTAATGGTGACGATTTTGGATTTAATGGGAGTAGAGACAGATGATCGATCACCTGTTCACTACAGCACTTCGACTATGGCTACGCCACGCAGGCTATCGCTCAGTGAGCAGTCACAAGTTAGGAGTTTCTTACCATATGGCTTTTACGGTATATTCTGTATCTCATTCAAGTGCATACCGCTATAGCAAATAAGCTATCAGACTAATAAACTTCATCATGATTACCAATATCAAGTAAAACAATCACTTCTTCTGTATTATTTTCATCAATTTCTAAAGTAAACAAAATTCGACAGTCGTAACCACAAGAACAAGCTTTTAGTCCTAATAATTTTCCTTGTAATGAATGAGTGCTTAATTGAGCAGCAAAAACATCTTCTTGCATTAGTTCTAATGTTTGAATAATTTTTGTCTCAAGTTGAGGATCACGCTTGACAAATTTCCGAAATGCTCTTTTAAATTTCGGTGTTAAAACTAATTCTCTCATTAATCTTCTGTTAAACTTGCTTGTAATTCAACAATAATACTCTCCATAGATTGAGGTTTTAACTCTCCTTTATGAAAGGATGAAATCGCTTTTTTTGCATCTTCAGCAATTTCTTCACGCCGAGATTCAATCATTTGATTTTTAATAATTTCTAATAACATTTCTCTTTGTTCAAGAGGAAGTTGATTAACAGTTAAAATTGCCTCTTCTAGTGTTACCATAATTTAGATTCTCTTGATTTAATTGACTTTCTTTAAATAGATTATAACTTAATTGAGGAAAAAGAGACATAGCAGCGCACGCCTACAGCAAAGTGCTTGATTGCACGGTGATGTACTTTGAGAATTGAACTGGGAGCGTAATATTGGATTTTGGGTGAAAAATGCGATATTATCAATTTTGGATGTGATGGAGGTGGGATGGGTATAAGTAAAATTAGTAAGGAGTAAATGCGGTGACAGATTTAAAGGATAATGAAATTTTAGATGTAGAAGATACTGATGATGAACAATATGAAAAAGTTACTTTTGAATATGATCCAGATAAAATTAATATTGCAACTAGACAACCAACAATTGAACAATTATTAAGACGAATTGGGGAAGAAGCACTTGATTTAGCACCTGATTTTCAGCGTCAGGCAAATATATGGAAACCAGATGCTAAGAGCCGACTAATTGAGTCTATTCTGATTCGGATTCCCCTACCAGCATTTTATATAGATGCTACGAATGATGATAAATGGGTAGTTGTAGATGGTTTACAAAGATTGTCTGCACTCAAAGAATTTGTCATTGATAAAAAGTGGACACTAACTGGATTAGAGTATCTTAAAAATCTTGAAGGTAAAACTTATGACCAGTTAGAACCCAGATATCACAGAAGAATTTTAGAAACTCAACCTACAGTCTATTTAATTGAAAAAGGGACTCCAACCGAAGTTAAATATAACATTTTCAAAAGGATTAATACTGGTGGTGTACGTCTTTCTAATCAAGAATTACGTCATGCACTGAATCCTGGTAAAGCCAATAAGCTGTTACAAGACCTTGCTAATTCTCCAGAATTTCAACAAGTCATTGCTCTCAGTCCAGATAAGAAAAAAAGGATGGATGACCGCGAGTTTATACTTGGTTATTTAGCTTTTTTGCTAACTTACTATAAAGATTATCAAGAAAATTCTAGAGATTTATTTTTAAATGAAGCTTTATCTAAAATCAATAATCTGACTGATACAGAAATAACAAATATCCAGGAAAAATTTAAAACCGCCATGCTGGCAGCTTATGATCTATTTGGAAAAAGTGCTTTTCGTAAAATTTCTCATAAAAATGATAGAACATTTCCAGTCAATAAATCTCTTTTTGAAGCTTGGTCATTTCATCTTAGTCAGCTAAGTGATGAAAATATACAGAAATTAATAAAAAGCAAACAGCAACTAATTGACAAGTTTATTGAATATGCTGATAATGATAAAGAATTTCTGGTATCAATATCCCAAGCTGCCAAAAAAGTTGATTATAGATTTGAAACTATTGGTAAAATTATTCAGGAAGTATTATTATGATTAGTTCTCTGCGTTTAATTAACTTTAAAAAATTTGAAGATCAGTTGCTTGAATTTAAACCTTTAACATTAATTTCTGGTTTAAATAGCACTGGCAAATCTTCCGTACTTCAATCATTATTACTATTACGTCAATCTTATCAACAAAATTTACTACCAAATATAGGATTAGCTTTAAATGGTGAATTAGTAAATATTGGTACAGCCCAAGATGCTTTTTATGAAAGTGGAAAAGAAAATTTAATTAGTTTAGAAATAATTTGGAAAGATCAAGATTATGGATGTGAATGGATTTTTAAATATGATCCAGATCAGAAAGATGAAGATGTGTTGAATATAATCTCAGAACCCCTTTACTCTTATCAATCAAATCTTTTTAGCAACAACTTTCACTTTCTTCAAGCAGAACGTATAGGACCACGTTCCTTTAATGAAATATCTGATTATCAAGTACGAAGATGTAGACAAATTGGTACTAGAGGGGAATATACAGCCCATTTTTTATATATTTATGGACGTGAACCAATTCCTATAGAAAATCTCAGTTATCCAAAAGCAAAATCAATGGATATTATAGACCAAGTGGAAGCGTGGATGAGAGAAGTAAGTCCTGGTATCCGTATAGAAATCAAAGCTAATCCAGAGATGGGTTTAGTAAATATACAATATTTTTATGGAGAAAGTAATCGTTATCGTGCGACTAATGTGGGTTTTGGAATTACCTACACTTTACCAATTATTGTCGCTGTACTTTCATCACCTCCTGGTACATTAATTATGATTGAAAATCCAGAAGCGCATCTACATCCCAGAGGACAAACAATAATGGGTGAATTATTAGCACTTGCAGCGAGTTGTGGTATTCAAGTAGTTATAGAAACCCATAGCGATCATGTTTTAAATGGTATTCGTTTAGCTGTTCATGGGGGAAAAATTAAACCAGAAGATGTTCAATTACATTACTTTCAACGTCAAGAAAAACAAGGACAAGCTCTTACTGAAGTAGTGTCACCGCGTATTAATCGCAATGGCAGAATTGATAAATGGCCAGATGGTTTTTTTGATGAATGGGATAAGAGTTTAGAAGTTTTATTAGAACCAGTGGAAGAGTAAAAATATGGAATTAGAAATAGTTTTTAATGAACTCTCTTTACAAACTCCTTCTACTGATATTAATACGGCAAGACAACTAATGGCAGATTTTATAAATACTATACTGGCTATTAAAACTCCAAGTGGTGTTAAAAAGAAACTTCGTACCCAAAGCAACTTTAATAATTTACAGCTTGCACCAAATTATCTATTAGTTCAATGGCGTAATGATCCAGATGTAGATATAGATGCTCGAAGATTAATTAGAAGTTTACAAGATAAAAATGATCCGCCTCTACCAGATATTGCTGATCCAGAAATTCAGGTAATTTATCAAGGACAGAATACAACTGGAATTTATTATGCTTATGTTTACAATTCTCTAGCTATAAGTTTACAATCTGATCCACAGTGGGAAGCTAGTAGTTTGGAGGTACAGGTAACAAGAATAAATGAAGATGAAGAAGATCCTTTGATTATTACTAATGATATTGTAAAACACGCCAGTTGCATCACTCATGGGAGAGAACATACTGATTGGTTAGAAGAACGTTTCAAAATAAATATAGAGAACGGAACTGAAATTTGGGATAGAAGAGAAGAATTATTTTCTAATCTACAATTTTGTGATTGTGTTGAGAAAAATTTAAAAGATATTCGCTCAGGACAAAATGAATTAGCAGGAGTATATAAAACCTTAAATGAACTTCAAAAATGTTGTCAAAATTGGACGAGCGGATCATTTAGCGTAGAAGGGTATTCTCTTGATGAATCTGGAGAAAGTGAACCAACCTTAAATAAATATGCACAAGAAAGAACTTTTACTTGTCCTGATGGTGAGAAACGCTTATTTGAACGTCATGTGAAATTAAGGTTTTGCAATTGGAGAATTCATTTCTTGCCACTGAAACCAGGAATCTTAATTATTGGTTATGTAGGCCGTCATCTTCCTACAGTCAAGTATCGGACATAATTATTAATGCTGTCAATTGTTTATTCCTGATACTCCTTTTCCATCGCTAGAAATTGTGGCACATTCATCAAATCTTGAAAATCTTGAAAATTCTTCATCAAACCAGATAAATTATCAGTTCTTCCCTCTGCTTTTAAATGACGAAAACATACACTCATTACCTCAGTTACAGCCATCAATGCAGTCAGGGGAAAAAAGACAATTTTAAAGCCTAAATTTTGTAATTCTGCGGGGGAAATGGCGGGGGTTTTACCACCTTCAACAATATTTGCTACTAATGGGACATCAGGAAACGTAGCGGCTATAATTTCCAATTCTGCCACGGATTGGGGGGCTTCGACAAATAAAACATCTGCACCAGCATTGATATATGCTTTACCCCGGTTAATAGCTTCCTCTAATCCCAAGGGCGCACGGGCATCGGTTCGTGCTATAATTACCAAACTGTTATCACCACGCGCTTTGACAGCAGCCCGAATTTTTCCCGCTTGTTCGGTCATGGAAATTACTCGTTTACCTTCAAAATGTCCGCATTTCTTCGGCCATTCTTGGTCTTCTAAAATTATCCCTGCTAAACCTAACTGGACAGCATCTTTAACCGTTCGCATCACATTTAAAGCGTTGCCATAACCAGTATCGCAATCGGCAATTAATGGTATATTAATTGACCCAGCTATGCGGCCAACAGTGGACAAATTTTCCGTAGCGGTGAGAAAACCATAGTCAGGTAAACCCAAGGTAGAAGCAGCAATTCCAAAACCACTGGTAGCAGCGACATCAAAACCAGCTTTTTCTACGAGTTTTGCACTTAAACAGTCATAAACGCCAGGAATAACGATAATTTCAGGACGTGTAAGTAATTCGCGGAGTTTTTGGCCAGCAGACATACAAGTAACTATAAAATGGACTATTTTGACAATACAATAAATGGGGAAACAGGGGCAGGTGAAAGTATGGCTGCTGTTACTGAGATTAATTTAGCAGAATTAAGGAGCGATCGCCAACGACCAGGTTTAAATGATTTACTTTCCCGTTAACGCTTTGAACTTTACTGACAACTGACAACTCACAACTGACTAATGACAAAACCAATTGAAGTTCGCAACCCCCGCACAGGAAAATTTGATTATGTCATCGTTCCTCCACCGCCCAAATTACTTTCCCAGCAATGTCACCGTCTCCGTAGAGGACAAATTGCTTGGCAAGAAATAGGTATTGAAGGCAGAATTATCGCCCTCAAACAATGGCAACAAGCAATATTATCAGATCGTCAACAATTAACAGATGCTTTAGTTAATGATACAGGCAGATTATCAACATCTGTTTTAGAAATAGACTCTTTTTTAAATAGTATTGATAGATGGTGTAATTTAGCTCCCCAACTATTACAAGAAACAGCTAAAAATACATCCATTCCCTTTATTTCTTTACAACAAACAGGCGTTCCTTATACTTTAATTGGTATTATTAGTCCTTGGAATTTTCCCCTTTTATTATCTACAATTGATACAATTCCTGCTTTATTAGCTGGTTGTGCAGTAATAGTCAAACCTAGTGAAATTACACCCCGGTTTGCAGCACCTTTAATGAATACATTAAATACAGTTCCTCAATTACGTGATGTTTTAAATTTTGTGGAAGGTGCAGGACAAACAGGAACAGCTTTAATAGAAGATGTAGATTTAATTTGCTTTACAGGTAGCGTAGAAACAGGCAGAATAGTCGCAGAAACAGCCGCGAGAAACTTTATTCCAGCTTATTTAGAATTAGGTGGAAAAGACCCAGCTATTGTGTTAGAATCGGCAGATTTAGATTTAGCAACATCCGCCATTTTATGGGGTTCTGTTGTGAATACAGGTCAGTCATGTTTATCAATTGAAAGAATTTATGTAGCTGAATCTATCTTTGAAAGATTTTATCATCAATTAGTAGCTAAAGCCCACAATTTGCAATTAGCTTATCCTACCGTAGACAGTGGAGAAATAGGCCCGATAATTTCGGAAAAACAAGCTGTAATTATTAATGAACATCTACATGATGCCATTGACAAAGGTGCAATCATTCACTGTGGTGGTAAAGTAGAAGAAATAGGTGGCGGTTGGTGGTGTCGTCCTACAGTTATAACTAATGTTAACCATTCTATGAAAATTATGACCGAAGAAACATTTGGGCCAATTATGCCAACTATGTCTTTTTCTACCATAGAAGAAGCCATAGATTTAGCCAATGATTCTATTTATGGACTCAGTGCTGCTATATTTAGTGAATCAACAGAATTAGCATTAGAAATTGGGATGCAATTAGATGTAGGTGCTATTAGTATTAATGATGCCGGTTTAACAGCAATGATGTACGAAGGTGAGAAAAACTCTTTTAAATTTTCTGGTTTAGGAGGTTCACGTATGGGTGCATCAGGGTTCAAACGTTTTCTCAGGAAAAAAGCCTTTTTAATTAAAACCAACACAAATAAAGATCCTTGGTGGTTTAATGAAGAATAGGTAAAATGTCAGAATTCAGGAGTCAGAATATTTTTTTGTGGCACTATAGCAGGTGACAGTTGACAGGTGCTACGCCACGGTGACAGAGTTGAAAGACATGATGGTGTATAGTTTTTTAGGTAAATTCTGTATCTCATTCAAGTGCATACCGCTATAAGCTTTTGTGCTTTTAACTTGAATAATTAATACAAGCAAGATGCTTGCGCTACTGTTTCTGCCGTAAGATAGTAATTCTGTGATTAAATTCTCAATATACAAGGTAAGAACATGACAAAAAGTGACAAAATTAACTTTTCTACCCCTAGCGGTTTTCCCGAATTTCTCCCCAGGGAAAAGCGGCTAGAAGTATATTTATTAGATATAATTCGTAAAGTTTTTGAAAGTTATGGTTTTACACCCATTGAAACCCCAGCAGTAGAACGGTTAGAAGTTCTGCAAGCTAAAGGTAATCAGGGTGATAATATTATTTATGGTATTGATCCAATTTTACCGCCAAATCGCCAAGCTGAAAAGGATAAATCGGGAGAAACTGGTTCAGAAGCCAGGGCTTTAAAATTTGATCAAACTGTTCCTTTTGCTGCTTATATTGCCCGTCATTTGAATGAATTAACCTTTCCCTTTGCTCGTTATCAAATGGATATGGTTTTTCGGGGAGAACGGGCAAAAGATGGACGTTTTCGCCAGTTTCGCCAATGTGATATTGATGTAGTCGCCCGTGGTAAACTCAGTTTATTATATGATGCTCAAATGCCGGCAATTATTACCGAAATCTTTGAGGCAATTAATATTGGTGATTTTGTTATTCGCATTAATAACCGGAAAATTCTCACAGGTTTCTTTGCATCTGTAGGTATAGCGGAAAACCAAATTAAAGCTTGTATTGGCATTATTGATAATTTAGAAAAAATTGGCGAAGCAAAAGTAAAACAAGAATTAGATAAAGTAGGTATTTCCTCAGAACAAACAGAGAAAATTATTGAGTTTATTAAAATTAATGGTAATGTTGATGATATTTTAGATAAACTCAAACATCTAGCCAATAATTTACCAGAAGCAGAACAGTTCATTTTAGGAGTTACTGAATTAGAAACTGTAATTAATGGAGTGAGAAATTTAGGAGTTGCTGATAAACGTTTCTGTATTGATTTATCTATTGCACGGGGTTTAAATTACTATACTGGCACAGTTTACGAAACTACATTAATTGGCCATGAAGCTTTAGGTAGTATCTGTTCTGGTGGCAGATATGAGGAATTAGTGGGAATGTTTTTAGGCGAAAAAATGCCTGGAGTCGGTATTTCTATCGGGTTGACTCGGTTAATTAGTCGCTTGTTAAAAGCAGGTGTTCTTAATACTTTATCTGCTACACCAGCGCAAGTAATGGTAGTGAATATACAGGAAGATTTAATACCTGTTTATTTAAAGGTATCACAACAATTAAGACAAGCAGGAATTAATGTGATAACTAACTTTGAGAAAAAGCAATTGGGTAAACAATTTCAAGCAGCAGATAAACTAGGAATTAGATTTTGTGTAATTATTGGTGCTGATGAGGCGGCAACCCAAAAATCATCATTAAAGGATTTAAAATCAGGTGAACAAATAGAGGTAGCTTTAGTAGATTTAGGGGAGGAAGTAAAAAGAAGACTGAATTTAATGGGTTAGAATCTATTCCTGATGCTGGTAAATCTTATTAGATGTTAGGTATTAGGTGTTGGGTTTTGGGTAATAAATTACCAATTTTATCCAGTAAGGCAGGAGTAAAACTGCACTCTGTTTCCTACCTTCTGCCCCCGGTTGGTGAGCGTAGCCGTTTGCAAAGCGTGGTGTTAGACATACCACTGCCTCCTTCAAGCAGAAATTGCGATTACGCGGTCCCGTCCTCCTGCTTTAGCTTGATCAAGAGCATCCTTAGCACGGTTTAAAATTGCTGAATCATTCAGATCATTAACTTGATAACTTGTGACTCCAATACTAACAGTAATTTTTACTATTTTATGAGTAATATCTATCTCCAAATTCCGAAGTTGCTCACACAAACCTTCGGCCAGTTCTATTGCTCCCTGTAACTCTGTAGCTGGTAAAATGGCAATAAATTCTTCACCTCCCAAACGCCCAACAGCATCAATATTTCGTAAATAATTAACTAAAAATTGGGATATTTCTTGTAATACAAGATCGCCAATGGGATGTTCATAGGTATCATTGACAGCTTTAAAATGATCAATATCAATGATGAGAACTGAAAATTTGTGGTGATAACGTTGACTGCGTTGGAATTCTTTTTTCAAAACAGACAAAATATGTCCTCTATTAGCAATTCCCGTTAATACATCGGTATTAGCTATTTTTTTGAGTTTTTGACTTAATACTTTCTGTTTATTTAAGGCAATTCGCAATTTTTTTTCAATTTGATTGCGTTCGCTAACATCGCGCATCGAAACAATAGATACTTGTTGTTCTAACCATTCAGTATTAGCAACAGTAATTTCTGCACGTCCGAGAATGCCATTAGAACGAATAATATCAATTTCGGCAAATTTTTCTACCACAATAGGTAGTCCTAATTCATGGTTAATTAAATCGGGTAATTCGCGATCAAACATTTGCGCTGCGGCAGGATTAGCAAATTTGACAACTCCAGCTTCATCAATAATTAAAATCCCATCTTTAATATAAGTAACAATGGTATTAAGTTTCTGTTCACTTTGTTGTAACTGGCGAGTTTGGCGTTTGAGTTGAATATGTGTGCGGACTCTAGCTAACAATTCTGTAGCGCGAAAAGGCTTAGTTACATAATCAGCCGCCCCTTTTTCAAAGGCTTCTATTAGGTGTTCTTCTTCATGACTAGCAGTGAGAAATAAAATTGGTATATGATAATATTCAGGATTTTTCTTAATAATTTTACAAACTTCTAAGCCACTCATTTCCGGCATTAATAAATCTAATAATATTAAATCTGGCTGAATTGCCTGGAGACGTTGTAGGGCTTCTTTACCACTTAAAGCATAGGTAATAGAATAACCTTGTGTTTCTAAAGTTCTGCCTAAGACCTGAATATTTTGAATCAGGTCATCAACAATTAATATAGTGCAATCTTGCGGATTAAAAGTAACTTTTTCCATTATTTATCTAGTGGGAATCAGGAGTCAGGAGTAGGGGTTTAGTATTACGCTTTATCCCTATAGATGGAATGTTCAACTATTTAGATAAGTAGGTAGACATGAGATAACCACAATATGTGAAGAAAATTAAAATCGCTCAAAACTTCTTTACTCTTGCCTTTGCCTCTTGCCTTGCATGACAATTTTTAACGCCAACCTACTTATAATCAGCCTTTAAGATAGAAATTTTTCTAATCTCTGAATAATTTGGGGGAAGTCAGCCACAGTATCCGCCAGATAGGCCAAATCAAAGGTATCAATTTGGTTTTTGAGGATGGTGGCGTATTCTCCTAAATAGGGACATTCATATTGTTTTGACCAGCTTTGTAATCTCAAAGCAAAGGATCTTAATTGGTCTATCAACAGGGTTTGATGCAAAGTTTTCCAAACAGATGCTTCTTCCTGCTGGAGTAATTTTATCAGTTCTGGTAGCCTAGCTAACGCTTGAGGCGACATTTTGGGTGTGGTTGTGTCTGATAAAGAACTCGTCTTGGACTCTGTTAATAGCTGGGAGGGAAATAACCGTTCCAACTCATTTAAAAGATCCTGACGACTGACAGGTTTGCGTAAAAAGCCTTGGGCTAGGGTTTGTAATTCTTCAAAGTCTTGTTCTTGAATAGAAGCTGTCACCATGATGACGCAAATATTTTGTGTGATGGAATTTTGCTTGAGTGTTTGCAAAACTGCTAGTCCGTCCATTTGCGGCATGACCAAATCTAGTAATATCAGGTCAGGATGATGTTTTATGGCTAATTGCAAAGCGTTCTCACCATTATCTGCCATCATGATTTGATGGGGGGTGGAATTAAAATAAGCGTGGAGTAAATCCCGGTTAGATTGTACGTCATCAACGATGAGAATTTTTAGGGCCGAAAATTTACTTAAATCATGGTTTTGTCTGCTTGTTGATGGTGAATCTGAGGTAGTTTGAGTAACTGTAATTTTGGGAAATATTAAGGTGAAGGTGCTACCGCGTCCCAATTCGCTGATGACTTCAATTGTACCGCCCATCATTTCTGTTAATCGTCGGCTAATTGTTAGTCCTAGTCCAGTGCCGCCATACTTGCGATTGCTTTGTCCTTGACTTTGACGAAACGCATCAAAAATTAACATTTGATCCCGTGGGGAGATACCAATACCTGTATCAGAAATAGCTATTTCTAAATGTGCCTGATTCTCGATGCTGGAATTGATCCGACTGTTGACACGCATACTGATGCCGCCTCTTTCGGTAAATTTAATGGCATTACCAACAACATTCACCAAAATCTGACGCAGACGTACTTCATCAATATATATTTCTGTAGGAATAGATTGATTAACTTGCAGATTTAAAAACAGTCCTTTTTCTTTAGCTCTTTGCACAAACATTTGTTGAATATCTTGCAAAAGTGATGGCAGATTGACAGATTCATAGTTGAGTTTAAGTTTCCCGGCTTCAACTTTGGATAAATCCAGGATGTCGTTAATTAAAATTAATAAGGTGCGGCCATTGGTTTGAATGGCTTGAAGATAATTCTGCGCTAAATCATCACTGACAAGATTTTGTAACAGTTCCGCAAATCCTAAAATCGCATTCATGGGAGTACGAATTTCATGACTCATATTGGCGAGAAATTCACTCTTGGTACGACTTGCAGCTTGAGCTTTTTCTGTGGCTGCTTCTAGGGCTAAATTTTGTTGAGCGAGTTCTATTTGCCGCTTTTTGGCTTCTTGAAGGAGTTTGGTATGGGCGATCGCAATGCCGACTTGGGCGGCTACAGATTCCAGCAGAACAATGTCTTCGCTAGTCCAATGACGGGGATGATAGCATTGATGTAAACAAATCAGACCATTGGGTTTACCTTGGTAGGATGTGCGAATTCCTAATATTGATTGCAGTCCGATCTGTCGAGAGGTTTCGATTTTTGATAATAGCAAGGGATGAGTAAATACATCATCAATAGCGATCGCTGTATCTTGCTGGAGAATTTGATGAATCTGGGGATTACCCGCAATTGGCCCCAATAATCCTTTAATCGAAGTTATTCCCGGACTTAAATATTCTGCTACTACTGGTAAATGTTCTACTGGATCAATCTCATAAGTATGCAGCAAACAGCGATCTACTTTAAAAGCTTCGCTGATGCGGTTGGCGGAAGTTTCAAATAGTTTTTGAGGTTCTAGACTTTGGCGGATTTCGTCGGTAATTTGTTTTAATAATCGTTCTCTTTGTACCTGTTGTTCGAGGATTTTTTCGGCGGTTTTGCGATCGCTAATATCTACCAAATAACCCACACATTCTAAAGGCGCATCCTGTTGATCTCTAATTAATCGCAACTGGGCAAAAAACCAGCGATATTCTCCATTAGCGCACCGTAACCTATATTCTAAGGAGTAGGTACTGTCAAATTCTAAACTCGCTAATCCTGTTAAGACCCCATCTCGATCTTCAGGATGGATATACTCATACCAAAATCCGCCTTCATCTATAAATACTTGGGGAGAATAACCTAAAATCAACTCCACATTTTCACTAATGAAAGTAGCCTGATAATCGCCACTTAGTTGACAACTAAATAAAATTGTTTGGCTGGAGTTCATCAAAGTGCGTAATCGTTCTTCACTTTGACGCAAAGCCATTTGGGCTTGTTTAAGTTCGGTAATTTCCACCACTACAGCACTCACAGCTTTACCCCCATCAGGTTGATTAACAGGATAATAACTAGCAATCCAATGTCTTTGGATATTAGGTTGAGCCGGTGTACACCCGGAAATCTCTACATTGCGAATTGGTTTTCCCTTAGTTAATACCTGGCGTAAAATTGGTTCAACCCGATCAGCTAGATCTGGTAATACTTCCCGTAGTTGCTTATCAATATGTGCATTAGCTGATAGACCATTTATTTCTGCCATGGCCTCATTGATTCGCACAAATCGCAATTCTTCATCATGGAGTACCAACCCCACGGGGTTTGTATTGTAGAGTTTTTCTAATTCTTCCGTGCGGCGTTCTAAAGCTTGTTGTACTTGTTTAATTTCATTGATATTGACAAAGGTAATCACCACCCCATCCGCTTGACCGTCATCTCTGAGATAGGGATACAACCGCATCAATAAATGATTTTCAGTATTATTTAGTTTTACCTCTTGTTCAATGGGGCGTTCTGTCTCTACTACCTGCTGTAATAATTCCAGTAGATTACTACAATTCATGTTATGGGTGATGTGCTGGATGGGGCGTTCTACATCCGTTTCTAACAGGTTAATAGCTGGAGTAGCTGCTGGGGTAAATTTACGAATTTGCAATTCCCGATCTAGGAAGATTACGCCAATTTCACTACTTCTGAGCAAATTATCCACGTCATTGGATAATTCTAATAATTGCCGAATTTTGGTTTGATATTCTGTGTTAACTGTATATAGTTCTTCGTTAACAGAATGTAATTCTTCATTGGTACTTTGTAACTCTTCATTAGAAGCCAGCAATTCTTCATTAGTGGCTTGTTGTTCTTCGTTGGTGGTTTCTAATTCCTCAATAGTGGCTTGCAAATTCTCTCTAGTTTGCTGTAATTCATATTCTAAATCTATAATGCGTTGAGTTGCTTCTGCATCTTGCTGAAAAGGTTCAGGACGGTTTGAGAGAGAAGGACGTTCTTCATTTTCAATAATTAACATGAAGAAGTCCGTCATTCGGGTATCTCCCGTATGATAGGTAACTTCTAAATTTACACTACGGATGCGATCGCCTTGATTTAAGTGAATATTCCCATACATCACGGGTTTACGTTCCCGTTTGGCACGATGTAATGCGGTATTAATCGGTAGTTTCAGAGTTTGTGGGACTAAATCTGCGATCGCCCTGGTCATCTGTCCCTCTGGAACTTGCATGATTTCCACCGTATCAGTAACTACATGAAACAGTTCTAAATCATCATTCACTAGAAGACAGGTACATTGTCTGCGGCGAACAAAGGCACTAAAAGCTGCTGACAAAGCCGGATCAAACTTAACTGTGCCGCGTCTTCCCTGATTAGGGCGGGAGACAACAGGAATTATATATTCTAAATTTTGATTTAATATTGGTAAACGAACATTTCGCCGTTTTTGATAAATTTTGAATTTTTCATATAAGGGACTAAATTCTTCAATTAATTCCCCTGGTGTTTCCGCAGCACCTAAGAACAAAATGCCTTTGTGCATTAAGGAAAAATGCAACATTCTCATGACGTGCTGCTGCAAGACTGGCTGCATATAAATTAGAACATTGCGGCAGCTAATCAGGTGCATTCGCGTAAATCCAGCATTTTTCGCCAAGTTGTGGGGAGCGAAAATAATCATTTCCCGCAACGCCCGCGATACATGGAAATTACGGTTACGGAAGGTAAAATATTTTTCTAAGCGTTTACGAGAAACATCAATACTAATACTTTCAGGATAAATGCCTTCTGCTGCTTTACTTAAAGCGGCTGCGTCAATATCTGTGGCGAAAATCTTGACACTCAGTTGTTTACCTAAACGGTTGATGACTTCATCCATTAAAATCGCCATGGAATAAGCCTCTTCACCGGTCGCACAAGCTGTTACCCACACCCTTAACTGTTGACCATTTTCCAAAGGGCTAATTAATTCGGGTAAGACTTCTTTATCTAAGTAGTCCCAGGCTGCTGAATCGCGGAAAAACCTTGTCACCCCAATCATTAAATCATCGCGCAGCAGCGCCCGTTCTTCGCTGGAGGTTCTTAAATATTCTACGTATTCATCTAGGAGATTATGTCCACTGAGGGAACAACGGCGATAAATACGACGGCTGAGAGTGCTGGGTTTATAATAGGAAAAATCGAGCTTTTCGTATTGATTAAGAATTTGAATAATAGCGCGGAGTTTCTCTGATTCTAATTCTGGCAGTAATGATTCCCCTGGAGTCGCCCCTTGGCGCTGCATTTGAATGATTTCATAAATCGTCCGTGCCATTTCCGCCGGTGGCAGAACTTGATCTACAATACCTGTAGCGATCGCACTTTGGGGCATCCCATCAAACTCCGCTGTCCCAGGTGACTGAACAAAGGTTAACCCACCCGACTCACTAATACTTTGTATTCCTCTTGTACCATCACTTCCCGTACCTGAGAGAATCACACCCATCGCTTGATCCCCACTATCTCTCGATAGAGAATCTAAAAAAATATCAATGGGAAAATTAGGTTGTTGTCTCGGTGGTTCACTTTGCTGAATTAACTCTAAAGTCCCATTATTAACCACTAAATTATTCTGAGGTGTAATTAAATATACTGTATTCGGTTCAATCTGCATTCCACTCTGTACGCGCTTCACTGTCATACGAGTGCGACGTTCTAGCAGTTCTTTCATCAAACTCTTAAAATCTGGAGAGAGGTGTTGCACCACCACAAAAGCTGCACCGCTATCGGCGGGCATATTATCAAAAAACTCCTCCAAGGCTCGTAGTCCTCCCGCAGAAGCCCCAATACCAACTACGAAACAATGGTTCTTAGTCTCTTCAGACACTAAAGATAACTCCTAATTCTAACTATTAATTATTATTATTGTATGTCATTCAATACATATAGCAGGTGACAGTTGACAGATGCTACGCCACGGTGACAGAGTTGAGAGACATGATGGTGTATAGTTTTTTAGGTAAATTCTATATCTCATTCCAGTGCATACCGCTATAATAGGTAAAAATTCAGAAGTTAAGGAGTATGGCTAACACCACACTGCGCTATCAGAATGAAGGATGAAAAACATTTTTCTTTTATGTTCTCTGTTTCCTGAATCCTTACCATAATAGAAAAAAGTCCAGAGGCAAGGAGGGAAAAACATTATTTTTTCTTAATTATTCTTGATTTAATTGACGCTATAGTCAGCAATTTATCGAAATAATCGGGTCTAAAACTAGACTTTCTCCTAAAGTTTTCACCAGCAGGGTATAAATCCCCGTTACAAAAATGGCCTCCTAGCTTCTACCTCCGGTTGGTGAGCGACTTGCCATGAGCGAAGTCTAAGCTGTTGTGCCTTTAACTTGAAAAATTAATACAAGCAAGATGCTTGTGCTACCGTAACTTCAGGTTTTTTGATTGTACGGTTTAGCTGCACATCAGCTTAACATAGCCAAACCACTGCCTCCTGCCTTCCTTAAGACCACTGGCGCAACTGCTTATGTACTACAGCTAAGTACCACATATAATCATCAATTTTGTACTCATCCGCAGCTTTAACTATATATTCTTGTGCTAACTGCAAATTATTTTCAGCTTCATAATATAAACCTAAATACAGATGACTGTAAAACTTACCTTTTAATCCTGCCAATTTTCCCACATTCAAAACATCATCTGTTGTACAATGACCTGCAAATAAATTATATATTGCTTCCATGATTTTTCGCGGATCATTTTTCACAGATAATAAAGTATTACGGGCTTCTATCACACCTGATAATCTAGCTATGCAAAGATATCTCCAGACAGTTTCCTCCACATCTTGAGCATTAACAGTTAAATCCCTTTCAAACTGTTTTGCACCTTCAGTAAATCGTTCTGCATAATAATAACTTAACCCGCGTTGCCAAAGATAGGGAGTAATATTAGGATCTAATTTTTCGGCTTGATCAAAATCTTGGATAGATACCTCAATGTTAGCTAATTTAAAATAAACCATTCCTCGTCTAATATAAGCATTAGCATTATTCGGCTGACTTTTAATGGTGTCATTCCACTGCTGAAGTTGATTTTCTAAAGAATTTGTAAAAAACATCTTACTAATTGCTAATTGACTGGTAATTTTAGATTTTAATGTACAATACAACATTTATTGTAGTTTGGGCTGAGAAAACCCAACGCTCCCTACTATCAACTACTAATTTGAGGTTTCACTTCATTTCACCCAACCTACAAAAGGGTTCTTCCGTACCTATTATGCCAAATATGAGTTTATTTACCCCATAACCCTATAAATAAAGGGTTTCATTGTTTTTAATACCGAATTTATGTCAAATTAACCGATGAATTCAGGTAAAATCCTT